>Ga0233425_10001037_pt1 | contig 65887 bp, 59 predicted proteins | sample Watercolumn_Towu_2_FD_181712 | JGI IMG/M metagenome (GOLD analysis project Ga0233425, IMG submission 181712) | Freshwater microbial communities from Lake Towuti, South Sulawesi, Indonesia - Watercolumn_Towuti2014_140_MG | ecosystem: Environmental > Aquatic > Freshwater > Lake | place...
CGCGATGGTTTCGGCGGCGGCGGTGACGATTTCGGCGGCGGCGGCGGCTTTGGTGGCGGCGGTTTCGGCTTTGAAGATCGCGGCGGCTTCGGCGGTGGTGATCGTGGTGGCTTTGGTGGCGGCGGCTTTGGCGGCGGTGGCCGTGGCGGCGGCGGCGGTTTCGGTGGTGGCGGCTTCGGCGGCGGCGGCGGGGGCGGTGGCTTCCGTGGCGGCGGCGGTGGTGGCGGCTTCAGCGGCGGTGGTCGCGGCATGCCCCCGCAGGTGGTTGGCGAAGGCACCGGCGTCGTAAAGTTCTTCAACGGACAGAAGGGCTTCGGCTTTATCGTTCGTGACGACGGCGGCGAAGACGTGTTTGTGCACATCTCGGCGGTCGAGCAGGCCGGCCTGACCGGTCTGGCGGAAGGTCAGCCGCTCGGTTTCACCCTGGTCGATCGCGGCGGACGCATCTCGGCGACCGACCTGAAGATCGACGGTGAGCCGATGCCCGTGCAGGATCGCGCGCCGCGTGATGCGGGTGGCTTCGGCGGCGCACCGGGCGGTGCGCGTGGCGGCGCTGGTGCGCCGCAGCGCCAGCTGACCGGCGAGAAGGCGACGGGTACCGTCAAGTTCTTCAACGCGATGAAGGGCTTCGGCTTCATTCAGCGCGACGATGGCCAGCCGGATGCGTTCGTTCATATCTCGGCGGTCGAGCGCGCCGGTATGCCGACGCTGAACGAGGGCGATCGCCTGGAGTTCGAGATCGAGGTTGATCGCCGCGGCAAATATGCCGCCGTCAACCTGTCCTCGGCCGGCTGATCCCACCCTCTTCCGTCAATGATGACGGCCCGTCCGGCACCTGCCGGGCGGGCCGTTGTCGTTGTGGAGGAGTCCGATCGACGGGCGGGGCAGCCCGTCCGTGCGATCCACCGGGCGCCACCCGCGTTTACGGGATACGCCAACAGCCTTCGCCTATTTGCCGCCGCACCCCGGCTCGCCTACACCGGCGCGATGTCTCGCTGGTTCCTTTTGCCGCTCGCCGCCCTGGTCGGGCCCACCGCCGCCGTGCCGCAGGGGGGCGCTTCGGCGCCGCGCCCGCCGCTGGTGAAGCCGGTGGTCGTGGCGCGCTACCCGCATGATCGCGAGGCGTTCACCGAGGGGCTGATCTGGCACGGCGGACAGTTGATCGAGAGCGTCGGGCTGGAGGGGCGATCGGACGTGCGCCGTGTCGATCTCGCTACCGGCAAGGTGCGCGCCCGCGCGGTGATCCCCGCCACGCAGTTCGGCGAAGGACTGGCGGCGTGGAAGGGGCAGTTGGTCAGCCTGACGTGGCACGACGGCATCGCGCACCGCTGGGATGCCACGACGCTGAAGCCGCGCGGCACGATGCGCTATCAGGGCGAGGGCTGGGGCCTGACGAACGATGCGCAGGGCCTGATTCGTTCGGATGGCAGCGCGACGCTGACCTTTCATGATCCGGCGACGATGGCGGTGCGGCGCACGTTGCGTGTCACCTTCGCCGGCGAGCCGCTGACGCAACTCAACGAGCTGGAGGCGGTCGACGGCGCGATCCTCGCCAATGTGTGGCATCAGCCGTTCATCGTGCGCATCGATCCGCGCAGCGGGCGGGTGACGGCGGTGATCGACCTGCGCGCGATCGTCGCCGAGGTGGGCGCGACCGACCCCGAGGCGGTTGCGAACGGCATCGCCTGGGACGCGGCGGGCAAGCGCCTGTTCGTGACGGGCAAGCGCTGGCCGACGGTGTTCGCGATCCGCCTGCCACGTTGACCGGCCGCCGATCGCGCATCGGCAGCGCCTCGTCGGCGGGTGCGCCGGTGGCCGTTCCTCTCCCCTGAATGAAAAAAGGCCCGGTACGTTGCCGTACCGGGCTGAGTGCGTCCGCAGGAGGAACCTGGTGGGCGGGGCGGGCCGCAGCCCACCCCGCAATCTCGTCAATTGTTGTAGGCGCGCTCGCCATGCTCGCCGAGGTCGAGACCCTCGCGCTCGACATCCTGGCTGACCCGCAGGCCGGTCAGCGCCTTGGCGGCGTAGGTGGCGATGATCGTCCCGATCGTCGCCCAGACGATCGTGGTGACGACCGCGATCAACTGCGTCGACAATTGATGGCCGATCGCGAAATCGGGTTTGCCCGGGCCGCCGAGCGACGGGGCGTAGACGATCGCGGTCCCGATCGCGCCGACCATGCCGCCGATGCCATGGACACCGAAGGCATCGAGCGCATCGTCATACCCCAGCTTCGGCTTGAGCACCGACACCGCATAGAAGCAGATCACCGAGGCGACCGCGCCCAGCACGATCGCGCCGAACGGGCCGGAGTTGCCCGCTGCCGGAGTGACCGCGACCAGACCCGCGACGATGCCGGAGCAGAAGCCCAGCGCGGAACCCTTGTGCCCGTTGAGCCGCTCCGCCAGCATCCAGAACAACCCGCCCGCCGCCGTCGCAACGAAGGTGTTGATCATCGCCAGCGCGGCCGATCCGTTCGCCTCCAGCGCCGAACCGGCGTTGAAGCCGAACCAGCCGACCCACAGCAGGCCGGTGCCGATGCCCGTCATCGTCAGGGAGTGCGGCACGATCCGCTCGGTCGGATAGCCGATGCGCTTGCCGAGGATCAGCGAGGCGGCCAGCGCGGAGACGCCGGCGTTGATGTGGACGACGGTGCCGCCGGCGAAGTCCAGCGCGCCCATCTTGAAGAACAGGCCGCCCGACGCCCACACCATATGGGCGATCGGGAAATAGACGATCGTCAGCCACACCGCGCCGAACACCATCACCGCGGAGAATTTCATCCGCTCGACCACCGATCCCAGCACCAGCGCGACGGTGATCGCGGCGAAGGTCATCTGGAAGCAGACGAAGACATATTCGGGAATGGCGATGCCCGGCGTGAACGTGGCCGCGACCGAATCGGGGGTGATGCCAGCGAGGAACGCCTTGCCGAACCCGGAAATGAAGTCGTTGCCGCCGTCGCCGAAGGCCATGGTGTAGCCGTACATCACCCAGATCAGCATCGCGAGGCACGCGACCGCGCCGATCTGCGTCATCGTCGACAGCATGTTCTTCGCGCGGGTGAGCCCGCCGTAGAACAGCGCCAGGCCGGGGACGATCATCATCAATACCAGCAGCGTGGACGTCATCATCCACGCGGTATCGCCCTTGTTGACGGTCGGCGCTGCGGCAGCGGCGGCCGCCTGTGCCCACGCCGGCGTGGCGGTGGTCGCCGCCAGCGCGAGTGCGGCGCCCGATGCCGCGATCGTGTCAAAACGCTTCATGCTCACCCCCCTCAGAGTGCGGTATCGTCGGTTTCGCCAGTGCGGATGCGCACTGCCTGCCCGACATCGAGGACGAAGATCTTGCCGTCGCCGATCGCGCCGGTGTTCGCGGCGGCCTGCACCGCCTCCACCACGCGATCCGCGACGTCGCTGCCGCAGACGACCTCGATCTTGATCTTGGGGACCATGTTGGTGCTGTATTCGGCACCGCGATAGATTTCGGTCTGGCCTTTCTGCCGACCGAAGCCCTTGACCTCCGATACCGTCATGCCCGCCACGCCGACGGCGGTCAGCGCCTCGCGCACCTCGTCGAGCTTGAACGGTTTGATGATGGCAATGACCAGCTTCATCGCGCCCCCTTCCGATTACCCGAGGAACGCCAACGCAATCGCCGTGCCAGATCGTTTTGCGGCGTCAGATGGCTCGATTCCGCAGGCGGCATCGGTAAAGAAGCGGTAAAATTGTGCAGCGCGTCACGCCTGCCGCTTTTTTAGGCAGCTCCGACGATGGCCTTGGCGGCCGCCAGATCGTCCGCGTCGACCATCACCCGTACCGGGATCAGCAGCCAGCTGCCGTCCGCGATCGATGCGCCGGCATCGAATGCCAGCGCGGGGATGCCGTCAGCCTCCAGCCGGCCGACCAGGATCGCGGCGAGTTGGCGATCGTAGCGACCGAGTTCGACCAGGGCCATCAGCGCGGCGCGATCATGCCGGCGCCGTCGGATTGCGTACTGGCAAACCGTCGATGCTCCGGGTGCGCACCGCATATTTCGCGAAGCGCGTGGCGTCGCTGTTGGTCGCGTGATATTTGTTGAGCGTCGGCCGCTCGCGCTCGAACGTCATATAGGGAACACCCCAGCCGCATGACGTCTGGACCGTGTCGACCGCGATCACGAAGATCTGGCGCGTCCCCGGCAGCAGCGCGAACCCCGCGGCATGATCGGCCCAGTCGGCATCCTGCGGCAGCACCGGCCGGCCGCGTCCGTAAATGCGCAGGATCAGCGCCGGATTGTCGAAGGCGCAGAACATGATCGTGATCCGTCCGTCCGCGATCAGATGCGCGTTGGTCTCGTTTCCCGATCCCGCGACATCCAAATAGGCGACCCGGTCGTCGTCGAGGACGCGAAACGTGTCCATGCCTTTCGGACTGAGATTGATCCGCGCGCCATCGGCCGCGGTCGCGACGAAGAACACCGGCTGTTTGGCGATAAAGGCACGGTGATCGGCGTTGAGGGCGGGGAAGAACTCCATCGGTTCACTCCGATTCATGCGCACGGCGCGGCGAGATGCGACACGATAGCATCGCTTCCGCCGAACGTAAGCCGGGCAATCCGATCGCCGGGGGCCGATAACCGGCCCGATCCCTTCGTGCCTATCCCGCCGCCGTGCCGCCGACCGTCAGCCCGTCGACCAGCAAAGTCGGTTGTCCCACGCCCGCGGGGACGCTCTGCCCGCCCTTGCCGCACACGCCGATGCCTTCGTCCAGCGCGAAGTCGTTGCCCACGCCCAGAACCTTGGTCAGCACGCTCGGCCCGTCGCCGATCAGCGTGGCGCCCTTGATCGGTGCCCCCAGGCGACCGTTTTCGATGCGATAGGCCTCGGTGCACGAAAACACGAACTTGCCCGAGACGATGTCGACCTGGCCGCCGCCGAGCGACTTGGCGAAGATGCCCTTCTTCACTCGCGACAGCAGTTCCGCCGGATCGTCGCTTCCCGCCTTCATGAAGGTATTGGTCATTCGCGGCATCGGCGCGTGCGCGAAGCTTTCGCGGCGGCCATTGCCGGTCGGCGCGACCCCCATCAGCCGCGCATTGAGCCGATCCTGCATATAGCCCTTCAGGAAGCCATCCTCGATCAGGATCGTCTCCGCCGTCGGCGTGCCTTCATCATCGATCGTCAGGCTGCCGCGCCGGTCGATGATCGATCCGTCATCGACCACCGTCACGCCGCGCGCCGCAACCTGCTCGCCGATCCGTCCCGAAAAGGCCGAGGTGCCCTTGCGATTGAAATCGCCTTCCAGCCCGTGGCCGATCGCCTCGTGCAGCAGCACACCCGGCCAGCCCGGCGCGAGCAGCACCGTCATCTCGCCCGCCGGCGCCTCGACCGATTCGAGATTGACCAGCGCCTGCGCCAGCGCCGCATCGATCCCGCGGTTCCAGGTCGCGGGATCGAACAGCCGATCGTACAGATAGCGGCCCCCGATCCCGAACGAGCCGGTTTCGCGACGCCCTCCCACCTCGGCGACGATCGCGATGTTGAGGCGTACCAGCGGGCGCACGTCGGTGGCGGTGAAGCCGTCGGGGCGCACGATCTCCACCACGCTCCATGTCGCCGACAGCGCGACCGACACCTGCACGACGCGCGGATCGCGTGCGCGCGCGGCGGCGTCGATCGTCTGGCACAGATTCACCTTGTCGGCGAAGGGGATCAGGTCGAGCGGGTCGGCATCGGTATAAAGCCGGTTGTTGGTCCGCGCGGGCGCGGCGGCGCGCGGCTGCGCCGACGGATCGATCAGCGCCATCGTTTCTCCGGCCCGGCGGATCGCGGCCTCGCTCACTTCATTGGCATGCGCGAACGCGGTCATCTCGCCCGATACCGCGCGCAGGCCGAAGCCGGCGGTGGTGTCATAGGTGGCGGTCTTCAGCCGGCCATCGTCGAACCCGAACGCCTCCGCCTTGCGATATTGCAGGAACAGTTCGCCGTCATCGGCGCCGCGCAGCACCTCGGCGGTGACGCGCAGCGCGGCGTCGGCGTCGAGGGTGTCACGATACAGGAAGGAGCGGGGATCGGTCATGCCGGCCAAGATAGGCGCTGAACCGGCCCGACGCCACCGGGCGGCGCGTTATTGCGGGCTGGCGCCTTCGGCAATGTCGGGCAGCGTCGCCTGATCGACGCCATCCGCCGGGCCGCCGATCAGCACGAAGCGGCGGTCGCAATAGCCACAGTCGACATAGCCATGCTCATCGATCTGCAGCCACACGCGCGGATGGCCGAGCGCGGCGCCGCCGGGAATGTCGCTCGCCCCATCGCAGGCGACGCGGGGTTGCGAGACGCGGATGACTTCGGGTGGCGGCAACATGGCGCAGGCGATTAGCAAGCCGCGCCGCGCGCGACAATTGCTTTCGGCGATTGGCATCGCGGTGCCGGACGCCTAATCGATCCATATGACCGACGCCGCGATCGCCATCCGAGATTTGTGCAAAACCTATGCGGGCGGCAAGCGAGCGCTCGACGGCGTGACGTTCGACGTGCCGCGCGGCAGCATCTTCGGGCTGCTCGGCCCGAACGGCGCGGGCAAGTCGACGCTGATCAACATCCTGGCGGGGCTGGTCAACAAGACCAGCGGCACGGCGGAGATCTGGGGCTTCGATATCGACGCTCACCCGCGCAACGCCAAGGTGTCGATCGGGATCGTCAACCAGGAGATCCTGTTCGATCCGTTCTTCACCCCGGTCGAAACGCTGGAGATCCAGGCCGGGCTGTACGGCGTGCCGAAAGCCGAGCGCCGCTCGATGGAGCTGCTGCGCGCGGTGCATCTGGAAGATAAGGCGAAGGCCTATGCCCGCACCCTTTCGGGGGGCATGAAACGCCGCCTGATGGTCGCCAAGGCGATGGTTCATTCGCCGCCGGTGCTGGTGCTCGATGAGCCCACCGCGGGGGTCGACATCGAGTTGCGCCAGCAATTGTGGACCTATGTGCGCAGCCTCAACGACGCGGGGGTCACGGTGGTGCTGACGACGCACTATCTGGAGGAAGCCGAGGAGCTGTGCGATCGCATTGCGATCATCAATCACGGCAAGGTGATCGCCAATGAACCGACCGCGCAGCTGGTCGGCAAGGCGCAGGAAAAGATCGTCGCGGTCACCGTCGACCGGGATGTCGCCACGCTGCCGCGCTCGACCTGTTTCGAGAAGATCGTGCTGAGGGGCGCGCGCACGCTGGAAATCACCTATTCGAAGGATCGCGTGAACGCTGGCGAGGTGCTGGGCGCGGTGCAGGCGAGCGGGTTCGGCATCGTCGACGTCTCGACCAAGGAAGCCGACCTGGAGGACGTGTTCCTGAACCTGACGCGCGCGGCGAACGGATAGCGCGGCCGCGCCGCCCGCGCCGCATCCCGGCTTTGCGGATCGTCACGAGCGTGCCACTAGGATCGGTATGACCGCTACGGACGTTCTCATCGTTGGTTCGGGCGCGGCGGGGTTGACCGCGGCGCTCAACCTTGCCGACCGCTTCCGCGTCACCGTGCTGGCGAAGGGCGCGCTCAACGAAGGCTCCACCGCCTGGGCGCAGGGCGGGATCGCCGCCGTGCTGGAACCCGGCGACACGTTCGAGAATCATGTCGAGGATACGATGGTCGCGGGCGCGGGGCTCAACGATCGCGCGGTCGTCGAATTCGTCGTCGAACGGGCACCGGCTGCGATCAGGCGGCTGCAGGAGCTGGGCGTGCCGTTCGCCGAGGAGGCCGGCGCACTGCATCTGACCCGCGAGGGCGGGCATTCACACCGCCGCATCGTACATGTCGCCGATGCCACCGGCTGGGCGGTGCAGGAAGCGCTGCAACGCGCGGCGGAGGCGCACCCCAATATCACGCTGATCCCCGATCAGGTCGCGATCGACCTCGCCACCAGCCGTCACGAGGAGCGTTACTCGGGGGCGGGCAACGTCTGGGGCGTCTATGCGATCGACCGGCGCAGCGGGCGGGTGAGCCTGCATACCGCGCGTGCGACGGTGCTGGCGACGGGCGGGGCGGGGCGCACCTATCTGTTCTCCACCGCGCCGCGCGGCGCCACCGGCGACGGTATCGCGATGGCATGGCGGGCGGGCGCGCGCGTGTCCAACATGGAATTCATGCAATTCCACCCGACCTGCCTCTATCATCTGGAGGTCAAGAACTTCCTGATCACCGAGGCGGTGCGGGGCGAGGGCGGGCGGCTGATCAATCCCACCACCGGCAAGCGTTTCATGCCGTATTACGACGAACGGCTGGAACTCGCGCCGCGCGACGTGGTGGCCCGCGCGATCGATGCCGAGATCAAGCGCTACGGCCTCGATTACGTTCACCTCGACATCAGTCACCAGCCCGCCGATTTCATCCGCGCGCATTTCCCCAACATCCACGAAAAGCTGCTCGGGTTGGGTATCGACATGACCGTCGCGCCGATCCCGGTGGTGCCGGCGCAGCATTATACCTGCGGCGGAATCATGGTCGACCGCGACGGGCGGACCGATCTGCCGGGGCTGTATGCGGCGGGCGAGTGCACCCAGTCGGGACTGCATGGCGCCAACCGGCTGGCGTCAAATTCGCTGCTGGAATGCTTCGTCTTCGGCGAGGCGGCGGCACATCATATCGCGGCGCAATGGGATACGCTGCCCCCCGTGCCAGCGATCCGGGCGTGGGACGAAAGCCGCGTCACCGATTCCGACGAGGAAGTGGTGATCAAGCAGAACTGGACCGAGATTCGCCGCTTCATGTGGAACTATGTCGGGATCGTCCGCACCACCAAGCGGCTCGAACGCGCGCGCCACCGCATCGACCTGCTACGGTCGGAAGTGGAGGACTATTACGGGCATTTCCGCGTCACCCCCGATCTGATCGAGCTGCGCAACCTGTTGCAGACCGCTGACCTGATCGTGCGGTCGGCGTTGCACCGGCAGGAAAGCCGCGGCTTGCACTACACGCTGGATTACCCGGACCTGGTCGATCCCCCGGTCGATACCGTACTAGTCCCATAATGGTGCTCCAAACTCTCGCGGAATCAGGGCGTTGCCGGTAGACCCCACGACAGGCACCGTTCGTCGCAGCGTGCGGTCGGCCGGGATTGTCACCACGGGCCCGGCGGCGACAGAGTCGGGTTCGCGTGGGGTAGTGGCAGACGACATGGATACGAAGACGTTGGGGCGCCGGTTAAGCGTCATCGGTTGGTCGCTGCTGATCGCGGGCTGCGGGGCGGGGGCTGGCTCGGCGCTGATCCCGGCCGCGCCACCACCGCCGCTGGTCTCGGTGCCGCTGCCGCCGCCCCCGGTGCAGACGCGCCCGCCGCTGCCGCCGCGCGCGTTACAGGAACGGATCGATCAACTGATCCGCGAATTTCCGGGAAAGGCGGGGGCAGCGGTACGCTCGCTCGATGACGGCTGGCTGGTACAGCGCGGCGGCGACCTGTCGCTGCCGCAGCAGAGCGTCAGCAAATTGTGGGTCGCGATGACGGTGCTGTCGCAGCGTGACGCTGGCCGGTTGAAACTTGACGACCCGGTGCTCGTCACCCGCGCTGACCTGACGCTGTTCCACCAGCCGATCGCGGCATTGGTGAAGGGCGCCGGTTATCAGACGACGATCGGCGGGCTGCTCACCCGCGCACTGACGCAGAGCGACAATACCGCCAACGACCGCCTGTTGACCTATGTCGGCGGGCCGGCGGCGGTGCGACGGTTCATCGCCGCGAAGCAATTGGGCGCGATCAAATTCGGGCCGGGGGAAAGGTTGCTGCAAAGCGGCACCGCGGGTGTGACGTGGAATCAGTCGATGGCGGTCGGTCGCGGTTTCGAAGCGGCGCGGGCGCGGCTGTCGCCATCGGTGCGGCAGGCGGCGATGCAGCGCTATATCGACAATCCGCCCGACGGCGCCTCGCCCAATGCGATCACCGGCGCGCTGGCCCGGCTGGCGCGTGGCGAGTTGCTGAGCGAGACGTCGACCCGCATCCTGCTGGATACGATGGCGGCCTCGCGCACCGGCCACGCGCGCTTGCGGGCGGCGACGCCGGTCGGCTGGCAGCTCGCGCACAAGACCGGCACCGGGCAGGAACTGGGGCGCCGCAACGCCGGCTTCAACGACATTGGTTTGCTGACCGCGCCCGACGGCCGCCGCTATGCGATCGCGGTGATGATCGGCGACACCACCGCCCCGATGCGTGACCGGCAGCAGCTGATCCGGAACGTCTGCGCCGCATTGACCGGCGCGCAACCCCGCAGCGCGACCGGCGCCGCGGACGACGAGATGTAAGCGCTACAGGGCCATGAGTGCGCTCCTGGCGCGATATTCCTGATGCGGCCGAGCAGGGGGGTCTTGCCGACATCGCGCAGGCCAACAAGGATCAGGCCCTGCGCGGGGCCGCCCAGGGTGACGCGCCTCAAGGCTGCATCCGCTTCGTCCAGCAAGGATTTGCGGTCTGCCAGTTCGGCTGGGGGATTGCCGGCTCCGGTCGCGCGCCAGTTGCGAACGCGATCCATAATATGGGCGTTATCCGCGCCGAGCTGATTTCTGCTAAAAATGGACCAAGTCGTTCGTGGTGAGTGTAAAGTCGTGTGTCGCCTGCTACGGCAGGGCGCATGCCGCACCTCTATCTCGTCGACGGATCGGGCTATATCTTCCGCGCCTATCATCGCTTGCCGCCGCTGACGAACAAGCATGGCGAGCCGGTCGGCGCGGTCTATGGTTATACCGCCATGTTGTGGAAACTGGCGGATCAGGTGCACAAGGCGGATGGGCCGACGCACATGGCGGTGGTGCTCGACAAGTCGAGCAAGACGTTCCGCAACGATCTTTATGACCAGTACAAGGCGCATCGCCCGCCGCCGCCCGAGGATCTGGTCCCGCAATTTCCGATGATCCGCGATGCGACGCGCGCGTTCAGCCTGCCGTGCATCGAAACCGAGGGGCTGGAGGCGGACGACATCATCGCCTGTTACACGCAGGCCGCGCTGGCGCAGGGCTGGCAGGTGACGATCGTCAGTTCCGACAAGGATCTGATGCAGCTGATGACCGATCCATCGGTCGACATGCTCGATACGATGAACAACCGCACGCTCGGCCCCGATTATGTGGTGGAGAAGTTCGGTGTCGGGCCGGAAAAGCTGGGCGACGTGCTCGCCTTGATGGGGGACAGCGTCGACAATGTCCCCGGCGTCCCCGGCGTCGGCCCGAAGACCGCGTCGAAACTGATCGCCGAGCATGGCGACCTCGAAGCGGTGCTCGCCGCCGCGGAGGGGATGAAGAAGGGGAAGCTGCGCGACAACCTGATCGAGCATGCCGAGGCGGCGCGGCTGTCGAAGGTGCTGGTGACGCTGAAATGCGACGCGCCGTTGCCCCAGCCGCTCGACGAGCTGGCGCTGAAGGGCATTCCCGATGCGCCGCTGCGCGCCTTCCTGGAGCATCACGGCTTCCGCACCCTGCTGGGACGGCTGGAGCAGGTGGCCGACGCGCCGGTGCCCCAGTCCGCCAGCGTGCCGCAGGACGACGAGCCGGCGTGCAACCACGACGGCTATGAAACCGTCGTCGACGAGGCGGCGCTCGACCGCTGGATCGAGGTATCGCGGCATCAGGGCTGGGTCGCGATCGATACCGAGACGACCGGCAAGGACCCTATGGCGGCGGAACTGGTCGGCGTGTCGCTGGCGCTCCACCCCAATCTCGCCTGCTACGTTCCGCTCGCGCATGGCGGCAGCGACATGTTCGCGGAGAAGCCGCCGCAACTCGACGCCGCCGTCGCGCTGGCGAAGCTGAAGCCGCTGCTGGAGGACCCGGCGGTGCTGAAAATCGGGCACAATCTGAAATATGACATGATCGTGCTGGGGCGGCTGGGGATCGACATCGCCCCCTATGACGATACGATCGTGATGAGCTTCGACCTCGATGCCGGGTTGCATGGCCATGGCATGGACGAACTGGCGGCGACGCACCTGTCGCACAGCTGCATCGCGTACAAGGACGTGGTCGGCACGGGCAAGAAGGCGCTCGGCTTTCACGAAGTCGATCTGAAGGCGGCGACGCGCTACGCGGCAGAGGATGCCGACGTCACGCTGCGGCTGTGGCGCCGTTTCACCCCGCGGCTGCCCGTCGAGGAAGCGACGCGCGTCTATCAGATGGTCGACCGCCCGCTGGTGGCGGTGATCGCGCGGATGGAGCAGCGCGGCGTGAAAGTGAATCGGGAGCGGCTGGCGCAATTGTCGGCGGATTTCTCGACCCAGATCGCGCAGCTTGAGGGTGTGGTCCACGAATTGGCGGGCGGCCCGTTCACGATCGGCAGCCCCAAGCAGCTGGGCGACGTGCTGTTCGAGCGGATGGGGCTCAAGGGCGGGCGCAAGGGCAAGAGCGGGGTCTATTCCACGGACGTCACCGAGCTGGAGCGGCTTGCGGCGGATCGGGATTCGCCCGGTGCCGCGATCGCCACCAAGGTGCTGGAGTGGCGCCAGCTGACCAAGCTGAAAAACACCTATACCGATGCGCTGCAGGAACAGATCAATCCCGTCACCGGGCGCGTCCACACCAGCTATTCGCTGACGGGCGCGCAGACCGGGCGGCTGTCGTCGACCGATCCCAATCTGCAGAACATCCCGATCCGCACCGAGGTGGGGCGGCAGATCCGCGATGCTTTCGTCGCCGAACCGGGCAATGTGATCCTCGCCGCCGATTATTCGCAGATCGAGTTGCGCTTGGCGGCGCATATGGCGGACGTGCCGCAATTGAGGGAAGCGTTTGCGCGTGGAGACGACATCCACAGCCTGACCGCGCAGGAATTGTTCGGCGAGGTCACGCGTGACACGCGGGCGAGCGCGAAGACGATCAACTTCGCGATCCTCTACGGCATCTCGCGCTGGGGGCTGGCGGGGCGGCTCGACATCACCGCCGACGAGGCGCAATCGATGATCGATCGCTATTTCGAGCGCTTCCCCGGCATCAACCGCTATATCGCGGAAACGCTCACCGGGGTGCGCGAGCGCGGCTACACGACCACGCTGTTCGGTCGCAAGACGCACTTTCCACGGATCCGCAGCAAGGTGCAGCATGAGCGGCAAGGCGCCGAGCGCGCCGCGATCAACGCGCCAATCCAGGGGACCAGCGCCGATATCATCAAGCGCGCGATGATCCGGATGGAACCGGCGCTGGCCGCGGCCGGGCTGTCGCACGTCCAGATGCTGTTGCAGGTGCACGACGAGCTGGTCTTCGAGCTGCCCGAGGCGGATGTGGATGCGGCACGGCAGGTGATCGAAGGCGTGATGGCGCGCGCGGCCGAACCGGCGATCACGCTGGACGTGCCGTTGGGGGTGGAAACCGGCACCGGCGCGAGCTGGGGTGCCGCGCATTGAGCGACGAGCGCGATATCGCGCAACTGGCCAAGGGAGGACGGACCAATATCGCGGGCTTCGTCCTGCGGCTGGTGGCGCGCCTGCCGTTCCTGTTCATCGCCGGACACATCTATGGCGCGGCGCTGGTGGGACGGTTCGCGCTGGCGGTGGTCGTCGTCGAGTTGGCCGCGCTGATCGCCACCCTGGGGCTGAAACGCGGTCTGGCGCAGGCACTGGCCAGCACGTCACGCCCCCATGCGCACGTGGTGTGGGACGGGATGATGGTGGCGGGCATCGTCTCGCTGATCGCCAGCGCGGTGCTATGGACCTTTCCGCAGGTGATGTACGCCAATACGCGCGTCACCGGGCTCGACGGCTATCTGCCGCTGATCATTCTCGCGGTCGCCTGGTCCGATGTCAGCCTCGCCGCGCTGGCCTATCGCCATAACGTCAAGGCCGCGGTGACCGCGCGCGCGATCGTGGAGCCGTGGACGATCTCCGTCGCCGCTTGGCTGTTCAGCTATTTCACGATCAAGGACGGGCTGGTGCTGTCCTATGTCGCGTCGATGATCGCGGCGCTGATCGCGTCGATCGTCCCGTTCGTCCGCAGCTACGGCCTGCCGCGCGGCTGGTCGCCGCATGTCAGCGAGCTGTTCGCGCTGGCGCGCAGCAACGTGCCGCTGGCGGGGGCGGATGCGCTGGAATGGAGCATGCGCAACGTCGATCGCTTCATCCTTGGCCTGCTGTTCGCGCCGAAGATCGTCGGCATCTATTATATGGCGCAGCAAGTCGCGACGCTGCCGGGCAAGCTCAAGACCAGTTTCGATCCGATCCTGGGCCCGGTCATCACGCGCAGCCTGGCGGAGGGGGATCGCGACGCGGTCGCGCATCAGGTGCGACAGGTCGCCTTCTGGATCATGGCGGCGCAGGCGGGCCTCGCGTTGATGGGATCGATCCCGGCGGCGTCGGTGATGGCGGTGCTGGGCCCGCAATTCGTCGCCGGCAGCGCGTCGCTGGCCTTCCTGCTGATCGCGGAGGTGCTCGCCTCGCCCGGAGCGACATGCGAGTCGGCGCTGGTCTATATCGCGCGTCACCGCAACCTTGCGATCTCGATGGCAACGCTGGGATTCCAGATGGGGTTCAGCGTCGTGCTGGTGCTGGCGATGCGGCGGCTCGGCTGGCCGGTCGCCTGGCAGGCGGCGGGGCCGGCGGTGGCGCTGATGACCGCCCTGGGAATCATGTCGATCATCAAGGCGCGCCTGTTGTCGCACCTGCTGTCCGCGCCGGTATCGCCGTTCCGCCCGGCGCTCGCCGGGGCGGCGTTGGTCGCCGCGATGCTGGGGGCGGCGGCGACCCATCTGCTGCCGCTATCGTCCGGCTGGCGCCTCGCGATCACGCTGCCGCTGATCGCGGGCAGCTATATCGGGCTGTTGTGGCGCTTCGCCTTCGCCCCCGCCGACCGCGCGCTGTTCGCGCGGGTGCCGCGTGCCGAGGAAGCGACCTTGCCCAACGAAGGCGGCATGACGCGCTAGCGCGAAGCGGTCGCCCGGTTGCCCGCCGCCCTCAATGCCGGAAATGACGCATCCCGGTGAAGACCATCGCCAGTCCGGCCTGGTCGGCGGCGGCGATCACATCGGCGTCGCGGATCGAGCCACCCGGCTGAATCACCGCGCTCGCCCCCGCCTCGACCGCGGCGAGAAGGCCGTCCGCGAACGGGAAGAAAGCATCCGAGGCGACCGCTGAGCCGATCGTGCGAGGCTGATCCCACCCCGCCTTGTCCGCCGCATCCTTCGCTTTCCACGCCGCGATGCGGGCGGATTCGAGGCGGTTCATCTGCCCCGCGCCGATCCCGGCGGTGCTGCCGTCGCGGGCATAGACGATCGCGTTCGACTTGACGTGCTTGGCGACCGTCCAGGCGAACAGACAATCCGCCAGCTCCTGTTCGCTCGGCTGGCGCTGCGTCACCACCTTCAGGTCGGCGGGCAGGATATGGCCGGCATCGCGCGATTGCACCAGCCAGCCGCCCGCGATCGACTTCGCCATCAGTCCCGCGCGCCGCGGGTCGGGCAGCTCTCCCGTTAGCAGCAGGCGCAGATTCTTCTTCGCCGCGAACAGCGCGATCGCTTCCTCGTCGGCGTCGGGCGCGACCACCACTTCGGTGAAGATGCCGGTGATCGCGCGCGCGGTGGCGCCGTCGAGCGGGCGATTGACCGCGATGATGCCGCCAAACGCGCTGACCGTGTCGCACGCGAACGCCGCCTCATAGGCCTCGATCAACGTCCCGCCGGTGGCGACGCCGCATGGGTTGGCATGTTTGACGATGACGCAGGTCGGCGCGGCATCACGGAACTCGCCGACCAGTTCCAGCGCTGCGTCGGCGTCATTATAATTGTTGTAGCTGAGCGATTTGCCCTGAACCTGCCGTGCCTGGCCGATGCCCCGAGCGGCCAGCCCGGTGGCGGCGTAGAAGGCCGCGTGCTGGTGCGGATTTTCGCCATAGCGCAGTTCCGGCCCGGCGCGCTTCAGCGTCAGCGGCAGCGTATCGGGGAAGGTCAGTCCCTGATCCTGAAAGCCGAACCAGCTGGCGATCGCCGCATCATATTCGGCGGTCAGTGCGAACGCCTTCGCCGCCAGTCGCTTGCGGGTTTCGAGCGTCGTCTCGCCACTGGCGACCAGCGGATAATCGGCGGGATCGGTGACGATCGCCACATAAGCGTGATTCTTCGCCGCCGAGCGGACCATCGACGGGCCGCCGATATCGATATTCTCGATCGTTTCCTCGCGCCCGGCCCCCTTCGCGACGGTCTGTTGAAAGGGATAGAGATTGACCACGACCAGATCGATCGCGCCGATATCGTGCTCGGCCATGGCGGCGGCGTGCGCGGGATCGTCACGCACCGCCAGCAGGCCGCCGTGCACCTTGGGATGAAGCGTCTTCACCCGTCCGTCCATCATCTCGGGAAAGCCGGTGAGATCGGAAATGTCGCGCACCGCCAGCCCGGCCTCGCGCAAGGCCCTGGCGGTGCCGCCGGTGGAAACGAGGTCGACGCCCTGCGCCGCCAGCGTGGTGGCGAGATCGACGATCCCGGTCTTGTCGGATACGGACAGCAGGGCGCGGCGGATGGGAATGCTGGTCATCCGCGCGCGCTTAGGCGTTGACGCGCGCCGCATCAACCGTGCGGCGTGCTCGCCGCGATCGCGAGGGCCGGCGCAACGGCGCGTCCGGCCGGTGTCGCGCGCTTCAGCGCGCGCGGCGCAATGCCCAGGAGATGCTGGCGCCCCCGGCGGGCGCGGTGCTCAGCACGACGATCTGCTGCGTCGCCAGCAATCGGCCGGAGGGATCGCACCAGACGCTTTCCTCCACCATCAGCGGCTCGCCACGGGTACGGAATTGCCAGAACGCGCCGCCGGGGGTGCGCAGCATCGCCGCCTGCCCGTCGGCGGTGGCCACCGCCTCCACCCCCGCGCCGAGGTGAAAGCGCAGCGCGAATGGCGCCAGCCCGCCCCCGCGTCGCGCCCAGCCGCCCCGCGTGCGGGCGACCGGCAGCAGAGCGTCCTCGCCGCGGACCTCGCGGCCGTCGCTGGTCAGCAGCAAGCGGCGGCGATGACGCAGGCCAAACCGGCGCGCATAGCCGTCATGCGTCGCGTCGATGCGGCTGCCGGCCTCCGATTCCTGCCGCGACAGCTCCACCTCGCCAACGCCGCGTCCCAGCGTGCCGTCGGGATGCAGCGCGGTGGAATTGCTGTCAGCCAGCGTCAGCGTCGAATGCGCCGCGGTGGACCGCAGCGCCTGCGCGGTCGCGCGCGGCAATCGCACCCCAGCCGCGCGCGCGCCGCCGCAATTGACGATCAGCCGCTCCGTGCCGTCCGACAGCTCGAATGCCAGCGTCGAGGCGCAGCCGCCCTCCGCAGTGGTCGCCATCGGCGGCGGGGCGGCGTCCATGACGATCACCGTGCCGCCCGCCGCAAGCCGCTGATAGCCCCAGTCGCGCGACTGGCGCAGCGGACGGCCATAGGCACCGCTGGCGAGCAATACGTCGTTGACGCGCTGCCCGTCGATCGGTGCGCCGCCCTGCCAGCTCGACAGCCCGCCATCGCCCATCACCGTGGCCAGCAGCGCGGGGGTGACGTGCGTCAGCACCGCCGCCACCGTATCGGGCAGCATCTGCCGCCGGGCATCATAAGCGGCGCGCAGCATCGCGATCGTCGCCACCACCTCCAGCAGCGCCGTCGGCGATCGGCTGACCACGCCGCCATCCTGCGACAGCGATGCCGCCAGCGCGCGCTGCAAGCCTTCCTCGCCCAGTTCCAGGCGGATCTCCCCCTGCGGGATCAGCAAGCCTGCGACGATCACCGCCGCCCAGGCGCCGATCCGTTCCGCGCCCGGCGGCGCCTTGTCGGCGGTGCGATCCAGATGCCGCGCCGCGCGGCCGATGCCGTTCAGGATGCGCGAGCGAAAGATCAGGTCGGTCGACGACAGCAGCAGCGGCGCGTGGAATGTCCACATCATCAGCCGCCGCGCGGCCAGCGCCGGGTGCCAGGCGGCCTCCGACACGCGATCGCCATGCGCCGCCAGCCAGCGCGTCGCCAGCATCTCCGCTACCGGCGCGACGCGCGCCCGATCACCCACCGCCGCCAGATCGCGCAGCCAATCGAAACCATGCAGATAGGCGGCCAGCACCGGATTGGCGTCAAGCGCCGCCCAGTCGATCTCCGCCAGCCCGCGCTGCGCGCACGCGACGATGACGCGCCCATCCAGCAATGCCTCGCCGATCGCGGGGTCGCCGGGCAGCGGATCGACCGGGGTGGCGATCAGCCGCACCGGGTGACGGCCATCCAGCCGCCGGTCGTGGATCGGCGTGCGCCACGTCAGCCGCTCGAAATAATGCGCCACGCGGTGCGTCAGCGACTGCGCGGCATTCGGCGTCACCTTGATCAGGCGCCGCCCTTGTTCGATGCTGTCCGGCGCCGCGTCGTTCATCCCCCGCGCAACACCCGGATATTCTCGGCATATTGCGCCGGTCCGCCGCGGAAGGTGGCGGTGCCGGCCACCAGGGCATCGGCGCCCGCCTCGATCGCCTGGCGGGCCGTGTCGGGATCGATCCCGCCGTCCACTTCCAGATCGATGTCGCGGCCCGATTGATCGATCAGCTTGCGGATCGCGGCGATCTTGCGCAGCTGGCTGGCGATGAAATGCTGCCCGCCAAACCCGGGATTCACGCTCATCACCAGGATCAGGTCGACCATATCGACCAGATAATCCAGCATCTTGGCGGGCGTACCGGGGTTCAGCACCACACCAGCTCGTTTCCCCAGCGAGGCGATATGCTGCAACGTGCGGTGGATATGCGGCCCCGCTTCGACATGGACCGTGATCGTATCGGCCCCCGCCTCGGCAAAGGCATCAAGATAGGCATCGACCGGCGAAATCATCAGATGGACGTCGAACGGCTTGGTCGTGTGCGGGCGCAGCGCCTTCACCACCGCCGGGCCGATCGTGATATTGGGCACGAAATGCCCGTCCATCACGTCGACGTGAATCCAGTCGGCGCCGGCGGCGTCGATGGCGCGGACTTCGTCGCCCAGCTTGGCGAAATCGGCGGACAGGATCGAAGGGGCGATGCGGACGGGTTTGGCCATGACGCACTCTCGTTAGCGCGGATGATGCTCAGGCGGAAGCGCGTCGCAACCTGGCAATGAAGAAGCCGTCACACCCGCCATCCGCCGACAGGGCGCCGGGCAGCGTGCGAACCCACCCGCGTTCATGCGCGACGATTCCGGCGGGCAGATCGTCGGTATGCGGTGCCTCGATCGCATAATCGGCGTGATCGGCGAGAAAGGCCTCGATCTGCGCCTCGCCCTCCTCGGGCTCCAGCGAGCAGGTGGCATAGACCAGCACGCCGCCCGGCGTGACCCAGCCGGCCGCCCGCGTCAGGATCTGCCGCTGCAACAGCGCCATATCGGCGACGATCGCGTCGGTCGCGCGATAGAGCACGTCGGGGTGGCGCCGGAAGATGCCGGTCGCGCTGCACGGCGCGTCGACCAGCACCGCCTGTGCCGGGGCGGCGGGCTGCCAGTGCCGCACGTCGGCGATCGCCAGGTCGAACGACAGGCGCGTGCGTTCGCGGTTGGCGAGGAGTCGCGCGGCGCGACTTTCCGATACTTCCACCGCGGTCACGTTCCAGCCCTGCGCGGCGAGCTGGAGTGTCTTGCCGCCCGGTGCGGCGCACAGGTCCAGCGCAACGCCCGTGCCGCGCCCGATCAGCCGCGCGGGCAGCGACGCGGCGATGTCCTGCACCCACCACGCCCCCTCGTCGAAGCCGGGCAGCGCGGCGACATCGCTGCCGGCGGGCACGCGGCGGTGCCCCGGCATCAGCATGGGCGCATCGATACCCTGCCATGCGGGATCGCGCAGCGTCAGATCGATGGGCGGGGGCGCGGCGATCGCCCGTGCGGCGGCGGCGGTCGCCTCTTCCCCCCAATGCGCAAGCCATCGCGCGGCGACCGTGCCGGGCAGCATCGGCACCTCGGGCAGCGTCGCGCCGTTGCGCATCAGCGTGCCGAACACGCCATGCACCAGCTTGCGCGGACCGCCATCGACCAGCGGCAGCACCGTCGATATCGCGGCATGCGGCGGCGTGCCGAGCGAGAGCGCCTGGACGAGCGCGATGCGTAGCGCAAAGCGCGCCTTGGCATCGTCGGGCAGCCGCTGCCGCGTCGCCGAATCGATCAGCGCATCGAGATCGGGCAGCCGTCGCAGCGTCTCCGCCGCGATCGCATGCGCCAGCCCGCGATCCGGGCCGCCGTGCAACGCGCGGGTGGCCTGCGCCAGCGCGGCTTCGAGCGGTTCGCCACGACGCAGCACGGCATCGAGCAATCGCAGCGCGGCACGGCGCGCGGCAGTGCCGAGCGGCTCGCCCGCGCGGGCCATATCGCGGGCCACCTCAGGCGAGCGGATCGAGGGCGCTGGCGCGGCGCTTGGTGACGGGGACGGACGGCGTGCCCGACGACGGGCGCCGGGTCGGTTCGGGGGAAGCGATCATCCCCATCTCCTGCGCGATCTCCTCCAGCGCGGCAATCCGGTTCGCGGTGGCAGGATGGGTCGCGAACAGGCTGTCGGCGGAGCGACCCGGGACGATGTACAATTGCTGCGCGGCGGGAATGCGTGTCGCAGCGACGCCAGGGATCGCCTCCGCGCCGCGCTGCAGCTTCGCCAGCGCGGCGGCCAGCGCGCGTGGATTGCCGGAAATCGCCGCACCGGCGCGATCGGCGGCATATTCACGCGTCCTGCTGATCGCGAGCTGGACGATCATCGCCGCGAACGGCGCGACCAGCACCGCCAGCAGGCCGGCCCAGGCGGGGCCATGGCGCTCACCGCCGCCACGGAAAAACAGCCCGAATTGCGCCAGCATCGATATCGCGCCGGCGATCGTCGCGACCATCGTCATCACCAGCGTGTCGCGATGCCGCACATGCGCCAGTTCATGCGCCATCACGCCGGCGATCTCGTCGCGGTCGAGCAGATCCAGCAGCCCGGTCGTCGCCGCCACCGCGGCATGCTGCGGGTCGCGCCCGGTGGCGAAGGCATTGGGCGACGGATCGTCGACGATATAGACGCGCGGCATCGGCAGCCCGGCGCGCCGCGCCAGTTCGCGGACCAGCGATACCAGTTCGGGGGCGCTGCCCTCGTCCACTTCGCGCGCGCGATGCATCGCCAGCACGATCCGGTCCGCGTTCCAGAAGGTGACGAGATTCATCGCCGCCACCACCAGCAGGGCGATGATCGCACCGCCGCCGCCGCCCAGCGTATAGCCCAGCGCCATGAACAGCGCGGTCAGCGCGGCCAGCAGCATCGTCGTCTTGAAGCCGTTCATGCCGCTCCATATGTGCACCGCGCGAACAGGGTTCAATCGGAGAGCCATGATGGGCAAGCGCCCCGATCACGTGACGCCGCCGGCGTATCTGACGCCGAATACCCCGGTGCCGACGCCCGAATCTGTCGAGCGCCCGAAGACGGATCCGCTCGGCCGCGATCCGGTTCGCTTCGGCGATTGGGAGCTGAAGGGCATCGCGATCGATTTCTGATCGCCGGTCGGGGCCGGTCGCGACCCCGATGATCACTCTTCGCGCAAGGGCCGCGCCAGCAACGCGCCGATCACCTCGCGCACCGCCGCGCCGTCGAGCAGCCGGCATACCGCCGCGGTAATCGGCATTTCAACGCCGAGCGAGCGGGCCGCATCGCGCAGCGCGGGGGCGGTCGCGGCACCCTCCGCCACCGTCCGGCGGTTCGCCAGCAGCTCACGCGCGTGCTCCCCGCGTCCGATCCCCATGCCGAGCGCGTAATTGCGCGACGCGGTGGAGGAACAGGTCAGCACCAGGTCGCCCAACCCCGACAGCCCGGCAAGCGTCTCCGCCCGCGCGCCGCGCGCCAGGCCGAAGCGGGTCATTTCCGCGAAGCCGCGCGCGATCAGCGCCGCGCGCGCATTCTGGCCCAGCGCCGCACCCTCCACCACGCCGCAGGCGATCGCCAGCACGTTCTTCACCGCGCCACCGATCTCCGCCCCGATGACGTCGTCGGCGACATACGGCCGAAAGTGCGGCGCCGCGATCAGCGCGGCCAGCTCGCCGCGCGGCGTCCCCGCGTCCCCGGCCAGCGTGATCGCGGTCGGCAACCCGCGTGCCAACTCGTGCGCGAAGGTCGGGCCGGACAGCACCATCACGGGCGATCCGGGGTGCGCCGCCGTCGCCACCTCGCTCATCAACAGATGTGTGCCATGTTCGACACCCTTGCAGCAGACGACCAGCGACTGGCCCCGCGCGGGCAGCGCCGCCAGCACGCCGCGCATCGCCTGCGCCGGGGTGACCACCAGGTTGAACCGTGCCGTGGCGACCCGTGCCAGATCGGTCGTCGCCTCGATCAGCGGCGAGAGCGGCGCGTCCGGCAGATAAGGCATATTGCGATGTTCGGCATTGATCGCCGCCACCAGCGCCGGATCGCGCCCCCATAATAGGACGGGGTGACCGTTGCCCGCCGCTAGCTGCGCCAGCGCGGTGCCCCAGGCCCCCGCCCCGATCACCGCCAGTGGCGCGGTCACGCCTTCACCCCGGCGCCGCGCACCTTTTCGGCGGTCGGGTCGAGCGGCCAGCGCGCCCGCGCGGCGGTGTCGAGCGGATCGGTCAGCCCGGCGGCGAACCGCTCCACTCCCGCCCAGGCTATCATCGCGGCATTGTCGGTGCACAGCCACGCCGGTGGCGCGACGAAGCGCAGGCCATGTTCCTCCGCCAGCCCGTGCAGCGCCGCCCGCACGGCGCCGTTCGCCGCGACGCCGCCGGCCACCACCAGCGCGGACGCCTGCGGGGCGCGGACCAGCGCGCGACGGGTGCGGTCGATCAGGCAGTCGACCACCGCCGCCTGGAAGGAGGCGGCGATATCGGCGGCGGCATGGTCAGGCGCGGCGCGCGCCACCGCCGCCTTCAGCCCGGCGAAGGAGAAATGCGGCTCGGCGGAACCCTTCAGCGGTCGTGGCAGCGGCACCGCGCGGGGATCGCCGGTCGCCGCGGCGCGCTCCACCGCCGGCCCGCCGGGAAAACCGAGGCCGAGGATCTTCGCAGTCTTGTCGAACGCTTCGCCGGCGGCATCGTCGATCGTCGTGCCCAGCCGGCGATAGGCATCGACCCCCTCGACCAGCAGCAACTGGCAATGCCCGCCCGACACCAGCAGCAACAGATACGGAAAGTCGAGCGCCGGATCCGCGAGACGCGGGCTGAGGGCGTGCCCCTCCAGATGGTTGACCGCGATCAGCGGCTTGCCGGTGGCGTGCGCGATCGCCTTGCCGGTCACCAGCCCAACCATCACCCCGCCGATCAGCCCTGGGCCGGCGGTGGCGGCGACCGCATCGATATCATGGATCGAGATCCCCGCATCCGCGAGCGCCGCCTCGATCAACGGCTCCAGCGCCTCGACATGCGCGCGCGCCGCGATTTCCGGCACGACGCCGCCATACGGGCGGTGCGCCGCTTCCTGACCGGCGAGGCGATGGGCCAGAACCTGACGCTCCTGCGTGACGAGCGCGGCGGCGGTTTCGTCGCAGGAGGATTCGAGCCCGAGGATCAGCATCAGGCGTATCTAGGGCGTGCGCGGGTAAAGGGAAACGGTCAGCGCCTGTGCCGTGGCGCGGGGAGGCGCTTGCGGGGCTCCGTCGAAGCCGGCAAGGCGTATCGCCATGTTCAGGCTTGGAACCCGTGGCTCTCCGCTCGCTCTCACCCAGGCCGGGATGGTGCGGGATGCGCTGATGGCGGCGCATGGCTGGGCCGATGTCGCGATCGTCGTCATCCGCACCACCGGCGACCGCGTGCAGGATCGCGCGCTGGCCGAGATCGGGGGCAAGGCGCTGTGGACGAAGGAGCTCGACCGCGCGCTGTTGGCGGGAGAGGTCGATGCCTGCGTCCATTCGATGAAGGATGTCGAGACGCTGCGCCCCGATGCGATCGCGATCGCGGCGATGCTGCCCCGCGCCGATGTGCGCGACCGGCTGATCGGGGCCGACTCGCTGGACGCGCTGCCGCATGGCGCGACGATCGGCACCAGTTCCCCGCGGCGCAGCGCGCAGCTGAAGCGGATCCGCCCCGACGTGTCGACCTTGCTGTTTCGCGGCAATGTCGACACCCGGCTGGGCAAGCTGGCGGCGGGGGAAGTGGATGCCACGCTGCTGGCGGCGGCAGGGCTCGAGCGGCTGGGGCGCCATGATACCGGGGTGGCGATCCCGCTCGAGCGGATGTTGCCGGCGCCGGCGCAGGGGGCGGTGGGGATCGAGACGCTGGCGGACGGCGCGGCGCGTGAACGGGTCGCCGCGATCGATCATGCCGCGACGCATGCCGCGGTGGCGGCGGAGCGGGCGCTGCTCGCCGGGCTGCGGGCCGATTGCCATTCGCCGGTCGCCGCGCTGGCGCAATATGATGCGGGCGAGCTGCTGCTGCGCGCGCAATTGCTCTCCCCGGACGGCGCGGCGTCGGTGGAGGGGGAGGCGCGCGGCGACGATCCGGTGACGCTGGGCGCCCGGCTGGCGCTCGACCTGCTTGATCGCGCGCCGCCGGTGGTGCGCGCGCTGTTCGGCTGACGATGGCGCGCCGGGTCGTCGTCCTGCGGCCCGAACCGGGCAATGCGCGGACATGCGCCGCGCTGGCGGAGCGCGGACTGACGCCCGAACCGCTGCCGCTCTTCACGGTTCGCGCATGCCCCTGGACCGCGCCCGAGCCGATGGCGTTCGACGCGCTGCTGCTGACCAGCGCCAATGCGGCACGGCACGGCGGGGCGGCGTTGGCGGCGGTGGCGGGCCTGCCCGTCGTCGCGGTCGGCGCGGCGACCGCGGCGGCGGCGCGACAGGCCGGGCTGACGGTCGCGATCACCGGCGGCGGCGATGCGGCACAGGCGGTGGCGCAGGCGGGGCGCTTTCCCCGCCTGCTGCATCTTGCCGGGCGGGACCGGATCGCGTTGCCCGGGGTGACGGCGGTGACGGTCTACGCCAGCGAGGCCGTGGCGATCGATTCGGCGGCGGCGGCGGCGCGCGCGGCGGGGCAGGTGGTGCTGCTGCACTCCGCGCGTGCCGCGACGCGGTTTGCCGCGCTGATGGCCGGCGGGTCGCGCGCGTCGACGCGGCTGGTGGCGATCAGCGATCCGGTGGCAGCAGCGGCCGGGACGGGGTGGCATGACGTCGCGATCGCGGCGCACGCAAGCGATCCCGCGATGATCGACGGCGCGGCGCGCGTCGCGATTGACCCGTGAGGCGCGCGCGAGGATAAGGCCGGGAATGAGCGACGCCACCGGCCCCGGACCCAGCGCCCCACGATCGCGGATCGGGCCGGTCGTGACGATCGCGATCATCGCCTTTATCGTCGGGCTGGGGCTGATGGCCTATGCAGTGCGCAATTCGCCCGGCTTCTTCATCCGTACCAAGCCGGCCCCCGCGTCCGGCGGCGCGCCGGCCCCCGCGCCCTCGCCGACCGCAGCGATCACCGACGCGACCACGCTGGCGCTGCGTGAGGCCGCGCTCGCCGCGCAGATCGCCAATCTGGAGGCGCGCACCGCGCGCACCGATGCCGACAGCGCGGTGGCGGCGGGTCGTGCGGGGCGGGCCGAGGCGATCCTGGTCGCCTTCGCCGCGCGCCGCGCGATCGATCGCGGCGTCGGGCTCGGCTATCTGGAAGCGCAGTTGCGGGAGCGATTCGGCCCGACCCTGCCCAATGACGTCAACGTCGTGATCCGCAACGCGCGTGCGCCGGTGACGATCGAGGATCTGCGCGAGGGGCTGAACGTCGCCGCGCCGACGCTGCTGAATACCCGCACCGACTGGTGGGCGGGGATCGGCAGCGAGTTGCGCAATCTGGTGGTCGTCCACAAGGCCGGTACGCCGTCGCCGCTGCCGTCCGACCGGATCGCCCGCGCGCGTCGCCTGATCGAGCAGGGCAATGTCGAGGCGGCGCTGGCGGAGGTGAAGCGGCTGCCCGGCGCGGGCGAGGCGGCGAACTGGACCGCCGCGGCGCAGCGCTGGGTCGATACGCGCCGCGCGCTCGACACGCTGGAGGCGGCGGCGATCACCGGGGCGATCGCACCGCGTGCCGTCTCTCCGGTGACGGTGTCGCCGGCGCCGGGCGCGCCGCCGGTCGCGCCCGCCGACGCGGGGAACGACGCGCTGTTCTGATGCGGGCGATGCCGCCCGCCATCGCGGCGGCGGCGGTCCTTAGCGCAGGGCGTCCGCGATCAGCTTCCGGGTGTTGTCGATCCCGTACAGCCGGATGAAACTGCCCATGCGCGGCCCCTGGGAAGAGCCGAGCAACGTTTCGTACAACGCCTTGAACCAGTCGCGCAGTTCGGCGAAGCCCCCGTTCTCATCAAACCGGCTCTTGCCGATTTCATAGACGATGTTCTGGATATCCTCGGCGCTGGCATCGGCGGGCAGCGCGGCCAGTTCAGCGTCGAGCCGGCGCAGTGCGTCGATCTCCACGCCCTCGGGCGCGCGACGCGACAGCGTCGGCGCGATCACATCGCGGTGATAGGCGAGCGCATGCGCGATCAGCCGGTCAAGCTCCGGGTAGCGCGCGGGCGTGGCGTCGGCGACGTAATTGGCGAGATACGCCCACACCTGCTCGCGCGTCGCGCCTTCGCCCATCACCCCCACCAGGTTGAGCAACAGGCCGAAAGTGACCGGCAAGTCACCGTCCGGCAGCTTCCCGTCATGAACATGGTGGACCGGGTTGCCCAGTCGCTCCTTGACCGCCTGATCCGCGTAATGGCCGCGGAACTGCCAGTAATCGTCCACCGCGCGCGGGATCACGCCCATGTGCAGCTGCTTGGCCTTCTTGGGCTCGCGATAGATATAGAAGGCCAGGCTTTCCTCGGGGCCGTAGGTCAGCCATTGCTCCAGCGACAGTCCGTTGCCCTTCGACTTCGAGATCTTCTCGCCCTTCTCGTCGAGGAACATCTCGTAATTGAATCCCTCGGGCGGTCGCCCGCCGAGCACGCGCGCGATCTTCGACGATTGGACCACCGAGTCGATCAGGTCCTTCCCGGCCATCTCGTAATCCACGCCCAGCGCGACCCAGCGCATCGCCCAGTCGACCTTCCATTGCAGCTTCGACAAGCCGCCCAGCGCGGATTGCTCGACGCGCTCGCCGTTCGCCGGATCGGTGAAGGCGATCGTCCCCGCCTCGGCATCGATCACCTCGACGGGCACCTGCAGCACGACGCCGTCGATCGGGCTGATCGGCAGCACCGGCGAATAGGTCGCTCGCCGCTCCGCCCGCAGCGTCGGCAGCATCACGTCCATCACGCCCTGCCAGTGGCGCAGCACCCCGCGGATCGCGTCGTCGAAGCGGCCCGACGTATAATAATCGGTCGAGGACGCGAATTCATAGTCGAAGCCGTAACGGTCCAGAAAGTCGCGCAGCATCGCATTGTTGTGCGCGGCGAAGCTGTCGAACTTGCCGAACGGATCGGGGATGCGCGTCAGCGGTCGCCCGAGATGCTCGGTCAGCATCGCGCCGTTCGGCACGTTGTCGGGCACCTTGCGCAGACCGTCCATATCGTCGCTGAACGCGATCAGGCGGGTCGGCTGGTCACTCAAGGTGTGAAAGGCGTTTCGCACCATCGTGGTGCGCAGCACTTCGTTGAACGTGCCGATATGCGGCAGGCCGGACGGGCCATAGCCGGTTTCGAAAACGATCGGCGCGCCATGCGGCTTGCCGTCGGGATAACGCTTCAGCAGCTTGCGCGCCTCTTCGAAGGGCCAGGCCTTGGAATCTAGGGCGGCGGTACGAATGTCGTCGGTCATGATGCACTGCGACGTAGCGAGGCGCGCGCGTGATGGCTATATGGCTGCGACCATGTCCTTCTGGGCCGCTCTCTCGCTTTTCGTTGCCACCGTCGTGCTGATGGAGGGGTTTGCCTATGTCATGCATCGCTGGGTGATGCACGGGCCGGGCTGGTTCCTGCACGAAAGCCATCACCGCGCGCGCGAAGGCCAATGGGAACTCAACGATCTGTATGCGGCGATCTTCGCGGTGCCGTCGTTCGTGATGATCCTGGGCGGGGTGCAACTGGGCTGGTGGCCGGGCTTCACCTGGATCGGTGCGGGCATCGCCGCTTATGGCGCGATCTATTTCGGCTTTCACGATATCATCGTGCATCAGCGCATCCCGACCCGCTACCTGCCGCGTTCCCGCTATATGAAACGGATCGTGCAAGCGCACCGGCTGCACCATGTGGTGGAAACGCGCGAGGGCAATGTCAGCTTCGGTTTCCTGATCGCGCCGCGCCCGGAGGAATTGAAGGCGGAGCTGAAGCGCCGTCACCGCAGCGGTGTACGCGCGCCCAAGGGCGCGGCGTGCCGGAATCACGCCACCGGCGATCCCGCGTTGATCGAAGATTAACCTTCTGCTGGCAGCATCCGCGGTCATGGAAAAGGCCGTCCCCCTCCCGCTGCCGTCCGACGCCGAGGAGCATCGTCACGCCTTGCGAAAGGCGGTCAAGATGCGCGCGCATCTGCGCGACCGCGGGACGACCCGATTCGAGATCGACGTGGTCGACCTGTCGGAGACAGGTTTTCGCGCGCAGACCAGCTTCACCTTATGGCCCGGCACGACGGTGTGGCTGACGCTGCCGGGGCTCGCCGCGCTGGAGGCGGTCGTCGCATGGCGCGACAAGTCCCGCTACGGTTGCGCGTTCAGCCGGCCACTGCATCCGGCGGTGTTCGATCATATCGTCGCGCTGGGCGATCGATAAGGTTCCCGGCCCCGACGCCGGCGTGACCGTGCGGACACCCGGCATCGATGGCCACCCGCGTCAGTCGAACAGCGACGACACGCTCGATTCATCCGCGATCCGGCGGATCGCCTCGGCCAGCAGCGGCGCGATCGTCAGGTGGCGGATCTTGTGTGCGCCCTTGATCGCCTCCTGATTGCCGATCGAATCGGTGATGACGAGTTCGTGCAGCGCCGAGCCCTCGACCCGCGCGACCGCGCCGCCCGACAGCACGCCATGGGTGACATAGGCGACGACATCCTCGGCCCCGGCTTCCTTCAGCGCCGCAGCGGCGTTGCACAGCGTGCCCGCGGAATCGACGATATCGTCGATCAGGATGCAGAAACGCCCCTCGACGTCGCCGATGATGTTCATCACCTCGGATTCACCGGCACGCTCGCGGCGCTTGTCAACGATCGCCAGCGGCGCGTTGTCGAGCCGTTTGGACAGTGCGCGGGCGCGCACCACGCCGCCGACGTCGGGCGAGACGACCATCAGGTTCTTCTCGCCGAAGCGTGAGCGGATATCCGCGCTCATCACCGGGGCGGCGAACAGATTGTCGGTGGGGATATCGAAAAAGCCCTGGATCTGGCCGGCGTGGAGATCGACCGACAGCACGCGGTCCGCGCCGGCGGTGGTGATCAGGTTCGCGACCAGCTTCGCCGAGATCGGGGTGCGCGGGCCGGGTTTGCGGTCCTGTCGGGCATACCCGAAATAGGGCACCACCGCGGTGATGCGCTTGGCCGACGCGCGCTTCAGCGCGTCGATCATGATCAGCAATTCCATCAGATTGTCGTTCGCGGGATAGCTGGTCGACTGCAGCACGAAGACATCCTCGCCGCGGACATTCTCCATGATCTCGACGAAGATTTCCTCGTCGGCGAAACGGCGCACCAGCGCCTCGGTCAACGGCACCTCCAGATAGGCGGAGATCGCGCGCGCCAGCGGCAGATTGGAATTGCCGGTCATCAATTTCATGGAAACACCCTTTCGGCCCCCGCCCTTAAGCGCGGGGGCTGGCTAGGGGAAGGGGGGGAGCGTAAGCGCGCGGAATGACCGTGATCACCCGTTTCGCTCCATCGCCCACCGGCACGCTGCATGTCGGCAATATCCGCACCGCGCTGCACAACTGGATGTTCGCGCGCGCAAGGGGTGGGAAGTTCCTGCTGCGGATCGACGATACCGACGCGGAACGCAGCGAGGAGCGCTTCGTCGACGCGATCCGCGCGGACCTTGCCTGGCTGGGGTTGCATCCCGACCACGAGGAACGTCAATCGGCGCGGTTCGCGCGTTACGAGACGGTGTTCGCGGAGCTGCGTGCGGCCGGGCATATCTATCCGGCGTATGAAAGCGCGCAGGAACTCGACCTGAAGCGCAAGATCCTGCGCGGGCGCGGCCTGCCCCCGGTGTACGACCGCGCCGCGCTGGCGCTGACCGACGCAGACCGTGCGCGGCTGGAGGCCGAGGGCGTGAAGCCGCACTGGCGCTTCCGGCTCGACCATGCCACGCCGATCGTCTGGGACGATCTGATCCGCGGGCCGCAGCGCTTCGAGGCGCAGACGATGAGCGATCCGGTGATCCGCCGCGCGGACGGTTCGTGGCTGTATATGCTGCCCAGCGCGATCGACGATCGCGACATGGGGGTGACGCATGTCGTGCGGGGGGAGGATCACGTCACCAATACCGCGCTGCAACTGCAGATGTTCGCCGCGATGGGCGTCGCCGCACCGGCATTCGCCCATGAAGCGCTGCTGACCGGCGCGGAAGGCAAATTGTCGAAACGGCTCGGCAGCCTCGGCATCGACGCGCTGCGCGGCGAGGGGATCGAGCCGGAGGCGATCGTCGCGCTGCTGGCGCGGCTGGGCACCAGCCAGCCGGTCGAGCCGCACGTCGATCCGGCGCCGCTGATCGCCGCCTTCGACTTCGCGCATTTCGGCCGCGCCCCGGCCAAGTTCGACGAGCGGGAACTGGCGCAGGTCAATGCCCGGATCGTCCACCAGTTGCCCTTTGAGCGCGTCGTCGATCGCCTGCCTGCCGGCATGGACGCGGCGGCATGGCAGGCGGTGCGCCCCAATCTGGAGCAAGTCGCGGGTGCCGCGGAATGGTGGCATGTCGTCGAGGGTCCGGTCGCGGCGCCGGCGCCCGGCGAGGACGCCGATTACCTGCGGCACGCCGCCGCGCTGGCGCGCTCGATCGACTGGTCGGGCGATCCCTGGCACACGTTGACGCAGGCATTGAAGGAAGCAACCGGCCGCAAGGGCAAGGCATTGTTCCTGCCATTGCGGCGCGCACTGACCGGGCTGGATCACGGCCCCGACATGGCGGCGCTACTGCCGCTGATCGGTCGCGAGCGAGCGGTGGCGCGGCTGGACTCGAACGCGGCGGGTTGAACGCCTATATGGCCGCGATGAACTTTTTCGCCCGCATGTCGCCGACGCGCGCCTATACCGATCTGCGCTATTTCCTCAGCACGCGGCAGGCCCATGACTGGTGGTTCCTGCTGGCGGCGATCGCGATCACCGGCTTCCTCATCTATGCCTTCGCGCACGATTCCTACGCCGAGAAGGAATATAAGCCGGACATCGTCTATGTGCAGCAATGGCGGCTCGACCGCACCGATGCGCAGATCATCGCCCAGCAGAAGATCGATCAGGCCAAGAAGGAGATCGAGCAGGCGAAGCTCCGCAAGCAGCAGGCGGAGACGCAGGCCGAATTCAAGCGCCTCGACGACAGGCTGACGAAGATGGGGATCTGACGCTGACGCGGAACGATGACGAGGCATGGATGGCGGCGGCGCTGGCGCTGTCGCAGCGGAGCCGCGCGCGTACCGCGCCCAATCCCAATGTCGGCTGCATCGTGATCGATCCCAGCGGTCGCGTCGCCGGGCGTGGCTGGACCCAGGCGGGCGGGCGGCCGCATGCCGAGGCGCTCGCGCTCGCCGCCGCCGGCGAACGGGCGCGCGACGGCACCGCTTATGTGACGCTGGAACCGTGCGCCCATGTCAGCCCGCGCGGGCCGGCCTGTGCCGACCTGCTGCGGGAATCGGGGGTCGCGCGCGTCGTGGTGGCGCTGCGCGATCCCGATCCGCGCACCGATGGCGCGGGGATCGCGCGGCTGCGCGGGGCGGGCGTCATGGTGGACGTCGGCGTGGGCGAAGCGGCAGCGCGGCGCGCGATGGCGGGTTTCCTGACACGGCGCGCCAAAGCCCGCCCGTTCGTGACGCTCAAGCTAGCGCTGTCGCTCGACGGCGCGGTCGCGATGGCGGACGGGCGTAGCCAGTGGATCACCGGCGACGCCGCCCGCGCCCATGCGCATCTGGAGCGAAGCCGCCACGAGGCGATCCTGGTGGGGCGCGGGACCTGGGACGCGGATCACCCGCGGCTCGATGTCCGGCTGCCGGGACGGGAGGCGCTGGCACCCCATCGTGTCGTGCTGTCGTCGCGCCCGGTCGACGGTGTCGACACGATCGCCCGGCCCGAGGAGATCGCGCGCCTGACGGGTGATCACCTGCTGATCGAGGGCGGGGTGGTGACCGCGGCGGCGTTCCTGCGCGCGGGGCTGGTCGACCGGCTGCTCCTGTATCGTGCGCCGATCCTGATCGGCGGCGGCCGCACCCTGCCCGATATCGGCCTGTCCGATCTGGGACAGGCGCACGGCCGCTGGCGGCTGAGCGACGCGCGCCAGCTTGGCAGCGATCGCGTCGAGGTCTACGAGGCCGTTTGAGAGGGTTTATGTTCACCGGCATCGTTTCCGACATCGGCACCATCCGTCACGTGGAGCAGCGCGGCGATACGCGCCTCGTGATCGACACCGCTTATGATCCGGCGACGATCGACATGGGGGCGTCGATCGCCTGCTCGGGCGTGTGCCTGACCGTCGTCGACAAGGGCGTGGACGACGCCGGGCGCGGCTGGTTCGCGGTTGACGTGTCGGGGGAAACGATCAGCCGCACCGCGCAGGGGCAGTGGAGCGAGGGGCGCCTGCTGAACCTTGAGCGCGCGATGAAGCTCGGCGACGAGCTGGGCGGGCATATCGTGACCGGGCATGTCGACGGCATCGCCGAGGTGATCGGCGTCAGTGCCGAGGGTGATTCGAAGCGGATCGGTTTTCGTGTCGCGGACGACCTGGCGCCCTTCCTCGCGCCCAAGGGTTCGGTGACGGTCGATGGCGTGTCGCTGACCGTCAACGACGTGCGCGATACGGACGACGGCACGCATTTCGCGATCAATCTGATCCCGCACACGCAGAAGGTGACGACCCTGGGAGCGCTGGAGCCCGGCGCCGCGGTGCATATCGAGATCGACGTGCTCGCACGTTACCTGCAACGGATGGAGCATTATCGTGGCCGTCAAGTCCGCTGAGCTGGCGCGGTTGCGCCACGGCTATCTCTCCTCGCCGGAGGAGATCATCGAGGAAGCGCGCAACGGCCGCATGTTTATCCTGGTCGATGACGAGGATCGCGAGAACGAGGGCGATCTGGTCATTCCGGCGCAGATGGCCACCCCGGAGAAGATCAATTTCATGGCCCGGCACGGCCGTGGACTGATCTGCCTGGCGCTCACCAAGGAACGGGTCGACGCGCTCGGCCTGCCGCTGATGAGTCGCAACAACGGCACCCGGCACGAAACCGCCTTCACCGTCTCGATCGAGGCGCGCGAGGGCGTCACCACCGGCATTTCGGCGGCGGATCGCGCCCGCACCGTCGCGGTCGCGGTCGATTCGACCAAGAGCGCTGTCGATATCGTCACTCCCGGCCATGTCTTTCCCCTGGTGGCGCGCGACGGCGGCGTGCTCGTCCGCGCGGGCCATACCGAGGCGGCGGTCGACGTGTCGCGGCTCGCCGGGCTCAATCCCTCGGGCGTGATCTGTGAGATCATGAACGAGGACGGCACGATGGCACGGCTCGACGATCTGGTGTCGTTCGCGCAACTCCATTCGCTGAAGATCGGCACGATTCGCGATCTGATCGCCTATCGCCGCCGCCACGATCATCTCGTCGAGCTGGTGTCCGAGGCTCCTTTCAAGAGCCGCTGGGGCGGTGACTGGAGTGTGCGCGCGTATCGCAACAAGGCCACCGGCACCGAGCAGATCGCTCTGGTGAAGGGCCGGATCGATCCGGCGCGGCCGACGCTGGTGCGGATGCACGCCCTGTCGCCGTTCGCCGACATGTTCGGCGAGGATAGCGAGCGCTCGAATATCCTGTCGCGGTCGATGGAGATCATCGCGGGAGAGGGCGCCGGCGTGATCGTCGTCGTCAATCGCCAGCGCGAGGATGCCTTCACCACCGCCGTCCGGCGCAAGGCGGGCCAGCCGATCGATGTGCCGATGGAGGAATTGCGCGACTATGGCGTCGGCGCGATGATCCTCGCCGAACTCGGCGTGCACGACATGATCCTGCTGACCAACACGCATCACACATTGGTCGGGCTCGACGGCTATGGGCTGTCGATCGTCGGCGAGAGGGAAATCGACTGATGGCGCATGTGCTGATCGTGGAAGCGCGCTTTTACGACCATCTCAACGATATGCTGATCGCCGGCGCGCGGGCGGCGATCGAGGCAGCGGGGCACAGCGCCGAGGTGCTGACGGTGCCCGGCGCGCTGGAAGTGCCCGGAGCGATCGCGCTGGCGGTGGAAAGCGAACGCTACGACGCCTTTGTCGCGCTGGGCGTGGTGATCCGCGGCGAGACCTATCATTTCGAGATCGTCGCCAATGAAAGCGCGCGCGGCATCATGGCGCTGACGCTGGACGGTGTCGCGATCGGCAATGGCATCCTGACCACCGAGAACGAAGCCCAGGCGATCGCCCGAGCGGACCCGGCGCAGCTCGACAAGGGCGGCGGCGCGGCCCGGGCGGCGCTGGCGATGCTGGATCTGCGCGAACGACTGGGGTGATCGCGGCGTGCTGACCCTCTAGCGCCCGACGCGCTCGATCAGCGCCATCGCGCCATGCGGCGCGCGCACCTTGGCGCCATTGATGAAGAACACGAACACGTCGCGCGGGCGGACCGGCGCGGAGTCGGCGACATAGGTCAGGCCCGCAGGGCTGTCGCCCGCCGCCCATTGACGCGCCACGCCCGCCCAACGATCGAGTGCCTCGGCGGCATAGCCCGCCGGTTCCTCCTCGCGCGCATCCTCCAGCCGGGCATAGACAAGATCGCCCGCTATGTCCGCCAGCGCCGGGTAATCGGCCGAATCGCCATGGACGATCGCCACCCCTGCGGCGCGGCACAGGGCGACGAACTCGGGCGTGGCGAAGCTATCGTGGCGGACCTGGATCGCGTGACGCAAGGCGATGCCGTCCTGCGACGCGGGCAGCAGCGCCAGGAAGGCGGCGATATCGTCGGCGTCGAACTTTCGGGTCGCGGGCATTTGCCACAGGATCGGCCCGAGCTTGTCGCCCAGTTCGGTGATCCCCTGGGCGACGAAGCGCTGCACCGATTCGCCCGCCTCCGCCAGCACCTTGCGCGACACGCAATAGCGCGATGCCTTCAACGCGAAGACGAATCCGTCCGGGGTCGCCTCGCGCCAGTTGGCGAAGGTTGCCGGCTTGAACGAGGAATAGAAGGTGCCGTTGACCTCGATCGCGGTGACGTGCCCGGCGGCATATTCCAGTTCGCGCTTGATCGGCCATTTCGGTGGGAAGAACGTGCCGCGCCACGGCTCGTAGGTCCAGCCACCGATGCCTACCCGGATCGCTGCCGTCATGTCCGTTCCATCCCCCTGGCCGGCACGGCGGGGATCAATCCCCCGCGATATCCGCGGCCGCGTCGGTGCGGACATAGCCGGTGTCGTCGGGATGGAACAGCGCGGGCGTGGGCACCGCGCGATCCAGCGCGGTGACGCGCCACACCGGCCGGCCATGATCGTCCAGCATCAGCAACGGAAACGCCTGCTCATCGCTCCAGCAGATCCGCGTGCGCCGCCCCTCGCTTTCCAGCGCGAACCAGCGGCACGGCGCCACCGCCGTTACCGGCGTATCGACCCGCGCGAGCGCGGTGATGCGATAGCGCCCCGCGGGTCGCCGCATGCCGAAGGCGAGATCGTTCCAGTCGGTGAAGCGGCCGACCTGATACAGGCTGGTCCGATCGATGATCGTATGCAGCCGCCGCCGCCGGTCGAGAAGATCGAGCCGGAAGTCGGCGCCGCGCGGCTGTCGCCGGGTGGCGACGGTGATCAGCCGCGCATCGGTGTCGCGCCGCAATCGCGTTGCGCCATCGCGCCACAATTCGATGCGGTGAACGCCGTCCCGCCCGCGATAGGCGATCCGCGCGTGGAAATGCGCGGGCGCGGCGGTGGTGGGGAAGGCACGCTCGAACGCCATCGGCGCGGCGCCCGCGATCACGGTGCCGGGTAGCATTGCGAACGCCATCGCCGCGACCGGCGCGACCCGCTTACTGGCGGATCGCACGGGCATAATCGAAGTAACGATAGGTCTTGCCGTCAACGGTCACGTCCTTCACCGCCAGCTGGATCGTGTAGCTGCCGCCGGTGCGCGCGCTGTCCTTGGTCGCCCCGGTGGGGTCGGTCGGCAGTTCGAACGACAGGCCGGTGGCGTTGCTGGCGGTGCTGACCACCCGCGGCGACACCGCCGGGGCGGTGGCGCTGCGCGGGCTGACAAGCGCCTCATTCAGGATACGTCCGTCCGCCTGCGGCATCGACAGGCCCAGCAGCCAGGCGATCGTCGGCGCGACGTCGACATTGCCGGTCGGCCCGCTGACGACGTAATTCCTGCGGAAGCTGGGGCCGGCCGCGATCAGCGTGTTGTGCACGTCGGTGATGCCGAAGCTGCCGTGCATGCCACGCTGTCCGCCGCTGCTCTCGAACTCGATCCCGGGCTTGCCCTGGATCGTCGTATTCTCGTCCCACGCGAACGAGACGACGATATCGGGCTGGCCGTTGTTGCGCCGCGTGCTGTTTTCCAGATTGGCGTCCTTCATCATGAAGGTGCCGGGGATGCTGCCATAGCGGCTGTCGACGAAGATCGCGCCATATTCCTCGCGGCGCTGCAGGATCGAGACGATCTGCTGGATCAGCGTGGCATCGTGGCTGGGCACGTAAAGATAATCGGACCCGCCGTTCGCCGCGACGACGACGCCGTTCGCGGGCAAGGATCCGGGGGCGGGCACCTTGAAGCTCGCGACGGGCTTCGACAGCGTCGCGCTGACCGCCTGATATTTGGTGTTCGCGGCGCCGCACAGCGCGCCGGTGGTGTCGCTGCGCACCGGCACCGTCGGCGTACCGTCGCTGCGCAGGCCATACATCGCACTGGTGGTACAGCCGCTGCCGTCATAGGCGGCGATGCCGCGATACGTGAGCAGATCCGCGGTCCGCACGTCCCCCGAGAAGGAATAGCCGGTGCCGCTGGCGCCGCCCAGCGTCGCGGCGGTGCCGCCGCTGGCCGGATTGATCGCGCGCAACGGGTACAGGCTGGTCGGTCCCGACACGCTCGAATGGCCATGGTCGGAGACGACGACGACATTGGTGCTGCTGTCCAGCCCCTGCGCCTTCAGCGCCGCCATCAGCTCGCCCAGCCGTGCGTCCTGCGAGCGCAGCCCCGCCTTCACATTGGCCGTGCCCGGGCCATAGCCATGTTCGACATTGTCCGGGGTGCGGAACCAGATCAGCGAGAGCATCGGATTCTTCTTCGGCAGGATATAGCTCGTGAAGACCGACATCATGTATTTGTTGGCGGCATCCTCCGGCGCGCCGCTGACGTCCGACGAATCGCGCGCGGCGACGGTCAGCGTGCCGTTGGGATCAAAGGCAGTGGTGTTGAACGTGGCATAGCCGGCGCGCGCGGTGGGATTGCCGTTGCTCGCCGCCAGCGTGACATCGGCATAGGTCTTGGTGGTGTTCGCGGGCAGCGCGATGTTGGCGGCCTGCAACTCGCTGGCCAGCGAGCGGGGGCGCACGGTATTCTCGTCGACGAAATAGCTCGCCTGGCCCAGGTCCTGGATATAGGCGGCGCCCGACTTACCGATCGTCGCGGTGGTCATCCCCGCCGATTGCGCGGTCGCGAACAGGCTTTTCACCAGCAGGAGCTGGTTGCCGTAATAAGCGTTGAGCGTGTCGAGGATCGCATAATCCTCGGTGAAGACCGGATCGACATAATCCGCCGCGGTGCCACCCGCGCCATTGCCCGCCGGGATCGTGTTGCTGCTGCCCTGCGGCGGCGTCCAGAAGGTGTTGCCGTAGAAGCCGGTCGTGCCGGGGAAGGACCCGGTCGCGAAGCTGGCGCCGTTCATCATCGTGAACGTGGGATAGGTGGAATGATTGTCGGTGAACTGCACGCCACCCTGCTGCATCGCATACAGATTAGGGGTGTCGGCGGCGGTGACGTCGTCAGGACGCAACCCGTCCCAGACGAACACGATCGTGCGGGTCGCCGCGATCGGGGTCGGCGTCGGCGATGGGGTCGCGGTCTGCGCCGCCAGATCCTTCTTGGTGCCGTCATCGCAGGCCGACAGCGTCGCCGTCAGCGCCAGCATCATCGTCGTCGCCAACAAACCAGCGCGCGTCATATGTCATACCCCCCTTGGAATGAATGACCGGCGCGCTAAAGTAGATTCGTGACAATGCTGTGAAACACGGGAATGTTCGGCTAACAGTGAAAATGAATTTAAGATTAGAAACGTGGTCTATTGATGTTACCGAACGTAAAATAGGTCCGTATTTGCTATTCGATACAACCGATATCTCTGGCCTGTTCATTCGAAATATTGTTTTCATCTAGATCGGTATCTATCCGCAATATCTCAACGGCGTTATCCGATCTCCTGCCGCCTTCGCGCGGATGCGGGCATCTGTCGATTGCAACGCGGTGGTTCTTCGGGGGCCGGGCGTTCCGGCTCTACGATCGGATGAGGAAGCCAGCGACAGGCTCATCAAGCCGCTGGCCGCGTGGTTCGGTGCTGAACCCTGGAAGAGCACGGTCGCGCCCCTGCGGCAGCCGCCATCGCTGTCAATGCGATCCGCGGCCCGGCATCACCGTCGTCAACTGCGATCCGTACCGATCAGGCGCTGCGCGGAATATGGCGACAGCCTCGCCATGTCGGCGAGACAACTGGAGCGGGCGAAGGGATTCGAACCCTCGACCCCAACCTTGGCAAGGTTGTGCTCTACCCCTGAGCTACGCCCGCTCTGGCGCCTGAAGACCGGAACAGGAGGCTCCGATCGGGTGAGGCGGCGCCACTACCATCCGCCCTGGGGGGCCGCAAGCCCCAATCCGCGGTGTGGACACTTTTTGTCGCGAAGCTCGACGTTGACCGCGATCAAGTCGCATCCTAGTCGAATCGGCATGACCGCCCCCACGATCCTGCTCGTCGAGGACGATCCCTCGCTCCGCATGCTCACCGCACGCGCGCTACAGGAAAACGGCTTCTCGGTCCGGCCTGCCTCCGCCGCGCCCGAAATGTGGCTCGCGCTCGAATCCGGGCCGGTCGATCTCGTCCTGCTCGACATCATGTTGCCGGGCACCAGCGGGATCGATCTGTGCCGGTCGCTGCGGCAGAAGAGCGACGTGCCGATCATCTTCATGTCCGCGCGCGCCAGTGAAACCGATCGGGTCGTCGGGCTGGAGCTGGGCGCAGACGATTATATCGCCAAGCCGTTCGGCACGCGTGAGCTGGTGGCGCGGGTGCGCGCGGTGCTGCGCCGCCCGGCGCTCGATCGCCGCGCGGGCGCGGGCGATCAGGGGATGCTGACCTTCGACGGCTGGACGGTGAATCTGCCGCGGCGCGAGCTGTCGTCGCCGACCGGGGCGATCGTCGATCTCACCGGGGCGGAATTTGATCTGCTGGTGGTGCTGGCGGATCACGCCCAGCGGGTGATCGCGCGCGAGCGTCTGATCGAGCTGAGCCGTACCCGGCTGGGTGACAGTTCGGATCGGTCGATCGACGTGCTGATCAGCCGGCTGCGGCGCAAGCTGAGCAGCGCGGGCGCGCCGGCCCCGATCGTCACGGTGCGCGGCGTCGGCTATATGCTCAACGCTCCGGTCGAGCGGGCCTGAGGCGCGGGGCATGAGATTCTGGCGCCGCCCGGCCATTGGCCTGGTGGGGCAGGTGTTCGCGATCCTGCTGTTGACGCTGCTGATCGAATTCGGCGCCAGCACGCTGCTGTACGAACGCGCCAGCCGCTTCGCGGTGCGGGATGACGAGGCCAATCGATTGGCCGAGCATCTGGTGATCAGCCGCCGCCTCCTGAACGAGCGCCCCGCGGCGCAGCGGGCGGGGATGGCCGACGAGCTGACCACCGAACGCTACGCGCTGCAATGGAGCGAGGCACAGCCCGCGCCGCCGCGCATCGCCCCCGCGCTGAACGAGATGCGGCGCCAGATCCTCGACTGGGAACCGTCGCTGCGCACCGCGGACCTGCGCGTGCGGCTGCAATCGCCCGGGCGAAGCTCGGTGGTGACGGGGGGCGTGCGGCTGGCGGACGGCAGCTGGCTGTATTTCCGCACGCTGGAGCCGGTCGCGGGAATCAACCTGGCGTTCGAGCGGATCGCGCTGGCGATGGTGCCCGCGATCGCGCTGATGGTGCTGGGCGGGGTGCTGCTGCGGCGCGTGCTGTTGCCGTTGCGTCGGCTAGCGGGGGCGGCGGAGCAGGTGGGGCGCGGGGCGGTGGTGCCGGTGCAGGAGGATGGCCCCGGCGAGGTGCGTCGCGTCATCGTCGCGTTCAATCGTATGCAGGATCGCATTCAGGCGCTGATCGCGGGGCGGACGCAGGCACTGGCGGCGGTGGGGCACGATCTGCGCACGCCGCTGGCGCGGTTGCACCTGCGGATCGAATCGCTGCCGCAGGCCGATACGCGCGAGGCGATCGCGCGTGACGTCGAGGAAATGGAGGCGATGATCACCTCGCTGCTGGCGTTTCTGGGGGGCGATGCCGACCCGGAAACGCCGACGACGGTCGATCTGGCGGTGATGTGCGCCACGCTGGCGGACGATGCGCAGGATCGCGGGCGCGATGCCGAATATGTCGGCCCGGATCATTGCGAATGGCGCGTGCGGCGCGTCGGCTTCAAGCGGGCGCTGATGAACCTCGTCGACAATGCGCTGCATTATGGCGAACGCGTCACGATCACGCTGCTGCCGGGCGGCGAGACCATCACGATCCGGGTGGAGGACGACGGGCCCGGCATTCCCGACGACGAGCTGGAGCATGTGCTGGAGCCGTTTGTCCGGCTCGATCCGGCACGCGGGCGCGACACCGTGGGGTTCGGACTGGGGCTGCCGATCGTTCAGTTGGCGGTATCGCTGGAGGGCGGCACGCTGACGCTGTCCAACCGGCCCAGGGGCGGCTTGCGCGCCGAGATCGTTCTGCCGCACAGCGGGCGCGTACTGCATGTTTGAGGGGCGCGCGTTCCTGATCGGTTACTTCGACCGCTGCGCGAAGATTGCGATCGTTTGCGTCATTCCGAACGACGGCAGCGCCACCACCGCCACTTGCCGGTAATCACGCGCAATCGCCGCCCGGATGAGCAGGCGGCTTGCCGGATTGGGGTGTCGCGGCCCCTCGCCCAGGGTCGTGACAATCACCGCCGGGCGCGTGCTAAGAATCCGGGCGACCTCCTGCGTGGCGTCAATGCCGGTCGCATGTTGCTCCTCGGCGGTCGACAGATGTTCCGGGAAAACCCGGTGGGTCGGCAGTGGCGCGCCGGTCAGCATATAGAGCTGCGGCGGCCCATCATAGACGTAGAGCGACCGTGTGCCGCCAGCCGCGCCGATCGCCTGCACCGCGCGCGCCATGGCCGCCTGCGCCGTCATGGTGCGCCCGACCGCCGGCCAGCTCGCCAGCGTCAGCGACCAGCCGATTAGGCCGGTGGCGATTGCACTGCCGAGCGGACGCCTCGCGATCATCGGCGCGGCGGCCACCGCCAGCGGCGGCAACAGCGGCAAGGCATAATGATCATAGAAATTGGGCACCATCAGAAAGCCCAGACCTGCCGCGCAGACCCAGCCGACTACGAACCCTGCCCCGGCGCGTTCGCGCCGCCGCATTAGCACCGCAGCGCCCGCCAGCGCGAGCAGCACTAGCGGTACCACTCGCGGCACGAGATATGCCGCGAGTGCCAACCGCTCGGTCCCCGCCATCGGCATTCTCGCGAAATTGGAGGCGACCGTCGCAAACAGATATTCCCCCGCATACCCCCGCGCCGTGAAGAAGCCGAGGCACAGCAGCGTCGGCGCCATACCCAGCGCCGCCAGGGACGTCAGAGTGCGGAGCAACGCCGCTGGAGTGCGTACGCGTCGCCACTCTTGGCGCGCCAGCAGTGTGCCGAGGAACAGACATTCGGCAAGCGCGGTCGGTTTAATCGTGAGCGCTAACCCGCCGCACAATGCAGCGCGGGCGGCCAGTCGCCGCGCGCGGTCTGGCGTCGCCTCCGCCCCCGCACTCAGCGTTGCCCAAGCCATCGCGGTCAGCAAACCATTATAGAAGACCGGCGATTGCCCCCCGCCGCCTGCCAGCATCTCCAGCCCGGCCAGATACAGCAGCGCGGCCAACAGCGCAGGCAGGGGGGCGACCCACCGCCGCGCTATCGCGGCGATCCCCATCGCGGTTCCCGTGGCGGCGATGCACGCGGCAATCTGCACCGCCAGCATGTTGCCTCGTCCGACAACCGCGATCAGCCAATAGAGCAGGAACAGCCCGAACGGTTTGCGATCCCATATATCCACATAGGGTAGTGCGCCGCCGCGCATTCGATCGCCGACGAGCAGATAGAAGCCCTCGTCTATATGGTAGTTTGGATTGCCGAACGTCGGAGCGCGAATAAGGACCGCCGCTACCACGATCACGACATACAGCCACCACTTCTCCCACAGCGCCGATGCACAGCGCGATACCGGTGGGAGGGGGCGAACATCGACGAAGGCCGGCATACGCGCCATTATGCCTTATGTTCGTTTACCAGTTCTTATCGGCACATATGGCAACATGCGTGCCATGGTGACATTACCACTGGAAGCGACAAGATTTCGTGCGCGCTTGGGGCGGTGCTCGGGTGGCCTATTTATCGCTGTTCTTTTCGCATCATTGCCGTTGCTGTTGGGCGCGCTTTACCGGACATACCAGTATGAGGTATTTCCTTCGTGGTTTGAGGTCAGTCGTCAGCTCGACCTAGTGATCCTCGCTCTCGAGATCGTTACCATTTGCTGCGCTCGCCGAGATGGGATGGACTATCGCCAATCTTTGCGTCGGTTACCGGTTCAGACGCGCCGTGCGCTGATCTTTTTCTTGGCTACCTTTTGGATTGGCGCGTTGCTGCACAGCCGCTTTCTGACCTATTCCCTGGTCAGGGCCGCGGGGTGGCCCATTCACATCCTGTTCGCGGTTGCTCTCTGGCACTTCCTCCACAAACATCGCCCCATCACAGCGCGCACGTTTATCTTCATCCTCTGCGCTGGATATGCCGCGTACCTGCCACTCCTCTCGTATCATTTGTTGACCGCGCCGCCGGGAGCGTCACTCCATTATGGTGCCGTTATCTGGGCGTCGTCGCTGCCGGGATATCTGAGCGTGAGGATCTTCGGGATGGAGATCGGCGTCATTCTGACGTTGTTGCTCGGTTTGGTCTGGCGCGAAGCCGACGTTACGCCGAGATCGAGTATCAATATGCTCCTGATCACCGCTGCGGCGTGCTTGCTCTGCTGGTCAGGGACCAGGAGTGCGGTATTCGGCGTCGCGGGAGCCGTGATGATCACCGCCTTCTTCCGTCGCCCGCTACCTCGCTGGAGCGTCGTTTGCGCCGTGGTGATGGCCATCGTTGCGGGCGGTGCAGCAAGTTCGTTCATGCTGCCGCCCGACCCCGCGTTCGGATTCCGAATTGTCGAACACAGCCTGAAAGCAGACTATTCCGCCGGGCGGGTCGAAATCTGGACCGCTGCGCTGCGGCTCATCATGCAGCGGCCATTGACTGGCTGGGGAGACGGGTCGTTCATCTGGCTTTTTTCTCTCAAGGGCGCCGTGGTGGCGCAGCCGCACAATGCGATTTTACAGATGCTGCAAGCCTGGGGTCTCCCCGCCGCCTTTGCGGCCCTGTTCATGATTGGGCGGATTTGGTGGGCGCTCAACCGGCGGGGCACGATGACGACGGACCGTCTGCCCTTCGTCATGGCATTCGATACCTTGTTGATCATGTCGATGGTGGATGGCGTCTTCTTTCACGCGCGACTGATCATGCTCGCAGTGATCATCGCCACGTTCGGCCTCGCCGCGTGTTCTGGTCGCGGCCGCGCCCTCGCAGGCGCGCCGGAGTAGATGAGGGCACGCCTGCTAGCCGATGCTCTTTCGCTACACTGTTGCCAGGTTCAAATGCCGCGGCCCGCGATGGAGTGAAAATCCTTCACCGCGCCCCGGGCCGGCAAGAGCATAAGTGCGCTGCGCAAAAGCCGGCTTCCGATCGATCCCATCGCCATCCGTGCCAGCGCCATCTTGAATGATGAAAGGCGCGCGTCCCTCATGAACACGGTGTAATTGCCCATGAAGGCGACCGCGTAGCCGAATCGCTTGCCAATCATTTCCATCGCTTTGGGCGTGTAAAAGAAGACATGTTGTCCTGAATCCGGTGTGAGATACCACCAGTCCGCACCCTGACCATGATAGAGAGCGGTCGAAACAACAAGCGAATCGGGGCGAGCGTCGAACAGTGCGTGAAGGTCGCGCGCCGGATCTGCGAAGTGTTCGAGCAATTCGAATGCGGTATAGACGATTGGAACCTGCCGTTCGCCACCGTCGAATCCCTGCGCGTAGCTGTTAGTAGCGTAGCGGTCCTCAATCCGCGCATCGATACCGTAATCTCGCAGCAAACGGCACAACAGGCCGTCGCCGCCCCCGATATCAACGACCGTTCGTGCGGCCGTCACCTTTGTCCAGGCATACACCGCCGCAAGATTGGTAAGGTTGCGCTGGACAGCGCCCGTATCCAGCCGCGCCAGATTCGAATTCGAATAGGCCTCGTCGAGCCAATGGGGCGTATCGGCCTGCAGCGAGCCACAATCCGCGCATTCATGGAATTGCACTCGATGGCGGTGGATCAGATCGAGCGTGAAGCGAGGTGCCGTCGACCCGCCGCACAAACGGCAACGGATCGGTTGATCTATGCCGCCCGGCGTCCCTGTATGTACGGCTGTCGTCATGGAGCGACCGGGGCCGAAAAGCCGTGAGCGCGCAACAAGGACTGGCGCCTTGCCGCGTCTAGATCATGCGCGACCATCTCGGCGCACATCTCGCGGGCGGTGATTTGAGGCTCCCACCCCAGTTTTGCCTTCGCTTTCGACGGATCGCCCAACAACGTTTCCACCTCAGCTGGTCGGAAGTAGCGAGGATCGATGCGAACGATCACGTCGCCGGGTGCGACGGCAGGGGCCTTATCGCCAGATACCTTTTCGACGATACCGCATTCCTGTTCGTCACGACCGTCAAACCGGAGAGTGATGCCAAGATCTTCCGCGGCCCATGTTAAAAATTCGCGCACAGAATATTGCTTCCCTGTCGCGATTACGAAATCCTCTGGTGCGTCCTGCTGCAGCATCATCCACTGCATACGAACGAAATCCTTGGCGTGACCCCAGTCACGAAGAGAATCGATATTCCCCATATACAGACATGACTCAAGTCCTTGCGAAATATTTGCCAAACCGCGCGTGATCTTTCGCGTGACGAAGGTTTCGCCACGGCGGGGGCTCTCGTGGTTAAACAATATGCCGTTGCAGGCATAGATTCCATAGGCTTCTCGATAATTGACGGTCGCCCAATAGGCGTACAGTTTGGCAACCGCATAGGGCGAGCGAGGATAGAAAGGCGTTGTCTCGCGCTGCGGTGTCTCTTGTACCAGTCCGTAAAGCTCCGACGTCGAAGCCTGATAGAACCGGGTTTTCCCGGACAGGCCCAAGAGACGGATTCCCTCCAGCAAGCGGAGCGTTCCCATCGCGTCAACGTCGGCCGTGTATTCCGGAGCCTCGAAACTTACCGCCACATGGCTTTGCGCGCCAAGATTGTACACCTCATCCGGCTGTACGTGCTCAAGGATACGAACGAGATTAGAGGAATCCGTCAGGTCGCCGTAGTGAAGGATCGGACCGGCTGACGTTTCATGGGGATCCCGATAGATGTGATCGATACGTTGCGTGTTTAGCGAGGAGGAGCGGCGCTTGACGCCATGAACCTCATAGCCCTTCTCCATCAAAAACTCGGCGAGATATGATCCGTCCTGCCCAGTGATGCCCGTTATCAGCGCAACCTTGCTCATTTTTCTCCACTCAACTTCGTTTGAGGCGTTGTACAACCGGCCACTGCATGGTCTTGATAAATTCCCCCAACGCGGGATCATGCGTGCTTTGGGCTAGTATGCTTTCTGTAACGCGGGAAGCGAAAAACGCGCTTCTCAGCGGCGCATCCAGTTACGCGCACGCGTCAGGACGCTGCCGTGCAGGCCCAGGGCCGGCCATCGATGCTCAAGCTCGTAGATCAGATTCCTGCCGACCAGTTTTCCGGTGGCGGTGATCGATCCGCGCGGGATCGGTGGTGCGGAGGCGTTTCGAGCGGGGAGCGGGGGGGAGGCCGGCGACGCGATGGCGTCGCGTACCTGCCCGACGAAACGGTCCCAATGGTAATGCTCGGCCAGCCGCCGATCGCCAATCGCCCGACGCCGAAGCAGTTCGGCTTCATCGATCTTCTGCAAGCCATCGAGGATCGCACAAGTGCCCGCAACGTCGTCATTGGGCACATTGAAGATAGCTTCCTCATCGACATAGCCGCTGGTGGGGGTGCAGATAGGGGTGAGGCCCCAACTCATCGCTTCGAGGATCGTCGTTGGATTCGCATCCGCCTTGCCCACGGTGATGAGAAAGTCATAGTCGGCCACGATTCGTCGCCCCGCCTCTGACGAGAAGTCGACAAATCCCAGCGAGCGGACATGTTGAAGCGGCGGACCACGCCCGATCCAGTCGATCGTTCCCCCCGCCCACGCTCCCGCGATTGCATCAAGATAAGGGAGGTTTTTTCCGGGGTGATCATTCCCGATATAAAGGATCTTACGCCGCCCGGGTGGCGAAACCACCGCGCGAACCCTTGGGAATGCCTCGCGATCAATCGCGAGGTCCACGTGGATCATCTTCGGCTTCCATCGTGCCGTGGGACCCTCATCGTGTCGGAACCAGTGCCGGCCCGTGATTGCCAGAAACAAATCGCACCGATCGATCACGTCGTCGATAAATCCGACCTGCCGCCAGTCCGCGTTGAAAGGTTCCAGCAGGATACGCCGACCCCAGCCGGCACGTCGCGCGGAACGACGGAATACGGTTGTGGCGATCGGATGGGCATGCCCGATCAGCACATCACCGGGGCGAGGATCGATCGCATACATCCGATCGAAATCGTGCGCCACGACATCATTTTGCTTGCTCAGTTCCCGTAGCAACGTCGCTCCGATGACATCGGGGGCCGAAATCCGTGGTCGATGGGGATAGATCAGATGTATCACCTCATACCCCCGTCATCAGGCAGGCCATAAAGATGGAACAGTTCGGCGAAAGTGCGATCCCAAGTGAAGCAACCCGCCTGTTTTCGACCGGCAATGATCAATCGACTTCGAAGCTCCGCATTCTCGAGCGAGCGCAGTTGCTCGGAGTACGCCTCCGGGTCTTGTTTGCTGACTAGCAACGCAGCATCTCCCGCAACCTCCGGGAAGGAAGATCGGTTCGCTGCAATGACCGGGCAGTCACAGGCCATCGCTTCGAGAATTGGTAAACCAAAGCCCTCATAATCCGACGGAAAAAGAAAAGCGAAGGCGTTGCTATAAAGTTGACGAAGCCTGGTGGTGCTGACGTTTGACTCTTCAATCCAGCGTCCAGGCAGCACCTTCTCAAGCGACGTTTTTTCCTCCTCTGTGAGTGCCGGTCCGGCGATCATTAATGATACGTCCTTGATGCGCGCTACGGCGGAAGCTGCCAGATCGAAACGTTTGTAACCGGCTCGTTGCCCAACGAATAGAACATAAGGACCGGCTAGGACCTGCCCTGGTTCGGGATAAAAGTGCGTCGTATCAACCCCTAACGGTATAACAACTGCCTTTGCCGGGTCGATCTTCGGAAATTGATTCAGCAAATCATCTCGCGTAGCTCTTGAGATACAGACCGCCAAGTCGGCGCAGCTTATACTGATCCGCTTCTGCTGATGATGTATAAGCTTTGGCAACGCTGAAAAGTATCGTTCGTACGTGAAATCATAGACGGACGTGATGTACCGATCGACTCCGCGGCGCGGGATCCGATAATAAGAGGTGTGAAAAATAGCCTTCCTGTTCCATACGCGCGCAGGGAGGTAACGTGCCAGCGAAGTGGGGAAGTCGTCGAGGTAAATTTCATGCTTTGCCATACGCGGCAGATCCGCCGCCCTAATGGTTGTCGGCATAAGAAGTTCGGCAGAAATATTAGGGTGGTTAACGGCAGCTTCAATCAGGCGCCGCCAAAAGTTCGATATGCCTCCAAATCGCTGTAGTCCGAAGATGATGGAGTCGAGAGCAAGTTGGGGCATGCGGAGGGACCTTGTGCCGGATGGAAATGGCCGCAGGCTGACGGCATCCTGATCGACTCTATCGGTTGCGGATCTTCGCGAACATGAATGGAACGAGCCACACGAACGGCGATGTCCAAGAGAATAGAACTCCGGTGCTCATTAACAGATAAATATAGCGTAGGCTAAGTTGCCGATCCTGCGTCACGAATCGATATTGGAGATACTGAAAAACGATAAAAAATATAAAAAGGATTGGGCCAACTATCCAGCCAGCAATAAGAATGAAGGGGTATAGAATCGTGCCGAACGCATTATAGGCACCCTCCAGCGACTGAATATATACGAACCGGCTGAGTTCCAATCCTACATGCCGACCTGTCGAGAGCTCACCGGCGCGCTGACCAATATAGTCTAGTACAAAGAGAACGGCGTCTAACGGTTTAAGGAATAGCGATAAGTACTGGAGTGCTGTCGTGCCATATTCCTGCGTCGTTCCCCACAGTCGCCCTACACCTACTAGGGGGTAGGTCAAATAGAATACGGATGACGTGTCGGCGTACAGCAGATCTTCACCGAACCGCAGGTACAGGACCAGAAAAGAGAGCGCCAACGATATACTAGCAAGCAGAAGTTTCGTTCGAAAAGATATCGATCGAGAAAATATTATCGCGAAGAACAGAAGCGTGATCGGTAATCTAGTAAAGTAAGCAAACGCCGATAAAACGACTAGCAATAAGACGATAGGATTGTACTTGAACGCAATCACCCTAAGAATCAAATAGTTGACGAATATTTCGTTGTATATGAAGTCTATAAGGTTAGGGCGAATCTCGCCATCGCCGAAAAACTGCGATCGATCTTCCCAACCGCCACCGATGATTACCGTATAAAGACGATAGCTCAACGTCGCTATGCACAAAGCCAGCAAAAAATTATGAAAGTTTAGCCAACGCGCGGTCGATTTGTCGGCCGACGGCGGCGAGCCATGAATTGCCGTGGCCACGTCAGGCGGTCCGCAACTTGCTTTGGTTTTCTCTGAACCAGTCGTAAGTCTGGCGGAGGCCGTGTTCAAGCGGGATTGCAGCCTGCCAGCCGATCGCCTCCAGTCGCGCGACGTCAAGCAGCTTCCTCGGCGTGCCGTCTGGCTTCGACCGGTCGAATGCGATCGTTCCGGTAAAACCGGTCACGTTTGCAATCAAGGCGGCGAGGTCAGCAATGGCGATATCCTTGCCCGTCCCGACGTTAATATGGCTGAGCATCGGGGAAGTGTGCCGTTGATACAACGCCTTGTCGATCGCCAGCACGAAGAGGCTGGCGGCAGCCATGTCGTCAACGTGAAGAAATTCACGCCGTGGCTGTCCCGACCCCCAGATCGTCACGTCGCTCCGTCCTTCGCGGACCGCTTCGTGGAAACGACGGAGTAAAGCGGGTAGGACGTGTGAGTTTTCCGGGTGGAAATTGTCGCCGGGGCCGTAGAGATTTGTCGGCATGACACTGCGGTAATCGACGCCATATTGGCGGTTGTAGCTTTCGCACATCTTGATGCCGGCGATCTTGGCAATCGCATAAGGTTCGTTGGTGGGTTCTAGCGTGCCCGTAAGCAAGGCCTCCTCCGGCATCGGCTGGGGTGCGTTGCGGGGGTAGATGCAGGAAGACCCGAGGAACAGCAGGCGCTCGACGCCCGCGGCGAACGCCTGATGGATCACATTGCACTGCATTAGCAGATTGTCGTGAATGAAGGTTGCCGGCATGGTTTCGTTGGCGTGGATTCCGCCGACCTTCGCAGCCGCGAGAATGACTGTGTCAGGCCTTTCATCGCGCATGAACCGCATAACCATCGCTTGGTCGAGCAGATCGAGTTCCGCGCGCGTTCGCGTGATCGCCTCGATGCCGCGCGCGCGCAGTTGCCGGTCGATCGCCGATCCCACCAAGCCTTGGTGTCCCGCCAGGAAAATCCGCTCACCCAATTGCGTGCTCATCTCTAGCGCTCCCAGGTAGCATTGCGCGCGTCGCGCCGCGCCAGCATTACATCGTGTTGCACCATCTCGGCGCACATCGCCCGGGCGGAAACCTCTGGCGCCCACCCCAGTTCGGTCAGCGCGCGGCGCGCGTCTCCCACCAGATCGATGACATCGGTCGGCCGAAAGAAGCGGGGATCGACGTGGACGATCGCCTGTCCCACCGCGACATGCTCAGCGACCTCCCCATGTACGCGGGTCACGATCCCGCGCTCGTCGACACCGGCACCGACGAACTCGATCTCCAGCCCGACGTCCTCCGCTGCCCAGGTGACGAAATCGCGCACGGAATGCTGCTCCCCCGTAGCGATGACGTAATCCTTGGGCTCATCGCCTTGCAGCATCAGCCATTGCATGCGGACATAATCCGCTGCGTGCCCCCAGTCTCGCTTCGCATTGAGATTGCCGAGTGCGATCGCCTGCTGCAGTCCGCACGCTATCCGCGCGATACCGGACGTGATCTTGCGTGTGACGAATTCCTTGCCGCGGCGGGGACTGTCGTGATTGAACAGGACGCCATTGCACGCGAACATCCCATGCGCTTCGCGGTAATTTACTGTCGTCCAATAGGAAAATAGCTTGGCGGTGGCATAGGGGGAGCGAGGATAGAAAGGTGTCGCCTCGCACTGCGGAGATTGCTTGACCATGCCAAACAGTTCCGCTGTGGAAGCCTGATAAAAGCGGGTGCGCTGCGCAAATCCGCACGACCGGATCGCCTCAAGCAGGCGCAACGTGCCCAGACCATCCACGTTGGCCGTATACTGCGGTGCGTGAAAACTTGCGGCCACGCGACTTTGAGCGCCCAAATTGTATACTTCATCGGGCTCGATTTCGCGAATCAGGCGCGCGATATTCCCCGAATCGGTAAGATCGCCGAAATGTAAATGTGCATTCAGCCGTTCACGGCCCCGACTGGCGTCGCCGATCACCTCGTCATCTAGTTGCCGACGGGTTAGGCCATGGACCTCATAGCCCTTTTCGTTCAGGACGCGGGTTAGATACCATCCGTCCTGACCGCCTATCCCGGTTATAAAGGCGCGTTTGGTCATTAGTCACCTGTGATCATGGATCGTTCGGTTCCGAGGCCGGCTGACGAGGGGGTGCGACACGGCCCCTCAGCTACCCCGATGCTGCTTCTGATGCCACACCCATCGGTAGACCGCACGTGCGATACCATGGAGCCCGAACGTACGGGCGAGATGGGATGCGCGCGAGATCGTCATGGTCGGGGTGAAGACCTCCCGTACCATCCGGGAGCGATACTCTGCGTTGTCCGCTTTTTCCGAATTCTTCGGGGCAAGGGGCCAGGTAAGGGCGCCGTGGGCTAGATTATGGTTGCTTGTCTCGATGTTGGAGTGCGCGCCGATGATGCCGACGTTGCGGATCAGGTTGGCCTCCGGCATTACCGCCAGCCCTTCGGCATGCTGGATGGTATACAGCCATTGCGTGTCCCACGTGTCGACGTGGTTCCGCACGTGGAAGTTGAAGACGTGTGCCAGATAACGGGCAGTCTGTTGGCCGTGGCGCCTCATCAGCATGGCGGACATGTCGGGTCCCCAACGCGACATACCTTCATCATAAAGCGACCAGGCGCGACGCCATGACGCCCATCCCCATATCGATCCAAGGCTGGAATAGAAGTAATGCGACGACGCCACGCCAGCGCCGAGCTGGTTGGTTCCAGAAACCATCATGATGCGCGGATCGTCGCGGTAGCGCTCAAGCATCTCGCCGCAATAGGGAAAGAAATCGGGTGACGGCACGACATCGTCCTCGAGGATCACGCCCTCCGCCTCACGATCGAAGAACCAATCGATCGCAGTGATGACGCCCCGCCGGCATCCGAGATTGCGCTCCTGGAAAAGCGTTTCCACCTGACAGGGCCAGTCGATCCTGGCGAGGACGGCGTCGCGTACCTTCGCGGTAAGCTCCGCCTCATTGGGTCGATTCGCCCGAGGTCCGTCCGCAGCGACATACAAGCGTTTCGGACGCGCCGCGGCGATGGCGTCCAGCACCTGCAACGCTGAATCGAGGCGATTGAAGATGATGAAGAGGATCGGGGGTGTTTCGTGGTTCATAGGGAGCTCATCCATGCTGGTCGGCCGCAGCCGGCCGGCTCGTCAGCCGCCGCCAGGATGCCGTAACCGGCCAACACAATGCCGCCACCTTGATCGCGAAAAGGGGGCGTGTTCGGGCGCTGAAGGCGTCCGCCAGGAACGCCGCGATCATCTGCGCGCCGAGCGAAGCTATCGCGCCGCCGGTCGCGCCCATCGAAGGGACGAGTGCGAGATTGATGAGGAAGTTCGCCCCGGCCCCCAGCAGCGTGAACAGCAACGTCCGGCTCTGTAGGTTGTGCGATAGATACCATTGATTGCCCAAGATACCCATGCTGACAAATACCGACGTCCAGATATGGATCGCCAGCACCGGCACGGCCGGGTCATAACGGCGGTCGTAGAGGAGGTGGACGAACGGCCCGGCCGCGAGGGAAACCACAAGCGCGATCATGCCACTGACCACGACCATCGCTGTCATGGCAGAGCGGACAGCGCTATGGTGAGCCGTCCCCGACTGTGCGAGCAAGCCTTGCCACCGGGGGAAAAAGCTGGTCGCCACGATGGTGGGAAGGACGTAAAATATCTCACTGAGGCGAACCGCTGCGGCATATATGCCGGTCTCAGCCGCGCCATGCGTTGCCATGATAACGAACTGGTCGACCCGCATGTAGATGACGATCGCCATGCCCGACAAGAACAACGGCCACGCATCCATAGCGAGGCGCCGCACGACCTCGACCCGCACGGTCCAGAGTCCTGAACGTTGGCGATCGGTGCGATATGCCACTGCCAGGCAGGCACCCATCAGCACCTGTTCCGCGACCAGAGTCCATGCGAAACTCTCGACGGTTCGGAAAGCGTAGAGAACGCCGAGCTTCGCTATTGCCGAAAGGAAGAAGGCGATATTGTCCGCGATCACCGCGCGCTTGGCATTGACATGCGCTTCGAACCAGTAGCGGAATACCTCGGTCGGTCGAAGAATCAGCCCCATAGCGACAATGGCCACCAATATCGCGTAACGATCGCTTTCGCGGCTCAAGGTCGCGATAGCTATGGTGACCGTCATGGTCGCGATCGTCGCAATCGTCTGTAGCGCGAAGGCGGCGCCGAGCGTTTCGCGGGCGCTGCCGGGGTCGTCGATCAACCGTTTGACGACGACCTGGTTGAGACCCAGGGAGGCCAGCAACAGAAGCAGAGCGCTCAGTGCTTGGGCGTAGCTGATGCCGCCGTAATCGGCAGGTCCGAGCAAGCGAGCGGCGAGAATGCCGATGATGAAATTGCCGAGGACGCGCACGAACCGATCGAGGAAAAGCCAGCTCATGTTGGCGATTTCACGACGGTAGCCGCCGACGAGCGAGCGGACGACGCCTACCGCCGGATCCACGAAACGCAGCATGGTTGGCTTAGCTCGCCGCGAGGGAAACGCGGTCGATAACTGCCCTAGAATCGGAAGTCCCGCTGGCCCCTGTCGCCTCCACGTCAACTTGCACGCCGCGACAGTCGTCGGGGATGGTGATCCGCCCTTCCATTGTGATCTTACCCGCGGTCGCCGGGAGATCGCGTACCCAGAATTGCTGTGGTCCGCGTCCCACATGGCGGCAATAGGCCCGCCACGTGATCAGGGGGGCCACTGCTGGATCGGGATAGGTCAGCGATAGCTGCAGTCGAGCGTTGCGCGGCAAGCCGGAAAGGATGCGCGAAGCGGCCACGATCCGGCGTTCTGGGCCGACTGAAATCGCGAGCGCGCCCTTCTCATCAAGAACGACTGCTCCATCGGCGCCGTCGTAAAGCGCCCAGGTAAGGGGCCGAAGTCTCGCCTGCGTCGTTGCCGGGTCGAAGCCGAACGCCCAAATCTGCGGGCGCGGATCGATATGGCTAGCCAAGCTCCGAGCGGTCGCCAGATCACCGGTCGATACCAATCGCTTCAACAGGGTGCTTTCGTATACAGCGTGCGAAGGCACCGCCCGGGCACCGCTATACAGTTGGAACAGTGCGGCGACGGCGGCGGGATTGGGCGACTTTTCGACGAGTACCGAAAGGAACGAGGGAACCCAGGGGCGATTGGCACGGAGGTAGGGAACAAGCGCCTGCCGGATCGCCGGTTCCGTGGTCGCGGCGACTAGAATTGGAAAAAGCTGCCCGGCGGAAGCGGGCCTGACCGAAAGGGCGCGGTCGTAATGCTGCAGCGCTCCATCGATGTCACCGCGTCTGACGGCGTCCTCAATCAGCCAGATCTGGGCCAGCAGGTCGCGGCGGGACGCACGCTCCGATAGCAACATGAGCGTCCGCGCTCGATCCGATCCATTCTGTTCCAGATCGTCGACATAAGCCAGCAGTCGCAAGCCGCTGCCGTTCAGCGGATCGGCGCGAAGCGCTTGGAGCGCCGCACCAGCCCAGCGTTGATTGTTTTGCGATAGTCCTTCCGGCCCAAGGATTGCTGTATCGAAGATCCGCGTGATGGCGGTGGCATTTGCGGGCGCAAGCTTGACAGCCAGTTGGGGATATTGGCGGGCGGTGACCTGTACGGCCGCGTCACGCATCGCGAGGAGCGCGACGATGATGGTAGTCAGGCCCGTTACGGCAGCACCCGGCGTGATGCGTAGCTGACGGCCCCGGCGGGCGGGCGCGTCAGGCATTCTTGCCCCGATCGCCACCGCCGTAGCTGTAGCCATCGCCATAGTCGCGCCCGTAGCCATAGCCTTCGCGATGCTGCAACTTGGTGAGCACCGCGCCGAAGATCGTGCCATGCGCCATGCGTAGACGTTCGATCGAATTCATGATCGCGCGAACCGCCACGCCCTTCGTTTCGACAATCAGTAGACAGCCCTCTACCGAACGAGACAGCAGCGGCGCATCAGCCAGACCGAGAACCGGTGGCGAGTCGAGGATAAGGTGGTCATATTCCGAGGCAGCTTCCGACAGGAAGCGCTCAAGGCCGGGGCTGCTTAGCAATTCGGCGGCATTGGGCGGAGTCGGTCCCGTCGGTATCAGCCAGACGTTTTTGTAGGGGGTAGGTTGAATGAGAGTCCGCCAGTCCACCTGTCCGGCTAGCACGTTACTGAGGCCCCGGTCGTTCTCACCTCCCACCATCGAATGAATGGAGGGCGAGCGCATATCGGCGTCGATGAGCAGGACGCGGCGATCGGTTCGCCCGACGACGACTGACAGCGCAAGTGAACTCGAGCTTTTTCCTTCCGCCGGGCGCGTACTGGTGACCATCAGGGACTTGGGGAAGCCTTTAGCCGTAGCGAAACCAAGGTTCGATCGCACGGTGAAAAAGGCTTCATAGAACGATGACTTCGTATCGACTAGTTCCTGCTGCACGGATTGCTGCAACATCGGTGTATAGCCAAGCAGGGGGATGCCCAACTGGCCTTTTACCTCGCTCGGATCGTGAATACCCTCATCGATCTGATCGAGAGCGAAGACCGTTACCGCCGCTACGGCGAACGACAGCAGCAGGGCGACGGTCATGTTGATTAGCAGGCTAGGTGCCGACGGACGGGTTGGGATTTCCGCCGGCTCTACAATGGCGACATTGCTGGCGGCCACAGTGCCGGCGACGCCGATCTCTTTATAGCGTTGCAACAACGCGTCGTACAATTGACGGTTGGTATCCGCCTCGCGCTGATAGATCGCATATTGGATGCTGGCGCGTTGTTGCGCGTCGAGCCCGGCCTTCAGCTTCTGGACTCTCGCGCGCAGATCGTTCTCGCGGCGCAAAGCCTCGCGATACTCCTGATCGCGTGCACCGGTCACACGCGCGGTTTCCCGCGCAATCGCACTATCGAGCGACTGAACCCGCCGGGCGGCCTGCCGCGCTTCCGGATAGCCCGGTTCGAACTGCACGAGTAGACGGGCCAGATCGCTGGCGGCTTCCGCGCGCTGCTGGCGAATGAAGGCTAGTCCCTGATTGCTGGCGAGCTCGGCGGCGACATTGGCGTCGGAGCCTGTGCGGCTCTCGGCGAGGATTCTAGCTTCGGTCGCCTTGTTTAGTGCGGTGTTGAAGGCGTCGAGATCAGATGCCGTTAGCGTGCGGCCCAGTTGCGAACGACCCGATTCATCGCGCACCTGATCGAGCGTGACGATCCCACGGTTTGTTGCATAATTGACTACCTGTCGCTCTGACTGCTCCAAACGCGCGCGTAGCGCGCCTAGACGATCCTCAAGGATCCGTCGCGCATCCGCCGTGGAGGCGAACTGACGGTCAATATTGGTGGCGATATAAGCCTTCACCCAGTCATTCGCGATCGCCGCCGACAGCTCGGGAGAACGACTGGTAAAGCGGACGTTCACTAGTCTCGACGTGCGGACCGGATCGATCGCCACATTGCGCAACAACAGATCCACCGTCTCGGTGTTGAGGCGAGCGGTGTTTCCGCTTTCTTTCAGTTCCTCATATCGGCTTTCCTTACCCTGTGAAGCAAAGAAATCAGGACTAGAGGTAAGCCGCAGGTCGTTGGCAATCCGTGCGGCAAGCGGGCGAGTGCGCAGCAGCGCATATTGCGTGGCATAAAATTCGATGTCGCGATCAGCCTCCTGCGAGTCCAACCCTTCGACCTTGGTGATCTGCTTTTGCTCGCGACTGATTTCAATCTGCGACTGTGCCGTATAGCGTTTCGCGGTCAGCAGAGTGATGACGATGCTTGCCGTCAGGAAACCACCGATGATTGCGAGAATGATCCAGCGCCACCGAAGCACCTTGCTCCAATACTGGAGCAGGACCGGTGGCAGAAAGCGCGACTGCGCGCTTTCCGCTGCCGTTTCACCCGACGAGTAGGCGGATGGCACAGGCTCTATGTTGACGATCTTGTTCATCTTGTCATCAAACCTGTCAGCGGAAAGCTTTAAAAGAATATATGGTGTGCGGCACGAGATCAGTTCCGTTGCAGCGCGACGATGATGGGGGTCGACAGCAAGGGTGCGATCTGCAGGAAGTCCTTGAAGATACGACGTCCGCGCGATTCGCCCACCATTACGATGTCACCAGTGTATATCCGCGGATCCTCGTAGGAACCGTTCCGAATGGCTTTCAGATTGTAGAGCCCGGCAAACGTCTTCCCGTTCACCGTCCGGAAGATCACCACGTCGCTCAGCTTGGAGAACTCGGTGGTGCCCTTCGCTGCTGCGACCGCCATCATCAAGGTCATCCTGGTCGAGACCGGATAGATGCCGGGTTCACCGACCTGCCCCTCGACCGTGACAGTCTGACTGACGATCTTGGTCGGGTTGACGGTGACCTTGGGATCGCGAACGTAGGCGGCGCGTAAACGGCTCTCTATCAGCGTCGCGACCTCGGCGGGGGTTTTTCCGGCTGCCTGGATTGTTCCTGCCAGCGGGAACGCGATCTTACCGCTCGTGTCCACCTGAATGACTTGGCCACTCAGCGCGCTGACCCCAAAGACGTCGATCCGTAGTTCGTCATAGGCGCCGAGCAGATATGTGTCGGTATCGGGCGTTAGATCGACCCGCGCCGGCGGAGGCAGCATTTGCTGATTCAGTCGCGTAATCTCGGGCGCCATCGGCGGAAGCGAGGACGAACAGGCTAGCAGCAACAGGCTTGCCGCCAGCGCTGGCACCGTCTTGATGCACAATTTCAATGGCACGCTCACGTCCGTTTCCAATTCTGACTCATATTCTGGTCGCCGGCCGGCAAACCGACTTCGTCATGCTTTGCCCGCAGCCCCGACGCTACCCAAAGGCAGGATAGGGTGAAGAGGACGGAAAGGATAGGAGTCCGCAGGGGATAGTCGATGACGCTCCCTATTGCGGCGATGAAGATGATGACAAGGCCAGCTCCCGCCATCAATCTCGCGCCAGCGATGCGCACCCTGCGGAGCCGCCACGCGGCAACGGCGAAGCCGACTACTGCTACGATCATCAGGACAATTCCGGGCACCCCGCCGGTATAGGCGACCTCCAGCCAATCGTTATGGGCGTGATTGGAGTAGGTAGGCCGAAGAATTGCATTCGGTTCGATGATGCGGAAAACTCGTTCGTAGGTGCCGATGCCGGTTCCGAAGGGCATATAGCTCGGAACGGCGTCGGCGATCACCGGCCATATCTGATATCGCAGTTCTTCGCGACGGTCGTCGGTCATGAAGCGCTGTACCGACCGGGCGTTGCCGAGCATTATACCGGCACCCAGAATGGCCGCGACCGACGCGAAGCCGAACGCGGCCATCAGCCAGCGCGTACGCTTCGCCGATGCCCGGCGATCACGCGCGACAAACGCGGAGAGCGTTAACGCCAGCAGCCCGACGGCGCCTGCGACCAGGCCAGCACGAGAGCCCAGTACCAATAGAAAGGCCACGATCACTAGCGTGCCGACCGCGATCAAGAACATGGCGGGCTTGGCGCTGCGCCCGTCCGCACCAGTGCGCACGAAAAAGACGCCGATCACTGGCAGCAGCGCGGCAAGAAACAGGGCCTCGTGGTTGCGGTTGGAAAACAATCCGCTCGGTTCGCCGAACGACGAATGAAGGTAGGGATACAGCCAAGGATCCCCTCCCCCCGCGATCTGCCCGAGCGCCGCGATCATAGTCAGCACGCCCCCGGCCAGCATGACCAGCATCGTGAGTCGATGTTCTGCGTTGGTGAGGCGCACCCCATTGATCAAGATGGCCAGCGGCACCGCAAGCGAGAACATCGCGTTCCAGGTCAGTTCGGGCGCCATGCTGATCGGCCGCCATGTGCCGCGCAACCCCGTCGCGGCATCGATGGCCACGATGATGTCCCGACCGCCGAAAGACGTCCACAGGGCGGGCGGTAACGGGATCAGTGAGATCACAACCAGCGCCATGATTGCGGCTGCCATGCTAAACAGGAATCGATGCCGGTTGATATCGGTCCAGGTGAGTGCCCACAGGCCGTACCCCAGGGACAGGACCGCGGCAGGCCGCAAGATCAGGAGCGACCAAACGTCCGGCCGCGAACTGCCGCCCGTCAACAGCACCAGCGCCGAAAGTCCGGCGACATTGATGAAGGCCGGCGACCAACGAAACGCCCGCGCGGCAGCGCCGTCAGGGCGGCCCCGCAAGCCCCCCCGGTATCGCATCGTACCCTTCATGGACGTCGCTGCCGCACATTCGCCCTTGCCGCCGGCTCATCGCTGGCGCCTTCCGACAGGCTGCTTAGAAACCACATGATCGCGTTCGTTATCGAAGCCCGAACGAGAAAGCGAGCCACTAATGAACCGTGATCCCGCTAATCCCGGTGCTTGCAGGTTTGGCGCTCGCTGCGAACCGTCTAGACGCGAGCAATGTTCTGGGAGTGTTTGCAATGACCGATGCGAAGGTACGGCGGCGCGATCTGGTGGGGATCGCAGGAGCCGGGGCAATGGGTATGGGGATCGCCCCTCTGGCAGGCTGCGATGGTCGAACAGGTGACGCGCCTCGCGGTGCCGCTGGCTGTGCCGGGATTGCTACGATCCGCGATTTCGGCGCCGTCAGCGGCAAGGATGTTGTGACTGCGATGACCGCGGCGCTGACGGCGGTGGCACGTGGCGGGGGCGGAGTGTTGATCATCCCGCCCGGCGAATGGCTGATCGGACGGTCGGTCGACTGGTCTGATTTCCGGCGGGTGACGCTGCGTATCGAACCCGGCGCGATTTTGAACCATGGTCCTCATGCCGTGGTGTTGCCGCCCTTTGTCGACACCGGGACGACGCCAAACGCCGCCTTCATGGGCGAGGGGGCGGTCTCTACGCGTGACAAGGACGCTATCTCCTATGCTCGCATGCCCGCGGGATGGCACCCTCGGTCGAATTTCGCGATCGGTGTTGGCGCATTGCCCTCCAGCGCATCGGGTTCAAACAATTTCGCTTGGGGGGCCAATGCGCTGCGCAACACCGTCGGCGCCAGCGGTAATATTGCGATCGGCAATGATACGCTGACCGCGGTGCAGGGGGGCAAGGTGCCGGCCGAGGGCACGCAAACTGGATACGGCTGGAGCAATATCGCGATCGGAGAGACCGTGCTGCGTGATTGTACCGACGGATATGAAAATCTCGGCATCGGTGCCTTCTGCTTGCAACAGACGACGACCGGGCGGTGGAACATCGCGATCGGTCATGCTTCCCAGATCATTGCGAACACCGCGGAAGGCAATATCTCCCTTGGCGCCTACGCCCTCGTCACCAATTCGGGGTCGAACAACATCGCCATTGGCTGGGCGGCGCTGGAGGGGCAGGCGACCGGCAGCAACATCGCGATTGGGCATATGGCGATGAATGCGAATACGACCGGCCATCTGAATACCGCGATCGGTATCGAAGCCATGATGCGCCTGCGATCGGGCAATCAGAACGTATCGGTCGGTGTCGGGGCGCTGACGAACCTTGTCAGCGGCAGCGGCAACACCGGCGTCGGTAGCTATGCCCTAAGCCGCGCCGCGGGAGGGGCAGCCGACAATACCGCGTTGGGGCGAGACGCACTGATCGCGATGACAGGTGGCAACAACAACACGGCGGTGGGTGCCGGCGCATTGTCGACGCTGCGTGGGTTCAGCAATTGCACTGGCCTAGGCAGCGGGGCGGCGGTGACTGGTAATAATCAGGTGCAGCTCGGGAATGCGAATGCGGTGCCGCATGCCTTTGCCGCGCTGCAGATCCGGTCCGATGCGCGGGACAAGACCGACGTGCGTGACACGGTTCTTGGCCTTGATTTCATCAAGGCGCTGCGCCCCGTGGATTTCCGTTGGAACCTACGCGAGGCGTACCGGGGGACCGGGGCAACCTCTGAACCCGCAAAGAAGCGCAATCGCTTTCACCACGGTCTGCTGGCTCAGGATGTTCGCGACGTCATCGCTCAAAGCGGTAAGGATTTTGGGGGTTTCCAAGATCACGCCGTCAATGGCGGGCAGGACGTATTGTCGCTGGGCTATGAAGAGCTTATCGCTCCTCTGATAAAGGCGGTCCAGGAATTGTCGGCGCAGGTTGACGATCTGCGCCAACAATTGTCCGCTGCGAACGTAGCTCAGCGGCCGCTTTGACGCTTTACCCGAGCATAGGCGCCGAACTGGAAAGCATAAGGCGTCTTCTTGAGAAGACGATGCGCGACGCGCCGGATGCCTTCATGCACTGACATGGTGCGGATATAGGGTTCGACACCACTGATCTTAACGACTTGAAAGCCCGCTTTCCGAAACACGATTTTTAACGAACGGCGCGTATGATAGAAAACATGTTCCCAAGGAATTAGCCCTGCACTTTGCTGCTTAAGCAACTTCTGAACCTTCATGCGAGTAGGGATCGGCCCACCCCCTGGGACAGAGATGAAAAAAATGCCATTTGGGGTCAGATATCGTTTTACATCCTCCAATAGCGGAAACGGCTCACGAATATGTTCGAAGACATCCCACATCGTGATGAAATCGAACTTCATGTCTTGCCCGAGGGACTGCATGTAATCCTGTAAGGTGATCGCATTTCGAACGTCAGCATGTTGTCGCTGCGCGACATCAACCTGTGACTTCGATGCGTCGAAGCCGTAAGTCCGCAATCCGTTCTCCGCAGCGAAATCCAGAAAGCCACCGACACCGCATCCAATGTCGAGAACATTGCGGGATTCGCCCTTGCCAAATGCCTCGTCAAATTTCCGAACATTTGACAGCCATTCCCTAAACGCAGGGTGCTTGTGCGCCCGCTGCAGGTATATATGGTCGTCGGTAAGATCATCGGCTGTCAGGTCAATGTAATCTGGCGAGACGGGCGCCACGTCACCGAGAGTCTGATAGAGATCACAGTCAGGGCAATGGTAGGAGGTATATTGCTTTCCACGCGTTGCTTCGGAAAAAATTGGCTTCACGTCGGCCGAGCCGCAAAGCTTGCACGCTACTTTGGTGCTCATAAACGTCCTCTCCGATTGCTGAAGCGCAAGTCCTAGAGAGTCGAAGCAATCTTGCAACCCACATTGGGTATAAAATCAGCACCTTCCGTGACAGGATGTCGAAGCGATTGCCTACGATCGGTCCGGCAAAGTGATCAGCGTTGCAAAGCGGTCAACGACCGCGCCCTTGGTGTAATGTTGAAGCATTGCCTGCCGCCCGGCCGCCCCGCGGCGGGCCGCATCGGCCCGGCCAGGTTCGCTGTCGATATATTCCAGCAGGGTACACAGCGCGTCGACATCGCCGGTCGGTAGGGCCCAGCCGCATTTCTCTTCCCGGACGACTTGCGCCAGTTCGGATCGCTCGTCCGCAAGTGCGACGAGCGGTGCTGCCGCCGCCATCACGTTGTACATGCGACTGGGGACGGATACGCCGAGCATGTTGTCAGTGAAGGCGATTAGTGTCGCGTCTGAGCAAGCCAGCATCGGGCCCAGCATGTCGCGCGGTTGACGCGGCACAAACTGGATGTTGGGCAGGTCTTTCGTTGCATTGGCGATCATGCCAGTCTTTCCACCGTAGCCAACGAACAGAAACCGCAAGGTCGTGCGTGCACGCAGCCGCCGCGCTGCGGCGAGCACCACCTCAATATCGTGCGTCCGACCGAGATTGCCCGAAAACTGCACGATCGTCTGCCCGAGCAGACCATGCGCGCGGGCGAAGGGATTTTCCGCGCGCGTCCACGGGTGCACCTCGTCCGGATCACCCCAGTTGGGAATGATGGTGATGGGTGCATTCTCGCCGACCTTTCGGCGGAATAATTCGGCCATGTCGCGGCCGAGCACGACGATGTCGGCATAGGACGCGAATACCCACCGCATCACCCGCTGCAATAACCGATCGGCGCGGCCGCCGGGGCGGACATGCTTTGTGGCGTGGAGAACCTCGGGATAAACGTCGTGGACAAGGATAATGCCACGCAGGCCACGTAGCCGGATCACCCATCCCAGCAGAAAGCTTGCCAGTGGTGGATTGGTGAGGACCAAGACGATGTCGCCGCGGCGAAAGTGAAACAGGGCGTGGAGCGACACCAGCAGGCTGAAAGTCACCATGTTGACAACACGGCCGGGCGTCCAGTCCTTGGCAAAGGAGGTGCATCGGACACGCCGTATGCTGACTCCGGCATGCTCCTCCTTCCAAGCGACGGCTTGCCCCCGCTCGCTGTAGGTGGGGCGACTGCACAAGACGCTCACACGCGCGATTTTCGCAAGACCCTCCGCGATGCCCGTGACGAAATAGCCTGTCGATGTCGTCTCCGGGTAATACAGCTCTGAGACAATCCGGAGGGTCGGTTTCATTTGCTTACTCCCGATACGACGCTTCCGACGAGTTCGCGCCGCAGTGTGCTTCGCCAGCCTTGGCTAACCGCGACATTCGATTGTGGGTCTAGCAGGCTATCCGACATCATCGATGCATGGAATCTCGGAGCGGCCTTGCGCAGAACCTCGGTGGCGATCTGGGGCACCGGCAGGCGATAAAGTTCGAACCCGGCGTCCTCTCGAAGCCAGGATGCGGCGTTTTGAAAACTGAACGGAACGGGGTCTGCCGCCAGAATACGCCCGGATCGCTCGCTCCGGGCTACGCCAACAAGAACCTGAGCGGCAGCTTCCGCGCCGATCATCGATCGCCGGATGTCCGGATGGGGGGTGGGCAGAAAGCGAAACCGGCGCCACCATCGCAGCATCCGTTCTACTTTCCCGGGCCGCGTGGTTCCGATGATTGCTGGGAACGCCACCGATACCGTCTCGAAACCGTAAGCATTAAGGCGGCGCAAGGCCTTATCGCCATCGCGTTTCGAGGCGCCGTAATCGTCGTGCGGATCTTCAGGACTGTGCTCGTCGATCCACGTTCTCGGGCCGAACACTGAGAACGAACTGATCGCGATGTAGCGACGGGCGCCCGCCTGGTGCGCGATTTCCGCCAATCGCCGCTGAAGCTCTACGTTGACGGCCCGCAACGCGTCCGCCTCCCCGCTAACAATGCCAGCGCAATTGATGACGACTTCCGCGCCGGCAAGGTGGGACGCTTCGACATCGGCATAGCGGCCGACAGATATCGTCCCTTCGTGCGCGCCGCGACGGGCGATGCAGCGCGCCCCCGGCAGCAGGCGCAGCAGGTGCCGCGCGATGGAGCTGTTGCCGCCGATAATCGCGGTTGGGGGCCAGGAGCTTGCCATATCCGTCGCTATGTGAAGATTGCATCGGGATCGGCAAGCGATTTTGGCCGGGTTCCTTCGGGTCGCCTTCGCGGCTAAAGGCGGTGTGAAACTGGTTCGGGTCTATGCTGAAACGCCTGTTCGATATCGCCGTGGTGCTCATTTCACTGCCCATCGTTTTGCCGATCGCGATGGGCGTAGCCATCGCGATCGTGGTGACCGACGGGCGACCGATATTATATTGGTCGAGGCGCGTGGGCCGGAACAACGTTCTGTTCTCGATGCCGAAATTTCGTACGATGCGGCGGGATACGCCCGCAGTCGCGACCCATCTTCTTGTCGATCCGCGGTCCGTGCTAATCCCGGTGGGGGGGGTGTTACGATCTTCGAGTCTGGACGAACTGCCGCAGCTCATCAGCGTGCTGCGCGGTGACATGACGTTTGTGGGACCGCGGCCGGCATTGTTCAACCAGGACGATCTGGTCGAGTTGCGGACCCGGTATGATGTCCACCGCCTGACACCCGGAATTACAGGATGGGCGCAAATCAATGGGCGTGACGACCTAAGCATCGCCGAGAAAGTGGTTTACGAGCGCGAGTATCTGGAGCGGCATACAATGGCGTTCGACCTGAAGATTTTATGGCTCACGTTTCGCAGCGTGTTGACAAGAAGTGGTGTCCACCATTGATCCACCAAAATCCCGCAATTTCGCGGACTACGCTCGCTGAATTGCCGCCGACGATGACGAAGAGCACTGTTTCTTCGTATGTGATCGCGTTGCCGCGAAACGCGAAGCGCGCTGCGGCGCTATGCTTCGATACTGTGCTCATCATCACGGCGACATGGTGCGCCTTTTTCCTCCGCATCGGTGAGATCCCGCGCGACGGCTATGAGCTTCTGATCCCGACCCTGACGGCGATCGTTTTTGCCCTGCCGATTTTCGTTCGCTGCGGATTGTATCGGGCTATCTTCCGCTACACTGGATGGCCTGCGATCGTGACGATCGCACGGGCTGTGGCGATCTATGGGGCGTGTTATTGCTGCGTCTTCACCTTCTATGGTATCGCGCAGGTGCCGCGGACGATCGGGATCATCCAGCCGCTACTTCTGCTTCTGATGGTGGCATCCTCGCGTATCCTTGTACAGCATTGGCTGACCGGATCGCCGCAGTGGCTCAATGGGAGCGCCTCAAAGCCGGGTACGCTAATCTATGGGGCCGGATCGGCGGGACGACAGCTTGCCTCGGCCATCGCCGATTCGCGCGGAATGCATCTGATAGGGTTCGTTGACGATGATCGGAATCTCGTCGGTGGAACCGTTATGGGCCTCCCGGTCTATGCCGGAGATGAGATCAATCGGATTACCGAACGTTTCAGCGTCTCCGATATTCTGCTCGCAATGCCTTCGTGTTCGAGAGCGCGGCGCGCGGAAATCGTCTCGGGACTTAAGACTCTTGGCCTCCGCGTCCAGACGCTACCCGCTGTTCTCGATATCGCGCGCGGCAAAGTGTCGACGAGCGAATTGCATGAAGTGGACATCGACGACCTTCTGGGGCGAACCCCAATCGCGCCCGATGAAGCGTTGATGCGCAAGAATATCGACGGGAAGGTCGTTCTCGTAACCGGCGCGGGCGGATCA
>Ga0233425_10001038_pt1 | contig 65868 bp, 55 predicted proteins | sample Watercolumn_Towu_2_FD_181712 | JGI IMG/M metagenome (GOLD analysis project Ga0233425, IMG submission 181712) | Freshwater microbial communities from Lake Towuti, South Sulawesi, Indonesia - Watercolumn_Towuti2014_140_MG | ecosystem: Environmental > Aquatic > Freshwater > Lake | place...
TGGCCGGCCGTCGTCGCGCGGACGAGTTTTCTGGCGGAGCGTCGTGGCGTGGTCGCCGGTCTGGTTCGGGCCGATTCTGCTGCTCCCGTTGCACGGAAAGCCGATCTCCCTGGTGATGGCGGTGGGTGCGCTGATTGTCACCGGCCTGCTGGCGTGGTCGTTGGCGTTGCGCGACCGTAGCCTGCAAGACCGCATCGCGGGAACGACATTGGTGCCGCGATGATCTGCGCCGTCACCGGGCGGCCCATGAAGCGCCGCGACGGATGAGTTCGGACGGACCGGGCAGACGAAGCGATTTCGCGTCGTGGCCGAGCGTGGTGTGGAAAACGCGGCCTTTGCCATAGTTGAGGACGAACGCCATCGGATGATCTTTGCCGGTGATTTTAGAACGGGCCGTGGCCAAGACCTCAATCGGACGCTCGCCTTGCAGCTCGATGAACAACTCGTCGTCGGTCTCGAAGTCCTTCATGCCGCGCGTGACGAGATGATTTGGGTTCGCGATGTTGACGGTGAACGAGCCGCGGTTGTCGTGCTTCTTGCGTTGCGTGCGCCCAACGGTTCTCCCAAGGCAATGCGCACCCGCAACAGCGCGACAGCGTTACCGTCCTCGATCACACCCAATGTCAGTTGCTGTAGCGGCTCCGGCGCGCGTGTCAACCCCGCCGCTGTCATGCCACGGTCGGCGATTCTGCAGCCTTGCCAACGCAGACGGGTAAACGGTAAGATGTCATCCGTAACAACGAAACCATCATGAACATACACTCTTTCCTCGGCCGACTCCGTGGCTTTCCTGTTCTACGTTGGGTCTTCCTTGCGCTGGTGGTGCTGGCGTGGAGTGGATTCGTCTTTGGCGGTGAGATCCACGATGCGGCCGTGAACGGTAACTTGGAGAAGGTCAAAGCTTTGCTCAAGGAGAATCCCAATTTGGTTTTCAGCAAAGACGACATCGGGAAGACGCCTTTGCATCATGCTGCGCTTCTTGGCCACAAGGGCATGGTGGAATTGCTGCTGGCCAACAAGGCCGAGGCCGATGCCAAAGACAACTACGGAAGGACAGCATCGGCCATCGCAGCCGTCGGAGGCTACAAGGATCTGGTCGAATTGCTGCGCCAGCACATTCGCACGGAACCAACGAACACGGTGCCATCCGCAAGAATCAAACCCGCCGCGACGAACGCGGTGCCAACCACAGCAACCAAACCTGCCACGGCGCAGGACAGCAAAATTGACAAGGCAACCAAGAGCGCCGATTCGAAACCAGTCAAGGCATCGCCCAAAGCCAAGCCCGCTGCGCCAGTCGGGACGAATAACCGCGGACGGATACCCGTGCGCTCAGCGCCGTACAAGGATTCGACTGAGTTGCTGCGAAAGGACAGCGGCCGTAAATAGGCTGCTGGACGGAGTACAGTCGTGGACGAGACTGCCAGCAGCCAGAAAACGTTCAGTGATCCCGGCAGCGAGCCGTTTGTCGCCGGTGAGCCGGAGGTACTGGCCACGGATTTTGGCAATTATGAGTTGCTGGAGGAGCTTGGCAGGGGCGGGATGGGGATCGTTTACAAGGCACGGCAAAAGGATCTCGACCGGCTCGTCGCGGTCAAAGTCATTCTCGCGGGGCGCTTGGCGACAGCAGAACAAGTGCGACGTTTTCGCGACGAGGCACGCGCCGCGGCAAAAGTCCAGCACCCCGGTATCGTTCACATCTACGAAGCCGGCGAGGTGCGCGGCAATCATTACTTTGTCATGGAGTACGTCGCGGGATCGAGCCTGGCCGATATCGCCAGCGCCGCGCCGTTGGACGTGGAGACGAGCGCCGAGATGATCAGCGCCGTCGCCCGCGCAGTGGATCATTTGCATGCGCACGACATCGTGCATCGCGACTTGAAACCATCAAACATCCTCCTGGACAAACAGCATCGTCCGTACGTGACTGATTTCGGGCTGGCGATGATGACAGAACGGCTCGGCGATCCCAGTCAAGCCGGCACGGTCGCCGGCACGCCGAATTACATGGCACCGGAACAGGCGGCCGGAGCCGTCGCGCACATTGGGCCGCGCACGGACGTGTACTGCCTTGGATCGGTGCTGTATCATCTGCTGACGGGCCGTCCGCCGTTCAAGGCGAACACGGCGATGGAGACGCTGGTACGCGTGATGGAGAACGAACCGCCGTTGCCCCACCGCCTCAATCCGGCAATCCCCGCCGAACTGGAGATGATCTGCCTGCGTTGCCTGGAGAAAAAGCCCAAGAAACGCTACGCGACGGCCGGGGCGCTGGCGGACGATCTCGACCGTTTTCTGCGCGGCGAAGCAGTCGAGGCGCAACCGCCGGGACTGTGGCATCGGTTGCGAAGCTGGTCACGCCGCCAGCCGGCGTGCGCGGCGCGCGTGGCGGGGTTGGCGTTTTGTGCGGTGATCGCACAAGCACGGTATCAACTCGCGCCGCACGCCTCGCTGCCGGTGCATCTGGGCGTGATGTCCGTGTTGGCCGTGTGGTTGGCCGGCTCGATGGCGTGTCAATGGATGTTGGGTCGTGAACAGCACGCGGAACGTGGACGCTGGATCTGGGCGACAATGGAAGTGGTGTTCTTGACGGTGCTGTTGCGGATTCTCGACGCGCTGATCAGCCCGTTGGTCGCGAGTTACGCAGTGCTGATCGCCGTGGCGGGGTTGTGGCTGCGCGAACGCCTCGTCTGGGTCGTCACCGCGGCGTCGGTGTTCGGCTACGGACTGCTGGTGGCCGACGCCGGGCAACGCCGCGTGCCGTTTTCGACGCCGCATTGGCATTTGATTTTCGTCGTGGTGCTCATCGTGCTCGGCGCCGTCGTCGCCCTGCAGGTCCATCGTTTTCAACGGCTCAGCCGTTACTACCGGCGCTAAGCTTATGAACATCCTCGATCAATTCCGACTGGACGGCAAAGTGGCCATCGTCACCGGCGCGACACGCGGACTCGGACGCGGCATCGCCCTCGCGCTGGCCGAGGCCGGCGCGGACATCGTGGCCATGGCCACGCGCGAGCCGACGGAGACGAAAGCCGAGATCGAGAAGCGCGGACGCCGTTGCATCACTATCGCGGGCGACATTGCCAAGCGTGAGTGCGTCGAGAAGATCGTCAGCACGACACTGGCGCAGTTCAAGCGCATTGACATCCTCGTCAACAACGCCGGCATCATCCGTCGCGGCGCAGTGACGGAGATTACGGAGAAGGATTGGGACGACGTGATGGACGTCAACCTTCGCGCGTTGTTTTTCCTGTCGCAGGCTGTGGCGAAAGTGATGATCCAGCGGGGACAAGGCGGTAAGATCATCAACATCGCCTCGATGCTTTCGTTTCAGGGCGGCATCCGCATTGCGCCGTACACGGCGTCGAAAGGCGGCGTGCGCACTCTGACGATGTTGATGGCCAATGAACTCGCGCCGCACAACATCCAATGCAACGCCATCGCGCCCGGCTACATGGCGACCGACAACACGGCGCCGTTGCGCGCCGACACGAAACGCAACGCGGAAATTCTCGCGCGCATCCCCGCCGGGCGATGGGGCTTGCCGGAGGACTTGCAGGGCGCGGCGGTATTCCTCGCGTCGCGGGCATCTGACTATGTGAACGGCTATACACTTGCTGTTGACGGCGGGTGGCTGGCGAGGTAATTGAGAAAGACAACGCACATGAATCGTCGAACATTCGTCAAAGGCTCATTGTTGGCCGCCATGTCGCTGGCGGCCAGAAGAAACACGCTCGCCGCAGCGCCGACTGAGAAAGCGCAACTGCCGATGGGGAAGTTGTGCGGCAAGGAGGTCAGCCGGATATTACTCGGCGGCAATCTGCTGACGCACTTCACCCATAGCCGCGAGTTGCGATACGTTTACAATCTCTGCGCGCACTACAACACCGACGCGAAGATCAGGGAGACGTTGGAGGTGGCGGAACAACACGGTGTCAACACGCTGGTCATCCACACCGTGCCGCGCGCGCTCACCGTGTTGAAAGAACACCGTCGCCAGGGCGGCAAGATGAAATGGATTATTTGCCCGACACCGATGCCGGGCACCGACGAGTATGCGCAGATGGTCAAGCAACTCGTCGAAGATGGAACCGAGTTTGTTTATCTCTGGGGCGTCCAGGCAGACAAGTTCGTGGCGGCAAACCAAGGCGACATGATTGCCAAGGCCGTTGACACGATCAAGGACCACGAAGTGCCCTGTGGCGTTGGCGCACACGACTTGAGGGTCATCGAGTTGTGCGAAGAGAAGAAGATTTCCGCCGACTTTTACATCAAGACGTTCCACCACCATAATTACAAGACCGGACCAAAACCGGAACAACTGGACAAACCGCACAGCGAGATTCCCGGCTACTGGTGCAAAGACCCGCAACGCACCATCGAGGTGATGAACAAGGTGAAGAAGCCATGGATTGCCTTCAAGGTGATGGCGGCAGGAGCAATTCCGCCGGAGAGTGCTTTCAAGTATGTGTTCCAAAACGGCGCGGACTTCTCGTTGGCCGGGATGTTTGATTTCGAGATCGAACCCGACGTGCGGATTGCCAACAAGGTGTTGGCCGAGATCAAAACGCGCGCGCGCCCGTGGTACGGATAAAAAGGTTGGTCGGGGCGGCGGGATTTGAACCCGCGACCTCCTGCGCCCAAGGCAGGCGCGCTAATCCAAGCTGCGCTACGCCCCGACTGTTGGCGCGGAAAATATCACGAGACAGCCAGCTTGACCACGACAAGTTTGCCGGCTTTGAGGATTTGGCCGGGCTGCACGGCGACTCGGGCTTTGGGATCGGTCAGCTTCTGCCCGGCGAGGGTGACGCCGCCTTGCTCGATGATGCGGCGGATATCGCTCCGGCTCTTGAATTTGCCGGTCTTCTCGACAAGATCGAGGAGCGGGATGTCGCCGGGAACGGTGAGTGTGTCGGCGACTTCGCTGTAATCTTTCTTGGAGAACTTCTGCTCGAACTCGGCGCGGGCGGCGTCGGCTGCGGCGCGTCCGTGATATTGCTCGACGATGGCGTGGGCAAGGGCTTTCTTGGCTTCCATCGGGTGCGAGTGCGCGACGGACCGGCCGAGGAGGAGGTTGTACCAGCGCGGCATGAGGGCGTCGCTGATGGACATGGTCTTGCCGAACATGTCGGTGGGTGATTCGGTGAGGCCGATGTAGTTGCCTTTGGACTTGGACATTTTTTCGGCGCCGTCGAGGCCTTCGAGGATCGGCAGAACCATGACGACTTGCGATTCCTGTTTGGCGTCCTTCTGGAGTTCGCGTCCGACCATGTTGTTGAAGAGCTGATCGGTGCCGCCCAGTTCCACGTCGGAGCGGACGACAACGGAGTCGTAACCTTGCATCAAGGGGTACATGAATTCGCTGAGGCTGATGTCAATTTCCTGCTGGAGGCGTTCCTTGAAGTCGCGACGCTGGAGGATTTGCGCGGCGGTCATCTGGGCGCAGAGTCGGAGGATTTCGGCGAGGGTGAGTTTGCCGAGCCATTCGCTGTTGCGTCGGATTTCAAGTTTGTCGGCAGAGGTATCGAGGATTTTGCCGGCTTGTTCGAAGTAGGTCTTGGCGTTGCGCTCAATCTGGTCGGCGGCGAGCACGGGACGAGTTTTGTTTTGGCCGGTGGGGTCGCCGACCAGGGCGGTGTAGTCGCCGATGATGAGGATGGCTTTGTGGCCGAGGTCTTGAAACTGGCGGAGTTTTTTCAAGACGACGCTGTGGCCGAGGTGGAGATCAGGAGCAGTGGGATCGCAGCCGAGTTTGATGCGCAGCGACGTGCCCTTGGCGAGTTTCTGTTTGAGTTCGTCGCGGGTGACGATGGTCTCGACGTTTTGTTCGAGGAGGCTGAGTTGTTCGTCAACTGATTTCATAAAAGTAGAACCCCGACACACAGGGTGTGTCGGGGTTGTACAGGATTTTGGCAGGTTTGCCTACTGGTTTTTGTCGTCCTTCTCGTCCTCGGCGCGCTCGAAGGCGTGTTCGAGGTCCACGATGGCTTCGCCGGGGCGAAGGGCGTCTTCGAACATGCGTTTCTCGGCTTCGAGTTGTTCGCTGGAGTAGGCGGCGGCTTTGATGCTGAGGCCGATGCGGCGGTCGTGGGAGTCCACCTTGATGACGCGGGCGGTGACATCCGTGCCGACCTTGAGGACATCCTTGATTTTCTCGATGCGTTCCTCGCTGATCTGGCTGATGTGGACGAGGCCTTCGAGTTTGTCGGGCAACTCGACGAAGGCGCCAAAGCTGGTGAGCTTGACGACTTTGCCCTTGATGAGGTCGCCGATGCGGTAGCGTTGTTCGATATTGCGCCACGGGTCGGTTTCGATTTGTTTGATGCCGAGCGACATTCGCTGGTTGGCGGGATCCACTTCGAGGACGACGGCGTCAACCCTCTGGCCTTTCTTGAGGACTTCGGCAGGGTTGGTGACCTTGCGTGTCCACGAGAGGTCGGAGACGTGGACCATGCCGTCAATGCCCTCCTCGACTTCGATGAAGGCGCCGAAGTTGGTGAGGTTGCGGACTTTGCCGGAGATGCGGGTGCCGGGCGGATATTTCTTCGGGACGTGCGTCCACGGGTTGGATTCGAGTTGGCGAATGCCAAGCGCGATTTTCTGTTCGTCGCGCTTGATGTCGAGGACGACCGCGTCAATCTCGTCGCCGGCCTTGAGGACATCGGAGGCGCGGGCGATGCGTTTGGTCCAGGACATTTCGCTGACGTGGATCATGCCTTCGACGCCGTCTTCGATCTGGACGAAGGCGCCGTAGGGGACAACGCTGACGATTTTGCCGCGAATCTTGCTGCCGACGGGGTACTTCATGGCGATGTCATCCCACGGATTGCGGTTCTTCTGCTTGAGGCCGAGGGAGACGCGCTCTTTGTCGCGGTCCACTTCGAGGACCATGATTTCGATGTGGTCGCCGACTTTGACGAGTTCGCTGGGATGATTGATGCGGCCCCAGCTCATGTCGGTGACGTGCAACAACCCGTCAATGCCATCAAGATCAATGAAGGCACCGAAGTCGGTGATGTTTTTGACGACTCCTTGCCGGATTTGACCGGCCTGCATGTTGCCCAAGATGCTCTTGCGGCGCTCGTCGCGTTCCTGCTCGATGAGTTCGCGGCGGGAGAGGACGATGTTCTTGCGGTCCTCGTTGATTTTGACGACTTTGAATTGGAACGTCTTGCCGACGAATTGGTCGAGATCGCGCGGCGGGATGACGTCGAGCTGGGAGGCGGGCAGGAATGCGTCCACGCCGATGTTGACGGTGAAACCGCCTTTGACCTTTGCTTTGACGCGGCCCTCGATGGTGCCGCCTTCATTGCAAAGCTTGACGATGCTGTCCCAGTTTTTCTTGAGGGCGGCTTTCTCGTAGGAAAGCACGACCATGCCATCGTCGTCTTCGATCTTCTCCAACAACACCTCGACGTGATCGCCCGTCTTGACGTTGTCGGGGTCGTCGAACTCAGTGCGAGGGATGATTCCCTCGGACTTGTACCCGATGTCCACCAGCACGTCGTTGGAGCGGACGTCTATTACTCTGCCTTGTACCAACATTCCCTCGGTGAAGTCTTTCACCTCGGAAAGGTATTTTTCCATTGGGTTTGTAGCCATGTAACTGCAGTATCTCCTGCCTTCGGAAGGCTGTCTGCTTTGAGGGCTAGGGCGCTTCTATCGGAAGGCGAGGGCGGACTATAGCAGCAGACCCCGTCTTGACAAGTCTTTTTCGGCGAAGAGCGAATCACTGCCGGTCGCGCAGTTTCGTCAGGTCTTTTTCGATGATCAGATTGGCAAAACCTGCGGACAAGTACGCGGATACTCCGCCACTCTCCAAATCAAACTCAATCTCGGAGACGCGGAACCAGCGATTGCCGTGTCGAACCAGTTGACCGCGCGACGGAATCGCAGGCACCTCAGCCTCGAATGGCGAAAGGCCATCGCGTGAATCAAAGACGAAACGGATTTTCATGCTCCAGATGTAGTGTTTGTTGGCGGCGACTTTCAAGAAAAACCTTGCAACTGCGCCGGCAAAGTCGCACACCAATCGGCATGAACACATTGCTGGCCTTCATTCTAATTGGAGCCGCCGGAAAGTTCGGTTATCCGCCGAAGATGGACGGCGCGCGGGTCGAAACCTACAAGACCGTCGGCGACGCGAAGCTCAATCTCTACATCTTCGCGCCATCGGCTGCGAAGAATGCGCCCGCCATCGTCTTTTTCTTCGGCGGCGGCTGGACCGGCGGTTCGCCGCAACAGTTCGAGGTTCAATCTCGTCATCTTGCTTCGCGCGGGATGGTCGCCATCACAGCCGATTACCGCGTCGCGTCGCGTCATCAGGTGAAGCCGACGCAATGTCTCGCCGACGCGCGTTCCGCCATCCGCTGGGTTCGCGCCAACGCCGCCAAGCTCGGCGTTGACCCGAAACGTGTCGCTGCCGGCGGCGGGTCGGCGGGCGGACATCTTGCGGCCGCCACGGCGTTCATCAGCGAGTTCGATGAACCAAGCGAGGACAAGAAGATCAGCGCGACGCCGGATGCGCTGGTGTTGTTCAACCCGGCGTTGGTGCTGGCGCCGATGGAGGGTTTGAAGCCGGAAGGTTTTATCTCGAAGTGCACCGCCGAGTGGTTCGGAACAAAACCGGAACATATTTCACCGGCGCACAACATCAAACCCGGCGGGCCGCCGGCGATCATTTTCCACGGACGCGCCGACACGACGGTGCCATTTACGACAGCGGAGGCGTTCACGGCAAAGATGAAGGCGGCGGGCAACCGCTGCGAGTTGGTCGGCTACGATGACCAGCCCCACGGTTTCTTCAACCGCGACCCGTGGCAGAACAAGACGTTGATGGAAGCAGACAAGTTCCTCGTGTCGCTCGGTTGGATACCGGCCAAATGAACTGGTTGCCGCTACTGGCAGTTATCACATTGGGTGCCGCGCCGGTGGTGCTGGAGAATGACGCATTCCGCTTGGAGATCAACGAGTCGGGCACAGTGCACTCTCTTGCGTCCAAACCGGACGGACGCGAATTGCTGGCGAAGCCGGATTCAGAACCAGTGGCGATGGTTTACTGCGGCGGCGAATGGGCTTACGAGGTGGGCTGGACTTACGCTCACGCCGTGCCGCCGACCTATCGCGGTGGCCGCGCGTTTCCGGCGACCGCCGTGAAACTGGAACGCGACCGTCTGACAGTTCACTTTGACGGCGCGAATGTCACGGCGACCTACAAGGTCGTCAAACGCACCGATTATCTGACGCTGGAACTGACCGATGTTCAAGGTGGGCCGGTTCATCATTTTGATTTGTTGCGCCTGCCGGTTCGCAAACTGCCCAACCACGGCGCGTGGATCAACATCGCTTACGACGACGACTTCGGCATTTGTCTCTGCGCCGGCAATGCGAAGACTGATGCGTCGGCGGAGCAACTGACATTGAAGGCTTCAGCAGAAATGGACAGCGGTTTGGTCGGTGCGCGCGCCGTATTGATCGGTTGCCGGAAACCGCAGGCGCGGTTTCTCGGCGTGATGGAACGTGTCGAGCGCGATTTGGGATTACCGCCGGGCGCGCGGCTGCGGCGCTCGGAATCGTTGCGGTATTCGTATCTCTGGGCCGACCGTCCGACGCCGGAGAACATCGGCGGTTACGTGGCGTGGGCCAAGCGCGCCGGGATGCGGATGGTACTGTTCTCGTACACCGCGTTCAGCAAAGGCGCCGGTCACTTCGTGTGGAACGAATCGTATCCGAATGGGATGGCTGACTTGAAGAAGGTCACGAACACGATTCGCGCCGCGGGGTTGCTTGTCGGTTTGCACATTCACTATTGCAAAGCGCGCAAAGGCGATCCGTACACGACGCCGGTGCCGGACGACCGATTGCACAAGGAGCGTTGGTTCTCGCTCGCCGCGCCACTCGATGTCGCAACGAAGACAATCACCGTGCGCGAGAACCCCGACGGCTGCACGCTCGACAAAGGACGCCGCATTCTGCAGATCGGCAAGGAGTTCATCGCTTACGAGAACTTCACCACGCAACCGCCGTATCAGTTCACCGGCTGCGAGCGCGGTCATCTCAACACGACCGCCGCCGCTCACCAAGCCAACGCAAAAGTCGGCCTGCTCGATGTGGACACGTGGGACATCTTCATCCGCTACGATCAGGACACCGACATTCAGGACGAGACCGCGCGCCGTCTGGCGGACATCTTTTCACAGACTGGCCCTTACGGGATGGTCTATTTCGACGGAGCCGAGGACGTGCACGCGCCGTTCTGGTATCACATCGCAAACGCGCAACATCGCGTCTGGCGTCTTTTGCGACCGCCGCCGCCGGTCACAGAGTCGCCGCGCTATCCGAATTTCGCCTGGCACCTCATCACGCGCGGCAACGCCTACGACATAATCGCGCCACCATCCGGCATGAAGGATTTCTGCGACCTGACCGCGTGCCCGTCAGCAGCGGTGCGGGTACACGATTTCTCGCGGATCGAATTCGGCTGGCTCGGCTGGCTCGGCAGTGCCGGCCCCGATGTTTTTGAGTACATCGCCAGTCGCGCGGCGGCGTGGGATAGTCCTCTCTCCATTCACGCGCGAATCACTGAACTGGAAAGCAACCCGCGCGGTGACGACTGCGTCGAGGTATTGCGCACGTGGGAGAACGCACGGCTGGACAATCATCTCACCGAAGCGCAGCGCCGGTTGTTGCGAAACGTTAAGCCGTCGCAGGAACACTACGTGACCTGCTTCCACGCCTTTCCGATCTGGAAGGATTACGCGCGCGATGGCACGTTGACGCCTGTCCAGCGTGAGATTCTCGCCCAGCGCCGCGAGCATCATCTCTTCGTCAACGAAAAGGGCCGGCACGAACTCGTCGAGATCAAGGAAGTATCGCTGCCAACCGGCAGTCCGTTCAAGGCGTTCTGGTTTCAACGCGCCGCGCAGCCCGCCGACACGTGGGTGTTGATCTGGGCAGTGCGCGGTTCAGCGGAGGTGAGTTTGCCCGACGGCGTGACCGTCATGCGACCTTTTGGGAAAACAGTTGAAGGGCAAGCGGCGACAAAGATTGGCGGCCGTCACTATCTTCAGTTCCGCTCGATGCCGGTCGGGGAAGTCTCAAAGCTGCTGCGCGGTCTCACCGCTGAAACACCGTCTTCCCGCCAACAGCCGTCCGCAGAACGTTAGTCGCGGTGCCTGCCAAATGAATCATCGTGGCCAACGCCACCAATGCCATAAGGATGGAATGTGCACACTTTGCAAAGTGTGCACAAAGTCTGCCTCGCTCGCGCTCTGGCAACAAGACGGTAGCTATTGCGTGCCGCCGGACAAATGACTCGCGCTGCTGCCACGCCCCCATCGGTCTCATCCCGCGCGATATTGTCCCGTCACTGCGTTTCGGTGAGTCAGGCACGGCAGATCGCACATCCACACCACATGGGCACGATCATCTCAAAACAACGCCGACTCGTGGCGTCACATCATGAGTCACGTGTCTCATCAGTTGACGCCACTGGGAGGGGGGAATGGATGCGGGAAGGATAAGGAAATGGTTGCGGTGCACCTCATGCGGGTCGAAGACCGTACCACCATCACCGCTGGAAAACCGTCTTCCCGCCAACGACCGTCCGCAACACCTTGATCTGGCGGATGTCGTCTTCAGGGCAGGTGAGATAGTCGCGGTCAATCACGACGAGGTCGGCGAGTTTGCCGGGTTCGAGCGAGCCGAGTTTGTCCTCGTCAAAACTCTGCCAGGCGGCCCAGAGCGTGACGGCGCGCAACGCGTCGAGCCGCGTGAGTTTCTGGCGCGCGCTGTAAACGTTGCCGCGGTCGGTCTTGCGCGCGACCGCGATCCAAAGCATCAGGGCGGGATTGAACGAGTTCATCGCGTGATCGGGGTCGAACCCAATCATGTGGTCGCTGTTGACCGCCACGGGCACGCCTGCCCGCGCCCACTCGCCGAGGCCGATGAATCGGTCGGCCCATGAGTTGCCGTAGATGTCTGCCATCGCCTCAGCGTCGCGGTAGTAGAGATACCCCTGCGTGTCCACTCCGACACCGAGTTCCTTCGCGCGGCGCGCGATGGCGGGTGTCGGAAAGTAAGTGTGCAGCAGAGTGAACCGCCGTTGTTTGATGCTCGGGTCGGTCGCCGCGACTGCTGCGATGGCGTCGAGTACCGCTTCCGTGCCACCGTCGCCGGTGACGTGGACGCTCATCGGCCAGCCGAGCCGGTTGACCACTGCGAAGACCGTTTTCAGTTCCTCCGTCGTGTAGAACAGCTCGCCGCGATAATTCGGGTCGGTCAGCCGGTAGAAACGGACGCGCTTCTCACCGTATGGTTCACTCAATCGGGTCGTGCCCCAGTGGATGCCGCCGTCGAGCGTCGTCTTCATCGTCACGGCGCGAACCCAATCGTCGCCTTCGCCGGGCTTGAAGCCGAAACCTTTGACGCATTTCTCGACCGCCTCCGGCGTGCGCGCGGTGAAACGGAACGTTGTCCGCATCCGCGTCGTGAGTTTGCCTTGGTCGCGCAACCCCTTGAACATGACGACGCCGTCGTGGTCGGTGGCGCGGTCGAAGATCGTGGTGATGCCGACTTCGTTGTACCGTCGCAGCAATTTGCCCAGCGCCTCCATCGTTTGCTCGCGCGTCGCCGTTGGACGCGGGAAAAGTTTGCGGAGCGATTGGTTGCCACCGCGGATGAGAACGGGCCAGCCGGCGTCGTCGCGCACAATCTCGCCATCGGGCAGTTTGCTGTTAGCGTCCACGATGCCGAGCGCCCGAAAACCAGCGCTGTTCAAGACGTGTTTCATCACCGACGTGTAAACCACGGGATGATCGGTCGTGGCGGCATCCAGTTCGGCGGGCGTCGGATGCCGGCGTTCCTTGAGCCGCGTGATTTCGTTGCGCGGCACCTCGATCCACCGGCCCGCCGGCACTTCTTTCGCGCGACGCCGAATCCAGTCTTGAATCTCGGCGATGCTGGACAACTCGGCGTAAGTTTCCGTCACCGACGCCCGCGCCGCTCCGATGGGATGAACGTGCCCCTCGATGAACCCCGGCAGGACGGTTTTGCCGCCGAGCCGGATGATCTCGGTGCGGTCGCCAGCGAGCTTGAGAATCTCCGCGCTCGTGCCGGTGGCGACGATTCGCCCATCCTGAATCGCCAGCGCCTCGACGATCCGTTCGCGTGGGTCGAGCGTGATGATCTTGCCATCCACGAACAACAGCGCCGCCAGTGCCACGGATAACATCATGCAGTCTCCGGCAAGAAGGTCGGCATGCTGATGCCGCGGAACGGTTGCCACGGGCCGCGCACTTGGGTGACGTGCAGTTCGCAGTTGCGCGCGCCGCGAGCGTAGAGGTCGCGAACCATCTCCGAACATTCCACCGGCACAAGGAACAGCGGCGACCGTTCTCGATGGCGATCCAGTTCGCGGAGCAACAAAGCCAGCGCGGTGGACGAGTCGCGCGCCACGCAAGGACCGATCATGTTGAGGCCGGAATGCGCTGACGAAACGATCCAACCGGAGTGGTCGGGCATCACAGCCGCGTGCCAGAACCCGGCGCGGTTCTCGATAAAGTACCGGTAGTCCTTCTCGCGACAAATACCGGCCACTTCCATCTCCAACGCCATCATCGCGGCAACATCGTCGAGCTTGGCGTCGCGCACGCGCGCTGACTTGGCCGGCAAATCTTTGATTCCGTCGGCGGGAACGGCGAGCCACATGTCCTGATAGATGCAGCGCGGGACGAATCCCGCGCGCGTGTAGAGCGAGAACGAATCGAGGTTGAGCGCGCTGGACACCAAGCGCACCGGTTTGCGTTCGCGGTCGGCGAAGTCGGTGATAAAGCGCAGCAGCGCCGACGCAACGCCTTGTCCCGCGTAATCAGGGTGTGAGTTCATGATGCCGAGCGAGACGTGCGTCGGGCGCGGATGATAGAAACACGATCCCATCAGCCGCTTGGTGGCCGGGTCTTCCGCCACGACACAACAGCCGGGATCGAGCGCCTCGTAAACGTCGGCGAAGACGGCGGTCGCCGCTGGTCCGCCGGGGAATACCGGGCCGTGGCCGTGACGTTGATACCACTGGTTGGTCGAGACGCAGATCAGTTCGGCGACTGCCGGCCGGTCGGCGTCGGTCATGGCACGCAAGCGGAAGTTTGCGGCAGTCATGGCAGCAGTTCTTTTCGCGCGGCGTCGGCGATGCGGTCAACCTCGCGCAGGAAATCCGGCGACATCTCCGGGTCGCGTTGGGCAGCGACGATCTCGCGCCACGCAGCGTCGGCTTTGCTCAGCAACTTCTCATCTTCCTCACCGGGACGAAGCGACGGGGCGCTGCGATAGGCGCGGTCAAAGTATTTCGTGTCCCAGAGCACATCCTTGAAATGTTCCGGAGTGTGGTCGGTTTCGAGATAGGAGGTTCCCTCGGCGAATTCCATCGCGTTGATCACATCCACGGCAAGCGTCTCATCGTTGATCGCGACGCCCTTGCTGAACATGTGCATCGCGCGGTTCAGGTCGAGGTCGAGCATCGCCTGCGCGGGCGAGAAGACGGCGCCGTTGTCGAGCAGGCCGAGCGGCAGCGGATGGCTGACCGTCGCGCCGAACGCCATTTGTCGGAAACATTTCAGCCACGCCGCCTGGATACCGGGCGATTTCGCTTCGATGTAGCCGGGCTCGACGTTCAACACGAGGCCGTAACGATAGCGGAACAACTGGTGCAGCAACACGTCGGTAAGAATGGCAGCGGGCGTTGCGTAGCAGACTTGCGTCGTGCGCATGTCCATCTCGCCGGCGATGGACGTGCCGAAATAGAAAATGTCCGGGTCAATCAGCGAACAGGCGGTGATGCCACCGAGGATTTCCGCCGTGGCGACGACTGCGCTGCCGGCGGGCGTGACGGGCGCAGTGCCGCCGAGAATCGTCATCGGCGCAAAGTTGACGGGAAACTTGTACTTGAGCGCCTCCTCCAACACCTCGCAGGAGCGCGCGTCAATCTTCAGCGGCGACGTGGTGCAGTAGGCGGCGACGAAGATAGGCGGCTGCAAGCGGAGTTGTTGTTCGTCGCCGCTGGTGACAAGCTCGGCCATCTCGGCGAGATATTTGACCTCGGCGGCGCAACTGGTGCCGACCCAGCCGGGCTTCTTCGTGTGGCGCAACAACAGCCGCGCCGACTCGATGATCTCGATGCGCGGATCAACGTCGCCGCAAATGAACGGCGCGCAGACGGCGCGGACGCAATCCAGTCCGTTGCCGAGCCGGATCATGTCAATCTGGTCTTGCTGTGTCGGTTTGCGGAATTGGCCGGTGGGAAGATCGTAGATGGTCGGCGTCGCGAAACCGTAATCGCAAGTGAACTCTTCTGGTACGGCCACGTCGTCGGCCGGCAGTTCGCGGCAGAACGGATACCACAACGACGAGCGCACCATCCGGTAGCGACCACGCTGGGCGGCGATTTGTTTCTCGACGAGGTCCGGTTTGAACCACGCGCGGTGTTCGCCGAAGTCCACGCGGCAGCCGGCATCGGCGAGCGCCTCCAGCAGGAACCGTCCGCGGAGACGCAGGCCGGTTCGTTCGAGCACGGTGAGCGCGCTCCGGTGAATGCGCTCCATGCCGCCGGCGTCGAGCGCCTTCAGAAGACCTTTGAGCATGGCATCAGTCTTTCGGTTGTTTGCGGTACCAAACCAACTCGATATTCGCGCCGTCAGGCGTTTGGTAAAAGCCCGCCACGGCGAAACCTACATCGAACGGTTTGAGCAGGATCTTCATGCCTTTGCTCAGTTCCGTGATCTGCTTGCGGTTCTTCACACGGAAACCGACGTGCGGCTCGTCGTGCAGCGGGCCTTTGACGGGGCTGTCCGGCTCGAAGCGCAGCCATTCGACCTTGAACGGGTGCTTGTGGGCATCGGTAATCCACACACGTGTTGCGGCCACGAACTGACTGCCCGGTTTCTTCTTGGTTGTCGGGACGCCAATATGATCGAATTTCATTGTGATCCTTTCTGTTGGATTTCTTTCAACTTCACCGGACGTTTCTGCTGCCACGACAGGTCGGCGGCGAAAATAACCTCGTGCGTGCGCACGGCGTCGGCCAGACCTGTCAACGGCATCTCTTTGCGGCGCGAGATCGCCTCGAAGAAAGAATCGAACTCGGTCTTGTACGGATGGTCGCTCACGTCGCCGGAATCCACCGGCTTGAAGGGGAGCTTCGTCCATTGCTTGTCTTGGCCGGAAAATTTGTCGTCCAGCACTGTGCCTTCGCTGCCGACAAGGTGCGTGTGGAAATAGTACGGCTGAAAACAATCGAGCACCGACGCGGCCTTGCCGATTTTGCCGTCCCTGAACTTGAGCATCGCAATGGTGGTCGAGGGATACTCGTAAGGCTTGAACACGGGATTCGCCGACGTGACGCTGTAGGCGAAGACCTCGTCCACTTCGCCGTCGAAGCAGAACAACAGCGCGTCCATTGCGTGACAACCTGCCAGCATGAAGCTGCTGACGCCGTCCTCGGCTGTCGGATACCATTTGAAGCCCGGATACCATGGACCGATGCCGTGGAAGTAATCCACCTCGCCGTAGTGGAGCTTGCCGAGTTTGCCGTCGTTGATCAGCGACTTGATCGTGCGGAACTGCTCCGAGAACCGCATCTCAAGACAGACGCACAACGTCACGCCCGCCGCCCGCACGGCCTGCTCGACTTCACGCAAGCCGGCGAGGTCTTGCGCCAGTGGTTTCTCGGCGATGATGTGTTTGCCGGCGCGCGCCGCGGCGATAATTTGGTCTTTGTGAAAGCGATGGTAGGTGCAGATCGAGACGGCGTGGATGTTTGGATCGGCCAGCATCGCGGCGTAGTCGTTGTAGGTTCTGAGGGCGCAGCCGTGCTTGGCGGAAACTTCCGCGGCGTCGAGCTTGCGCGACGAACAAACCGCCGTGACTTGGCCGAGCGCCCCGGCGTTGATGGCGGCGATGTGCGCGCCTGCCGCCCAACCGTAACCGACGATTCCGACATTGAACTGTTTCATAAATCTCCGGTCTTCAATGTGTACTTGCAGCAATGTGAACCGTGCCCGAAATCAATTCGCCCGTCAAGACGCAAGGTAGTCACGCAAGGTAGTCATGAGTGCAGTTCGAACCTTTGGGCAGTCCGCAGACGGAGGGCGTCCGGGACGGACGCCACTACACCGACACGCGGTGTAGTAGCCGCCGTCCCGGCGGCTCTTTGCCCAAAACATCGAACTGCACCCGGTAGTCATCACGCTCCGCGTGATGAAGTTGACGCCCTCACGCGGAGCGTGAGGAGTACGATAATCTCAAACTGTTGGTTAAAATATTAACCATTCTGGTTAACATGTTAACCACTCATTGAATGGACAGCGTGGTTTGGAGAGCATCGCAAGGAAAAAGTTCCGGTTTTGCTCCGGACGGACGGATTGGCCGCAACCTCTTGGTGGTTAATCGCCTGTCTTCAACGTGTAGCTGTAGAGGTGCGAACCGCGCATGAAGTAGATGCGCCCGTCGAGATAATCGCCGCCGCCGGCGAGGGGCACGGGCGATTGGGCGAGCATCGTGATCTCGAACGTCTTCGGGTCGAGGCGCGCAATGCCTTTCTGGAACAAAATGTAGAAGCCGCCCTTGCCGTCGGTCACGAAGATGCGCGGGCCCTGTTGCGACGTGGCCCGGCCAAACTTCGCGTCGCAGTCCTGCTCGTGGATGACCTGACGTTTCGCGGCGTCGAACACGAAGAACCGTCGCTGGTCAGCGAAACCGAAAACCAGTTCGTTCGGTCCGGCGCAGAGATCGGTGTAACCTTGCGCGCGGGGAAAAACGGCGGCGTGCCACTCGATCTTCTTTGTCGTCATGTCCATGATGTACAACTCGGCTTGGTTCGCTTTTCGTTCGCCGCCGGTGCCGGCGTCGGTGGTGGTGCCACCGAGCAGTTTGCCGCCGGGCAATGGCGCGAGACTCATCGTCGAGTGTTGCGGGATGATGTCGGTGTGTTCGAGCAGCGTGCGCTTCTGTGTCTCGCGGTCCCAGAACAGGAGGCCGCCGCCGGTGTAGCCGTAGCCGGGCGTGCCGGCGAGCACGAGCGTTTTGCCGTCGGGATGCGCCAGCAATTCGTGCGGACGGTTGATGGTCGGGTGACATTCGGTGAGCCAGAGCGGGTTGCAGCCTTTCCTGTTCTTCACGGAATTCACCCACGGTTGCGACGGGTCCCAGTCGAGCAGGAAACCGTGGCCGTAACCGCCGACGAAGAAGCGGTCGCCCTGTCGCGCCACGGTGTTGCACTGGCCGAAGCAGGGATGGTTCATCCATTGGTCGGTCTTCGGGTTGTAACTGAAGAAACGCATCGGGAACGCCGTGCCGCCGCAGATCGTGCCGTCGGGAGCGGTGGCTACGCCCATGATGTGCGCGCCTTCGCTGGTGTAGTCGAAGCGGAACGAGTTCGTCTTTTTCGTTTTCGGGTCTTGGACGGCGAACGTGCGGTTCACCAAATCGTAGGTCTTGATGCGTTTGCCGTCGGGGAAGACGCCGTGAAACAGGCTTTGGCTGTCGGCGATAAAACGTTTGGGTTGTTGCTTGGCGCGTTTGCCGACGGGCGTGGCCTTGCCTTTGTGGAGCGCGAGCCAGTTGTCGCTCTTGCCGGGGGTGGCATACCCGTACACCTTGCCGTCGAGATCGCGATAAAGGTGGTTGTAGCCGTGCATCCGCTGTTGTTCGGGTATCAGCGGCGTCGCCAAGCCCGTTTGCGGATCGAACGCGATGATCTGGCCGCGCGTCGAGCCGATGCCGAGATAAATCCATCCCGCGTCATCGGCGGCCACCGCGCGCGGGTATTGCCGCCAGTTTTCCTTGTTGAGATAGCCGTGGTCCTTGAACTCGCGCGTCTTCGGGTTGAACGAGACCAGCCCGCTGTTCGGATACGTGGCCGACCAGATCGTGCCATCGTCGGCTTCCGTCATGCTCATCGCCATCTGCGGTTTGGTTTTCTGGCAGAACGTGAACGCGCGCTTGGCCGGGTCGAACTCGACGAAGTGGCTGTTGAAATGCGTGTAGAACTTGTTGCCGCTCGACAGGATCGAGGCGAACGGATGATCGCCTGGCGGGAACGGCAGCGGATATTCCTCCGCCTTGCCCGCCTCGACATCCATCAGCAGCAACTCATAACCGCCGCGACAATCGTTCAGCCACGACAAGACGACGTTGTGCCCTTGTCCATCCACTGTCGCCACCGTGCCGCGATGATCGCTGATCGGCGTGGCGACGCCGTGGTCGCGGAAGCCGTTGCCGAGGTCTTTGGTGGCAGCGCGCGGCGAGTTTGTAGAGAGAAAGAACAAACAGAGGACAGCGGCGACGGTTCGGTTCATATTGTTCATTGCCACAAGCGCGCGCAGGTTACACCGGTTCAATGCTTGTGGGCAACCACGAAGAAACGAACCTCGAAAGAAATTGTGTCGAAAGAAATTGTTTACAGTCTGCGTCGCCGGTGTATAATCCGCGTTGGGGGAACCTTTCCGTCTGGTGAACGACACAAGAATGAGGTGAATGTACATTAAGCATCATCGGCGCATCGTGGTTACGGGCATCGGTGTGATTAGGTCCCGTCGGCCTCGGTGTGCAGGAATTCTGGCGAAATATCGTCGCCGGAGTCTCCGGCGCTGACCGCGCGCCCATCCTCGTCAACTCCGATTGCCCATGGAAAGTCGCCGCCGAGGTCAAGGACTTCCACCCAGAACACTGGATCAGTTCGAAGGAAGTCCGCCGCATGGATCGTCTAGCCCATTTCGGTGTCGCCGCGTCCTTCGAGGCCGTCAAGGACGCCCGCCTGAATCTTGACAACGAAGACCGCGAACGCATCGGCGTGACAATGGGCACCGCGCAAGCCGGCCTGCTGTACGGCGCCCGCGAAATGTCCGCCTACCTCCAAAAAGGACTCAAAGCGGTCACGCCCTACCTCGGCGTCGCCGTGTTCACCGGCTCCTGCGGCGGTCTGGTCTCGATGCATCTCGGCCTGAAAGCGCCCAGCATCACCATCTCCACCGGCTGCGACTGCTCGACCGCCGCCATCGCGCACGCCGCCGACACCATTATCCGCGGCGAAGCCGACGTCATGCTCGCCGGTGGTTCCGATGCGCCGATTCATCCGATGGTGGTGATTTCCTTCGGCCTGATCTACGCCATCACCAACCGCAACAACGAACCCAAAATCGCCTCGCGACCGTTCGACGCCAAGCGCGACGGTTTCGTCGTCGGCGAAGGCGGCTGCGTCCTCGTGCTCGAGGAACTCGAACACGCCCGCCGCCGCAACGCGCCGGTTTATGCCGAGCTGACCGGCTGGGGCGGCACGTGCGACGCCTATCACATGTGTCATCCCGCGCCCGATGCCGAGCAAGCCGCGCGCGCCATGACACTGGCGTTGACCCGCGCGGGTGTGCGTCCCAACCAAGTGGACTACTACAACGCCCACGGCACCTCCACACCGGCCGGCGACGTGGCGGAGACGCTCGCGATCAAAAAAATCTTCGGCGACTACGCCTACAAGCTTCCGATCAGTTCGATCAAATCCTCCGTCGGCCACATGCAAGGCGCCTGCGGCACCAGCGAAGTCGCCGCCTGTTGTCTGGCTATCCGCGATGGCGTCCTGCCGCCGACGATCAACTACGAGTATCCCGACCCCGAGTGCGACCTTGATTATATTCCGAACAAGGCGCGGCGCCGGCGCGTCAACATTGCCGTGAGCAATTCCTTCAGCTTTGGCGGACGCAACACCGCCGTCGTACTGCGCCGTTACCGCGTCCCACACAACGGAGACGCCGCATGAAAACCGTATTGCTCCTCGCGGGCGACAGTCAGGTCAAGCCGCTCTTGGCCGAGGCGCTCGGCCCGCACGTCAACCTCGTGCTGGTGGAACCACCCGCCGACCCGAGCCGGGAACAATTCGACGCGCTGTTTGCCACGTGGCTGCGGCTGGCAGACACGGTGTTGGTGGACGTGGTATCGCTGCGCGAGACGGCCCGCTGGGCGCTGGAGTCGCTGGCAGCAGTGAAGCTCGGCGAACATCAGTCGGTGGTGGCGCGCCTGAGCGCCGCGCAACGCTCTCTGTACCACGCCGAACCGCACTGGCTTGTCTTGGCCGACACCGACACGCCGGACCAGACCCGCTCGCAGTTGCGGACCTTCCTGGACCTGCGCGAAGCGCAAGCCGATCTCAAACGCGCCCACGCCGCGCTCGACCGTGCCGGCGTGTCCACGGCCGGCGCCACCGCGCCGCCGGTAGCCGCCTGCGAGTTGTTGCGCTACCGCGACGCGCTCCGCAACATCGGCCACGTGCTCGGCAAGAACCTTGACCAACGCGCGCTGCTGAAGGAGTTCCTGCATTTCCTGCGCGAACTGCTCGGCGTCGGCAAACTCGCGCTGCTGACGCGGCCGTATCACAACGACCTGTTTACCGAACGGCTCGCGCTCGAACAACGCCACCTGGCCATCGCCGCCAGCCACGGCATCGCTCCCGACCTTGTCGAGCATCTGCGGTTGAGCCTGGACTTCGGCATCGGCGGCCGCCTCGAACGCGACGCGCGAATCCTTCGCCGCGCCGCGCCCGACCATGATCCGCAGGCGGCGCGCGAGTTCGAATTGCTTGGCGCCGACGTGGCCGTGCCGATGTTCGACAACGACCGGCTGCTCGGCGCGCTCACCTTCAGCGGCAAGATCACCGGCGAGGCGCTCACCAACGAGGAGATGGAGATGGTCTATCATCTCCTCGCCCAGCTCGGGCAGGCCATTCGCAATCTCCATCTCCAAGCCAAGATCGCCGGCCAACAACGATTCATGAGCGAACTGCTCGCCCACGCCCAAAGCGGCGTCGTCGCCGTCAGCGAGGACGACCGTCTGCTGTGCGTGAACCGCCGCGCCCGCGAACTGCTCGAACTCGGCGACGGCAACCTCGTGGGCCAGGAAACCCGTTGTCTGCCGCCGTGCGTCGGCGACGCGCTCTTCGAGGTCCTCCAAAGCGGCCAGGAAATCTGGCAACGCGAAGTCACCCTCGCCGTCAATCGCCGGCCGCTCAGCGTGAGCGCGACACGGTTCGCCACCAGCCTCGGCGACGGACTGGCGCTGGTCGCCGTCGCGCTCGTCGAGGACCTGACGCAGACAAAACTCCAACAGGCGCAGTCCCGCGAACTGGCCGACAAGGAATTCTTCACACGGCTCGCCTCGCGGCTGTCGCATGAGCTGAAGAATTCACTGGTCTCGATCAAGATCCACGCCCAACTGTTGCCGGAGCGTTACGACGAACGCGAGTTCCGCGAACAGTTCAGTCGCATCGTCACCCACGAAGTCAACCGCGTGGACTTGCTCGTCAACAATCTCACGTTCTTCTCGCATCCGCTGGCGTTGAACTACGAGACGATCGCTCTCGAAGAACTCCTCGACGCCGTCATCCGCAATCTCGCCGAGGAGTTTGGCCGCAAACAACTTCTTCAAGTCGTCGGTTTCGGCCAGACTGCCGCCGCCGGCGACCTGCCGCAAGTCGTCGTCAAAAAGACGCTCAGCGGCCCGCCGCGGTTCGAAGCGGACCGGGTCCGGTTGATTCAGGCGTTCGAGCACCTGCTGCGCAACGCGCTTCAAGCGATGCCCAAGGGCGGACGGCTCACCATCAGCAGCGCCGCAGCCGAGGGGGACGCCATTCAAATCCTGTGGGAAGACAGCGGCGAAGGAATCGCGCTGGAACAACTGCCGCGCGTGACCGAGCCGTTCATCACCACCCGCAACGTCGGCGTCGGGCTGGGCCTGACCATCGTCAAGCGCATCATCGAACGGCACAGCGGCCGGTTCGTGATTGACAGCTTGCTTGGCAATGGCACGAAGATCACACTGTTGCTGCCATTGAAGGCGCAACTGCACCCGGAAGATCAACTGGCCGGGAGCGTCACCCCCGCGGCCACGCCCGTACCGGCGAAACCGTAATCATGCCACCGCAGAAGATTCTTTGCATTGATGACGAAGACAGCCCGCGCGAGGCGTTGCGCCAAATCCTGAAGGACCGCTACGAGGTGGTGACCGCCCATAACGGACAGACTGCGCTGGAGATGTTGCAGACACAAGGGCCGTTCGATGTCGTGCTGCTGGATGTGAAGATGCCCGACTTCTCCGGGCTGGAAGTCCTCGCCCGTATCCAGCAGACCCATCCGGCGCCGCCCGTCGTGATGGTCAGCGCAATGTCCGATACCAAGACTGTCGTCCAAGCCACCAAGATTGGCGCCGTGGATTTCGTTCCGAAACCATTTGACCTTCACGACATCCGGTTTGTCGTCGAGCGCGTCATCCGCGAACGCGCCGCGCCTGTCGCTCCGGCGCCGCACGACATCCTCGGCAACAGCCCCGCGATGCATCGGGTCTTCGATTTCATCCGCCGCCTGTGCGAGGCCGAGACGACCGCACTCATCACCGGCGAGACCGGTACCGGCAAGGAACTCGTAGCGCGCGCGTTGCATTTTGGCAGCGGTCGCAAGGGCGGCCCGTTCGTGCCCGTGCATTGCGCCGCGATTCCCAGCGAACTGCTCGAAAGCGAATTGTTCGGCCACGAGAAGGGGGCCTTCACCGGCGCGCTTGCGCGGCGGATCGGCATGTTCGAGGCCGCCAACGACGGCACGTTGTTCCTCGACGAGATCGGCGAGATGGCGCACGGCACGCAGAGCAAGTTGCTTCGCGCCATCCAGGAACGCGAAATCCGTCGCGTCGGCAGCCAGGAAACCATCCACGTCAACGTCCGCATCGTCTGCGCCACCAACCGCGACCTCGAGGTGGAAGTCAAGAACGGCAAATTTCGCGAAGACCTGTTTTACCGCATCAATGTCGTGCCGATCCATCTGCCGCCGTTGCGCGATCGGCGCGAAGACATTCCGACGCTGGTATCGCATTTCACCCGGCGCTTCGCGAAGGAACTCAACCGGCCCGCGCCGCAGTTCACGCCGTCCGCGATGTCGCGGTTGCAGCGGTACGCGTGGCCGGGCAACGTTCGCGAGTTGGAACACATGATCGAACGATTGCTGGTGACCTGTGACGCCGCCGCGCTGGACGTCGAGCAACTGCCGTTTCTGGTGTCCGAAGGCGACGCCGCGATGCCCGGCGACGAGCCGGCCTCCGTCGCCCTGAAGGTCCAGCCCGATGGCCTCGACCTGCCGAAGATGACGGAGAACCTCGAACGCCAGGCGATCCTGGAGGCGTTGCGGCGCAGCAACGGCGTCATCAGCGAGGCCGCCAAACTCCTGCACCTTACCCGCCGTGTGCTCGGCTACAAGATGAAGCAGCTCGGCATCGCCGGCGCCGATGCGGAGTGACGTTCAGAAACGTGCGCGCCGGACATTTCTGTCCGCGCCGAGGCCGCCAAAGCTGCTTTCCAAGCTGTTTTTGCCCGTGGCACGGGCATTGCTAATCGCAGAAACCGCATGGAGGCAATTATGAAACATTTCGGTCAATGGGTGTCACTGGTCATTGTGTTTGCGGCCGGTTCGGCTTGGGGTCTTGGCTTTCGCAACCCCGACCAGGGCGCCCGCGCCACGGGTCAGGGCGAAGCGTTTGTCGCGCAGGCCGACGACGCCTCCGCCATCTACTACAACCCCGCCGGACTCACGCAGGTCAAAGGCACGCAGTTCACCTCCGGCATGTACCTGAGTTTCCCGAACATCAACTTTCATCCCGTTGGCGGCGGGGAGCTGAGCGCACAGGATGACATGTTCATGCTCCCACATGCATACGTTGCCAGCGATTTTGGGTTGCCGAAGTGGCGCTTCGGCCTCGGTTTCAATATTCCTTACGGCAACTCCATCACGTGGGGCAGCGGCACTCCGTGGGCGTTCCTCGTGGACAAGAGCACCATGGCCATCTACAACATTGCCCCCACCGTCGCCTACCAGATCACCGACCAGCTCTCCATCGGCGCCGGCCTCAACATCTACTACGGCGACCTCATGAGCCGGTTCAATTATTCATCGTTGGCCAATCACTTCGAGTTTCGCGGCGACGGCATTGCCGTCGGCGCCACCGTTGGCCTGCTCTGGAAACCGCACTGGCAACATTCTTTCGGCGCCACCTATCGCAGCCCGTTCAGCGTCAACTTCGACGGCACCGCTGTCGTCAACAACGCGCCGCTGCCGCCGCCCACGCTCGGCCCGTCGCCGGCCAACTTGACGATGGATTTTCCCCAGTCCCTCGCCGTCGGCTACGCTTTTCGGCCCACCAAGAAACTCAAACTCGAATTCGACGTCGAGTGGACGAACTGGGACACCCTCAGCGTTGTCACGCTCAACAGCTCCAATCCATTCGTCGCTGGCGATCCCCGTGCCACCATCCCGTTTCACTGGACCGACAGCCTGTTCTATGAGTTTGGCATCGAATACACCATCAACGAGCAGTGGCAGGTGCGCGCTGGCTACATCTTCTCCGATAACACCGTCCCCACCACCACCTTCAGCCCCAACCTGCCCGACAACGACCGTGATGTCCTCAGCGCCGGCCTCACCTTCAACACGCCGCGCTACACCGTCAATGTCACCTACCAGTACAGCCGGACCCACGACCGCGCCGTCAGCAACGCGCTTCTTCCACCGGGCACGTGGAAGAGCGAAGGCCACGCTGTCATGATCACCAGCACCACCCGGTTCTGATTGTCATGACCTCGCTTGAACCGCCTCCCATTCTCAAGACGAACGCCACCAGACCCGTTCTGCTGATCGTGGACGATGAGGCCGGTCCGCGCGAATCCCTGCGCATTGTGTTCAAGGACCGTTACCAGTGTGCCCTCGCCACCTGTGGGCGCGAAGGCATCGAGTACGCCCTCGCCAACCCCGTGGATGCCGCCATTCTCGACATCAAAATGCCCGACCTGACCGGCATTGAAGTTCTCTGTAAACTCAAGGAGATAGATCCCGACATCGAATGTGTGATGCTTACCGGCTACGAAACCGTCGAAACGGCCCGCGCGGCCATCCGTCATGGCGCTGCTGATTATCTCAACAAACCCTTTGATGTGTTTGCCATCCGTGACATTGTGGAAGCGTGCCTTGTCCGCCGCCAGAGCAAACGCGATGCTCTAGCCAACCTCCAGAACCTCCAGCACAACAACGGCGAACTGGCCCGCATCTTGGCGACCAGCGACCGAGCCAACGTCGCCGATGTCCTCTCCGCCGGCGTCGTCCACGAACTCAACAACCCGCTCGCCATCATCGCCGGTTACATCCAACTGCTCGATCGTGATCTTGCCAAACTCACCAGCAACGGCACCAGCACTGTCACCCAGGATATGCTGCAGCGCCTCGCCGCCATCCAACGCGAGATCCAACGCAGCAAAGAAATGGCCGAGCGGTTCCTGCGCTTCTCCCGTTCTCCCCGCAATGAGTTCGAACCCGTGGAAGTCGCTACCCTGCTCGACGATATCGGCCTGCTGTTGCGCGCTCATCCTGCTGGGAAATCCGTTTGCATCGTCGTCCAACATGTTAGTGCATCCCTTCGAATCCAGGCCAACTCCGTGGAAATCATGCAAGTCCTCATGAACCTCGGGATCAACGCCCTTCAGTCCATGAAAAGCGTCGGCACGGTGCATTTCCATGCAGAACGCGCCGACTCGCCGCCCGCCAACTGTGTCTGTCAATCCTCCACCTACAACCCGCAACTCCCGCACGTCCGCATTTCCATCGCCGACAATGGCTGCGGCATTGCCCCCGAAGACATCAAGAAGATTTTTGTCCCGCACTTCACGACCAAGAAAGAGGGCAACGGTTTCGGCCTTGCTGTTGTTGCCGAACTTCTCAACAAACACAGTGGCGCCGTCGAGGTCATCAGTGCCGTTGAGCAAGGCAGCACCTTCAACGTGTACCTGCCGCTGGCCGCCTGAGTCAGGTGTTGCCGGGGACTCGCGCGTCTGCTGAATCGCGGGTTTCGCAACGCGCGCGGCGCGGCGACGGACGCTGATTTTTTGCTCGCTTGCACGCGGCGGAGTCCGTATTTTGCGGCGGCCATGAGAATTTTGTCAGGAATACAACCCAGCGGCAAACTGCACATCGGAAATTATTTCGGCATGATGCGCCCCGCGCTCGAACTCGCGCAGAAGGGCGAGGCGTTCTATTTCATCGCCGACTACCACGCGCTCACCAGCGTCAGCGACGCCGCCGAGCTTCGACAAAACGCGCTCGACGTGGCGCTCGATTTCCTCGCGTGCGGCCTCGACCCGGCCAAGACCGTTTTTTACCGGCAAAGCGACGTGCCGCAGGTGACGGAGCTCGCTTGGATTCTTGACTGCGTCACGCCGATGCCGATGCTGGAGAATTGCGTGAGCTACAAGGACAAGGTCGCGCAAGGTCTGACGCCGAACGCCGGCCTGTTCACGTACCCGGTGTTGCAGGCCGCCGACATCCTCATCGTCCAGTCCCACCTCGTGCCCGTCGGCCAGGACCAGAAACAACACATCGAGGTCACCCGCGACATCGCCGGCGCGTTCAATCGCCGCTTCGGCGAAGTGTTCACGATTCCCAACGCCAGCATTCGCGAAGCCGTCGCCGTCATGCCCGGCACCGACGGACGCAAGATGTCGAAGAGCTACGGAAACACGGTCGAGATTTTCGGCGACGAGAAGGCGACGAAGAAAAAAGTCATGGGCATCGTCACCGACAGCCAGCCGATGGAAGCGCCGAAGACAAACCTCGACCAGAATATCGCGCTCCAATTGTTGCGAGTCATCGCGCCCGACAAGGCCACCGAGCAAGAAACGAAACTCGCCGCCGGCGGTTACGGTTACGGTGAATTGAAGAAGACGCTCTTGGCGGCCATTCTAGATTACTTCGCGCCGATGCGGGCCAAGCGCGCCGAGTTGGTGAAGAACAGCGACTACGTCGAGCAAGTTCTCCGCGATGGCGCCGCGCGCGCCAACGCCGTCGCCAACGTGACGATGGAGAAAGTGCGGAAGGCTGTTGGACTACGCTAGGATGAACATGAAGCGTAAGATAACTTATATCGAGCGGCATAGGCCGCCGTTGATTGCGCGCGAAGGGCCGCAGACGGAGCTTTCCTCGACGCAAGAACCCACTGAGGTCACAAAGCCGCGCTCAGTAACAGACGCATCCGCACTGGCACCGAAGGTTTATCGGCGAGGAGGTTGTTCGATTTTTCATGGTGACGCGTTGGACTTTTATGCTCGGTGGGATCGGCCCGTTGTCATCATCTCGGATGGAGCGTATGGCCTGAGCGGTTTTCCGGGCGATCCGCCCACCTGCGACGGTCTGGCAGAGTGGTATCGGCCGCATATTGAGGCGTGGTCGCGCTACGCGCAACCGTGCACGACACTGTGGTTTTGGAACAGCGAGTTGGGCTGGGCCACGGTGCACCCGTTACTGATTGCCGCCGGCTGGGAGTATCGCAACTGTCACATTTGGGACAAAGGATTGGCTCACATTGCCGGCAATGCCAACACGAAGACGCTGCGCAAGTTCCCGGTTGTCACTGAAGTCTGCGTGCAGTACGTGAAGAAGACCTACTTCACCGCACAGGGAATGCGGATGACGATGCAGGAGTGGTTGCGGCATGAGTGGATTCGGGCAGGGCTGCCGTTGTGGAAGACGAATGCGGCCTGTGGAGTTAAGAATGCCGCCACGCGAAAGTATTTTACCAGCGATCATCTTTGGTACTTCCCGCCGCCGGAAGCATTCGATGCGCTGGCGCGTTACGCCAACCTCCACGGCAAGCCATCGGGGCGGCCCTACTTCTCGCTGGACGGCCACCGTCCCCTCACCGGCGACGAATGGGCACACATGAGGGCAAAGTTCATCTGCCCGGCGGGTGTCACGAACGTCTGGCGAGAACCAGCCGTAAGAGGCATTGAACGGTTGAAAGACCAAAGTCAGTGCCTGCACACGAATCAAAAGCCGCTGCGATTGCTGGAGCTTTGCCTTAAAGTAAGCTCCGACGAGGGCGATGTGGTCTGGGAGCCATTTGGCGGCCTCTGCTCGGCAACATTGGCCGCGCATCGGCTGAAACGACGCGCCTTCGCTGCGGAGTGTGTCGCACGCTACTACCAAATCGCCGTACAACGGTTGGAGAGTTATGACATCTTCTAGTTCCCGCGCTCCTGCGCCGAAACGCCAACTACCGGACGAACAGTGGCCTCATCACGCGCTGTACAAGCGGATTCGCGAAGCCCTGTTGTGTCTGCCCCTGCATTTCCGTTCACAGACGAATATCGAAGGCATTTCCGCCATCGACATCTTCACGTTGAACTCGGCGCTCGGCGCGACGATTGAGAATCAGGTCGTCAACACATTGAACCTGATGCGCTCGCTGTGGGACCCGGATGATCCCTACCGGCAGTTCGCATTTGTTCGGCAGGCGCAAACGTTTCCGGATGTGCTGTTGCGCCGGACAAGCGAGAGTCCCGGCAACGCCGAGGATGTCGTCCTAGGCATCGAACTGAAAGGCTGGTATCTGCTGGCGAAGGAAGCCGAACCGAGTTTCCGCTTCCATGTCACGCCATTGGCGTGCGCCCCACAAGACTTAATTGTGGTTGTGCCTTGGGCGCTAACCAATGTCATTTCCGGTTCCCCCATGATTTTCCCGCCGTATATCGAGTTGGCGCGCTACGCGGCGGAGTATCGGAACTATCATTGGCAACATCTGCGCGATGCCAAGGGCGATTCGTCTATCAAGCAACCGACGGGAGTGCGACCCTACCCGCGCAAGAGCGACCCCATCGCCGACGAACCGGTGGCCGACAAAGGCGGCAACTTCGGACGCTTCGCGCGCACGGGATTGATGGATGAATACCTCAGCCGCGCGAAGGCCGAATTACTGGCAGGAATCCGCGCCGAATACTGGTTGAGCTTCTTCAAGCTCTTCCAAGATCAACGCGATCCGGCGTTTATCCGTCAAGAGATCGAGAAACTCCGTCAACGAATTGAAATTTTGCCGACCAACCGTAGCCGGGTGGATGCCGCCTTGTCCATCCTGCAAGCTTTGGAAGCGTTGATCGAATCAGCTTAGCGAGCGAGGATGGAATCTGACTACAAAGTCAAACTGGAGGTGTTCGAGGGGCCGCTCGACTTGTTGCTCTACCTCATCAAAAAGGAAGAGGTGGACATCTACGATATTCCCATCGAGCGGATCACCACCCAGTACATGGAATACCTGTCGCTGATGCAGTTGCTCAACCTCGAAGTCGCCGGCGAATTCCTCGTGATGGCGGCGACGCTGATGTACATCAAAAGCCGGATGCTCCTGCCCGCGGACCAGCAAGTCACCGACTCGGAAGCGGAAGAAGGCGAGGATCCGCGCTGGGAATTGATCCGCCAGCTTGTCGAGTACAAGAAATTCAAGGAAGCCGCCCTCCAACTTGCGCGTCGCGAGGAGGAGCAAGCCAACGTGTTCACGCGCGCCGGCGACAGCGGCATCGAGGCAGGCCCGCAGGAAGTGCCGCTGGCCGAGGTCAGCATTTTCGATTTGATCGCTGCGTTCAACGAAGTCCTCAAGAAAGCCAGTGTCCACGAGGATTTCCGCGAGATCTACGAGGAACGATTTACTGTCAGCGACAAAATCGAGGAAATCCTTTATACTCTGCGTGACCGTTCGGAGATTCGGTTTGTGGATTTGTTCTCCGAGGGGGCGAGCCGCGCCGAGGTGGTGGTGACGTTTCTGGCGTTGCTGGAATTGATACGGCTGAAACGGTTTCGCGTCTGCCAGCCGGAGGCGTTCGGAGAAATTCAAGTAGTGAAGGTGACCTGACGCCGTCAGGTCATCCTGAGTGAAGCGAAGGATCAGGCAGTAACATGACATTGGAACTGAAAAGAATCATTGAAGCGATGTTGTTCGCGGCGGAACGTCCGCTGACGACCAAGGAGATGCGCGCTATTTTCGCCGAGGCGACCGACGAGGACCAACCCGGCGTGGCCGAGGCGTTCCGCAACGTGCGCGAAGCGCAGCTCGTTGCCGCGCTGGAGGAACTCAAGATCGAATTGCAGACACAGCCGCGCGCGTTCCAACTCGTCGAGATCGCCGGCGGGTGGCGGCTCGTCAGCCACGCCGAGTACGCGCCGTGGCTGAAAAAGCTGCTCGACGAAGCGCGCCCGCACCGGCTGTCGCAACCGTCGCTGGAGACGCTCTCGATCATCGCGTTGCGCCAGCCGATTTCGCGAGCCGACATCGCCGCGATCCGCGGCGTCGAGGTGGATGGCGTGATCAAGACGCTGCTGGAGCGCGACCTGATCACCATCACTGGCCGCAATGAGAAGGTACTGGGCAAGCCGTTGCTCTATGGCACGACGCAGCGGTTCTTGGAACATTTTGGATTGCGCGACCTTGACGATATGCCGAAAGCCGCCGAACTTCGCCTGCAAGCGGCGGCGTTGCGGACGGCGGAACAGAAACTGGAACAGGAACAGAAACAACCGGCGGAGACCGAAGTCAGTAATGAAGGACAAACTAAAGCCCCTGCGGACCAAAATTGACGTGATTGACATGAACTTGGTGCGCTTGATGAACGAGCGCACGAAGTTGGTGTTGGAGATCGGCAAGATCAAGAGAGCGGCTGGCGAGGAGATTTACGCGCCGGGACGCGAGGAAGCCGTGTTGCGCCGGGTCGTGAACGACAACAAAGGTCCGTTGACCGACGAGTCCTTGCGGGCGATCTATCGCGAAATCATGTCCAGCGCGCTCGCGCTGGAGAAGCCGCTGATGATCGCGTATCTCGGCCCGGAGGCAACCTACTCGCACATGGCGAGCGTGAAAAAATTTGGCGGCAGCCTCTGCTATGAGCCGCAGCCCAACATTGCTGACGTCTTCACCGCCGTCTCCAAGGGCCGCGCCGACTATGGCGTCGTGCCCATCGAGAATTCCACCGAGGGCGCCGTGACCCACACCTACGACATGTTCATCCACAGCGAGCTTCAAGTGTGCGCGCAGATGCTCTTGCCGATCCGCCACAACCTGATGAGCGCCGGGGAACGCTCGCAGATCAAGACGTTGTACTCGATCCCGCAAGTCTTCGCCCAGTGCCGGCAATGGTTGCAGATGAACATGCCGAAGGTGGAACTGCTGGAGGTTCCCAGCAGCTCGCGCGCGGCCCAGATCGCGCAGGGCGACGCCACGGCAGCCGCCATCGCCAGCGAACTGGCCGCGACGTTGTACGGCCTGACCATCCACGACCGGCACATCCAAGACTCCAGCGAAAACGTGACCCGCTTCCTCGTCATCGGCCGTAAATCGCCGGCGCGCACCGGCAACGACAAGACCTCAATCATGTTCAGCGTCAAGGACCGTGTCGGCGCGCTGCACGATTGCGTTGCCGCATTCAAGAAGTTCAAGATCAACATGACGAAGATCGAATCGCGTCCGAACCGGCAAAAAGCGTGGGAGTATTTCTTCTTTGTGGATTTCCTCGGCCACGCGGACGATGCGCCCGTGAGCAAGGCGATGAAAGAACTGGCCAAGCACACGATGTTTATCAAGATCCTTGGCAGTTACCCCAACACCGACGGCTGATGAGCTACGCTGCCATTGCCAAACGATTCATCTGCGACGTGCCGGTGTACGAGCCGGGCCGTCCGATCGAAGAGGTCGCCCGCGAACTCGGCCTCGACCCGCGCCGCGTCATCAAACTGGCCTCCAATGAAAACGCGCTCGGCCCGTCGCCGAAAGCCCTCGCCGCCATGCGCCAGGCGTTGAAGACGGCACACCTGTATCCTGATGGTAGCGGATTCTATCTGCGCCGGGCGTTGGCGAAGAAACTCGGCGTTGGGATGGACAACATCATCCTCGGCTGCGGCTCCAACGAGGTCATCGAGTTTCTCTACCACACCTTCGTCGCGCCCGGCGACGAGGTGGTCGTGGGCGAGCGGGCGTTTGTCATCTACGCCATCATGGCGAAGATGTTCCAAGCGAAATGCGTCGAGGTGCCCTTCCGCGACCATCACACGCACGATCTCGATGCGATGCGCGAGGCGATCACGGCGAAGACCAAGCTCGTGTTCATCGCCAACCCGAACAATCCAAGCGGCACGCGCGTCAGCAACGATGCGCTGGACAAGTTCATCAACAGCCTCCCGGCGCACGTGGTCTGCGTGCTCGACGAGGCATACTACGAGTTCCTCGACGATCCGCCGCCGTCTATCCGCTACGCGATGGAGCACAAGGTCGTTCTGCTGCGAACATTCTCGAAGATCGTTGGCCTGGCCGGGTTGCGCATCGGTTACGGCATCGCGCACAAGGATTGCATCATGCTGAAACACCGCGCCCGGCAGCCGTTCAACGTCAACTCGATCGCGCTGGCCGGCGCCGAGGCGGCGCTTTCCGATCCGGAACATATCCGGAACACAAGACGGATGACGCGCGACGGGCTGCGCTATTTGTACGGCGAGTTTGACCGGCTGAAACTGGAGTACGTGCCGAGCAGCGCCAACTTCGTGCTGGTTCGTGTCGGCAATGGCGCGTCGGTATTTGCGGCGTTGCAGCAGCGCGGCGTGATCGTGCGGCCGATGGGCGGTTACAAGCTGCCCGAATGGATCCGCGTGACCGTCGGCCTGCCGCAGGAGAACCGTCGGTTCATTGGCGAGTTGGCGCAATGCGTGTAGCGTGAACATCCTGCTTTGGAGCAGCTACGTGGCGCACCCTGTCGGGGGACAGGAACGGACGTCGCTGGAACTGGCGCTGCAACTGCACCAGCGGGGCCATCGGGTTGTCTTGGTGGGACCTTTCGAGAATGCACCAGAGTTGCGTGCCCGCATCCCATCGGGAATGCCCTACTATCACTTTGACCTGCACCGGCCTTGGTGCAAGCCTCAGTTGGGCGCGGCCCGGTTGCTCTGGCGGCTTACCCGTGAGCATCAGACAGAGATTGTGTCGGCGCATGGCAACATCTTTGCCGTGTTCGAAGTCTGCCGTTTGCGGCACATCCCGATCGTGTGGACGATTCATGGCACTCGCGGCACGGAACCGAGAGGGCTGATCGAAGCGCTGAAGAAAGCTGCCATCAGGCGAATGTTGCGTCATCCGCTGTGCCGGATTGTGGGCGTGTCGCGCGCTACCGCGGATGTCACCCTGCGGCGCTTCCCGCAACTGACAGCGGCGAAGGCCCATGCGATCATCACCGGTGGGATGGACGACAGGAGCTTGCTGGAACTGCCAGCCCCACAACCCGGTCCACCGTGGCAGATCGGGTTCATTGGCCGGGTGGTGCCCCAGAAACAACCCCTCCATCTGGTGGCCGTGGCACAGGCGTTGCGCGACACGCTGGATTTTCGGTTCCATGTTTTTGGAGATGGACCGCTGATGGCCGACTTACGGCGGGCGGTGGAACGGGCAGGATTGACCGGGCGGTTTGAGTTTCACGGTTACTGGACAAAGGGCGCCGCCGGCATGATCGAACAACTGCACATGCTCGTCCATCCTGCCGCGGAGGAACCCTTGGGGCTGGTCATGATTGAAGCCCAGCTCGGAGCACGTCCCGTGGTTGCGTATGGAGTTGAGGGCATTTTGGAGACGGTCGTGCATGAGCGGACCGGTTGGCTTGTGGCTCCCAGTGACACGGCCGGCTTGGCTGAGGGGATACGACGGCTTGCTGGTGCTTCCTTTGCGCAGTTCAGTGCCGCTGCCCGTACACACGCCGCTGCCCATTTCACCTTGGAGCAGATGGCGGCACAATATGAAGCCCTGTTTTGTGAACATGCCCGTGGACATTCGGCGACTGTGGCCGTACAAACGTCATGATGCGTATCGCCATTATCGGAGATTGTGACACCTTTTTCTTTCGGGGACGTGAGCGTCCTCCGGGGACCGGGCCGTACCGGTTGAGTCCGCTGCTGAATCTGGTTCGCGGCTTTCAGGAGCTGGGGGTGACTGGCTTCCACTACGTGGTCATCAATCGTGAGGTGAAATCGCGTTCTGTGGAGCAAGGCCCTTTCGGGATTCTGCACTCGCTGCCGCGCCGGCCATTGTCGGGCACCTCGACATTCCACATTTGGCGGCGGTGGCAACTGTTGCGGGAACTGGCGTTGATCCAGCCTGATCTGGTCCACGCGCAGGGCAGCGAGGAGCAATACGCCTTCACGGCAGTCACGTCCCCATATCGGCACGTCGTGACCTTTCATGGGATCATGCATCGCGTTCACGAGATCAGCCCGCCACCGCTGTTCTCCACCTCGCATGTTCCCCGCTGGCTGGAGAAGCTGGTCATCCGCCGGGCACAACACGTGATTTGCATCAGCGGCGAAACCGAAAACTTCCTGCGCCGCCACCACAGCCCGGCGCGCCTGCACCGCATCCCCAATGCGATGGCACCCTGTTTCTTTCAGGTTCAACCCGCGCCGCGAAAGACGGACGGTTTCACGCTTCTGTACGTTGGTCATATTGAGCCGCGCAAAGGATTGCTCCACCTCGTGGAGTCGTTGCCAGCGGTTCTGAAAACACTCCGTCAGCCCGTGCGCCTGCTGGTGATCGGTGGTGGAATGCACAGCGGCTATCAAGAAACGGTTGCACGACGTGCCGCTGAACTGAAGGTGGACACCATGATCGAATGGCGCGGTGTGCAGTTGGAAGGCGCGGTGGCCGAAGCAATGGCGCAATCCGATCTTCTCGTGTTGCCGTCATTTTGGGAAAACCTGCCGATGTGCGTGGGCGAAGCCATGGCGGCCGGGTTGCCGGTGATTTCGACCACGGCGGCGGCCATTGGGGAAATGGTCGAACACGAGAAAACCGGTCTTGTCGTCGAGCCGGGCAACGTGCCGCAATTGGCGGCGGCACTCATCCGTCTGCTCTCCGATCCTGCTCTGCGCGCTGCGATGGGACAAGCCGGGTGGGCCAAAGCGCAGCGACTCTACACGCCCCGCACCGTGGCCGAAAAGACCTTGGCAGTCTATCGCGAAATCCTTGCCGGTTCGTGAGCAAGTGGTGTATCAAGCCTGACTGATGACAAGAATACCCTCCATGGGTTTTGCACGAACAGAGTTGTTAGTCGCCTTGGCGCTGATGGCAATCCTCTTTCTGTTAGTGATTCCTTCGCTCAATACGTGGCGCGAGAAGCGTAACCGGAGTGTGTGCGCAGGCAACCTGAGGCAGATTGGAGTGGCACTACTCGCGTACGCCGGCGAGCATCAGAGATGTTTACCGACAATCTACGATAATGCGAATGACGCGACATGGGATGCAGCTTTGCTTCGCGGGCGTTACGTGTCGGTGTTCATGTTTCGTTGTCCTTCCGACAGGACGGTTCGCCCGGTGGGGCAACAAGCACGGACGTATGCGTTGTCAGGTGGGCGCCATGCGAATCGTGAGCAGTTCTGGATCCAAGGTTCGCGCATTCCGTGTTCATTCCTGTCGAACTCATCGCAGGTGGTGATCGTTGGCGAACGCCTGTTGCCGGAACAGCCCGGCGTGGTCGGTGGCACCTATGCCGCGTGGTGCGATTCGGAATTTCTGTCTTCGGCGCATTATCCCAATCGGGAGCCGTTCTTGCGGACGGCGGTGATGAAGGAGAGCGGCTATCGGTACGCGCGATCCAATTATCTGTTTCTCGATGGCCACGTGGAGTGGGTCGAACCGGCCGATGAGGGCGTGTTGAACCGGATGTTCCCCGTGAATCCGGGTGGGCGAACGCCGTGTCCCTAGCGTGAACTATGTCACGGTTACGACTGTTCTTGCATGGTGTGCTCTCCAACTACGTTGCCTTGGCGGCCAACGTCGTGTTCTCGCTGTTGTATGTTCCGTTGGCCTTGCACTCCCTGACCAAGGAGCAATTCGGTGTATGGGCACTGCTGAATCTGCTGGTGTCGTACCTCTGGCTGATTGATGCGGGCATGTCTCCATCCATCAGTCGTGTGTTGATCGAATGCAAAGATCAGCCCGGTGCGGGCCGCTATGGGAGCTTGATTCAAACGGGATTCTGGATCTGCGCCGCACAAGGATTGCTGGTGCTGGTGGCGGGGCTGGCCTTGGCGCCTTGGGCGTCGCGGCTGTTTCAGATTCCAGCGAGCCAGCAGGCGACGTTCTGCTGTCTGATCCAATGGCAATCGCTGATTGCCGCGGCGATGTTTGCCACGCGGATGTTTCGCAACCTACTGTATGCCCACCAGCGGATTGACCTGGTGAGCTACTCGCAGGCTGGGGCCGCGCTTGTTGCGCTGCTGGTGCTGTGGATCGCCTTGCGGCGGGGTGCCGGGATGATGAGCATCCTCTGGTCGAACGCCTTCCAGACGGCCTTCCTCGCTGCGCTGACGGGATGGCATTGTCTGCGGTTGCACCTCTTTCCCGCGCCGGGAGCGTGGGGACGGGCGTTGTGGAGTGAATTTCGGGAGTTGTTTGATTATGGCAAGGATGTGTTCATCGTCCAAATCGGCAGCATGCTGATTCTGGCGTCGCAACCCGTCATCGTGTCCCGCAGTCTCGGCTTGGAAGCCGTGGCGGCGTGGTCAGTCGGCACGAAGGTGTTCAACCTGCTCGGCAATCTGTTCTGGCAAGGGTTCGATACATCCACGTCCGCTCTTTCCGAAATGCTGGTTCGCGACGAACAAGAGCGGCTTCGCCAACGGTTCACTGGCATGGTGGTGGTGATGCTGGTGTTGTGCGGAGTGGTCGCGGTGGTCTATGCGGCGTGCAACAGCTTGTTCGTCACGGTCTGGACCCAGGGCCGGATTCTGTGGCCGGTGGAAAACGATTTGCTATTGGGCCTCTGGCTGCTGCTGTCGGTTCTGGTTCACGCCAACGGGGGGTTGATTGTGCTGACAAGACGCATCGCCGGATTGCGTTTCATTTTGGTCGTGGAAGGTGTTGCCTTCATCCTGCTGGCCAGCGCGGTGGTGCCACACGGGGGAATCCCGGCAATGGTGGCGGCGTCAATACTGTGCAGCCTGTGTTGTAGCGGTGCGTATGGAATCCGTCGGGTCCATCAGTTCTTTCAACTCCGATGGCCGGAGCTGGAACGGCGCTGGCTCATTTCGCTCGGACAAATCATCCTGTTGCTAATCCCTTTCGCGCTGGCCACTTGGTGGGCGACTTCCACGTTGAACAATCTGCCACGACTGGGCTTGAATGCAGTGATCGTTGGCGGACTGAGTGGCTATCTGTTCTTGCGGTGCGGCATTCCGCACGAACTCCAAGCCGAGATTCTGCAGCGCATGCCGCCCAAGCTGCGAGGACGGATGGGAAGACTCATCACGCAGGGAAAGGACTCCCCCTGACATGTTGTCTTTTAGCCCACTGCGACACGGCAAATCGGGTTGCATTTTCCGATGCTGGGGATAAAAATTAAAATGTCCGTTCGTCCACCAGAGAATCGTCAATGAACTTGAGCGCTGAGCAGGTTACCATCGCCGTCACGGTCTTCAGCCGGCGTGAGTTTGTCTGCGACGCCATCCGTAGCGCGCTCAACCAGACCATCCCCGTCAAGGTCATTGTGGTGGAAGACTGTGGGCCGGACGCCGGGATGCGTGAATTTGTCCTGAAGGCGTTCGGCGACCGTGTGGAGTATTTTCGCAATCCGAAAAATCGGGGACTGTTTGATAATTGGAACGCTTGCTTGGAGTACTGCCGCACGCCGTGGCTGTCCATTCTGCATGATGACGATCTGCTGCGACCAAATTTCGTGGAGACCATGCTGGCATTGGCGCAACAAGCACCGGGGCGCGCGCTGTATTTTGGCCGGGCTGCGTTGTGGTGGAATGGTGGGAGGGTTTCTCCGTCGCCACCGGTTTGTTGGCCCGATGGGTGGCGCGAGCTAGATGTGGTTGAATTGGCTGTCGAACCGTTCCTGATGTTTCCCGGGCAACTCTTGCGGGTCGGGTCGGCACAAACACTCGGGGGGTTCCGCAAGAACTCCTATTTCACCGGCGACTGGGATTTGTGGTTCCGGCTCGCCTTGCGTTTCGGCGCGGCGCAAAGCGCAACGGAGGTTGCTGTCTCCCGCCACCATGGAGGTTGGGACCGCGGCACCTCCCTTGTAATGCGAAAAGGCTGGAAATTCGCTTTGGACAACGTCCAGCGCAAACGTAACCTTGCGCTGTTAAGGCAGGAGACGGGAATTGCGATCCCGTTTCAGCGTGCCAACAGTTTGATTCCGTCGCGTTGGCTTTTCTATCGGGTAGGCGAAATCTCCAAGCGGATGCGCACTTACAACTGGTGGTTGTTCACGCACTGCCAGCCACCGCATTTTCGCTACGCACTGTTGCAATGGCTGGCGCGCTTGTGCGGACCAAGATTTATGAACATTGTTTCCTGTTGTCTTCACGACCAATAATAGCACCCCGGAACACTTGAAAACGACCGAGACAATCAGAAACTGGGCGCGCCGTTTTCTACCGGCCCCGGTTCGGAAGCCGTTGGGCAACTTGTACGGCGCAATTCGGGAGCGGATCCTTCTTCCATTGCTGGGCCTGCTGTTCGATTTGAAGGGCGGCCGTTTCCGGGCGGATGGTTGCGTATTCATCATCCCAAAGGACATCACGACGGCGGCGTTTCGCGCTTGTTTCCTGTTGAGAACCCACGAAGTGGACGAGCGCAAACTGGTGTGCAAGTATCTGCTGCCGGAGGACAGCGTATTGGAATTAGGGGCCTGCTTGGGAACCGTCTCTTGCGTCACCAACAAACGGTTGCGCAAACAAGCCCGCCATGTGGTGGTGGAGGCCAATCCGTTTTGTCTGCCGGCATTGCGTCGCAACCGTGAGTTGAACCAGTGTGATTTTCTCGTGGAGAACTGTGCGGTCAGCAATCAACCCACAGTCACATTCTACCTGCGCTCCGATTACATCGCGGGCGGTTCCACCAAGCTCAATTCTTCTCTGCCGGTGCAAGTGCCGGGCCGGTCATTGAAGGAATTGGCGGACCGATATGGACCGTTCTCTACGTTGATTATGGACATCGAAGGCAGTGAACTGGAAACGCTGGAAGCTTCGGTGGGAAGTTTGCTGGATTTCCGCTTGATCATCGTGGAACTCCATGAGTGGGTTATCGGCCCCAAAGGCATTGCCCGATGCCACGCAATTCTTCAGCAGGCGGGATTCAAAATGGTCGAGAGATCCCACATCACGGAGGCATGGCTGCGGTTATAAACTCTTCGTGACTGACAACGAACGGTGTACGAAACTTCGTGCTGGAGAAAATCGTCCTGTAGTGCATTGTAAGGGCAATCGTGAACGTCGAACCGCAGATTCCAGACCGCTCCACCACCGATGTGGAATTTCAGCTCAAACGCTGGCTTCCCATCCTAGCCGGTGTGGTGCTGGCCGTGTATGCCGGCTATTGGGTTGGTAACAACAACTGGTCGCCGTTGTGGCGGTTGATGTGGGTGACGGTTGTGGTGTTTGTCGCCTTCAGTCTTCAGGAGTATGGCTGGATCTTGATTCCGTTGTTCTGGACGGCCACAGGCACGATTGAGGCGCTGCCCTTGCCCTTCGCGTGGCGGGACTTGGGGATCTTGTTGGCCACGGCTGCGTATCTGGCGCACCGGAGCATGGTGAAGACGCCGTCTATTTCCCTGCGACATGTGCTGTTTGTTCTGTTGGCGGCCAATCTCGCATGGGTGGTCATGGCATGGCTGCGAAAACCAATTGGTTTTCGCGTCTTCCAAAGCGAAACGCTGGGCGCGCGCACCTACTTCAATATCTTCATGACAGCGGTCGCCGTCTGGGTGCTGTTGCGCCTGCCACAAACCGCCCATAAGCTGTCGCGCATTCCCTATTATCTGCTCAATGGCACCTTGATCGGTGCTGCCGGCAGCCTTCTCATCTTTCTGCTGCCTTTCACGGCGGGTCTGGTACGCTCGGTGTATGGGGAAGCAGAGGTGTCTTCGGGCATGCCGGTGGAAATATATCGCTTTGGTGCATTTCGGAATTTCGGCATGATCCTCATTCTCTTGGTGGTATCGAGATGTCATCCGACCAAGCTGTTTCATCCGGCGCGACCGTACTTCTATCTCCTGCTGCTGGGCTTGGCCTGCGTGGCCATCTCAGGATTTCGCAGCACGATCGCCATCTGCTTCGCCTACATCGGCCTATCCATGATCCTGCGGCGCAACTGGCGCCAGTTTGCTTTGGCATCAACGGCAGCGATCTTGTTGCTCGGTGCGCTGATCGGCGGACAAGGACGGCTCTACTCGTTGCCGCTGCCGGTCCAACGGGCCTTGTGCTTCCTGCCCGGCGATTGGTCGCCTGTGGTCGTGAGGGACGCTGTCGGCAGCACTGAGGGCCGGTTTACGTGGTGGAAAGACATTATCAAATACAACTTGATCGGGAACTGGTGGTTCGGCGATGGCATCGGTATCCGCGCCGCCGAAATGATCAGCGTGGATGAAGGCAGCCGTTTCAACTACTTCGAAAGTGTGCTCTTCTACGGCGCCTACCACAACGGCCCGCTCGGCGTTATCCGCAGCATCGGCATCGTCGGACTGCTGTTGCTGTACGCCTTGATGTTTTGTGGCTGCATTCATGCGAACCGCTGCCTCCGGCGATGCCAAGGAACTCCTCTTGAATTCCTGGCCATGTTCATCGCCATTCCCATCCTCTGGTATCCCATTCACTTCACTCTCGTGTTCGGCGGCTTTGAAAGCGACATGCCGCAAGTCATCTTCCAGACCGGGCTTCTGCTTCTGCTCATTCGCATGATGAACGAACACCCTGAACTACTCGCCACTGAAAACACCCCCGCCTGACGCATGCCACAGACCGGCACCGTCCTCATCAACGACACCAAGTCCAAGGAATCCTTGGACACACCTTGGAACGTCATCGTCCTCAACGATCCCATCAACCTCATGAGCTACGTTACGATGGTATTCCAACGCGTCTTCGGCTACCCGCGCGACAAAGCCGAGCGTCTCATGCTCGAAGTTCACCACCAAGGCCGCTCCCTCGTCTGGAGCGGTGGACGCGAACAAGCCGAACTCTACGTCCAACAACTTCACTCCTACCAGCTTCTCGCCCACATGGAGAAAACGGAGTGAAATATCTCCACCTCCAGCCCGACGGGCCCACCCGCCTCCGCCTCAGCGGCCTTGATCCCGTCCTCCTCGATTGTCTCCAGAGTTTGCCGGACATCCTCGCCCAACGCGACGCTCCCGGCGTCCGTCACCGCCTCTTTCCTGACCCCACCACTGCTGACACCGAAGCCAACCGCGATTGGCAACGCCTCATCACTCCCGAACTTCACCACCTGTTCGCCGCTGCTGGCGAAACCGTTGCCCGCGACCTCGCCACCCTTGCGCCGGACGCTCAGCACCAGAATCATGTTCAGATCACCTTCGCCGCCGATCACCTCAACGCATGGATGTGTGCTCTCAACCAAACCCGTCTCATCCTCGGCGAACTTTTCAGCGTCACCGACACCGACATGAATCACACCGACTTCAACCTCGACGAACCCAAGGACCTCGCCGTCTTCCGCATTCACATCCTTGGCTACCTTCTCCAACTCCTTGTTGAACATGCTGCTGGTTCTGCCTGAACAGCGCAAACCGTCCCGCGCCGCCCTTGCCACATCAATGTTATAGCTATTACATTAATGTGGCAGAAGCCACGGCAGGTGATTTGTTCCTTGCGGTCAATTGGCGAGCAGCGTCTTCGCCGCGTTATAGACATGCTCGACCGTGAACCCAAACCGCTGGAGCAGTTCCTTGATCGGCGCCGACGCACCAAACTGAGGACGGCAAACAACTGCGCCATCCAACCCAACGTAGCTGCACCAACCCTGCGGCGAACCAGCTTCGACGGCCAGTCGTTTGCGCACTGCCGGCGGCAGCACTTGGTCGCGATACTCCTGCGGCTGGTGACTGAACAGCTCCATAGACGGCATCGAAACGACGCGCGCCTTGACACCCTCGGCGATAAGTTTCTCGTACGCGCTGACGCAGAGTTGCACTTCGGAGCCGGTGCCGATGAGAATGATGTCAGGCGTGCCGTCGCAGTCAGCCAACACGTACGCGCCCTTGGCGACGCCACTGGCGGGAGCGAATTTCGCGCGGTCAAACGTCGGAATCGCCTGTCGCGTTAGGATGAGCGCGATAGGGTTGTGTTTTTCTTCCATCGCCACGCGCCATGCTTCGGCGACTTCGTTGGCGTCGGCAGGACGGATGACGATCATGTTCGGAATCGCACGGAGCGAGACAATCTGTTCGATGGGTTGGTGTGTCGGGCCGTCTTCGCCGACGCCGATCGAGTCGTGCGTGAAGATGTGCAGCACCGGCAACTCCATCAACGCCGACAACCGGATCGAACCGCGCGCGTAGTCGGAGAAAATCAGGAAGCCGGAACCGTACGAGCGGAGTTTGCACAACGCCAGCCCGTTGTTGAACGCGGTCATCGCGTGCTCGCGCACGCCGTAGTGCATGTTGCGACCGCCATAATTTCCCTTCGCGAAATCGCCTCCACCGGCAATGAGCGTCTTCGTTGAGGGCGCGAGGTCGGCAGCGCCGCCGATGAGCCACGGGACGTTCTTCGCGACCGCATTGAGCACTTTGCCGCCGGAATCGCGCGTCGCGATTCCTTTCGGGTCGGCGGGGAACACCGGGATGTCCTTGTCCCAGCCCGCCGGCAATTCACCGGCCTGCAACGTGCGCCACTCAGCGGCCAGCGCGGGGTTTGCTTGCGCGTACGCGTCGAAGTTCGCGCACCAGTCTTTCTCGGCTTTCTTGCCGCGGCGAATCGCCTTGCGCATGTGCGCGGCGACTTCGTCGGGTACAAGGAACTTCGCGTCGGGATTCCAGCCGTACCGTTCCTTCGTCTTGCGAATCTCCTCTTCGCCGAGCGGCTCCCCGTGTGCCGCGTGCGTGTCCTGTTTCGTCGGCGCGCCGTAACCGATGTGGCTGTCCACGATGATCAACGACGGTTTGTCCGTCTGTTTCAACGCCTTCTTGATGGCGCGGTTGAGCGCCTTGAGATCGTTCACGTCCGGCACGTGTTGCACGAACCAGCCATACGCCTTGAACCGCGGCCCGACGTCTTCGCTGAACGCAAGCGACGTCTTGCCTTCGATGGTGATCTTGTTGTTGTCGTAAATCCAGAGCAGCTTGTTCAGCCCAAGATGCGCCGCGAGCGATGCCGCTTCCGACGCCACACCTTCCATCATGTCACCGTCACCGCAAATCGCGTACGTCCGGAAATTCACAATCTCGTGGCCGGGTTGGTTGTAGCGCGCGGCAAGCCAACGTTCCGCTGCGGCAACGCCGACGCTGGTCGCAATGCCTTGACCGAGCGGCCCTGTCGTCACTTCCACGCCTTGCGTCAGTCCATGCTCCGGATGTCCCGGCGTCTTGCTGCCCCACTGGCGGAACTTCTGGAGTTCCTCCAGCGGCAGGTCGTAGCCCGTCAAGTGCAGCAAACTGTATAACAACATCGAGCCGTGGCCGCCTGACAAAATGAAGCGATCGCGGTTCGCCCACTGTGGGTTCTGCGGATTGTGCTTCAGGAACTTGTCCCACAACAAATACCCCACCGGCGCAAGCCCCATCGGCGCGCCCGGATGGCCGGAATTGGCTTTCTGCACGCCATCCATTGCCAACGTGCGGATCGTGTTAATGCAAAGTTGATCGAGTTCTTTGTTTGTCGGGACATCAAGTGGAATTGCCATGAATATTCTCCTGTTTGAGTGGAACCGATAGCAGACTTCGCAAGACCGCGCAAGGTTTCCTGTTGAGTTTCCAATCGCAGACCGCTACGAATAGGCCATGCGACTCGCTTACGGACAGAGCGGCCTTGAGGTCAACCTGCCGCCACACGCGCAGGTGTTGCGCTCGCGCTTCGTGCCCGGTCTCGCCGACGAACCAGCGGCAATCCGCGCCGCGTTGCGGGAGCCAATCCAGAAAGTCCGTGCTGGCGATCGCGTTGTCATCGTCCACACCGACATCACGCGCGCCACACCGAACGACCGGATTCTGCCGGTGTTGTTGTCTGAATTGAAAGCGGCGGGCGACATCACGTTGCTCAACGCCCTCGGCACGCATCGCCGGCAGACCAACGCCGAACTGCGCCGCATGCTCGGCGACTTCATCGTGGACAATTATCGCTGTCTCCAGCACGACGCCAACGACGCCGCCAACCTCGTTTCACTCGGCCAGACTTCGCGCGGCCACCCCGTGCGCGTCAACCGCCAGTATCTCGAAGCCGACGTCCGCATTTTGACTGGCTTCATCGAACCGCATTTCTTCGCCGGGTTCAGTGGAGGCCCGAAAGGCGTGTTGCCCTCAATCGCCGGCGCCGAGAGCGTCCACAGCAACCACAGCTACGAGATGATCGCACATCCGAAGGCAACATGGGGCATCACCGACGGCAACCCGATCTGGGAAGAAATGCGTGAGGTCGCGTTGCGTACCAACCCGACTTTCATCCTCAACGTCACCCTCAACTCCTCGCGCCAAATCACCGGCGTCTTCGCCGGCGACATGCTCACCGTGCACGCCGCGGGCTGCGCGTTCGTCAAGGAACACGCAATGGTCCCGGTGGACGCGTCGTTCGACATCGTCGTCACCACCAACAGCGGTTACCCGCTCGACCAGAATCTTTACCAGTGCATCAAAGGCGTCAGCGCCGCCGCTCAGGTAGTGCGCGTCGGCGGCGCCATCATCATCGCTGCCGCGTGCGCCGACGGTCTGCCCGATCACGGACGCTACGCCGCGTTGCTCGCCGAAGCCGGCTCACCGCAAGCTGTCCTCGACATGGTTTCCCAACCCGGCTTCAACCAGCCCGACCAATGGCAGGTCCAAGTCCAAGCCAAGATTCAACTCCGCGCCGACGTCTATGTCCGCAGCGATGGCTTGACCGACGACCAGATTCGCCGCGCCCTGCTGCTTCCGTGCCGCGACATCGAACGCACCATCGCCAAGATCGAAGCGAAGTTGGGTCGTCGCGCCACGATTTGCGTCCTGCCCGAAGGCCCGCAAACCATTGCCTACGTCCGATGAAGATCGTCGTCGCGCTCGACAAATTCAAAGGCAGCCTCACCGCGCCCGACGCCTGCGAAATCGTCCGTCGCGAATTGCTCCGCGTCCGGCCCGACGCGCACATCGTCATCAAACCGATGGCCGACGGCGGCGACGGCACCGCCGACGCGCTTCACGCCGCGCTCGGCGGCGAATGGATCACCAAGCAAATCACCGGCCCGCTTCCCCAGATACCTAGTAGTGCTAGGTATCTCTGGTTAGCGGACGAACGCCGGGCGTTCATCGAAATGGCGCAGGCGAGCGGACTCGTCCTCGTTCCGCCGGAACAACGCAATCCGTTGCTGACGACCACGTACGGCACCGGCGAGTTGATTGCCGACGCGATTCAACGCGGTGCGCAACGCCTTTGGCTCACCGTCGGCGGCAGCGCGACCACCGACGGCGGCATCGGCACCGCCGCTGCACTGGGCTGGCAATTTCTTGACGCTGATGGCAAACCAGTCCAACCAATCGGCGGTGAGTTGCAGAAGATCGCAACGCTCCGTGCCCCCCGCTCTCTGCTTCCCTCTCTCGAAGTTCTCTGCGACGTTGACAACCCGCTCTGCGGTGAACACGGCGCCGCGCGCGTGTTCGGTCCACAAAAAGGCGCGACGCCTGCGATGGTCGAGCAACTCGACGCTGGCTTGCGCCACTTGGCCGCGCTTGTGAAAACGCAACTGGGCAAGGACATCCTCGATGTTCCCGGCGCCGGCGCGGCGGGCGGACTCGCCGCCGGCGCGATTGCGTTTCTCAACGCGCGTCTCGTGCCCGGCATCGAGACCGTGATGCGCGCCAGCCGGTTGGCCGAGGAACTTGCCGATGCCGATTGGGTCGTCACCGGCGAAGGTCGCTTCGACGCGCAATCGTTGCGCGGCAAAGTTGTCTCCGGTGTCGCATCGTTGGCGCGACGTACCGGGGCGAAGGTCGCTGTGATCGCCGGCTCGGTCGAGTTGCCCGAAACCGAATGGCGGCAAGCCGGCGTGGCGACAGTGCGCGCACTCAAACCGCCAACGATGAACACCGACGAAGCAATGGCGCGCGCAAAAGAATTATTGGCAGCCGCCGCGCGCGCGCTGCCGATTCAGTAGATCTTGTCCCCACAAAAACGCCAAGACCATCACCCCCCACACCGTCAGCGCGGGATGAATCTCCTCCAGCATTGCTATGACGAGCACGAATCGCAGCAGACGCCACACCGTCGGGTTCTCCTTGAGACGAACCGCCAGCGCCGCCAGCGGGAAAATCAGCAACACAAAGTAATGTATCCACGCCACCAGACTCGCCGCGACCGCGACAACTGACAACAAACAGAACTCCGCTTCCGGATCGTCGCCGCGCCAGCAGATGATGTACGAAATCAGCGCCAATCCCAAACCAGCCAAGCTCCATCCCGGCATCTTCGCCACCAGCGCCGGCAAGCTATAGCAATCGGAGCAGACCGCCGCATATTGAGCGAGCCGGGGCAGCGCGTCGCAGACGAAATGCCACCAGCGCGCTGGTCCCGTGACGACAATCGCAACGACGATGACCGCCAGACTGAGGCTGAGAGATTTCAGTTTCTTCTGACTGCGCCAGACAAACCACGGGAGCAGAAGAAATGGAAACAACTTCAACAGCCCGGCAAACGTCACCAGCAGACACGCCGCATTGTCCCGGCCGTTACGCTGCGAGAAGTACGCTGCCAGCAGCAGCGTGGCCACGGGAAGTTGAACCTGCGAGTAGAGGAAGTGATAGCATACAGCCCGCGAACTCAACGCCGCCGCGCACACGAACAGCCAGCCTCGCGCAGACAACCGGTCCCGCAACAGCCAGAGAAGCAATCCCAAGCAGGCGGCTTCGACGAAGACCCACACCCAAAACGCCGTCTGCGGCGTCAAAGTTCCCAAGACCGAAAACAGTATCAGCAGCGACGGCGGATCCGTTGTCGTCGGCAACGTCTCTTCAAAAACAAATCCGTGCCGCGCGTAGAGCGGCTGCAATGGCACCTTGTACGGATTCGCACCGGCGCGCAGCAAATCGCCCGACAAATAGTAGTGTGCAAAATCGTTTTGCGCCGCTCGCTCCGGCAGCAACACCGCAATCCGAGCCACGGAAAAGACCGCCACACACACGGCAACGACATCCAGCAGCCGGCTCCGCGCCAGTCGCGCCAACCACTCGTTACGTGGCGAGATCACAGGCGACCCAGTGGTTCTTGCGGATTTCACGCCACGCAGGGACAGTTTCGCCACAACGTTTGACCGCAACCGGACAACGCGGATGGAACGGGCAACCGCTCGGCGGATGAATCGGTGACGGCACGTCGCCCGGCAAGATGATCCGGCGGCGTTGCGTCGCGTGGTCAATCGTCGGCACCGCGCTGATGAGCGCCTGCGTGTACGGGTGCAACGGATTCGCCAGCAGTTCGCCGGCCTCGGCTTCCTCGACGATTTTGCCGAGATACATCACCAGCACACGGTCGCTGATGTGTTCGACAACGGCGAGGTCGTGCGCGATGAACAGATAAGTCAGCTTCAACTTCTCCTGAAGCTCTTGGAGTAAGTTCACGATTTGCGCCTGCACACTCACGTCGAGCGCGCTCACCGGTTCGTCGCACACAATGAACTTCGGCTCGACGGCGAGCGCGCGGGCGATTCCGATGCGCTGGCGCTGTCCGCCGCTGAACTCGTGCGGGTAACGTCGCATGTGATCTGGTGAGAGGCCGACGGCGGTCAGAAGCTCCGCCACGCGCTCCAGAACATTTCCGGGACACAGCTTGTGGACGCGCAACGCCTCGCCGACGATGTCGCCGACGGTCATGCGCGGATTCAGCGAGCCATACGGGTCCTGAAAAATCATCTGCGCCTGCCGGCGGAAACTGCCGTTTGTTCCGGAAATGTTCCGGCCATCGAAAAAGACTTCACATTCAGTCGGCTCGTAGAGTTTGAGGATGGTGCGTCCGAGCGTTGTCTTGCCGCAGCCACTTTCGCCGACGAGGCCGACGGTCTCGCCTTCGTTGATGGAGAAGCTGACGCCGTCAACGGCGCGGACCCACGCGACCGGCTGCTGCAACACGCCGGCGCGAACTGGGAAATGGACTTTGAGGTTCTTGACTTCGACGAGGCTCATGGCGTGTTCCAGTATGGACAACGGACGCGTTCCTCACTCAGCGCCGGTTCGGGATCGCGCGCACAGTCAGGCTTGGCAATCGGACAGCGCGGGTGGAACTTGCAACCGGCAGGAAGGCGCGCGGCGTTGGGAACTGTGCCGGGAATCGCTTCGAGCCGTGTGATGCGCGAGCCGAGGCGCGGTATCGAACGCATCAGCGCCTTCGTGTACGGGTGGCGCGGCGCGAGGAGGAGTTCGTCGGCAGGTGCGTACTCGACGATGCGACCGGCGTACATGACGGCGATGCGGTCGGCGAGGCCGGTGAGGATGCCGAGGTTGTGCGTGATGATAAGAATGCTCATGCCGACGGTGCGCTTGAGTTCCTTTAGCAAGTCGAGCACCTGCGCTTGGATGGTAACGTCGAGCGCGGTGGTCGGTTCATCGGCGACAAGCAACTCCGGATTGCAGGCGAGCGCCATCGCGATCATCACGCGCTGTTGCATCCCGCCGCTGAGTTGGTGCGGGTAATCGCGGGCGCGCTGCGCCGGTTCGGGGATCTGGACGAGCTTGAGGAGGCGGACGACTTCGTCGTCGGTTGCTGCATCGCGGCGGTGAAGCTGCAGGACCTCCTTGATCTGCGCGCCGACGCGAAAGACAGGGTTCAACGAGCTGGATGGTTCCTGAAAAATGTACGAGATGCGCGCACCACGGACGGCACGAAGTTGTTCGCTGTTCATCGCGAGCACATCGTCGCCGGCGAGGAGGATCTGTCCGCCTTTGTAAACGCCGGGCGGTGTCGAGACGAGTTTGGCGAGCGCGAGGGCGGTGACGCTCTTGCCACAGCCGCTTTCGCCGACGAGCGCGATTGTCTCGCCGCGTTGGATGGTGAACGACACGCCATCCACGGCGCGGACTTCGCCCTCGTCGGTGAAGAAACTCACACGCAAGTCGCGCACATCGAGGAGCAGGTTGTTGGAGCCGGGCTGCACGTTTGAAGTGTTACTGTAGAGACCGTCTCCGGCAAAGTCAATCCGCCGCCCTAATTGCTCTTGATGATGGCCAACACCTGCCGGTGCAGGCGACGGCTGCCACCCACGACGGCGTAATCGCGTTTGCCCGGCTCGCCGGTGAGATCGAAACGGATTGGGTTTCCTTCCTGGTCGGTCATGATTCCGCCGGCTTCCGCAAGCATCAATACGAACGGGGCGATGTCCCAGATTTTTGTCATCTGGTTCAGGCAAGCGCCGAACCGGCCATCCACAGTCGAACAAAAATCCACGAGGCAATTTGTCATCCGCAGATTGCGGGCGCTGGCGAGCATACGCTGGAACAACTTGGTGTTGTGTCGTGTCTGCCGTCGGTTGGGTATCGGGTCGAGCGCAAAAGAGCAGAGCACGTCGCTGAGTTTCGTCGCGGTGCTGACGTGGACGCGCTTGCCGTTGCGGAAAACGCCTTTGCCTTTCTCGGCGAAGTATAACGTGTCGGTCACTGGAAGATAGACCGCGGCCATGATGGGTCGCCCGGTGCGCAGCACCGCGAGCATGACGCCGAACCACGGCATCCCGGCGGCGAAATTCGAGGTGCCATCCACCGGGTCAATCACCCACGTGAATTCCGAGCCGCGATTCTGCCAGCCGGTTTCCTCGCCGAGGATGTTGTGAGTCGGAAACCGGGCGCGAATCCGGCGCGCCAAGAATCTTTCGGTGGCCACGTCGGCCTCGGTGACGACGCTGGCGTGGCTTTCCTTGCGTTTCACGTGCAGCGTGCGCCCGAAGTAACGGAGCAACAGTTTGCCGGCGGATTTGAGGTCGCGGGTCAGTATGGTTTTCATGGTTGAAGATCTTTTGTTTGCGCCAGTTTCCACGTGTTGCCGCCATCGGGCGACATCAACACCGTGCGCCGGCGACCGAGGTGGTCATTGCGGTAAAACCAAAACGTGGACCAGTAATCGTAAGAGAGAAACAGCCGTCCTTTCCGGTCAATGGTGAGCCGGTGATAATAGACGCTGTACTCGGAGAAGGGTGGGATGATCAGGACGCGCGGTGGTTCCCACGGCTGGCCGGGACGTTTGCGCTGGTAGGCGAGTGTTCCGTATGAACTCGCGGGAAACGGCTCTTCGCCGTTCTTCCACAGGCGGAACGCCGAGTGCAACGTGTCGTCGGGACCGCACACCAAGCCGATGTACGTCTGTCGTAGGTCATCGCCCGCAGGCATCGCCTCGGTCCATCCAGCACCGGCGTCGTTCGGTTTCAACGAGTGCGCGTAGGGGAACGGGCGTCCGTGCGTGCCGCCGAGAACGTGGAGGTAACCTTGTTTGTCCATCGTGATGCTCGGTGAATTGTGGACGTCGTTGGCCGGCGCGCCGTAGCCGACGAGCGCGGGTTTGCTGAGTTGTTTCGTAGCGCGGTCGTAGGTGGCGACGTAGGCGGGAAGCCCCGGCACTTTCACCTTCGGATCGGTTGCCTCGCCCCAAGCGACGTGAACCTTGCTGCCTCTGGAGACGATTGACGCGGGAATGCCCGAATGCGATGCCAACCCGATGCAGAGTTTCGAGATGAGGATCGGTTCGCCCATCACCACGCGGTTATCCACCTTCTTCGGCAGAAGCAATTCCAAATCATGGAGCCGTCGCCAGAACAACTTCTCGTCTTTCGCGGTGAAGGTGTAGCGCAAGATCGGCGGCGGACCGTCGAGGATGTTGTGTCCGGAGAACTGCTCGATATCGAACGAACCAGACCGGCCAATCGGACACGCAGCGAATGTTCTTCCGCCATCGGTCGAGTAGGACAAGCCTGCCGTGGTGAGGACGTAGATGGTGTTGTCCTTGTCGAAGGCGATTTTTGAGGTGAGAGTGCTGCTGAGCTTGGTGGTTGTCCACTGGCCGTTGCGGAGTGTCGCGACGCCTCCGCCGGCCAGGATGAACGGTTGGTTTCGTAGATCGAAGTAAACCTGACTTTCGGTCGGGAAGTCCGGCAGATGACCGAACTGCTCGTTCTCGTGCTGCCAAGGCTTGAGCACGAGAGGCACCTTCACCGCGGGCGGTTCGCCGGTCTTCACGGTAAGCGTCGAGTAGGTTGAGAATCCGGAATCATCGAGCGGCGTCGCGCGGAGACGATAGACGCCGGGCGTCGGGCAGGTGACGGTGATTGTTCCGGTTTTGTTCCGGCCGAGTTTGATTCGATCTGCGGACAACTTCGCGGACGGCTCGATGCTCAGTTGGATAGTTCTTTCCTTTCTTGAATCGTTGCGGACTTGGAATGTGACCTCCTTCTGTCCGTAGATGGTCCGGCTATACGGCGTTAACAGCCAACGGTTTTCCAGAAACGGAAACCACGACTTCGGGTCCGGCGTCCAGCAGGCGATGTCGGGATACGGGTCGCGACTGGTCCAGCGCGTCACGCCGTCAATGTTGATCGTCGCCTGCGCCGACGGAAGATGCAGCCGAAACGGCACCGCGCCGGCCGAGTCGAAGATTCGCGGCGGCGAACCGGTCACTTCCACGCTGAACTTTCCTTGTCGCGGCAGAAAACAAACGTCCGCTGATCGTTCGGGACTCGCCAGCACGATTGGCTCCTGATGCCTTTCGTCTTTGTGGCCGCGCGCGGTCTCGATGATGTACTTCGGGCAGTTCGAGTGGAAACCCCAGACGGCGTGCTCGCCGTAGCGGTCTTGCGACACGGTGATGCTCAACACATAAACGCCTTTGTGCTCGACGCGCGTCGAAAGCCGGTAACGCTGAACCGGGCCGAGACCGCTGCCGCGCGGTTTGCCATCGTCGGGAATCGTCGCCTCCTGCAACACGCGACGGTCCGGCCCCGCGAGGATGGCGCGCAGTTCGGTGCGGGTGTCGCGCCGGTTGTAGTCGCGTTTCTCGACCTCGACGACGAGTTCGCCCGGCTCGGCGAGAAAATAAACGCCGCCGGCGCCACCGACGAAAAGGGTTGGTTCCGCCGCGATACACGCGGTCGCCAACGCCAAGATCAACAAGATGGTCTTCATTTAGTTCGCTGGTTTGAGCAACGATTCCTTCGTGGTCGAGAGCACGGGCGGGATGCCTTGGAGTTGGACGTGGAAATCTTCCATGATGTTGACGGACGGTTTGTCGAGACGCAGGCTCCAGATCTCGCCGGCGGAACCGCTCTTCGGCTTCGCAACGAACTGGTAAGCCTCGGCGATGTTATCCTTCTCTTCGACTGTCTTGCCATCAGGATCGCGGAGTGCAGCTTTCACGCGCTCGCCGGAGTTTTCGCCGGCAATTCTCAGCGCAAACTCCTTCGTGCCGGGCGGTACCCAGAAGAAATACTCGCCGGTGGTGCTGAGGAAGTGAATGCGCGCGCTTTCGGAGTAGATGCAAATGCGATGGGTGGTGGAGTTCAGCGTTGCCGTCCACTTGCGCGGGTCACAGACGATTTTGTGCGCGCCCGTTTCGCTGGCAGTATAAGTGTAGGCAGTTTCACCTTCGGCGCTTTTCAGCTTCTTGGTCTTGCCGGAAGGCGCGACGATGCTGACGGGCGAAGGTTTGGATTCACCTTTGCCAACGGGACGTATTGTTATCGTGAACGCCACCTCCTGTCCGGACTCGGCCCACAACAGCCATTCCGACGGCCCGCGGATGCGTGCGGTGCAGCGTCCAAACTTCGGGGTGGACGAGACTGGTTCGTAGCGGACATCCTGGGTCGGGAACTTCGGAATCTTCTTGAAGCTGGTGTGGGGCATCCACTCGGCGAGGAGTTGCGGCGTAATCTGGAGCTTGGCGCGGTTGACGATGAGCGTGCCGGTGACGTCGCGCAGGCCGAGGCCGCCGGACATGTCTTGATACGACATCGGCTTCCGGTTCAACGGGTCGGTGATGGTGCAGTTCACAAACCGGATGTTGCCCAAGTCTTCGGTCGCGGTGGAGCGGTTCGACAACTCGATGGGCGACGCTGTCGGTTTGTTGGTGGCGGCGTTGATGATCTGGCAGTTCACAAAGCTGACGCGCGCGCCGGTGACGGGTTTGTCGCTGACGCCGATGCCACCGTCGAGGCCACCTTCAAACTTGCAGTTGATGAAGTCCACAGTGCCCTTGACGCCGGCGTTTTCGCCGTCACTGCACGTGGCGAAACGCGCCGAGTTCCGGCAGCCGATGGCCCGGCAGTTCTCGATGCGGATGGAGATCGGCTTCGAACTGGCGCGCAGCGGTCGCAGGTAGAACGTGTAGGCGCTGCCGCGGTTGTTTTCGGAGACGCAGTTGCGCATGACGCAGTTGACGAGTTCCTCCGTGTCGTGGTTCGGCTCGAAATCAATTCCGGCCATTGGCGACGTGCCGCCGGTGTCTTTCAGGACGCAGTCCTCGATGAGGAGGTTGCGGGCGCTGATGACGCTGATGCCTTGGCGATAGTTGTTCACGCACGCCACGTCCTTGATGACGAAGTCCGAACACGGCACGCCTTTGCGCGCGACGCCGAGATAGATGCCGTCGCCGCCGCTGTCGGCGAGAGTCAAGCCCGCCACTCGCACGCGCGAGCAACTGCGGAAGTTAAGCACATTACGCCACTCGGCGTGTTTGTATTGGATCTTATCGTCGTAGTCCTGCTTCCACATTTTCAACGTCGCGCCGTAGCCCGTCAGTGTGATGTTGGTTTTCAGCGTCCCGGTGAAAAGCGAATCAGTCGTTCCCTTGAACGCACCGCGCAGGGCCTGCACGACGGCGCCTTTCTCGAAGACGATCTCCTGGTCGCTGGCGAGTTGGAGTTTGTCCACGATCCACGGCGCGCCCATGTTCTCGACGATGACTTTCCGTGCGCCGGAATTGATGGCGGCTTGCAACACCGCTGTCGAGTTGGTGGGATCGAATCCGAACGACGATGCGCGGACGGTTTTTTGAGCGGCGCACAACGACATCGGCGCGACGAGGACGAGGACGATCAGCAGATGTTTCACATTCGGCTCCTGTGTGAGTGTTCTCGAATAAGGCGCTCAAGCTCCCGCAACTCGGCGGCTACTTCAAGCTCGAAAAGCTCCGCCGACACCGATTGCGCGCCGAGCGTTTCAACGACTTGCCGCTCGACGTTGTCGGAGGTGACGACGAGGATCAGTCGTCGCTGTTCGCTTTCGCCGACCATCCGCTCGATCACATCGTCGGCGGTCTTGCCGCTGGGCGAGTACACGATCTCGACGCCGCGCGGACGGTCGGCGGTCTCGGGTTTCTGTTTGACGGCGTAGGCGTCGAACACAATGGTGACGCGGTGGCCGCTGTGGTCGGCGTAACCTTCGAGCAACGCGATCAACGCGCTCCGGCGCACCTCCAGCGAGCGGCCCGCGATTTTCTGCAGGCGCGGCCATTGGTGCAGGACGCTGTAGCCGTCAACGAGAACCCAGCGGTTGCTGAAATTATGTTCGCTTGTAGTCATGAGTTTGCAGGCTGCCAGTGTATCATAAGTGCGTCAGATTGCGTTTGTGCAGGAACCAAGAGCCATTAACAAAACTGTGTGCTGTAGTCACGCCGCTCCGCCGGCGTGCGGGAAGGGCGCGGCGACAGAGCGCCGCGGCTACAACGGCAGCCGGTGGTAATGCGACCAGAAGTCCCGGCTGGCGCGATGTTTCACAGGTCGGTGCAGCGTCCTTGGCGCAAGTCGCTCAACGCTTTCTCAGCCACGCGGTCCAAGCGGCCCGCGGCAACGTCTTCCTCAAACTGCTTGTCCCACGCCTCGGCGTCGAAGTCCTGGAACCAGTTGCGGAACTTGGCCAACTCCTCGCGCGAAAGCTTGGCGACTGCGCCTTCGATTTCCTGAACCGTGCTCACACAACGAGAGTACGACAAGGCCCCGGATGATTCAAGCCGTTACCGAGGTCATTCATTTCACCCCCAGATCGCGTCCGCGCCAAGCAAACCAAAGCGTGCCCAGCACCCCAAACCCGAAAGCCGCGAGCAGATTGACTTGCGGATGAATCGCCCAGAGCCATGCGCCGCCGAGCGCGGTGATGAATGCATCCTTGCAAAATAGAAATCAGCTTCTATATTGCAAGGCGTGATTGAGCGGACATCTACGAAGCGGTTACAGACGTTGCTCCGACGGTTTCCGTCGGTGGCGTTGGTCGGGCCACGTCAGGCGGGCAAAACCACTTTGGCCAAGGCGATGGGCGGGCAATACTTCGACTTGGAAAACTCACAAGATCGGTTGCGGTTGGATGCACAGTGGAGCGACCGGGTAGCAGGCTCGGAGTTGTTGGTCTTGGACGAGGCGCAGCAGGCACCGGATGTTTTTCCTCGTTTGCGGAGCGCGATTGATGCGGACCGGAAACGGAATGGCCGGTTTCTGTTGCTGGGGTCGGTGTCGCCGGCGTTGATGGCGCAGGTGAGCGAGAGCCTGACGGGCCGGCTGGCGTTGTGTGAGTTGACGCCGTTGCTGGGGCAGGAGATCGGTTGGGAGCGGCTGGACGACTTGTGGCGGTTGGGCGGGTATCCCGATGGCGGCATCTTGGACGCCGAACAGTTCCCGGAGTGGCAGATGCATTACCTGGATTTGATGGCGCAACGCGACCTGCCGAACTGGGGGTTGCCGGCGCAGCCGGCGCTGACGAAGCGGTTGTTTGCGATGTTGGCTGCCTGCCACGGCCAAGTCTGGAATGCGTCGCAGATCGGCAAGAGCTTGGGCTTGAGCTATCACACGGTGAACGGTTACGTGGACTTTCTTGAAAATGCCTTTCTCGTGCGCCGGTTGCCGTCGTACTCCGGCAACCTCCGGAAACGGCTGGTGAAATCGCCGAAGTTGTACTGGCGCGACAGTGGGTTGTTGCACTCCTTGCTGCAGGTGCGAGCGGGGGATGATTTGTTCACCAAACCGTGGGTGGGCGCGAGTTGGGAAGGCTGGGTGGTCGAGCAGATTCTCAACCACCTGCAAACCACCGGCGAGGCGGTCGCGGCGTATCATGTCCGGACCAGTGACAATTATGAGGCCGATTTGCTGCTCGAATGGCAGGGCCGCCGGTGGGTGGTAGAAGTCAAACTCACCAGCGTGCCCGCATCCCAAGACATGGCGCGGTTGGAGCATGTGGGCAAATTGGTCAAAGCCGACCGCTGCCTGCTCGTGAGCCGAACCACTGACCAGATTCAGGGGCGGTCAGTTGCTTCGTTGAACTTGCCAGCAGCCATTGAACACTTGCTTGGGTAAGTCCGTATGAACTTTGGTTGCCGACTACCCTGAGCTTTCCTGGCTTTTCCATGCGAACCAGAGCGTGCCGCAGATACCAAAGCTGAATGCGACGAGCAGATTAACGTTCGGATGAATCGCCCAGAGCCAGGCGCCGCCGAGCGCGGCGAATGAGACGACGACATCGCGCACGAGATAGTAGAGGCCGAACATCGCCGCCTTCCGGTTCTCCGGCGCGAGGTCCATGATGAGCGCCTTGCGGGTCGGTTCGCCGAACTCCTTCAACCCGCGCACGACGAACGCGCCGACGAGCGGCCAGAGCGAACGCGAGAAGAGCAGCGTGAGCGGGAACAGCGTGAAGAAGACGAACGTGGCCAGCACGAACCGGCGTTTGCCGAAACGGTCGGCGTAGTGCGCGACGGGAATGTAGCAAAGCACCGCCGTGATCTGCTCGATGGCCGAGAGCCAGCCGAATTGGAACTCGGTCACGGGCGACAGAATCGTCCGCGCGCACCAAATGACGACGAACGAGTCCGGTATCCGTTCGCAGAACCGGATCAGGATGTCGCTGAGCAAGAGGTTTCGCAGGTCAGGACTCATCTCGCGCCAGAGGTGGAACGGGTTTTTCTCCGCGGGTTCGCTTGCGGGCGGGGCGTCCTCGATGAGAACCTGCTGGAACACGAGCGCGATGAGCGCGAGCGCGAGCGCGGCGACAAACGCGTACCGCACGCCGTCGGTGACGCCCCAGACGGCGATGAATGTTCCGCCGAGCACCGGGCCGAGCATCTTCGGGATGCGACGCACGAGTGATTGGAGCGAGACGCCCATCGTGCGTTTGTTTTTCGGGACGACGCTGGCGATCAACTCCATCGTCGCTGGCAAGGAAATGGCGGACCACGAGATGAAGAATGCCGCGCCGAGCAGGACGGCCCACCACGTGCGGATGAAGATGACGATGAGGAAGCCGACAATCGAGATGAGGTTGAAGACGAGCAGGGCGCGTTTGTGGCCGAGTTTGTCGGAGAGGTAACCGCCGGGGAACGAGTAGAGCGCGGAGAGGAAATCATCGAGCCACGCGAGGACGCCGATGGCGAAGATGGCGGTCGTGCCGGCGGCGAGGTTCTGGAGGTAGAGCGGCAGGAAGCGTTCGGCCATGTGCTCGCCCATGCCGACGAGCACGACCATCGCCAACATGCCGACGATGCTGCGTCGCAATCCGAGGAACTCGACGAAGTTGTGCTGGCTTGGGTTCATGCGTTCTGTGGCGTCACTCTAGCGCGCCGCAAAACAGGCGCAATCAAAACATGAAATCATTGCGCCCCATTTTGGCCGCGTAAACGCGGGACACCAACGCTGCTGTCCCAACCGTCGACTTGAGGTCGCTATCACACTTTGGGGCACCTCCGGTAACTCTCTCGAACCGGGAATTGGTTGTAGGCCGACTCTGCGAGTCGGCGAAATCCTTACCAAGACCGCCGCCTCGCAGAGGCGGCCTACAGTCGCGGCAATCAAAAATGAAGTTACCGGAGGTACCCTTTGCAAAGTGTGATAGTTGCTTTTTGCCGCGAATCTTTTCACAAGAACCCCCGGCCCTAACGGGCGGGACGCCTGTTCCGCTACTTCGTTCGTTTGCGGAAGATGAGTTTGACGGGTGCGCCGACAGGCGGAACAACGGCAGGATTTACATCGAAGCCTTGGTCGTCACCCCTGTAGGGATTGCCGCGGTCACCAATGAGGTTGACGACGATGGACGGTTGCCACCAAAGCGCGATGTGGGCTTGTTCGGCGTCGGAAAGAAAAACAGGCTGGTTGCTGATGGGGTTCTTGGTGAAATAGGAGCCGTTGAAAATCCAGCGGAGCGCCGTGGGAGGTTTTTTGGTCTTGCGGTCAATGAGCCATCGTTCGATGGGGACGCGTTTGTTTTGGTGTTCGACCTCGACGTGGATGACGCTGCCGGTTTCGCAGCCGATGAGCAGGAGGGAAAACTGGAGCGCAGACGGTTTGCAGTCGAGCGTCAACAGGCTTTCGTAGTCGCGGCCTTCGGGTTCGACGGCGATGAATTCGAGCAGGTCGTTGGTGCGGACGACTTTTGCGGCGGCTTCAAGGTACGGCGAGGCGACATCGTGGACGACGATGCCGGGCAGTCGAACTTCTTTTCCGACGCGCCGGACATCGGTGGTGTTGACGAGCGAGGAAGCCAGGGCGGCAAGAAGAAGGATTTTCATTTGGCTTGGAGGCGGACGGTTTCGACGGCGACGACACAAAGGTCGTCACTGAACACGTTGGTGCCGGCGAAATGAACGATGTCACCGAGAAGACGGTCGAGAAGCTCGGAAGGCGGAAACTTGGCGAACTTGGCGAAGGCGCCGAAGAGGCGCTCCTGTCCGTAGTGTTGGTTCTCGGGGTTTTCGACTTCGAACAGGCCGTCGGTGTACAGCAGGATGAGGTCGCCGTCGGTGAGTGGTTGATCGGTGGTGAGGTAGCGGGAACCTTCGAAGACGCCGAGCGCAGGGCCCATGGAGGCTTTGGAACACTCGATGGGTTCCGTTTCGTTGTGGGGACGGCGGATCCGACAGGGGAGCGGATGGCCGGCGCTGACGCAACGGAGTTGAGCGCGGCCGATGTCGGCGACCAGATAGAAGGCGGAGGCGAACATCGGCATTTTGGTTTGTTTGAGCAGCGTAAAGAGGCCGTTGTTGAGGGAGGTGAGGAATTGGCCGGGGTCGCCGGCGACGGGTTTGAATTGTTCGATGAGTGCGCGCAGGATGGCGGTGACGAGCGCGGCGCGGACACCGTGCCCCATGACATCGCAGATGAGGACGCCGGCTTCGGTGTCAGAGATGGGCAGCACGTCGAAGAAATCGCCGCCGATAGCGACGGCGGGACGGTAGCGGTGGTGAAAGCGCAGGGCGCTTTGTTCCGGTTTTGTTCCGGCAGGAAAGGACGGGTAGTGTTGCGGGAGGAAGGCTTCCTGGATTTCGCGGGCCATGTCGAGGTCGGTCTGCATCTGGTTGTTCTTGAGGGCGAGTTCGCCGGCGGTGCGGGCGAGTTCCTCGGCGAGGAGTTTGCTCTCGGTAATGTCACGGCTGACGCCGACGAGGCCGATGAGTCTGCCTTGGCGGTCGCGAAGCGGGACTTTGGTGGCGGAAACCCAGCTGATTTTGCCGTCGGGATAGACGACGCGTTCTTCTTTGCCGATGACGGGTTTTCCTGTTTCGAGGATGCGGCGTTCGTCTTCGGTGGTGTCGCGGGCGAAGGAGGCGGAGAAGAAATCAGCATCGGTCTTGCCGATGGCTTGTTCGGGGCGGGAGAGTCCGAGGTCGTGGGCGTGGGAGGCGCTGACGTGGGTGAAACGGGAGTCAGGATCCTTGAAGTAGATGTGATCGGGGGCGTTGTCCATGAGGGCGCGCAGCAGGGCTCGTTCTTCGGCGAGGGCATTCTCGGCGCGGCGGCGTTCGAGGGCGCCGTTGATGGCGCGGAGGAGACTGGGGATGTCGAGGTGGTCCTTGGAAAGGAAATCCTTGGCTCCCATTTTCATGGCTTCGACAGCGACTTCCTCGCGTCCGATGCCGGTGAGCATGATGACGGCCGGGCGGCGGGCTTCGGGCATCAGTTGGATGTGGCTGACGAGGCTGAGACCGTCGGCGCCGGGCAGTTTGTAGTCGAGGAGGGCGAGGTCGAACGGATGCTGGTCAAGTTCGACGAGGGCTTTCTCAGCGCTGTCCACCCATTTGACCTCGAACTTGAACTCGTCGCCGAGCGAGGGGAGGAGTTGGAGGAGAATCTCCGCGTACATCGGACTGTCTTCAACGATAAGCAACGGGATGGAAGAAGTATTCATCAGCGGGGTGGGAGCTTGGACAGTTCGAGCCAGTACTGCTGGATGGTGGCGACGAGTTTGACGCAATCGTCGAACTGGACGGGTTTGGCGAGGTAGTTGTTGGCGCCGGCGCGGTAGCAGCGGCGGACGTCTTCGTCGCGATCAGAGGTGGTGAGGACGATGACGGGGATTTCGCGGAGGGATTCGTGTTGTTTGACTTGTTCGAGGACTTCGAAGCCGCTGCGTTTGGGCAGGTTCAGGTCCAGGAGGATCATGTCGGGCCGGGGTGCATTTTGGCCACGAAGGTAGCGACCGCGTTGGAAGAGATAGTCGAGGGCGTCTTCGCCGTCGCGGCAGACGGACACGCGGGTGCCGCTGCGGCTTCGACGAAAGGCCTCTAGGGTGATTTCGACGTCAGCCGGGTTGTCTTCGACCAGGAGAATATCATACGGGCGTCGCAAGGTTGGGGGTTCCTTTCGGTATGGTCACCGTCGAATCGAGAACGGTTCCGGTTTTTGTGAACTCGCGTTTCGGAATGGTGAAATAGAAGGTTGTGCCCTTGCCTTCTTCGCTTTCGAGCCAGATGCGTCCGCCGTGCCATTCGATGACGCGGCGCACGATGGTCAGGCCGATGCCGGTGCCTTCCTCATCGCGCTGGAGGCGTTGGAAGACCTGGAAGATCTTGTCGAAGTACTCTTTCTTGATGCCCATGCCGTTGTCGCGGACAAAGAATTCATGTTCGGGCTGTTGGGTGTCGGGGTTGAGTCTTTCCGTGCAGCCGATTTCGATGACGGGGAGAGACTTGTCGTTGTACTTGACGGCATTGGTGATGAGGTTGTGGAAGACCTCGGCCATGGCGGTCTCGTCGCAGACGACGATCGGCAATTTATCCACGCGCAAGTCCACGCGTTTGGCGTCGAGAGTATGCTGGAGACGGACGCGGACGTGCATGATCAGGGTGTTCATGCCGGTGGGTTGCATGGGTTGTCTCTGTTGGGAGAGCCGCGAGAAATGGAGCAGGTCATTGATGAGTCGTTGCATGCGCAGGACGGACTTGCGGATGATGTCAATGTGGCGCTGGCCTTCCTCGTCGAGTTTGTGGCGGTAGCCATCGGAGAGGAATTTGCTGAACGCCTCCATTCCGCGCAACGGTTCCTTCAGGTCGTGGCTGATGACGTAAGTGTACTCGTCCATCTCCTTCTGCGTTGCCTTCAATTCCTTCTGCGCGCGTTCCAGGCGTCGGCGCGCATCCTCGACGTGCGACATCAACATCTTCAACTCGCGCGCCACGGTGTCCACCTCCGCCAGGTCGGTGTCAATCACCTGGTCGTATTGTTCGCCCTTGGCGATGGCGTGGATGTAGTTGAGCAGGCTGCTCAAGGAATTCTGGACCGGTTTCACGATCAACACCGAGCCGCCCACAAAGATGACCACCAACATCAGGCCGAGTCCCAAATCCCACAACAAAGCGCTCCAGAGCCGTCGTCCGATGCGTCCGCGCTCCATGCCCAGTTCCACCGTGCCGACGCGCACGCCTCGCGAGATGACCGGTTCCGTGACCACCACCAACCCTGCGGGATCCTGGTTTCGCGGCGGACGGAACAAGACCTCGCCCTTGGCGTTCAACACGCGCAGAAACAACACGTCTTCATCGTGGATGGTCTGGCTGGCGATACGCAGCAGCGCATTGGCGTCGCCTTGTGACACCGGCTGCACAACCATGCGTGCCAGCAATTTCGCTTCCTGTTCCGCGATCCAACGCACTGTGTTCTCCTGATCGTCAATCGTGCGCGAGACGCGGACACCGGTCAGCACCAGCACCGCGCCGGCAGTGACGACGGCAACCCACGCACCATACTGGACTCTGATGTTATACTTGACAACCATCCGTGAGCGCCCGTCGCTTCGACAAGCCGTCGCAGGCGCCGTCTGTATTCTCATCTTAGCGCGCCCAAACGTCAAGCACTGCGTGGATAAACGACGCCCTGCTCTCGCGAAACGGCAGCAGCATCCAAAACCAAGCCGTCGTGTCCCTCAAGATTATAATTAGGGCACCTCCGGTAACTTGGCAACCATTGTAGGCCGACTTTGTAAGTCGGCGGTTCCTCGAAGGATTTCGCCGCTTCGCAGAAGCGGCCTACAGCATAACACCAGTTAACGGAGGTTCCCAGATGATTGTCTCCAATGGCATCTGCTCTGCGCAGTTCATCTATGTGAGGAACGACATCGGTTCCCTAGGCACACTGACCGTTGCCGGTGGCAGCGTGGATCCGGGGGTCCTTAGTGTTGGGGGAGCCAGCGGCGCGTTCTTCAAGAACACCGGCAGCCAGATCACCTTCTTCGGCCCGACCTCCATCGGCGGCACCTACGTTAGCGACCCAGCGATGAACACCTTCAACGGCGCGCTCAACCTCAGTGGCGTCCTCTCCGGCGGTGTAGGGGATGTCTTCGTCTTCAACGACGATTTCACCAGCACCAATCCCGACGGCCTGCAACTCGCCGGCGCGAAGGTTGTCTTCAATGCCGGCGCGCACACCTTTACGCTCACCGGCGTGACGAGTATCGGCACCTTGGAATTGAGCGACGGCGCGAGCGTGTCGTTGGTCGGAGCAGATTTGTTCGTCGGCGTGTTGAACGCGGACACGAACCAGTTCACCACCGCGCAAACGGTCTATTACGACCCGGCGCAGAATCCGTCGCTTGCCGGCCAGACCTACGCGCTCAACGGCGGCGGCTCGCTGACCGCGGTGCCCGAACCGAGCAGCGCGATGCTGGTGTTGTTGGCTGTAGCCGCGGCGCTCTGTCGCCGCGTGGGGAAGCGCCCCGTCGGAGCGGGGCGACTACAACAACACTGAGAATCTTTTCGACTTGGTCGCGTTCGTGTGCTATACTCCGCGTCGGCAACGGCGCAGGAGAGAATTACTATGAAGGTGACAAAGTCTTTTCTGGGTTGTGGTTTGGCGTGGCTTGTTTTGTTCGCGCTTGGCACTGGTGTCCTCGCGGTGGACAATACCTGGACCAACTTCACCGGCGGTCTGTGGCAAACCGCCGGCAACTGGACGGCGGGCGCGCCGACCAATACGCAGTCGGCACTGTTCATCACCAACGGCGTCAGCAGCAAGACGGTGACGATCAACTCCGCCACGCCGCCAGGCAATCTCACCATCAGCAACCTGACATTGTCCGCCCCGGGCGGCTTGGTCAACACGCTCCAGATCACGAATACGGCCACGCCGTTGGTGGTGCTCAATGCAGTCACCATCGGCGCCGGCGGCGCGTTGCTCATCACCAACGCCACGGTGCAGGTCAACGGCGGCGCCGGCGGCCTCTTGAACATTGATGGCAGCGTCACCGTGCTGGCCGGCGGCCAGTTGGCGGCCAACACCATCGGGGCCAACATCGGGTACTCTTCCGCCGGTCAAGTCCTGATCGCCGACGGCACGATCTCCGTGAGCGGCGGCTCGGTGGGGGTTTTCAGCAGCGGCACGCTGACGGTGGCGGGCGGCGCGTACAACGTGCTGAACGACTACCATCTCGGCTGGGGCGCGGGCAGCACCGGCGTGGTGTGGTTGACCGGCGGCCAGTTGAACATCGCCAACAACGTCACCCTGATCGGCGAAACCGGCGTCGGGCAACTGCTGGTCTCCAATGGCACGTGGCGGGCGCGCGAAGTGTATGTCGGCTACAATGCCGGCAGCCAGGGCACGCTGACAATCGCCGGTGGCGCCAGCACGCTGTCGTCCAACCTGAGCATCGGCACGTTGGCCGGTGCCACCGGGACAGTGTGGGTGACGGGTGGCCAATTGACGGTGACGAATGCTGCCATCGTCGTCGGCGAGAGCGGTTACGGCCGATTGAATCTTTCCGGCGGAACGGTGCTGGCCAAGCAACTGCTGGCCGTCAACGGCACCAACAGTGTCATCACCATCAACGGCGGCACGCTCATCTCCCGGTCCACCCTCGTCAGCAACGGCCTGGACTTTATCATCGGTGATACCGGCGGCAACGCCACCTTCCAAGCCGTCGGCGGCACCCACGCGTTCCAGAACAACCTTTTCGTCGGCTACTTCGGCGCGGGCAACCAACTGACCATCACCAACAGCGCCACCGTGTACAGCGGCTACGGCTTTTTGGGCTACACCGGTTCCAGCAGCAACAACACCGTGCTGGTCACCGGCCCCGGCTCCGTCTGGAGCAACCGCAACGATTTGTTCGTCGGCGACGTCGGCGCGGGCAACCAACTGACCATTGCCAACGGCGCCACCGTGTTCAACTTGAGCGGCTACATCGCTCTCTACTCCACTGCCAACAGCAACACCGTCACTGTCACCGGGTCCGGCTCCGTCTGGACCAACCGCGGCGACCTCTACGTCGGCTGGTACGGCGCGGGCAACCAACTGATCATCACCAACAGCGCCACCGTGTACAACGGCTACGGCTATTTGGGCTACAACGGTTCCGGCAGCAGCAACACCGTGCTGGTCACCGGCACCGGCTCCGTCTGGAGCAACCGCAGCAACCTCAACGTCGGCTGGTACGGCGCGGGCAACCAACTGACCATCGCCAATGGCGGCACCGTGTTTAATTGGCAGGGGTCAATCGGCAACAGCCTTGGCGGCAATAACAACGCCGTCACTGTCACCGGGTCCGGCTCGGTCTGGAACAACGGCGGCAATCTATTCGTCGGCAACTCCGGCGCGGGCAACCAACTGACCATCACCAACGGTGCCATCGTGTACAACAACTACGGTTATCTGGGTTATAATAGTTCCAGCAGCAACAACACCGTCCTCGTCACTGGCACCGGCTCCGTCTGGGGCAACAACAGCGACCTGTACGTCGGCTACTTCGGCGCGGGCAACCAACTGACCATCGCCAACGGCGCCATCGTGTACAACTACGTCGGCAGCATCGGCTCGCAG
>Ga0233425_10001039_pt1 | contig 65816 bp, 71 predicted proteins | sample Watercolumn_Towu_2_FD_181712 | JGI IMG/M metagenome (GOLD analysis project Ga0233425, IMG submission 181712) | Freshwater microbial communities from Lake Towuti, South Sulawesi, Indonesia - Watercolumn_Towuti2014_140_MG | ecosystem: Environmental > Aquatic > Freshwater > Lake | place...
GGTCAGCGTGAAATTGCGCCCGCGACCAGCGAAGTAGAAGAAATTGTCGGTCGCCCGCTGGGTGTCACTGGCATAGTCGATATAGTGTTCGTCGAGCAGGTTCTGCACCGAGAAGGTGAAGCCGCCGATGCCCGTCTGATAGCGGATGCTCGCATCGGTGACGTTGTAGCCACCGAAATTGTTGCGTTGATCGAGCGTGATCTCGTTGCTCTTGAACGTCCGGCTGAGATAGAAATTGCTCTGGAGCCGCGCCGAAATGGCGCCGCGTTGATAGATCGCCGCGAGGTTGACGCGATTGGGCGAGATGTTGGCGCCGTCGAGATCGGTTCCGACCTTGCCATCGGCCACTGGGCTCGCATCGGAGCGCCCCTTCAATTGGGCATAGCCGACCGAGAGCTTCAGCCCCTTGACCGGCATCTGCACGCCCGCATTGATCTCCAGTCCCTCAATCTCGACGCGCTGCCGCAGCACGTTGAAGATACCGTCGGCATTGGCCACCAGGATCTGGCCCTCTTTGCTGCTCGACCAGAAATAGGTGACGCTCGCGTCGAGCGGTCCGCGCTTCACCTCGAAGCCGACCTCTCGATTGTTCGAGATGACCGGACTGATGTCGAGATAGTTGTCGAGGTCGATGCCCGGCTTCCCGATTGCCCGCGTGATCCGGCCGATGTCCGCGACGGTGAAACCCTCGGCATAGCTGGCATAGGCACGAATGCCCTGCCACGGTTCGACGACTACGCCGCCATTCAGCAGCACATCGTCGAAGCTCGGGGTTCCGCCCGAAACTGCCACGCCACCAGCGGGCGTGGTCGTGGACGCCAGCGTCACATAATCGTCGATCTTGATCCGGACATTTTCCCAGCGCGCGCCGGCGGCCAGCCGGACCTTCTTGTCGAACAAGGCGAGATTGGCTTGCGCAAAGGGGGCCAGGCTGCGGAAGTCGGTCGGCGGCACCCAGGTGCGTCCGGTGGCGATCAGGCGCTGCTCGGTCTTATCGACCAGCGCGTCGAAGCCGACCGTTGCGGTCAGCGCCTCGAACCCCGGCATGGCCCGCTCATAGCTGATCTTCCCGCCCAATTTGCGCGATCGGTTCTGCGACTGGTCGAACAATGTGCCGAGAGGCGCGATGCGCACATCCTGGAACGTGCCGATCGGTGCCGGCTCACCGCCGAAGGTGTCGCGCGTACGGTTGAAGAATATCTGGCTGACGAAATTGCCGCCCTGCAGGTCGGTGTCCGTCACCGACAGAGCCAGGCTTTCGGTGCGGCTCTGCGCCGGTTCGAGCGGCGGCGTACCGCGCCGGGCGCTGGTGGGCAGGCCGGTGTTCCTGTTGCCCGCGACCGCGATATAGTCGCCGTCGACCTTGAGTTCGTATCGGCTGGCGATCAGGTCGACGCGACCGGTGTCTCCCAGCTGATAGCCGAAACGACCGAACAGCGAGAAGCTGCCCGAGTCCTGCGTCTCGCCCTGGGTCAGGTTGATGCCTACGCGGCGACCCTTGCCGTCGTAGAAGACGCCACGCTTCTCATAGGCGGCACCCACCGAGGCGTCGAAGCGGTCCTGCTTGTACTGGATCAGGCCGGCGGCCTTTCCGCCGATCCCGTCCTTGGTGAAGCCGTCATCGGCATTGCCCTGCAACAGGACACGCCCGCTGATCCCTTCACGGTCCGGCGCGCCGACCGTCACCTGGTTGACGATCCCGCCGGTGCCACCGATGCCCTGAAGCGCGTTCGAGCCGTAAATGAGCTCGACGCGATCGACGAAGAAACCGTCGATCGTGAAGCCGTCGCGGCTGCCGTCGCGCAGCGGGGTCGTCTGCGGAATGCCATTGATCGCGTAGAGCGGACTGCGTCCGCGCAGCGTCTCGCCTGCGCCCGATAGCTTCTGCCGCGTCGGCGAGAAGGATGGGGTCAGGGTCGCGATCGCATCGGTCACCGAACCGGAAATGGCAATCTGCTGGTCGAGATCGGCCTTGCCGACGACGTCCACGGTGAGCGGAAGCGCGTTCGCCGGCAGGATGCTGCGCGCAGCCGTCACGACGATGTCGCTGCTGCTTTCTTCCCCGTCGGCTGCAGCCTCGGCAAAAGCCGGCACGGCAAGGACGAACGCCGCCGAGGCGGCAAGGCGGGACAGGTGGCGCATGACATTCCCCTTCGTTTCGGGGAGCGGCTACTGCGCCAACCTTACTAATGCAAGTGATTATCAATAGTGGTCAGATGAGATAAGGCCGGAACAGCTCCACGACACGCGCGTAGAGATCGCGCTTGAACGGCACAATCAGGTCGACCAGGCTGTCCGCGTCCGCCCATTTCCATGCCCGGAATTCCGGCTCGGCGGTCTCCAGATTGACGTCCTCGTCACGTCCGAGGAAGCGCGCGACGAACCAGTGCTGCGCCTGCCCGCGATATTTGCCGCCCCAGATCTTCCCCATCAGTTCAGGAGGCAGATCGTAAAGCAGTTCCTCCGGCGCCTTGGCGAGGATTTCGACGAGGTGCGGCGGAATGCCCGTCTCCTCTTCCAGTTCGCGCAGTGCACCGGCTTGGGGGTCCTCGCCCTTGTCGAGGCCGCCCTGCGGCATCTGCCAGGCTTCGGCGAGATTATCGATGCGCTGGGCCACGAACACCTTGTTCTCGGCATTGAGCAACATGATCGCAGCCGCGGGACGATAGGGCAGCGTCGGCTTCACGGGCGATATTCCTCGATCAGATTGCGGAAGGCTGCGAGCGAGCTTTGCAGGTCCTGCTCGGACGAGGGGATGCCCCGGCGCAAGGTCAGCCAGCCGTGGATATTGCCCTTCGCCTCGCGATAGGTGACCGGCACACCCGCCTCGACGCAGGCGATCGCATAGGCGCGCGCCTGATCGAGCAGCGGATCGAGCGTCGCCCCGCCCACCAGCGCCGGCGGCATGCCGCGCAGGTCTCCCCGGCCCGGTGAAGCGCGCCAATGGTTGAAGTCCGGCGCATAATGTTCGTTGAACCAGCGCAGCGTATCGAGGGTCAGCATATAGCCCGTACCGAGGCGCTCGGTCGACGGGAAGCGCTTGCGCAGGTCGACCGCCGGATAGAGCGGCCACAACGCGATCACCGGCAACGCGGCCGGCTCGTTACGCAGCGCCATGGCGGTCACGATGGCGAGCGTACCGCCCCCACTGTCGCCGCACAGCGCCAGCGAATCGAAGCGGCGGCCGAAGAGCACCGACTGCGAAGCGGCCCAGCGCGTGGCGATCTCGCAATCGTCGGGCCCGGCCGGCCAAGGATGCTCGGGTGCCAGCCGATAGTCGACCGACAGCACGGGAAGGTCGAGCCCGATCGCGATGTCGGTGGCCGCCGCATCGTAGAGATCGAGGTCGCCGAGCACGAAGCCGCCGCCATGGTAGAAGATCACCAGAGGCCCATCCTCACGCTCGGTGCGCGAATCATAGAAGCGCGCAGCGATCGAGCGGCCGTCATGGGTCGGGATCAGCAGATCCTCGCGCGTAGCGATCGGCGCGCTGTCGACATCGGCCAGGTCGCGCAGGCGCGCCGACATGATGCGTGCCGTAGCGGGATCGACCTCATAGGTCTTCGGGCCGGGCCTCGAATTGATGTCGTCGAGAAAGGCGCGGACGTCGGGACGGATGAATTCTTCGTTCATGGCTTTCCATCGGCAAAAGGCGCTAGCGTCGCAGGATGCTTCGCGTCGTCCACCACCCTGATTATGTCTCTCCGCCCGCTGCGGGAAGCCGTTTCAGCTTCGACAAATATCAGCTCGTCATGACAGCCCTCGAACGAAGCGGCGTCGATATGGAGATTCACCAGCCGGAGCCGATGCCGCCAAGCTGGATCGAGGCGCTGCACGACCCTGCCTATGTCGAGCAGGTCGCCCACTGCCGGGTGCCCCAGGCGATCGAGCGCCGCATCGGCTTCCCGGTCACCCCGCATGTCGCGCGCCGCGCCTTGCTGGCCCCCGGCGGCACGTGGCTCGCCGCAATGCTCGCTCTGCGCCATGGTTTTGCCGCCAACGCTGCGGGTGGCAGCCATCATGCGCAGGCGGCGCATGGCGCGGGCTATTGCGTGTTCAACGATCTGGCGATCACGGCCCACCGGCTGATTGCCGAGGGCCATATGCGCCGCATCATGATCGTCGACCTCGACGTTCATCAGGGTGACGGGACGGCGGCTCTTCTCCACGACCGCCCCGACATCTTCACCTTCTCGATCCACGCCGAAAGCAATTTCCCGGCGCGCAAGGCGCGGTCGGATTTCGACCTGGGGCTGCCGGACGGCACGGGCGATGGGCGCTATATGGAAGCGCTCGAGGCGCACCTTCTGCCTGCGCTCGACGCTCAGGCGCCCGACATCATTCTCTATCAGGCGGGCGTCGATCCGCATGTCGGCGATCGCCTCGGGCGGCTGGCGCTGACCGACCGGGGGCTCGAACGGCGCGACCGCTTCGTGATGCGGGCGGCGCAGCAGCGCGGCATCCCCCTCGCCAGCGCCCTGGGCGGCGGCTATGGCGACGACCGGCGCGCGGTGGCCGAACGACATGCCCGGTCCATCCTGTCGCTTTACAGTCAGTTTATCGAGGGACCGACGACGGCGTGAGCGGTAGCGACATTTCCCAGGCCTGTCGGGCGGTGCTCGACCAACCGTCTCCGATCGATAAAGTCAAAGCCGCCCGCAAGGCCGCACGCGACTGGCGGCAAGGTCGCCTGACCTGGGGCTTCGATACGCCGATGCCGGATCAGCCAGCCCGCACCGGACGACCGCCACTGCTTCCGCCGTCACGAATGCCCAAACGCGGTCGCGCCGGGTCGCCGCGCGCCCGCATCGCAATGCTCCACGCCCTCGCCCATATCGAATATGTCGCGATCGACCTCGCCTTCGATCTGGTGGGTCGCTTCGGCGCACAGTTCCCGTCCGCATTCGTCGACGAATGGATGGAGGTGGGCGCCGAGGAAGCGATGCACTTCGCGCTCATCGAACGGCGCCTGAAAAGCTACGACGCTTCCTATGGCGACCTGCCGGCGCATGATGGGTTGTGGGAGGCAGCGGCGGCCACGACGCACGATCCGCTGGCTAGACTGGCCGTCGTACCGATGGTGCTGGAGGCCCGAGGTCTGGACGTAACCCCTTCTTTGATAAGCCGTTTCGAGGCGGCGGGGGACGTCGCGACGACGCGCGTCATGCGCCGCATTGCAGAAGATGAAATCGACCATGTGGCGGCCGGCGTGCGCTGGTTCCGCCATCTGTGCGATCAGCAGCGATTCGATTGCGCGGATCTATGGAAGACGCTGGTCGGCCGCCATTTCCGAGGGATGGTTAAGCCTCCGTTCAACGATTCGGCGCGCGAGCGAGCCGGTTTAACGAAAGCTATGATGGCCGGGGTTGCCGCTCCCTGTGATCTCCAACACAAGGGCGACGTCGCGTGAGGGGGGGCAATTCCTGACAGCGGCGAAACAGGGTCGACCGGTTTCCCGGTTCGAGTCATCCGGTCGCGGGGGAATTATGCACCTAGTTGACATTGCCGTTCGTTTCGCTCGCCGACTTGCTCGCTCCATTTCTCAGGTACAGATCAAGGCAATCGCCGCCACGTTGATCGTTACGGCGTCGGCACATCCTGCGCTTGCGCAGGAGGATATGTCGGATAACGCGCGGGCGGCGGCTCAGTTCCAGGCGATCTTCCAGTCGTGGAAAAAGCTCGATGCGGTCAATGTCGGCGGTGCCGCCGGCGCGATCTCGATCCCGTCCATCCAGCCGATCGCCAACTTCACCTTCACCAGCGCCTTCGGCGTGCGTTCGGACCCGTTCCGGGGCGCTGCCGCCATGCATGCGGGCATCGACCTCGCTTCGCCCTCCGGCACGCCGATCTATGCGACCGCCGACGGCGTCGTCGATCGCGCCGAGTGGTTCGGCGGCTATGGCAATATGGTCGAGATCGACCATGGCAAGGGCGTCGCCACCCGTTATGGCCACATGTCCCGCATCGCCGCCCGCGACGGCCAGCGCGTGAAGCGCGGCGACCTGATCGGCTATGTCGGTTCGACCGGTCGCTCCACCGGCAACCATCTTCATTATGAGGTCCGCATCGATGGCCGCGCGGTCAATCCGCTGCCCTTCCTCCAGTCGGCCAACTATCTGATGGCCGCCCGCGAGGAGAGCCAGGCGATCGCTCTCGGCGGCCCCGAAGAATAAGACCTACCGAATATAAGGGGGGAGAAGGGCCGCCGACGATTGTCGGCGGCCTTTTTCATGCCTATCTTATGCCCATGGAAGCAACCACAGACATCGACCTCACCCCGTCCGCAGCAGCGCGCGTGGCGATGATCGCCACCAAGACCGGCAAGCCACCGATCCTGCGGCTGGCGATCGACGGTGGCGGCTGTGCTGGCTTCCAGTACAAGTTCGAGCTGGCCGATGCACCGGCCGAGGACGACATCGTCACGGTGCGCGATGGCGTCTCGCTCGTCGTCGATCCGATGAGTCTCGATCTCGTCCGCGGCGGGGCGGTCGATTATGTCGAATCGCTCGGTGGCGCGGCTTTCCGGGTGACCAACCCCAACGCCGCGTCGGGCTGCGGCTGCGGTTCGAGCTTCTCGATCTGATCGGCTGATCGCGCTTCTGCACGGGTGACGCCGCCGCTCTGGCGCGCTATCCCCGTCGGATGAAGATTGCGACGTTCAACATCAACGGGATCAAGGCCCGTCTCCCCCGACTGATCGAATGGCTCGAGCAGAAGGCCCCCGATGTCGCCTGCCTGCAGGAGATCAAGACGTCCGACGAGACCTTCCCGATCGCCGACATCGAAGCGGCGGGCTATGGCGCAATCTGGCATGGGCAAAAGGGGTTCAACGGCGTCGCCATCCTCGCACGCGGCGCGCAGCCGATCGAACGCCGCAAGGGTCTGCCCGACGATCCGGACCCCAGCCACAGCCGCTACATCGAGGCCGAGGTAGACGGCGTCATCGTCGCTTCGATCTATTTGCCCAACGGCAATCCCATTCCGGGGCCCAAGTTCGACTATAAGCTCGCTTGGTTCGATCGACTGATCGACCACGCCGGCGCGCTCTGGGCGACCGAGAAGCCGGTCGTGCTGGCGGGTGACTACAACGTCATTCCGACGCCTTCGACCGACGACGTCTTTTCGGAGCGGGCGATGGCGAGCGACGCGCTGACCCAGCCAGAAAGCCGCGCGGCCTTCCGCCGGCTGTGCGCTGCCGGTTGGACCGATGCGCTGCGGACCGTCCATCCGCATGCGCCGGTCTACACCTTCTGGGATTATCAGGCCGGCGCCTGGCAGCGCGATGCCGGCTTCCGCATCGATCATCTGATGCTGAGCCCGGCGGCGGCGGATCGCCTGATCGACGCCGGCGTGGACAAGGATACGCGTGGCCTCGAAAAGGCGAGCGATCACGCACCGACTTGGCTGAAACTGCGGTAGAAAGACAGCGCGCCAAGGTATCGGCGCAACCATAACGTCTTTCCTCCGGTACATCGGCACAGAGATGCGGTGAGGGGGACGGGTTATGGCGAGTAGGGCAGATGCCACGCGGGCGATGAGCGCAGAGCGGTGGTTCTTCGGGGGAACGGCGATCGCGATGGCGGCGTCGATCGTGATCGGCTTCCTGCCCTCCTATTATCTTCGGGGCGTTATCGCTCCGGGCCACCCGATCCCGTCGCTCACCCCGCTAGTCCATCTGCACGGGCTGATCTTCACCGCATGGATGCTGCTCTATGTGACGCAGGTCCTGCTCGTTTCGGCCTATCGCCGCGATGTGCACCGCCGGCTCGGCATGGCGGCGGTGGGGCTGCTGCCCGCGATGATCGCGATTGCCCTCGTTTCGGCCCTCTATCAGGTCAGCCGTGCCTCGGGCCCGCCGATCGTTTCACCGCTGAGCTGGCTTGCCATTCCGCTGATCAGTGTTCCCATCTTTGCGGGATTGATCGGCGCGGGGCTTGCCAAGCGATGGGACGCCGCCAGCCACAAGCGCTACATGTTCCTCGCCATGATCGAGATGACCAGCCCCGGCTTCGGCCGCTGGCCGTGGCCACCCTCGGTGCCGGGTCCGGTCGTGATCTTCGGGTTCAGCGACCTGTTCCTGCTGGCGCTGATCTGCTGGGATCTGAAGCAGCGTGGCAGGATTCACCGCGCCACGCTGATCGGAGGCGGACTCATGGTCGGTTCGCAGATCCTGCGCTTTGCCGTGTGGCAGACCGAGCCATGGCTCGCGTTCGCGCGCTGGGCGGCGGGCCTGGTGGCCTGAACCTCACGACGCGCGATTGCGCGCGACGCTCGCTTCCATGCGGGCGAGTTGCTCGGGGGTAGCCGCCGGCTGGCGTGCCTTCCACTCGGCATAGGGCATGCCGTAGACCGCCTCGCGCACCTGCTCCTTGCCGATCTCGCCGCCAGCCGCCTCGGCGAGCCAGTCCGACAGGCAGTTGCGGCAGAATCCGGCCAGACCCATCAGGTCGATATTCTGCGCATCCTCGCGATGCTGCAGATGCCGGATCAGCCGGCGAAAGGCGGCAGCTGCGTGGCGGTCGTCGATATCGTCGATGGTCATCTCGTCTCTCCCGATCAGGTCGATGTCAGCGCTGCCGCCAGGCGAGCAGCGAAAGGCCAAAGGCAATGAACAGCGCGCCGCTCACGCGGTTGACGAGCCTCTGCCATTCCGGTCGCTTGAGGTAGCGCGCCAGCGTGCGCCCGCCGGTTGCATAGGTCATGTACCACGCAGTCTCTATCACGACGAAGGTCGCGACGAGGATCGCGAATTGCGGCGCCTTGGGCAGCGCCGGGCTGACGAATTGCGGAAAGAACGCGGCTGCGAAGATCAGCGCCTTGGGATTGCTGATGCTGATCAGGAAGCCCGAGCGGAACAGATCGGAGGGGCGCAACGCCGGACCGGTGGACGCTTCACCCGACAGGTCGACCGGAGCACCGTCATCACGCCAGCTCTTGATACCGATCCAGACGAGATAGGCTGCGCCGGCAACCTTGATCCCGGTCAAAAGCTCGGGGAGCGCGGACAGCAGCGCGCTCATGCCCATCGCCGAGACTCCGAACAGCAGCAACAAAGCGAGCATGCAGCCGGCCATCGTGGCGAACGCCCGCACGAAACCGTGGCGCATGCTCTGCGTCATGACATGGAGCATATTCGGCCCAGGCATGGCGGACACGAAGAAGGTGGCCACGACGAACACCCACCAATTCTGCAACGACATCCGAGCCCCCCTGCTCCTGCGCTAGACCGCCCGCTGAACGGACCGGTTACAGGGCCTTGGAATAGATGCGGTAGACCTTGTTGACGCGACTATCGATCGTCTCGGCGATCGAGCGCATCCCCTGATTGTCTTCGAGGATCCAGCCGATCTCGCCGCGGGTCGCGCCATATTTGGTGACCGAATCGCGCCGGATATATTCGATCATCATGAAGGCCAGCTGCGATGCCAGGCGCGTCGCCTGGAGCTTCTTCACGACGCCCATCAGCGGCACGCGCATCGTCCGCACGCGCGGGTTGCGCAGCCGCCGGAGCAGCTTGATCCAGTTGAACGGAAACAGACTCCCGCCGAAATCGGCCGTCATCTCGTTGAGATCGGGCAGGGTCATCATGAAGGCGACCGGCTCTCCGTCGACTTCCGCCACCCGGATGAGATCCTCGAACACGATCGGCTTGAGCTTCTTGCCGGTGTGCGTGATCTCGGTCGGGGTGATCGGCACGAAGCCCCAATTGTCCGACCAGGCATCGTTGAGGATCGACAGGATCAGCTGCGCTTCCTCGTCGAACCGGCTCTTGTCGACCTTTCGGATCCGGATCCGCGCATTGCGCTCGCCCGAACTCACGATCCGCTGGACGAGCGGCGGGAAGTCCTGCGTGATGTCGAGATCGTAGGTGTACAGATCCTTGATCCCGGCATAGCCCAGCGCCTCGACCCAGCCCTGATAGGCCGGATTGGCATGACCCATCATCACCGTCGGCGGATGGTCGTGCCCCTGCACGAGCAGGCCCGGCTCTTCCCAGATCGAGCAGCTGAGCGGCGCCATGGCGCTGGTCATGCCCTTGTCGCGCAGCCATTGCTCGGCCTGCCCGATCAGGGCCGTTGCGACCTCTGCATCGGTCGCCTCGAGCATGCCCCAATTGCCGATGCCGGGGCCGCCGCCCTGATCAGCGGGCATGGCGAGCCAGAGATGATCGATATGCGCCGAGATCCGGCCGACCAGCTTCCCGTCGCGTTCCGCGAGGAACAGCTGTTGCTCGGCATGTTCGTAGAAGGGGTTCTTGCCGGGCGTGACGAGTTCCATGGCTTCCATGCGCAACGGCGGGATCCAGTTCGGATCACCGCGGTTGAGCGTGTAGGCAAGGTCGACGAACCGCTTGCGGTCACCCTTGCCGGAGACGGGCCGGACGTTTAGCGCCATCAGTGCGGAATACGCTGGCTCGGATGGCCCATGGCGACGCCGCCCGACAGACGCGCAACCCACGGATAACGTTCGGCGATCTCGGGCGTGTAGCCGAGATTGAAGACCGTCTCGCTCTTGCGATCCTTCAGAATCCGTTCGTAATAGGTGCCGAACAGGCGATCCCAGAAATAGTTGGTGATCCCGAAATTGCCGCGCTCGTCATGGAAATGATGCGCCATGTGACGAGCCTTCATCGTCATGACCCACTTCATCTTCGGCTTGTAGGCCAGGTGCTGGATGCAGTGAAAGAATTCGTAGACGCAGGTCGTGATCAACCCCGTGGCGAACGCGGCGAGCGCGCCGCCAACGCCGCCGATGGCATAGCCGATCGGCGCGGTGGCGATGGCGATCGTCGGCAGCGTGGTGTGCAGTGCGCCGAACAGAATCTCCAGGCGGTTGGGGTCCTGGTGATGATCATAATGGATACGCTTCCAGGTTGCAGCCAGGAAGGGCACCTTGAACATCCAGCGGCTGTGCAAAACCCAGCGGTGCAAGCAGTACCAGACCAGCGGATAGACGAACACCGACATGCCGATGGCGGCGAGCGTCGGCAGCAGCGGTGCCGGATAGCGAAAATAGAGCCCGATCGAGATGGCCGCGCAAAGGAGATAGCCGATGATCGCCGGATATTGGAAATAGGCGATCCACAACTCCTTGAGCGTCATGCGATCGAGATGGTGCTCCTTGGACCAGAAGCCAGGCTTAATGGCGGACAGCTTCACGCTTAACCTCAATGAATGATGCCAGCCCCTCGTGGGACCACATATGGCATCGCGATCTGGATTGGCAATGCGGCGCTTTTGCGACGCTCGCGGGACGAAAGCTATTCCTCGGTGCGGATCAGCACCGTTTCTCCGATGAGGAGAAACAGCAGAAAGGGGGCCCAGGCTGCGAGGAAAGGCGGATAGGCACCGAGATTACCCATAGCGAGCGCGAAATTGTCCGCCACAAAATAGGCGAAGCCGAGCGCCATGCCGATGACCGCACGAACGAAAAGCCGCCCGGAGCGCGCGAGGCCGAAGGCCGCGACCGCCGCCAGCAGCGGCATGAGCACCGCCGAGATCGGCCCCGACAATTTGTGCCAGAGCCCTGCGCGCAGAGGCCCGGTCGGCCGCCCAGCCGCTTCGAGATCCTCGATCGCCGAGCGCAGTTGCAGGATCGACTTTGACGCCGGATCGACGCTGGACAGGGTGAAGCGGTCAGGTGTCACGCCTCGGGCGAAAGCGAAGGCCGGCAAGGTCGAGGTCGTGCCCAGAGTGACGTCGAAACGGCTGGCATTGGCGATCTCCCAGCCACCGGCCCTCTGCACGCCCAGCTTACCCTTCACGATCGAGAGCAGGCGTCCGCCGTCGCGATCGTAGATAGTCACGTTGTCCAGCTGCGTCTGCGCACCGCGACCGCGGGCCACCATGGCGTGGATCAGGTCGTCGCCATCACGCACCCACACGTTGGACACAATGCCCCGATCACGTGGGATCGGCCCATAATTGGCGTTCTGCCATGCGGTCAGCGTGGCGGTGGAGCGCGCTACAACGCGTTCGTTAAATGCGAAGGACAGAATTGCCACGCCCAGGCTCGCCACGACCAGCGGCGCCAGAATCTGGTGCGCCGACACGCCGGCCGCCTTCATCGAGATAATCTCGCTGTTCTGGTTGAGCGTGACGAAGGTGATCAGCGTGGCCAGCAGAGCCGCAAAAGGCAGGAATCGCGCGATGATCTGCGGCGTGCGCAGCGTCGCGTAGAGCCAGAGCTCGGCATTGCCGTTGCCTGGGTGCGCGAGGATGTCGCCCGATTCGCCGAGCAGGTCGAGCGCCAGGAGCACGATGACCAGCGCCGCCAGCACCGAGACGAAGCGCACGAGGAACATGCGCGCCATGTAGAAGGTGATCGTCCGCGACGCGAAGAAGCTGGCACCGCTCATGCGCGACCCTTTCCACCCACTCGGCGAATCCAGCCGGTGACCGCCTTGGCCGCCTTGTCGGCGGCGCGTTCCAGCGCGCCGATCGGCTGCCCGCCGGGCACGAAGGCGATCGTGCGGTACATCCACCAGACCAGCGCGGCGAACAGCAGGAAAGGTACCCACAAGGCAATCAGCGGATCGATTCGGCCGAGCGCCGCGACCGAGGCGGCATATTCGTTGATCTTGTGCTGGGTGACGATCATCACGATCGACAGGAACACGCCCAGCGCCGATGAGGAGCGCTTGGGCGGCACCGCGAGCGCCAGCGCCAGCATGGGCAGCAGGAACATCGTCGCCACTTCGACCAGCCGGAAATGGAATTCCGATCGAAACTGCGCCCGCTGCTTGGCCGGGGTCTGTGGTTGGTGCGCGGTCACGACCAACTCGGGCATCGTCATTTCCAGATCGCGGCCGCCTCGCTGGCGAAACGCCTCCATCTTGGGCAGGTCGATCGGCAGGTCATGGCCTACGAACTGGAGCACGCGCGGCTCCTTGAAGCTGGGCGCATCATGGACCAGCACGCCCTTCTGCAGGCGCAGGATGATGGTGTCGGGATCGTCGGTGGCAAGGAACTGGCCATGCTCGGCGGTCACCGCCAAGCTCTTTCCGTCGGTTCCCTCGGTCATCAGGAAAATGCCGGTGAGTTCGCGCCCACCGTCCCGGCTGCTCTCGACGCGGATCGTCATGCGCTTGCCGAGCTTGGTGAACTCGCCGACCTTGATCGATGCACCGAGCGCGCCGGAGCGCAGTTCGAAGCGCAGACCCTCATATTTGTAACGGGAATAAGGCTGGATGAAGCCGACGATCGCGAGGTTCAGCAGAGCCAGGCCGATCGCGTAATAATAAGGCACGCGCAGCAGGCGCCCATAGCTCATCCCCACCGCGCGGAACACGTCGAGTTCGGACGACATGGCGAGCTTGCGGAAGGCCAGCAGGCATCCGAGCATCAGGCCGATCGGTATGCCGAGCGACATATATTCGGGGATCAGATTGGCGAGCATCCGCCAGACGACGCTGACCGGCCCGCCCTCCGACACCACGAAATCGAACAGACGCAGCATCTTGTCGAGGGTGAGCAGCATCGCCGCGATCACCAGCGTCGCGATCAGCGGCGTGGCGACGAGACGGGCGAGATAGCGGTCCGTAAGCGTGTCAAATCTCAACTTTTCGACGCCCCATGACCATGTTCTGGCCGCAATCGCAGCCCACTTTCCGACTCATGGGGGCATGTGCCGGCCATGCGTTCGCGCTTGGCTATAGCTTCCAGGAGTAATGAGGTCATGTCGAAACTTGTGGCGGGGATGGCTGGACTGATGATCGCGATGGGCATGCCCGTCGCGGCCGGTGCCGCCGTGCTCGGCCCCGATGCAGCCGCCTGTAATGGCAATTCGCCCGCGATTCTCGTGCATGTCGAGGGTCTGAAGAAGCGCACCGGCACGCTTCGCGTCCAGTCCTATGGCGGCAATCCGAAGCATTATTTCGATAAGGGCAGCTATCTGCGCCGCATCGACGTCCCGGTTCCCGCATCGGGTCCGGTTGACATCTGCGTCAAACTTCCTGCCGACGGAGCTTATGCGGTCTCGGTCCGCCATGACGTGGACGGATCGGGCAAGACCGGCATGGAGGATGGTGGCGGTATGTCGGGCAATCCCCGGCTGTCGCTGCTCGACGTCCTGTTCAAGCGCAAGCCGGATCCGCAGAAAGTTCAGATCGAGGTGACCGGAATGACGAAGGTGTCGGTCGTGATGAATTATGTGAAGGGCGGTTCCTTCGGCCCCATCGCCATGGCGGCTCGCTAAACGATGGCCACGGTCGCGCTCCTTTCCAACCCGCGCTCGACGGGCAACCTGTCGATGCTGCCGCGGATGCGGAGCTTCTGCGCCTCGCAGAGCGACATCTTTCATTATGAGGTGGAGTCGGTCGAGCAGATCGGTGAGGCGCTGCGCACGATTGCCCGGGTCAATCCCAAGGTGCTCGTCGTCAACGGCGGCGACGGCACCGTCCAGGCCGCGCTGACCGAACTTTATCTCGGCAACCATTTCGACGGGTCGCCGCCCCCGGTCGCCGTGCTGCCCAATGGCAAGACCAACCTCATCGCCCTCGATCTCGGCGCCGTCGGCGACCCCATCGCCGCGCTTCGCCGCGTGATGGAGATCGCCCGCAGCGGCATCGAGGAGCATGTCGTGGTGCGCGAGTTGATCGCGCTGTCGGACGGGTTGGACGGGTCGCGGCCGGTTCTGGGGATGTTTCTCGGCGGGGCAGGCCTGGCCGACACGATCCTCTACTGCCGCAACAAGATCTACCCGCTCGGCCTGCCGAACGGGATCAGCCATTTTCTCACCGCGATCGCGGTGCTGGTGACGCTGATCCTCGGCATCCGCACCGCTTTCCTGCCGCCCGCCGCGCGTCCGTTGAAGGTGTCGATGATGCGCGCCGGGCAGATCCAGGGCCGCTTCTCGCTGCTGATCGTCACCACCCTGCACAAGCTGCTGCTCGGTAGCAGCACGGGCGGCGGCGCAGCATCGGGCGCTCTCCAGTTGATGGTGGTCGAACAGCGCCCCCTGCCGCTGCTTCGTGCCCTGTTCGCTGGCATCTTCGGCCGCGTGGGACGCGACCGGATGGACGGCGTCCATTTCGAATATGGCGATGAGATCCAGATCGAAGGCGAGCGCTCGAGCGTGATTCTCGATGGCGAAATCTTCCAGGCCGATGCCGGCAAGCCGATCGTGTTGAAGACCACGCCGCCCGTGCCCTTCCTCCGTCTGGCCGCCTGACCGGGTAACCGATGCCGCTGGAAACGCTGGTGGCGACGGAGCTGGCCGAGCCCGTCGATCCGAAGGTCTCGGCCATGGCCGCTGCCTTGGCCGCCCGCTATCCCGGCGCCTCGCGATCGGTCCTCTTCTACGGATCCTGCCTACGCGAGGCCAACCTCGACGGGCTGATGCTCGACTTTTACCTGATAGTATCGGACTATAGCGCCGCCTATGGACCGGGCTGGCTGGCCTTCGCCAACCGCCATGTGCCTCCCAATGTCTTCCCGTTCGAGCATGACGGGCTGATCGCCAAATATGCCGTTCTGAGCGAGGCCGACTTCCGGCGGCTCGCTTCCGGCTTGACGCGCAACGTCTCGGTCTGGGCACGCTTCGCCCAGCCCTCGCGGCTGGTCTGGTGTGCGGACGAAGCCGCCGCCGAGGAGGCCGCCCGCGCCATAGCGGGTGCCGCACCCGCGCTACTGGCCGCAGCCCGCCCGCTGCTTCCGGACTCGCTGAGCGTCGCCGAACTGTGGGAGGGGGCCTTCGCCCTGACCTATGGTGCCGAGCTTCGCGCCGAACGCCGGGGTCGCGCATCATCGGTGGTCGCGGCCGACCCAGCCCGCTATGCCCGCTTCACCGCCCCGGCGCTCGCCATGGCCGGCCTCGGCGCGGCTATAGAGGGCAACATGGTCCGCTTCGCCGAGCCCGTGTCCATCGCCGAAAGCCAGGCAGGCCGCAGTGCATGGCGTCGGCGTCGGCGGGAAGGCAAAGCGCTGACTCTCCTACGGCTCGCAAAGGCGAGCACCACTTATGCCGGCGGCATCGATTATCTGGCGTGGAAGATAAATCGTCATGCAGGCGCCGCGATCCAGATCAAGCCTTGGCAACGGCGCTGGCCGATCGTCGGTGCGCTGGCGCTGCTTCCCCGGCTTATCGCGCGAGGTGCCGTCCGATGACCCGACAAAGGACGAGCTGAACGGTTTCAGGCGGCCTGCGATGCCCTCCGGCCGGGTCGACGCCCCATCGCCCGCGCGATCGCTTTGCCCAGGGCAGAGATGGTGAAGGGTTTGCGCAACACCTCATGGTCCGCGAAATCCTCGGTCTGCCCCGCTTCCCCCACATAGCCTGTGACGAACAAAACGGCGATTTCGGGATAATCTCGGCTGATCGCGGCGATAAGCTCGGGGCCGGTCATGCCCGGCATCATGACGTCGGTGAGGACCAGGTCGAAACTGCCCCCTCCCGCCAATATCGCAAGCGCTTCCTCGCCAGAGCCGCAAGCGCGTACGACATGCCCGAGTTCGGTCAGCCCTGCCCTCGTGGAGGCCTGCACCCGCGGATCGTCCTCCACCAGCAGAATCTCCAGCGCACCGGTATCCGGGCGGGCGGCAACCGACAGTTCCACGCCGCTGCGCTGCGCGGCGATGCCGTGATGGCGCGGCAGCAACAGCGATATGGTCGTCCCCCGGCCCAGCTCTGACGCAATGTGGACATCGCCCATGGACTGCCGGACAAAACCGAAGATCTGGCTGAGGCCCAAGCCAGTGCCCTTTCCGACCGGCTTGGTCGTGAAAAAGGGTTCGAAGGCGCGCTCCATCACCTGCTTCGACATGCCGCAACCGGTGTCGGAAACGCTGATCCGGACATAGTCCCCAGGCTTGAGTCCACCGCTGGCGGCGGCATCGAGCGAGATGTCCTCCACGGCGATATCGAGGCGTCCCGCCCCCTCCATGGCGTCGCGGGCATTGACCGCCAGGTTGAGAATCGCATTTTCCAGCTGATGCGCGTCCGCCCATATCGGCCATAGCGCGCTCGCCGCATGGACGTTGACCACCACGCGCTCGCCCAGCGTCCGGTCGAGCAGCACCTTCATGCCGGCGACCAGCTTGGCGGGCAGCACCGCGTCGGGCAACAAAGGCTCGGCGCGCGCGAAGGACAACAGCCGACGGGTCAATGCCGCCGCCCGGTCCGCGCCTTCGAGTGCCCCGTCGATGTACAAGCCCGCCTCGGCGGGGTGTTTCGCCAGCTTGCGCCGCGCAAGATCGAGACCGCCCACGACCACCGAAAGCATGTTGTTGAAATCATGCGCAATGCCGCCGGTCAACTGACCGACCGCTTCCATCTTCTGCGCCTGTGCCAGTTGCGCTTCAGCCCTGGCTCGCGTCTCGCTTTCCGCCAGCAGGCGGCGGTTGGCCTCGCTGAGTTCATGGGTGCGGGCAGCAACCGCAGCCTCGAGCTGCGCGGCGCGATCCGCTTCCGCTTCCATAGCCTCGGCCGCGTGCGCCCGCTGGGCAACCGCTGCAGCCGCCAGCCAGCCAAGCAGGATGGCCAGCCCCATCAACGAAAGACCGAGCACCGAAAGGAGCGTCGCGAACCAGTTGGCCCGCTCGGCAGAGAAGAGCGTCGCCTCCGACCGCTGGCCCAGCCGCTCGCGCTCGCGCGCGGCTATCTGTTCGAGCGTCTCGGAAATGGCACGGACGTTCGACGACTCGCCGGCCTTGCTGAACATGCCGATCGCGTACCAACCCTTGCCGACATTGGCGAAAGCGGCTGCGGCGGCGAGCTCCTTTTCGCGGTCCGCGGCAAGCGCTTCCAGCCTGCGGACGAGCCGTTGCTGGCCCGGCTGACCGGATGTCAGCCGGTCGAGCTGGCGCAGCTGGCTCATCGCCCGGCGCCATTCGTCGTAGAAGATCGTGCCGACCTTGCGATCGCTGCTGACAACGTAGCGAGCAAGAGCGGCTTCCGACCGCGCCATCGACGCGTCGAGAGAGCGCGTGAGGACCATGATGTCGTAGCTATGCTGCTCCCGGCGCAACGCGGCATCCCGGGCGTCGTTCGATCGCGCGACCATGGTCACGACGGCGATCAGCAGGCCGATCGCCACCACGACCAGCAGGGCTGCTGCGATCGATCGCCGCGCGCCCTGCGACAGGTTCCGTACCCACGCGACGGAAGCTTTGAGCGTCATACCCATCTTGTATCGCAGCCGGAGCGACCGGGATAGCCCATCCCGGTCGCTCCCGTGCCGATCAGGCTATGACACCGATCGCGCGGCCCGCACTTTCGAACATCGCCAGGATTTGATCGACCTGCTCGTCGCTGTGCTCCGCACAAAGCGAGCAGCGCAGCAGGAAGGTCCCGGCGGGAGTCGCGGGCGGGCGAGCCGTATTGACGTAGAGGCCGGCCTCGAGAAGCCCCTGCCACAGCGCTACGGCTTGAGCCATGTCGGTCAGGATCACCGCGATGATCGCCGACTGGGCGGTCTCCGTGCCGAGCTTGTAGCCCATGTCGCGGAGTCCCTGGTGGAGCCGGCGCGAATTCTTCCACAAATGTGCCCGCTTCTCACCCGCGTGCATCAGCTTGCGGATCGAAGTCGCGGCGGTGGCGACCACCGAGGGCGGCAGCGATGCCGTGAAGACATAGGGTCGGCAGACGAGGCGCAGCACTTCAAACTTCGGATGGTTGGAAACGCAGAAGCCGCCCACCGTACCGACCGACTTGGAGAAGGTGCCCACGACGAAATCGATATCGTCCGCAACACCGGCTTCCTCGAACACGCCCCGGCCATGTTCGCCGAAGAAGCCCATCCCATGAGCCTCATCGCATAGGATCATCGCGCCATGCTTCTTCGCGACCGCAACCATCTCCGGCAGCGGCGCGATGTCGCCCATCATCGAATAGACCCCCTCGAGCACGACGAGCTTGCCCGCCTCGGCCGGCAGACGGCCGAGCCGTTTGTCGAGATCCTCGACCGAATTGTGGCGGAAACGGACGATTTCCGCATCGCCAAGCCAGCAGCCATCATAGATCGAGGCATGGCTGTCGGCGTCGAGAATGATGTAGTCGCCCTTACCCGCGAGCGTGGAGATCATGCCCAGATTGGCCTGGTACCCGGTCGAGAAGACGATCGCGTGCTTGGTGCCGTAGAACTCCTTGAGCGCGTCCTCGCACTCCTTGTGGCCCTGATAGGTACCGTTCAGCACCCGGCTTCCCGTCGTGCCCGAACCATAGGCGTCGAGCGCGGCCTTGCCGGCGGCGATGACGTCCGGGTCGAACGTCATGCCCATATAGTTGTAGGTGCCCAGCAAGATTGTCTTCTTGCCGTTGATCAGCGCCTCGGTGGGCGACAGCACCTTTTCCATCACGATCGCATAGGGATCGCGCACGCCGGTCGCGAGCAGCGCCTCGCGCTCGGCGATGAGCGGGTCGAATTTCGAGAAGAGATCGCTGGCCAAGGTCAGCCCCGCAGCTTCATGACGGCATCGACGAGCTGTCCGACAGTCTCGATCTCCGCCTGCATGTTCATCGTGATGATGATGTCGAACTCGTCCTCGACGGCGGCGACGAAATCCATCACCGTCAGGCTGTCCCATTCGAGATCGCCGGCGAAGCTGGTTGCATCGGTCAGGTCGATCCCCTTCTTGTTGAAGGGCTCGATCTGCTCAGCCACGCGGGTGAAGGTATCGTCTCTGCTGCTCATTATCGTTCCTCAGTGCGATTGCGCCAGCGTCGGCAAGGCCGACCGCTCGCCACCCGCGGCAAAATGACCGATCCGCAAGCGCGGAGCCGGCCCTGCCCGTCCTGCCACGCTCTAGGATGACAGAGCCGCGCTTGCCAAGCGATTGCGGCGGCTTCGCGGCAGAGCGGAGGCGGGAGCCGACTTTCCCGGCCTGTGTCACGCAATTGTCTCTTTGCCGCCCCACGAGGCCGTGCCATTACCGGCGCGCACTTCAGAGGGACACATGGCAGCCGACGAAACAAGAGCGCCGCCGCGCGGTCAGTTCGCGCCCGATGCGGTCCATCTCCTGCGCACCGCCCAGCAGATCCAGTATCAGCTGAGCCAGATGGCCGACCAGAAGGCCAACATGCTCATGGGCGCCACCTTCGTCATCTTCACGATCACCGTCGGGCAGTTGAAGGCCGGCGGCCAGGCCCCCGTCGCGCTGATGATCCTTGGCGCCGCGGCCTTTCTCTCGGCGTTGCTCGCGGTGATGGCGGTGCTGCCCTCGACCAAGGTGCCGCCCCGCGCCAACGGGCCGGCGAACATGCTGTTCTTCGGCTCCTTTACGCAGATCGAAGAAGACGAGTTCGTCCAGTTCGTGCTCGACACGGTCACCGACAGCGACGCCGTTTACGCCGCCTTCGCCCATGACATCTACCAGAATGGCCGCGTGCTCGCCCGCAAGAAGTACAGGCTCCTCGGCTATGCCTATCGGGTGATGCTGGGCGGGCTCATCCTCAGCTTCCTAGCCTTCATGGCGCAGATGGTGATCGATTTCGGCTGACGAGCGCGCTCAGAGCCAGCCCTGCGCGCGATACCAGGAGGCGGTAGCGTCAAGACCCGGCTGGGCCGTCACTTCCGGCCGCCAGATCGTCGTGGGAGGGCGCGTCCGGACGACCCAGTCGGGATGACAGAAATAGCGGACGCGATCGCCGGTCAACTTTGCCTTGTCACCCAGTCTCTGCCGCTCGAAGAAAGCGGCCAGCTGCAGCAGCGGCTTCGGCGTGGATAGGGTGAGCAGCTTGGGACGCCCTACCGCCACGCCGATCATCCGCCCGAAATCCTTGTGCGAATATCCCTCGGACGCCCCATCGTCGGGTTCATAGACCTGCGCGTGGGCTTCCGCCGCGTCGACGAGTGCCACCAGAAGACGCGCGAGGTCACCTGCTTCGATCAGCGAAAGGCGCCCCTTGGGGGGCAACGGCAGGATCCCCCGGCGCGCAGCGATGCGGAACAGCTCCAGCATCTCCCGGTCGCCGGCGCCGTAGATCGCCGGTGGTCGCACGATCGTCCAATCGAGCGAGGACTGCACGACCATCGCCTCGGAAGCGCGTTTGGACCAGCCATAGTCCGACAGGTCCGGCTCGCGCGCCGACAGGGAAGAGACATGAATGAAGCGCCGGACGCCAGCGGCTTCGGTGGCGGTGACGAGCGAAGCCGTCCCGGTGACATTGCCCTCGATGAACCCGGCCAGAGTCGGCGCGTTGACCACGCCCGCGACGTGGATCACCGCATCCACGTCTTGGACAAGCTCGCCCAGCGCCACATGATCCTCGAGCGTGCCGCGCAGCCATTCGACATTGGGATGCGGCAGTTGGGCCCGGCGGGTCAACGCGCGCACTTCATGGCCCGCTTCGGCGGCCACACGAAGGACATGCCCCCCGAGAAAGCCGGTACCGCCAGTGACCGCCAAGATCATAGAAGCACCATATGGTCGCGGTGGACGAGGGCCGAACGCGGCGCATAGCCGAGCACGTCTTCCAGCGCCTCGCGCCGGCGACCGACGATCTTGGCCGCATCATCGGCGTCATATTCGGCCAGGCCGCGGGCGAAGGCCTCCCCCTCGGGGCCGCAAATGTCGACGACGTCGCCGCGCGAAAAGCGTCCCTGGACTCCCGTGGCGCCCGCCGCCAGCAGGCTGCGCCCTTCGAGCAGCGCCGCAGCCGCACCGGCATCGACCATGACCCTGCCCTTCGCCGTCAGACGGCCGGCGAGCCAGGCCTTGCGCGCGCTGCCGATGCGGCTGCCGAGAAAAACGGTACCGTGTCCGTCGGCTTCATAAGCGGCCAGCGGATGCTCGCGTTTGCCGGAGATGATCGCCAGATGTGCGCCCGACCTTTGCGCGATCCTCGCCGCCTCCAGCTTCGAGATCATGCCGCCCGATCCCATGCCCGACGCCGAGCCGCCATCGGCCATGGCGCGGATGCGCGCATCGATCCGCGCGACCTCCGGCACCAGGCGCGCGGTCGGATCGCGATGGGGATTGGCCGTGTAGAGGCCGTCGATGTCAGACAGCAGGATCACCCCGGCTGCGCCCGCAGCCTGCCCGATGCGCGCAGCAAGACGATCATTGTCTCCGAAGCGGATTTCCGCGGTAGCGACCGAATCATTCTCGTTGATCACGGGAACGACGCCGAGGCTCAGCAGGCGATCGAGCGTCGATGCCGCGTTCAGATAGCGCCGCCGGTCTTCGAGATCGTCGAGCGTGACGAGCATCTGCGCCGCCGTCAGCCCCTGCGCATGGAGCAGTTCGGCCCAGCAATGCGACAGCGCGATCTGCCCGGTCGCCGCCGCAGCTTGCGCATCTTCCAGGCTGGCGCGTCCACCCTTGGCCAAACCGAGCCGACGCGCGCCCAGCGCGATCGCGCCCGAGGAGACTACGGCAATCTGCTGGCCGGCCCGGTGCCGGGCCGCGATATCGGCAACCACGCCTTCCAGCCATGCGCGGCGAACCTTGCCGTCGGGATCGACGAGCAGAGCCGAACCGATCTTCACGACCAGTCGGGAACAAGTGGCGGGAGCGAAGTGGCTGGCAGACATCGTCAGATCGGTGACCAGGGCTCGTCATTCTCGTTGGCGGCCGTGGTTTCGGGCGCCGGGCCGAGTATCTCGATGATCTGGTCAAGCACGGCGGGAAGGCCCTGCCCGCTCGCTCCCGACAGCAGCATCACCTCGGCGCCGCTCTTCTTGGCCAGCTTCTTGGCGAGCTTGTCGAGCGCCTTGGGTTCGACCGCGTCGATCTTGTTGAGCGCCAGGACCTGCGGCTTGTCGGCGAGGCCAGCGCCATAGGCATCAAGCTCGCTGCGAACGATCTCATAGGCATCGACCGGATCGTCACCGCTCGCATCGACGAGATGCAGCAGCACACGGCATCGCTCGATATGGCCGAGGAACCGATCGCCGATACCGGCGCCCTCCGCCGCCCCCTCGATCAGGCCCGGAATGTCCGCCACGACGAACTCGCGTCCTTTGTGGCTCGCTACCCCCAGTTGCGGACGAATAGTCGTGAAGGGATAATCGCCTACCTTCGCCTTGGCGTTGGACACGGCGTTGATGAAGGTCGATTTGCCGGCGTTGGGCAAACCGACGAGGCCACAATCGGCAAGCAGCTTCAGGCGCAACCAGACCCACATCTCCTCGCCCGGCCAGCCGGTGCCATGCTGCCGCGGAGCGCGGTTGGTCGACGTCTTGTAGCTCGCATTGCCACGCCCGCCGTCGCCGCCGCGGAGAAACACCTCGCGCTGTCCGGCAACGATGAAGTCGGCCAGCACCTCGGACTTGTCCTCCGACAAGATCTGCGTTCCGACCGGAACCCGGATCACGAGATCGTTTCCGCCTGCACCCGTACGGTTGGAGCCGGCGCCACCATGGCCGCGCTGCGCCTTGAAATGCTGCGTGTACCGGAAGTCGATAAGCGTGTTGAGGCCGGCAACCGCTTCGAAGATGATGTCGCCGCCCTTGCCGCCATGGCCGCCGTCGGGGCCGCCATATTCGATATATTTTTCACGCCGGAAGCTGACAGCTCCAGGCCCGCCGGTTCCCGAGCGAATGAAAATCTTTGCTTGATCCAGAAAATGCATCGCGCGCCTTTATACCAATTGGCGGCGAAAAGAACCCGTCGGCATCGGGAGCGGTACGAATAGATGAGGCTGTTACCAGCCGCGCATCACACGCAATTGATGTGCGAGCGTCTGCCGCGCCGAATCGCGGGGCAGGTCAAGTGCATCGGCGATCGGCTCGCCGAGCAGGCCTTCGCCGAGAGCGGTGAGTACCAATATGTGCGTGATCTGCCGCAGCGGGGCACCGCGATATTCGCCGAGTTCCTCTACGACCGCGTGGACTGCCTCGAGAATGGGCGCGAGCCCTTCGCGTTCACCGGTCAGCACCATCCAGGAGACCAGCGCAGCGAGCCCCTGCTTCTCGAACACGTCGAAAGTTATATCGACCACTTCGCGCAAGTCGCTTTCATTGCGCCGCGCCTCGACGACCTTCTGCTCGATTTCTTCTACCGCCCGGCTCACAACCATTTCGGCCATGGCACGGCGAAGCTCGCCGGCCGATCCGAAATGGTGCAGCACATTGGCGTGGGTACGATGGATTCGCTTTGCCACCGCCATCAGCGTGACGGCCTGCGGCCCTTCCTCGATCAGGATAGTGCGCGCAGCATCGATCGCGCGGAAGCGCATCTCCTCTGTCGACAAACGCTGACGGGTATTTGGCATCGTCGGCCCCCCTTCGGCCGCGCCGATAAGAATGCGGCCAACCAGCCTGACCGCCGCTGGGCTCGCCCTAGCATAGCGGCGGTCGGGCTGGCCCAGCATTTTCTGTCATGGAATCAAGCAAGACTTTGGCACTTGCCAGAAATCCGATCAGGCGGCGAGAGCGTCTTCCCGGTCGTAGCCGATGCGGGCATCTTCATCCACAGTGATGCTCGCGAAGGCGCGGCGCTCGAATTCGACGCAGTTGACCACCGAGTCGCGGGCCCGGCATGCGCGCGTGCCCACGACACCCGTCGGCTGAAAGCCTAGCTTTGCCAGCACCCGGCCCGACGCGGCATTGTCGGCAAAGTGGCCGGCCCGCAGCTTCGGCAGCCGCAGACAATTGTCGGCGATATCCATCATCGCGCGACCGGCCTCCGTCGCGAAGCCCAGCCCCCAATAGGAGCGGGCGATCCAGTAGCCGAGTTCGACTCCATCATCAGTGGAGTCGAAAGCGATCCCGCCGACGAGGCGCGGCGCGCCCAGGGTTCGCGCGAAGATCAGGAAATTGGGCAGCGGGCCATGGTCCGCCGCCAGGAAAGCCTCGGCGTCGCCCAGCGTGTAGGGCCAGGGCGCCCGCGCCAGCCGCGACACGATGGCGAAATCGCCGATCGCCGCCGTCAGAGCCTGGGCATCCTCTCTCCAACCGGGACGCAGCAAAAGCCGCGGGGTACGAGCGAACATCTCTTTCTCCCTTATCGCTGCCCCGGAAACGCCTTTGAACCCAAAAGGTTACAGCGCAGCGACACTTTTTTGAGGGAGAAATAAAAAAGGGAGAGGTGCGACCCTCTCCCTCATCGGTCCGGCACTGCCGGACCCAGGGTCGCCTCTCCGGACGACCCTCGACGGATCATCCGTTTATTCAGCCGCCTCGGCAAACGCCGCGACGCTGACATATTTGCGGCCAAGCTTGCCGCTGTGGAATTCGACGCGGCCTTCGGCGAGCGCGAACAGGGTGTGGTCCTTACCGATGCCGACATTGCGACCCGGATAGACCTTGGTGCCGCGCTGGCGGACGATGATGTTGCCACCGATGACGGTTTCGCCACCGAACTTCTTCACGCCAAGGCGACGGCCGGCCGAATCACGACCGTTGCGCGAAGAGCCGCCTGCTTTCTTATGTGCCATCTCAAACTACTCCGTTTGGCTCTTCGATCAGGCTTCAGCGGCGGCCGGAGCGTCGGCCTTTGCCTTGGAAGCCTTCTTCGCCGGGGCGTCGCCGCCGACCGAAAGGATCTTCAGGATCGTGTGCTGCTGGCGATGGCCGTTACGGCGACGATAGTTGTGACGGCGGCGCTTCTTGAAGACGATGACCTTCTCGCCCTTCGCCTGCGCAACGATTTCCGCCGAAACGCTGAGGCCCTTGACGTCCTTCAGCTCAGCACCCTCACCCGCGAGAAGAACGTCGTCCAGCGACACGGTCGAACCCGCGTCACCCGGAATCTTCTCCACGACGATCTTGTCTCCCGCGGCAACGCGATACTGCTTGCCGCCCGTGCGCACGATAGCGAACATGGCCCTCATCACTTCTTCAAAAGCTGTTAGCGCGAACAGGGGACACTCGGCCACCAGCCCACGCAGGAAAGCGGCTCGCTAGAGGTCGAAGGCCCGAAAGTCAACCTCTATGCGTGCCATAGCGTGAATCACCGGGCGCTTCCGGCCGGATCCCGAGCGACTCAGTGGCGGTGCTGGCGGCGAAGCTTGTAGCGGCCTTCGGAGAAGCCATCGAACAAGCCCGAAATCGCCGGGTGGTCGACCTGCTCGTCGCTATCGTCGCGCATCAGATTCTGCTGGCTGACATAGGCGATGTAGCTGCTGTCGCTGTTTTCGGCGAACAGATGATAGAACGGCTGGTCCTTCGCCGGCCGCATGTCGGCGGGAATCGATTCGTACCATTCGTCGGTGTTCGCGAACACCGGGTCGACGTCGAACACGACTCCACGAAATTCGAACAGCCGGTGCCGCACGACATCGCCGATCGCGAAACGCGCATGCGCGACGGGCGGAGGAGCGATTCCCTGGGGCAGCAGGCCGGGGGCCTGCGCAATGGCAACATTCTTATCGATCACGGGATTTAATGTAGGGAAGTCTCTCCCACTTGCAAGCAGGTGCTTGGCAAGTGCGAAACTCTGGGCTAATGGCCCGCCCCTATCGACTGGCGAGCGGCTTCACGGCCCGTTCGCTCCACCTCTGCGGAGAGGTGCCGGAGTGGTCGATCGGGGCGGTCTCGAAAACCGTTGTGCGGGTAACCGTACCGTGGGTTCGAATCCCACCCTCTCCGCCATTTCCTCGACAGTATTTACCAAAGGCACGGCTAAGCGCCGTCCTCGGCCTACAGATAGAGCCGCGCAAGCAGCGCTGCCATCCGGCCAGCGAACCATTGCCCTGAGAGCGATTCGCGCAGCCGGCGTTGCGCCTCCTCCACCATCGCCACGCGCCGCTCCTCGTCACGCAGATAGGGCAGGCAGGCTTGCTCGAGATCGGCGAAGTCCCACCGCACGGGAACGTAGGTGATGCCGGGAACGAACAGTTCGGGGTCGGTTCTTATGTGCCCAGTGTCGGGCTTAACCAGCAGGCACCCGGCCCGAATCGCCTCGAAATCGCGCCAGCAGAGTTCACCATAGCCGAAGGGGCTGACGCAGAGGCGTGCCGAGCGCAGTTCCGCCTGATAGGCTGCCTGCGACACCCGTTCGCGCGGTACGGCGACGCGCCAGCGCGCGCCCGCCGATTCGAGCGCCTTAATCGCAGGCGCGCGAAGCGCCTCGAGCCAATTGCCCGGCGCGACATGGACGCGACCACACAGGTCGATCGAACGGTGGGCCCGGGGCGATATGGTGGGCAGGCGGGAGATTTCGTCGTCGAGCGCGATGCTCCAGCCAAGATGCAGCCGCTCGGGTGAGGCAAGCGGCGAGGGCTGGCCGATGGGGATGATGTCGCTTGCGAACGACCATCCGCCGTGCCGCGCGGCATAATCGGTCAGGTTGCTCTTCCCCTGAAAGGAGCGACCATAGGCTGCGGGATCGGTGAAGAGATGCTTTTTCACATAGAGGTCGACCAGATCGACCACCTCGGGCCACAGCACCGCGCTGTCGTCGTCTCCGTCGAAATAGACGAAACGCGGCTTGCGGCCCGCTTGGCCGGCCTGCCGGAGCCGCCTTACGATCGCCTCAGCCTCGGGAGCAGGGCGGCGAAAGGAAAGCTTGATCCCAATCGCATCGTAACGCGGCAGCAGTGCCTCGACCTCGGCTCCTTCCCCCTGGAGCGGCCGCCAGTCCACGGCCAGCCCCAATTTCCGGCGTAGATGCCATCGGTGGCGCCAGATCGGTGCAAACTGTTGCTCGCTGGTATATTCCCTGTCGTCGCTGAGAAGGAGCAGGCGCACACGAGGCCTGGTAAAGCCGGTGACAGCCGCCGCGGCCAGCCCTTCCAGATGCCGACGCAGCCGCCGGTACGTCGATGTCACCGCTTGGCTCGCCGATAGGTGGCCAGCGCCTGCGCGACGACCTGGTCCATGTTATAATAGCGATAGGTTGCGAGCCTACCCACGAACAGCACGTCGGGCAGCGCGTCCGCCATCGCCTGATAGGCGCGGAAACGCTCCTGATTCTCGGCCCGTGGAACGGGATAATAGGGGTCACCATCATCGGCGGGATATTCATAGCTGATGCTGGTCGACGAGGACTGCTGGCCGGTCAGATATTTATACTCGGTGATCCGGGTATGGGGGGTCTGCTGGTCGGGATAGTTCACCACCGCGGCCGCCTGGAACCGCTCCATCGCCAGCGTCTCGTGCCGGAAGGTCAGCGAACGATAGGGCAGCGGCCCATGACAGCGGCCGAAATAGTCATCGATCGGTCCAGTAAAGACGAGGCGGTCGAAGGCGACGGCCTCCCGGACGTCGAAGAAATCGACCCCCGTCGCCACGGTGATGTTCGGATGATCGAGCATCCGCATGAACAGAGCCGTATATCCCTCGGCCGGCATCGCTTGGAAACTGTCGGTGAAGTAGCGGTCGTCAAGATTGGTGCGCACCGGCACGCGCGCGGTGACGGACGCGTCGAGTTGGGACGGATCGAGGCCCCATTGCTTGCGGGTATAGCCTCGAAAGAAGCTCTCGTAGAGTGCCCTGCCAACCCGCCCGACGACGACATCCTCCGATGTGGACACCGGCGATACCGGCTCGGCCACGCTCTGGAGGTAAGCCTCCGCTTCGGCTTCGCTCGACAGGGACAAGCCGTTCAGAAGATTCAGCGTCGTCCGGTTGATGGGGAATGGTAGATCCCGCCCGCCGACATGCGCGAGAACGCGATGTTCATAGGGGCGCCATGCGGTGAAGGCCGAGAGATAGTCGACGACGTCCTGGCTGTTCGTGTGGAAGATATGCGGGCCGTAGCGATGGACGAGAATGCCTGCTCCGTCCCGCTCATCATAGGCGTTCCCGCCCACATGCGCCCGTCGATCGAGCACGAGAACGCGAAGCCCGGCGTCCGCCGCAAATCGTTCCGCCATGACCGCACCTGCGAATCCAGCGCCGACGACGAGCACGTTCCATCGAGTGCCCGCCAGCGCGGCTATGCCGGCGACCTGCTTCACCTGCCGAGCCAGCGCTTTCTCGCAGCCAGACCATAGATGCCCAGCGCAACTGCTGCGAACAGGAACCACTGCACGGCATAGCCGCGATGATTGTTCGGGATCGTCTCGACCGATGGCGGCGTGCTCGGCGCATAGCCGGGCAGCGGCGCTTCGAGGACGATCAGCCACGGCAGCGGCTGGCCGGTCGCATCGGCGAAACGGTGCGCCAGCACCTCGTCGGGGATGAGCACGCCCATCCCTTCAAGGACGGAGCCGGCCACCGGGGGCGGCAGCGTCTTGCCGACAGCTTGCCAGCCGATGTCCGCCATGATCAACCGCCCGTCAGCCAGGCGACAGCCGACGATCGTCCGGAAACCGCTATTGCCGGCAGGGCCGGGCCCGCCGATCTGGACGGGCTTCCCGGAAAGCGTGCAGTCCAGCCGGGTGCGGCGGAAGGCAAGAGATGCTGCCTCGGCCTCGGCCGGCAAGCCGATGAGCGCGGGCGAGGTGCGTGCCGCCCGATATTGCGCGAGCAGGCCTTCCTTCCACTCGGCGCGGCGCAATTGCCACAGTCCCAGTCCGATCATGGTGGCTACGGCGAGCAGGACAACGATCGTAGGCAATAGGGGCAGCCTGCGCATCAATCGTCCTTCATGATCCGGCCCTCGCGCGCCGCGTTGCGGAACTCGAGGGCGAGGAGCAGCGCCTTCGCGAACCTCAGCGACGTCACCGTCAACGCCAAGGTCAGCGGAGCCCACAGGATGAGGTGCACAATCAGCGGCGGCTCCCAGCGGAGCTCGACGAGAATCGCAAGCAGGCTGACGATGGCCCCGACGATCAGGATCAGGAAGGCTGCGGCTCCGTCGCCGACATTGAAGCTCCGGTAGTCGAGGCCGCAGCGCGGGCATTGGTCGGCAAAACGCAGGAAGCTCGAGAAGAGGCTTGGACTGCCGCAACGGGGGCACAGGCCGCGCAGAGCGGCATCGAACGGCCGGGGTGCCGCGTCGCCATGCTCACTGTTCATGTCCTACACCCCATAAAAGAAAAGGCGCGGCGACAGGTTGCCCCGCCGCCGCGCCCCATGTTCGACAAGCGTCGGATCAGCCGTGAACCGGCGCGCCCCAGCCGCCCCAGACATAGACGACGATGAAGAGGAACAGCCACACCACGTCGACGAAGTGCCAGTACCAGGCAGCGGCTTCGAAGCCGAAATGCTGCTGCGGCGTGAAGTGGCCCTTGTAGGCGCGCACGAGGCAGACGATCAGGAAGATCGTGCCGATCAGCACGTGGAAGCCGTGGAAGCCGGTCGCCATGAAGAAGGCTGCGCTGTAGTTCAGGCCTTTGAAGGCGAACGGCGCGTGCATGTACTCATAGGCCTGCACCGAGCTGAACACGAGACCGAGGATGATCGTCAGCCACAGGCCCTTCTTCAGGCCGTCGCGATCACCGTGCAGCAGCGCGTGGTGCGCCCAGGTCACCGTGGTGCCCGAGCAGAGCAGCAGCAGCGTGTTGAGCAGCGGCAGGTGGAAGGCGTCGATAACCTCGAGGCCCTTGGGCGGCCAGACACCGGCGGCGTGCGTGACGCTGTTCGGACCGGCGATGATCGAGGTCACGCCCTCATTATATTCGAGGGCGACCGGGAAGAGCGAGAAGTCGAACCAGGCCCAGAACCAGCCGACGAAGAACATCACCTCGGAGGCGATGAACAGGATCATGCCATAGCGGAGGTGAAGCTGAACCACCGGGGTGTGATCGCCGGCATGCGCCTCGCGGACGACGTCCGACCACCAGCTGTACATGGTGAAGAGAACGCCGAGCAGACCGGCGAAAAAGACGTAGCCGCCAAAGGCCGCCTTGTGCATCCACATGATTCCACCCGACGCCATGACCAGCGCCGACATCGAGCCGAAGAACGGCCAGATGCTAGGCGGTAGGATATGATAATCGTGGCTCTTCGCTCCGGCCATTTTCCGTGCCCCTGATATTTTGCTGGAACGTCCTTAACCGCCCACCCGTCCGGAATCCACAGCGGATTTGTCGGGGTAAAAGGTGTAGGACAGCGTGATTTCGTTGAGTTTTCCGGCTTCCTTGTCGGTCAGGATAGCCGGGTCGACATAGTAGATCACCGGCATGCGGATTGTCTCGCCGGGCTTCAGAGTCTGCTGGGTGAAGCAGAAACACTGGATCTTGGTGAAATAGGCGCCCGCGATCTCGGGCGTGACGTTGAACGCCGCGGTACCGGTGATCGAGTGATCGCTGAGATTTGTCGCGGTGAAGAACGCCATCTGACGGGCGCCAATCGCGATGCGGGCGACCTTCTTCTCCGGCCCAAACTGCCAGGGCAGACTGGGCGAGACATTGGCGTCGAAGCGGACATCGATGAGCTTGCCGACGACGGCGCCGGGTGCTGCACCCGTCTCGCTGCGCTGGGTGGTTCCTCCGAAGCCTGTCGCCTGACAGAACATCCGGTAGAGCGGCACCGATGCGTAGCCGAGCGCCAGCATGCCGAGCGCGATCATGAGCGCGATCGCGCCCACGCGCTTGTTGCGGGCTTCGGGCGCGTTCACAGCATCTTCGCGATCGAGATCGCGTAGAACAGGATGACCATGCCGCCCAGGATCAGGGCGGTGACCAGCGCGCGCGACTTCTGACGGCGCTGAATTTCCTTCTGCTCTTCGGGCGTGAAACTCATGCCAGCACCTTGTCGGCAACGACGAGGCCGAAAATGATGAAGAGATAGAGGATCGAATAGCCAAACAGCTGACGCTCGGGCTTCATCTTCTTGGGATCGGTCTCGCGGCTCAGTCCGACGCGTACCGCAATCAGAAGGAAGACAGCCGACAGCAGTGACGCGCCGATGCCATAGAGTGCCCCGGTCAGGCCCAGCGGCCAGGGAGCGACCGCGGCTGCGACCATCGGCACCGTGTAGAGCATGATCTGCAGGCGGGTGACGCGCTGCCCGGCAACGGCCGGCAACATCGGGACGCCGGCACGCGCATAGTCAGGGTTGATGAACAGCGCGAGCGCCCAGAAATGCGGCGGGGTCCAAAGGAACACAAGGAAGAAGAGCAGCACGGGGAGCGTGTCGACCCGTCCCGTAGCGGCGGCCCAGCCGATCAGCGCCGGAAAGGCGCCGGCCGCGCCGCCGATGACGATGTTCTGCGGGGTCCGGCGCTTCAGCCAGACGGTGTAGACCACCACATAGAACAGGATCGAGACCAGCAAGATCGCGGCAGCCAGCAAGTTGACCGCCAGACCCATCAGCAAAACCGAGAAACAGGCCAGGCCAACGCCGAAATGCAGCGCCGTCTGGCGGTCCATCCGCCCGGCAGGCAACGGTCGGCCGGCGGTGCGCGCCATCATCGCATCGATGTCGGCCTCATACCATTGGTTGAGCGCACCCGCAGCGCCTGCGCCGAGCGCGATGCAAAGCACGGCGGTGAAGGCAAGCACCGGATGGATCGCCTGGGGCGCGGCGAGCAGACCGCACAGGCCGGTGAAGACCACGAGGGTCAGCACGCGCGGCTTGGTCAGCGCGAGAAAGTCGCGCCACTCGGCCGTTGCGATCATGTCTATCTGGAAAGCCTTACTCGCCATCGCTCTTCAATTCATCGTTACATGAAACCGCCGCTTGGACGCTGGAGGTCGAAGCGGCGGTTCATCGTCAGGAAGTCACCGTCGATCAGTGGCCGTGATCGTCGCCGATCTGCGGCAGCTTCTCGAACTGGTGATAGGGCGGCGGGCTCGACAGCGTCCACTCGAGCGTGGTCGCGCCTTCACCCCAATAATTGCCCTCGGCCTTCTTGCCCGCGAAGAGCGACCAGAAGACGTTGATGAAGAAGAAGATCATGCTGAAGGCCATGATCTCATAGCCGTGCGTCGCGAGCGAGTTCCACTTCTCGAACGCATCCGGATAGTCCGGAATACGACGCGGCATGCCATCGAGGCCCAGGAAGTGCATCGGGAAGAACAGGACGTTCACGCCGATGAAGAACAGCCAGAAGTGAACCTGGCCCAGGAACTCGTTGTACATGCGGCCCGACATCTTGCCGAACCAGTAGTAGAAGCCGGCGAAGAGCGAGAAGACCGCACCCAGCGACAGCACATAGTGGAAGTGCGCGACCACATAATAGGTGTCGTGCATATAGTTGTCGACGCCACCGTTCGCGAGGACGACGCCCGTGACGCCGCCGACGGTGAACAGGAAGACGAAGCCGATCGCCCAGAGCATCGGAGTCTTGAAGCTCATGGACCCGCCCCACATCGTCGCGATCCACGAAAAGATCTTGATGCCGGTCGGAACCGCGATGACCATCGTAGCGGCGGTGAAATACATCTTGGTGTCGACCGACAGGCCGGTCGTGAACATGTGGTGGGCCCACACGACGAAACCGACGACGCCGATTGCAACCATGGCGTAGGCCATGCCGAGATAGCCGAAGATCGGCTTCTTCGAGAAGGTCGAGATGATGTGGCTGACGATGCCGAAGCCCGGCAGGATCATGATGTACACTTCGGGGTGACCGAAAAACCAGAAGAGGTGCTGGTAGAGAATCGGATCGCCGCCGCCCGACGCGTCGTAGAAGGTCGTGCCGAAGTTACGGTCGGTCAGAAGCATCGTAATCGCGGCCGCCAGGACCGGGAGGGCCAGCAACAGCAGGAAGGCGGTAACCAGAACCGACCACACGAACAGCGGCATTTTGTGCAGGGTCATGCCCGGCGCGCGCATGTTGAAGATCGTGGTGATGAAGTTGATCGCACCCAGGATCGACGAAGCACCCGCAAGGTGGAGGGCAAGAATGCCCATGTCCACGGCCGGGCCGACCGAGCCGCTGGTCGACAGCGGAGCGTAGACCGTCCAGCCCGTGCCTGCGCCGTTACCCGTGCCGCCTGCGAAGAAGGTCGAGCCGAGCAACAGGGTGAAGGCCGGGATCATCAGCCAGAAGCTGATGTTGTTCATGCGCGGGAAGGCCATGTCCGGCGCGCCGATCATGATCGGAACGAACCAGTTGCCGAAACCACCGATAATCGCCGGCATGACCATGAAGAAGACCATGATGAGGCCGTGCGCGGTGATCAGCACGTTCCACATGTGGAGCGCGGTGTCGAAGTCGGGCGCACCGCCCATGAGCTTGACCCAGATCGGGAGGTACTGGATGCCCGGGTGGGCGAGCTCAGCGCGCATCAGGCCCGAAATCGCGCCGCCGACGATGCCGGCGAAGATCGCGAAGATCAGGTAGAGCGTACCGATGTCCTTGTGGTTGGTGGACATGAACCAGCGCTGGAAGAACGCCGGCTTGTGATCGGCATCATGGTGCGCATGATCGTCATGCGCCTGGAAATGCGATGCGTTTGCGGTGATGTCAGTCATCGGATCGTGCCTTAGTTCTGCGCAGTTGCAGGCTGGGACGTCGCCGGAGCCGCCGGAGCGGCTTCGGTGGCAGGCGCGGCCGGCGCGGCAGCGGCCGGGGCCGTCGGGACGGTCGCCTCGGCGACCTTTTCACCCGGCAGGCTTCCACCCTTGGAACGGACCCATTCCGCGAACTTTTCCTTGGAGACCACCTCGACCGCGATCGGCATATAGCCATGGCGGGCGCCGCAAAGCTCCGAGCACTGGCCATAATAGAGGCCTTCGCGCTCCGCCTTGAACCAGGTCTCGTTCAAACGGCCAGGAACGGCGTCCATCTTGGTCCAGAAGGCCGGAACGGCCCAGCTATGGATGACGTCGTTGGAAGTGACGATCATCTTGACCACCGAGTTGACCGGCACCACGACCCGCTCGTCGACCGCCAGCATGCGCGGCTCGCCACGCTTCTTGGCTTCGGCATCGGGCAACATGTTCGAGACGAGCTCGAAGTCGCCATTGTCGGGATATTGGTACGTCCAGTACCACTGATTACCGATCGCCTTGATGGTCAGATCAGCCTTGGGCTGCGAATATTGCGCAGCGACCAGGCGGATCGACGGAACCGCGATGACCAGCAGGATCAGGACCGGGAAGAGCGTCCAGACGATCTCGATCAGCGTGTTGTGCGAGGTCTTCGACGGGACCGGGTTCGCCTTCGCGCGGAAGCGAATCACCGCATAGACCAGCAGCAGAAGAACGAAGATCGTGATGACCGTGATGATCGGCATCAGCAGGCTGTCATGCAGCCATTGCGCATCTTCGCCGACTTTCGTCACCTGGGGTTGAAGCTTGAAGCCGCCGGGAATCGGCTGGCCGATTTCGGCTTCCGGCGCACGGTGCTGGAATGCCGGGGCGGCCGGAGCCGCAGCGACAGGCGCTGCTGTCTCGGCGGTCGTCGCCGCCGGAGCTGCCTCCTGCGCGTACAGCGCCGCCGGCGTCGAAGCCAGCGAAAGCGCCATCATAATAGTCTTCAACGTCTTCATTTCACCCCCGTGAAGCACGAAGTGCGCGTGCCTTCCTGTTGTCGGGCCCTACGAATTCCAGCGCCTTATAAGCGCGGCTCCCGGCAGCCTCAAGCACCGCTTGGCTCCGAATGCAAGCAGTTGAAGCGATAATCTCATCTCACTATCTGGTCGCATTGCTGCACTCCGGCAGCCAAAGACAGGATCCCGCAGATGAACGACGAACAGGTGCTGGCCGAATTTCGCGCGGCAGAAGCGCTCCTCGAGGGCCACTTCATCCTGTCGTCCGGGCTGCGTAGTCCGCGCTACCTGCAATGTGCGCGAGTGCTCATGAACCCCGCCAGAGCGGCACGCCTTGCGGAGGCCTTGTCACTGAAAATACCGGATAAAATCAAGATCCGGCTCGGCGCGGTGGTCTCTCCCGCCATGGGTGGAGTCATCGCCGGACACGAAATGGGCCGCGCGCTCGGGCTGGACGCGATGTTCGTCGAACGCCCAGACGGCGTGTTTCATCTGCGGCGCGGCTTTCGGCTTGAACCGGGCCAGAAGGTGCTGCTGATGGAAGATGTCGTCACGACCGGCCTGTCCTCAAGGGAAGCCATCAAGGCGGTGGCCGAAGCCGGCGGCGAGGTGATCGCCGCGGCCGCGCTGGTCGATCGCTCGAACGGCACCGCCGATCTCGGCGTTCCCTTCTTCCCGCTCATCCAGCTCGACGTCCCGACCTATGCGGCAGACGCGCTGCCGCCCGAACTGGCCGCGATTCCGGCGATCAAGCCGGGCAGCCGCGCTGCGGTGGCCGCTTAGCATGGCGCCCCTCGGCAGGCTGCGCCTGGGCGTCAACATCGACCATGTCGCCACGATCCGCAACGCGCGCGGCGGCCTCCATCCCGATCCGATCCGCGCGGCCCAGATCGCCAGCGCGGCCGGGGCCGACGGAATTACCGCGCATCTGCGCGAGGACCGTCGCCATATCATGGACGAGGATATTGCCGGGCTGATCGGCGGGATCGCTCTGCCGTTGAATCTCGAGATGGCCGCCACCGAGGAAATGGTCGCGATCGCGCTACGCCATCGCCCCCACGCAGCCTGCATCGTCCCAGAGCGTCGCGAGGAAGTGACGACCGAAGGCGGTCTCGACGCAGCCGGGCAGCATAATCATCTCAAGCCGCTGATATCGGAACTTCGCGCCGCAGGGATTCGCGTGAGTCTGTTCATCGAGCCGGACGCGCGGCAGCTCGACGCTGCGGCATCGCTCGGTGCGCAGGTGGTGGAGTTCCACACCGGGCGCTATGCGCACAGCGAGGGCGAGGAGCGCGCTGTGGAACTTCGCCGCATCACCGAGGCCGCGGCGCTGGCGGTCAAGAACGGCATCGAGCCCCATGCCGGCCATGGGCTGACCTTCGACAATGTCACGCCCATCGCGGCCATTCCCCACATAGCCGAGCTCAACATCGGCCACTTCCTGATCGGCGAAGCGATCTTCGAGGGCCTCGGCCCGGTGGTTCAGCGGATGCGCCAGCTGATGGACGAGGCGCGGTGATCGTCGGGATCGGATCCGATCTCTGCAATATCGAGCGCATACAGGGGTCGCTGGACCGGTTCGGCGAGCGGTTCGTCAACCGCGTCTTCACCGATACGGAGCGCGCCAAGGCCGAGCGCCGCGTGCTGACCCGCGCCGCAACCTATGCGAAGCGATTCGCGGCTAAGGAAGCCTTCTCCAAGGCGGTAGGCACCGGCTTCAAGGCGGGCGTGTTCATGAAGGACATCGGCGTCGCCAATCTTCCGAGCGGCGCGCCGACGCTGGTTTTGACCGGCGGCGCCAAGGCAAGGCTTGACGCCTTGACGCCGCCGGGCCACGCCGTTGACGTTCACCTTACGATGACGGACGATCATCCCTGGGCGCAGGCGTTCGTCATCCTCTATGCCCGCCCCTTGTGAGGAGGAGATCGCGTGAGCGATCGACCGAGTGACCCCATGGACAATGCCAGCGACGTTCCCACTCCCACGGCGGAGGCCCCGACCGCGCCGAAGAAGGAGGGGACCGACTGGTGGGCCGAGATTCGCGGCATCTTCTGGCTGATCCTGGCGGTGCTGGGCTTTCACAGCTTCATCGCCAAGCCCTTCTACATCCCGTCCGAATCGATGATGCCGACGCTGATCACCGGCGACCGCCTCGTCGTGACGAAATATCCCTATGGCTGGTCCTATGTGTCGCCCAGCTTCCACATCCTGCCCTTCATCAAGGGACGGTTGTTCGGTCGCCTGCCCGAACGCGGCGACATCGTGATCCTGAAGCCGCCGCAGTCGGACACCGATTTCATCAAGCGCGTCATCGGCCTGCCGGGTGACCGCCTAGAGGTGCGCGGCGGCGTGGTGGTTCTCAACGGGGTGCCGGTAAAGCGCGTGCCTGAAAGCCCTGCGATGATCGCGGTCGACGCAAACGTCGCCTGCGACCAGCCCGAGGTCGTTCGATTCCGGACCGTGGGCCCGGACGGCAAGCTCTATTGCGCCCTTCCCCGCTTTCGCGAGACGCTTCCCAACGGCCGCAGCTATGACACTCTCGACCTCGGCTACATGCCCGAGATCGACGACTATCCCGCGATCACCATCCCGGCCGATCACATCTTCGTGATGGGCGACAATCGCGACCAGTCGGCCGACAGCCGTGTGCCCGCCTATCGCAACGGACTCGACGGCCCGGTTCCGTTCGAGAATATCGGCGGCCGCGCCGAGTTCATCACCTTCTCGCTCGACGGCACGACGAAGCTGTGGAACCCGATCAGCTGGTTCACCGCGCTGCGCGGCGGGCGGGCGGGCACCAGCCTGCACCCGCAGGAAAGCCGCTGACGGTATGACGGCGGTCTTGCGAGGCCGCCGTCAGTCGTTCTTCGCAGGCTTCTTGGTGCAAGCGACTTTACGGACCACATAGTCGGCGAAAGGCTTCTCCTTCCCATCTGCCGAACGGGCGATGATCTCCCAGCGCAGCGTCTGCCCCTGCGGGCGCCAGCGATTGACGAAAGTCGCGTCGGGATAGCCATAGTCGATGTCGAATCCGTCGCCCCGCACGACGCCGCGCCCGGCAGCGGCATACCCCCCACCGAAGCTGTCCGCCCAATAGCCTGTGAGCTGCGGGACCGCTTTTTCGTCACCAGGCGTAGAGGCGCCCAGGGTAAGGTGCGCAGCATAAAGATCGGCTGGATCTTCGATGGCTTGGCTTTCCGCCTCGACGATCATCAGGGCATTGAGGGCGGCGGGCATGGCGCGAATCGCCATCGTCACCGGCTTGCCCATCACCCGCCCCTCGCCTGCCCAGCAGCCCTCGATCGCGCGTAGCGGCGCGGGCAGAAGCGGCGCGTCCGCTGCCTGAACGGGCCAGGCGCTCGCCAGGCTCGATAGCGCGAGAAGCCGAAGCATGGTTGTGGCGGCCATCAGGCGCTCCCGTACTATCCCGTCCACTGCGGTGCAGCGCGGCAGAGTCGCTACAACAAAAAGAAAGGGGCCGCATCGCTGCGACCCCCGTCCTCTCCTATTCGTCGGAAGGCAGGATTACATGCCGCCATGGCCGGGCGGCATCATGCCACCCATGCCGAGCGTCTCGGGCGAGAGCACTTCCTTGAGCTTGACGTCGAATATGACGATCGAGTTCGGCGGAACCTTGCCGGGGATGCCGCCGGGGCCGAAGGCCAGCTCGGGCTTCATCCAGAAGCGATATTTGGCACCGCTGTTCATCAGCTGGAGACCTTCGGTCCAGCCGCCGATCATGCCTTGCAGCGGCATCGGCGACGGTCCGCCGTGACGCGCGCTCGATTCGAACACGTCGCCATTGGGAAGCTTGCCCTCGAAATCGACGAGGACGAGGTCGTTCACGGTCGGCTTGCGGCCGCTGCCTTCTTCGAGGACGCGGTACTGAAGGCCCGACGCCGTCTCGACGACGTTACCGCCGCGATTCGATGCGAGGAACTCTTCCGGGGTCATCGCCATGACGACCTGGCTCTGGGTGCTGACATAGGCAGCGCCCACGGCGAGAGCGACGACCGCCGCGATGCCTACCCACAATTTGGTAAGCGATCCCTTCGCGATCGGACGAAGGGGGACGGCGGTTACTTCCGACATAGACGCTTCGCTCTCTCAGCCATGAATGTAAAATGGGAGGCGCGGCATCGCACGCCTCCGGACAGAGTTCTTACCGAACGCCGTCACGCTCCATCCGCTTGCGCTCCAGCTTGCGGGCGCGGCGGATCGCAGCGGCGCGCTCGCGGGCGCGCTTCTCGGACGGCTTCTCGTAGTGACGACGCAGCTTCATCTCGCGGTACACGCCTTCACGCTGCAGCTTCTTCTTGAGCGCGCGGAGGGCCTGATCGACATTGTTGTCGCGAACGATGATCTGCATAAAAAAACCGGTCTCCAATATCCTGCGGAGCGAGCCATCCACGCCGCCGATCCGACGGAGTCTCCAGCTACAACGCAAAAACGTTTGTCGTCGCGGAAGCTTTTTCCGCGCCGTGAAGAGCGGCCCCTATCAAGCGAGGGGCGATTCTTCAAGCCAAAGCGTGTCTTTTTTCGCTGTCGCCCCGCATGGGCCGGGTTATGAGGGGCCATGACACGGTTCACCGTCAACGGCCAGCCCGTCCATTACAAGATGGATCCATCCACCCCGCTACTGTGGGCGCTACGCGACGCATCGAACATGACCGGCACCAAATATGGCTGCGGCATGGGCTTGTGCGGCGCCTGCACGGTCCATGTCGATGGCCAGGCCGTGCGGTCGTGCAGCGTGCCGATCGGATCGATCGAAGGCAGCTTCGTCACCACCATCGAAGCACTGTCACGCGACCGCAGCCACCCGGTCCAGCAGGCCTGGGTCGCGGAAAACCTGCCCCAGTGCGGCTATTGCCAGCCCGGCATGATCATGGCCGCCGCCGCGTTGCTCGAAAGCAATGGCTCGCCCAGCGACGCCGACATCGACGCGGCGATCACGAATATCTGCCGCTGCGGCACCTATCCCCGCATTCGGCGCGCCATCGCCCGCGCCGCGCGCATCCGGAAAGGCGAGGAGACGGTCGCCGCCGCCCCGCCCCCCGGCATCGATCCCGCCGACGCGGCACGCGCCGTACCCGCGCTCAACTCAAGGTCGAGCGAATAAGGTCGTAACCGACTCCGATTCTTTCGCCATGCTGACACGCGGGTTCAGCCGGCGCTAAGCCCGGCGCTGATAGGCAAAGGATCAGGCAGGCATCGCGCCCGCCGTCGGGAGATGTTTCGATGCGTAGCGTTTCGCGGATGATGACCGGCCTGTTGCTCGGTTCCGCCTTGGTCCTGCCTTCCCTCGCCTCGGCCCAGGAAGCGCCGCCGGCCCGGCCGCGCGCCGGCCAGGGCGACATCCGCGGTGCCATGATGAATGCCGACAGCCGCCGCGAGGCGATGGAGCGCTATCGTTCGACACAACGCACGGCCGAGCAGCCCCGCCCAGCCCCCGCGTCCCCTGGCCGCGACTGGGATCGCGACGACCGTCGCCCGACGCCTGCGGCACCAGTAACGCAGGCGCCCCGCCCTGCAGCAGGAACGACGACGCCCGCTTCGCCCGACCGCAACTGGTCTACCGATCGCCGCACCTGGGACCGGAACGGCGACCGCAATTGGTCCACCGATCGCGAGCGCTGGGGTGGCGCCAACGGCCGCCCGACGACGACGACTCCCGGCAATAGCGTCGATCGCCGCGATCGCGACGGGGATCGGCGCAACTGGGAGGGTCGCGACCGGGACGGACGCGATCGGGACGGACGCGATCGGGATGGCCGAGGCTGGGACGGACGCGGCGGCGATCGTCTCGAGCAGGCTCGCCGGGACCGGGACCGGGAATGGCGGGATCGGAACGACCGCGGCTGGGATCGTTCGGACCGTGATCGCGATGGCCGTTCGTGGGACAGGAATGACGGACGCCGCGACGATCGCCGCTGGGATCGTGCCTGGCGCGACGACCGCCGCTATGACTGGCGCGGCTATCGCGACAGCCATCGCAACGTCTATCGCCTGCCGCGCTACGTCGCTCCGCGTCCCGGTTTCAGCTATCGCCGCTGGTATCCCGGTTACCGCTTCGATCCCTGGTTTTACGGGTCGAGCTACTGGATCGGCAATCCCTGGCAATATCGACTGCCGCCCGCCTACGGCGACTATCGCTGGGTCCGCTATTATGACGACGCCGTTCTGGTCGACCTGCGATCGGGCGAGATCGTCGACATCCTCTACGATTTTTTCTTCTGATCACGGCTCCGGCAAGAGAGTGGCCGAGAGGGGGCCCGGCGGTACATCCGCCGGGCCCTTTTGCTTGCGGGGCGGTCGACGCCTATCGCGCGCCGATCCTTTCATTTCGCTGACGAACGGGTTCGCGGCCGGTTCATCGTCATTGTGCGAATCAGAAGTCAGTGCCGGAGGAGGAACAGGGCCCCCGTCACGGAGTTCTGACGAAGCGAATTTCGAGAGGAGTGTGTCTCATGCGTAAACCGATCATCCTGGCCCTGCTCGCTGCCGTGGCCTTGCCCTCGATGGCTTCGGCCCAGTCGCTGCGCGAAGCCCGCGAAAGCCAGCGCGATGTCCGAGAGGCGCAGCGCGATGTCCGCGAAGCCCAGCGTTATGGCGATCGCCGCGACGTTCGCGAGGCCCGCGAAGACCTGCGCGAGGCGCGCCAGGAGGCGCGCGGTGACTGGCGCGACTATCGCCAGTCGCATCGGGAGGTCTACCGTCGTCCGGCCTATGTCGGCCCGCGCGGCTACGCCTATCGCCCGGTGACCCCCGGCTACCGTTTCGCGCCGGCCTATTATCACTCGCGCTACGTGATTGCCGATCCCGCCCGCTACCGTCTGCCGCGCCCGGCCGGCTACAATCGCTGGGTGCGCTATGGCAACGACGTGGTCCTGGTGAACGTCCGGACCGGCCGCGTGGTCGAAGTCCACAACCGCTTCTTCTGGTAACCCGACCGGAAGCACAGGAGGCCCCGGCATCCCCGCGATGCCGGGGCTTCTTGCGTCTCCACTGTATGAGTGAAATAGCACGGGCATCACAGACAGGATGCCTGCTCCCATGATTCTTCGCCTTCCCCTGCTGGCCGCATCGGCTATCGCCACGACCCTTTTCGCCACAGCGGTGCCCGTTGCGGCTGCAGCTGCGACCGTCGCAGCCCCCGCCTCTCCCGCACAGCCTGTTTCCGAAGAGGACAAGGAATTGCTCGAACTGTTCCGTCAGAGCGACGAAGCCTCGCTGCGCCGCAACCCTCTCAACGGGCTGTTCCGCGGCGACATGCGCTACGCCGACCGCCTGGGCGATTATGTCAGCGATGCCTATATGGATGCGGAGAAGATTGCGGTCGAATCCGACCTCGGCGCGCTGGCGGCGATCGATCGCTCGAAGCTCAATCCGACCGATCAGATCGCCTATGACGTGTTCAAGTGGCAGAGCGAACTCAACCTCAAGGGCTTTGCCCCCGATCTGCTCGCCACCACCGTTGTTCAGCCCGTCGATCATTTCCAGGGCTTCCACACCTTCTACCCCAGCCTGGCCTCGGGCGAAGGCGCCGCGCCGTTCAAGACGGTCGCCGATTATGAGAACAACCTGAAGCGCCACCGCGACTATGTGGTCATGGTCGATCGCTGGATCGAGCGCTTCCGTCAGGGCATGGCTTCGGGCGTCGTCGAGCCGAAGCTGATCGTCAACAACATGATCGAGCAGATCGACACGCAGTTGGCGCAGGGCGTCGAGGGCTCGGTCTTCTACGGTCCGGTGAAGACCTTCCCCGCCGAGATCCCCGCCGCCGACCAGCAGCGGCTGCGCGCCGAGACCGCCGCCATCATCCGCGACGGCATCTTTCCTGCTTATAAGCGGTTCCGCGACTTTCTGAAAAACGAGTATCTGCCGGTAGCGCGGGACAGCGTCGGACTGGTCGGAATGAAGGGCGGCGATCGCCTCTATGCCCATCTGATCGAAGTCCATACCACCCTGCCGCTGAAGGCCGAGGACGTCCACCAGCTGGGACTGCAGGAGGTGGCGCGGATCACGGCCGAGATGGAGAAGATCGAGGCCCAGGTCGGCTTCAAGGGCAGCCTCGCCGAGTTCTTCGTCTATCTGCGCGAGGATCCGAAATTCCAGCCGCAGAGCGCGGACTGGCTGCGCGACGAATATTTCCGCATCGGCAAGCGCGTCGACCAGCGCATCCCCGAGCAATTCTCGCTGCTCCCGAAGAGCCCGCTCGAGATCAAGGCCGTCGAGCCCTATCGCGAGAAGAGCGAGGCCGGCGGAAGCTATCAGTCGGGTACGCCCGACGGCAGCCGCCCCGGTGTCTTCTATTTCAACACCTATGACCTGAAGTCTCGCACGACGCCGGGCATGGAGACGCTCTACCTCCACGAAGCGGTGCCCGGACATCATTTCCAGATCAGCCTGGCGCAGGAAAATGAGTCCCTTCCCGCCTTCATGCGCTTCGGCGGCAACACCGCCTTCGTCGAGGGCTGGGCCCTCTATGCCGAGACGCTGTGGAAGGATCTCGGCATGGAGACCGACCCTTATCAGCGCTTCGGCGGGCTGTCGGACGAGATGCTGCGAGCAATGCGGCTTGTCGTGGACACGGGCATCCATGCCAAGGGATGGAGCCGCGACCAAGCGATCGACTACATGCTGTCCCATTCGAACATCGGCCGCACCGATGCGACCGCCGAAGTCGAACGCTACATCGCCATTCCGGGTCAGGCGCTCGCCTACAAGATCGGCGCGCTGACGATTCTTCGCCTCAAGGACAAGGCTCGCAAGGAACTGGGCGATCGCTTCGACCCGCGCGCCTTTCACGCCCAGGTGCTCGACACCGGCGCCCTGCCGATGACGGTGCTCGAAGCGAAGATCGATGGCTGGATCCAGCGAACCCGCGCCGGACGCTGAACATAGGTGGCCGCGCCGCGTGATACGCAACGGCGCGGCCGACATGCGCGGAGCCGCGCGATGCCAGTCCGAAAGGGGATGGACCGGCTCGGAAACGCTAGAGAAAGCCAGGGTTTCCCTTGTCTTTCAAAAAATTGCGATCAGGCGAGCGCCTCGGCAATCAGGCGCCGGCTGTTGTCGATGCCATAAAGCGCAATGAAGCTGCCCATGCGCGGCCCCTGCTCGGCGCCCAGCAGCGTCTCGTACAGCGCCTTGAACCAGTCGCGCAGCGACGCGAAGCCATAGGCCTCGTCTTTGCCGATCGCATAGACTTCGTTCTGAATGTCCTCGGCAGCGGTTCCCGCCGGCATCTCCGCCAGCTTGGCATCGAGCGCGCGAAGTGCTGCGGCTTCGGCCTCGGTCGGCTTGCGCCGCTTGAGCGTCGGCGCGACGAAATCGCGATTATAGGCGAGCGCATGGCCGATGAGCCGATCGAGCTCGGGATATTTCTCCGCCGAGGCATTCTCGACATAGTTGGAGAGATAACCCCAGACCTGCTCACGCGAAGCATCCCCCATCACACCGACGAGGTTCAGCAGCAGGCCGAAGGTAACCGGCAGCGTGCTTTCGGGAACCGCATCATTGGTGGCACGGTGGATATGATGGACCGGGTTGCCGAGCTTCTGCTCGATCGGCTGCGCCGGATAATTGCCCCGGAACTGCCAATATTCGTCGACCGCGCGCGGGATCACGCCCATGTGCAGCTGCTTGGCCTTCTTCGGCTCGCGATAGGCGTAGAAAGCGAGGCTCTCCTCGGGACCATAGGTCAGCCATTGCTCGAGGCTAAGGCCATTGCCCTTGGACTTGGAGATCTTCTCGCCCTTCTCGTCGAGGAACATCTCATAGTTGAAGCCCTCGGGCGGGCGGGCGCCGAGTTCGCGACAGATCTTCGACGACTGGGTGACCGAGTCGATCAGGTCCTTGCCCGACATTTCATAATCGACGCCCAGTGCGACCCAGCGCATCGCCCAGTCGACCTTCCACTGGAGCTTGGCCTTGCCGCCGAGGACCGACTGGGTGATCGCCTCTCCCTCATCCTCGAAGCGGATCAGCCCGGCGTCCGCATCGACGACCTCGACCGGCACTTGCAGCACGATACCGCTTTTGGGGCTGACCGGCAGCACCGGCGAATAGGTCGCCTGACGCTCCTTGCGCAGGGTCGGGAGCATGATGTTCATGATCCCCTGATAGTGACGCAGGACGTCCTTCAAAGCTTCGTCGAACTGGCCGCCCTCATAGGCTTCGGTCGACGAACGGAAGTCGTAATCGAAACCAAAGCGGTCGAGAAATTCGCGCAGCATCGCATTGTTGTGGTGCGCGAAGCTCTCATATTTGCCGAAGGGATCGGGGATGCGCGTCAGCGGCTTGCCCAGATGCTCGCGCAGCATCTCCTGATTGGGCACATTGTCGGGCACCTTGCGCAGGCCGTCCATATCGTCGCTGAACGCGATCAGGCGGGTCGGCAGGTCCGACATCTCCTCATAGGCGCGGCGCACCATGGTCGTGCGAAGCACCTCGTTGAAGGTGCCGATATGCGGCAGCCCCGACGGACCATAGCCGGTCTCGAACAGCACATACCCCTTCTCCGGCGCGCCCTTCTCATAGCGCTTGAGGAGCTTTCGCGCCTCCTCATAGGGCCAGGCCTTGGAAACGAGCGCGGCTTCGCGCAGCGCGGCGGGGGTGATGCTGTCGGTCATGATCCGGCTCCTGTAGCGCGCGCGGGGCGCGAATCAACATCGCCGGTATTGCGATCCAATGCCGCAGGATAGCTGTTCCCCAATCGTTCCAGAGACCCTAGATGGGTGCCATGCTCCCCGACCTTCCCTATCCGGCGCTGCACGCCACCCATGGCGGTATCTGGCTCGCATCGCCGGGCGGCGACGTGCGGGGCATCGGGCGCGGGGAAGCGGCGGCGCGAGCCGCCGAGACGCCGATGATCGTGCTCAACGCGGCCGTGACGGCCAGCCGGCTGGGCATCGCGGATTTTTCCGGCCTGGACCTGCTCGAGCTGTTCGCCTTCGTCCATCCGGCGCGCTTCGCGGTTCCGACTCCCGCTGGTCTGGCTCGCGCGCTGGACCTCCCGCCTCCCGTCGACGACGCGCGCGCCTCGCTGTTCCTGATCGAAGCCGCCAAGGCGCTGCTGGGGCGCATGGCACACCCAGAAGAGTGGCCCGAATCCTACGGCGCCTATAACAGCGCGCAGTCGCTCGCGCGGCTGCGCTGGCCCTGGTCGGGGCCGATCGGGCAGATCCTGAAATCCCCGACGCAGTCCGAACGCGGGCTGTTCGCGCGTCTGCCCGAATGGGACGAGGCGAACGCCCGCCCACAGCCGCGCAACGTCCGCCTCGACGAGCAGGAGGTGCTCGACCGTCTCGGCACTCTCGTCGGGCCGCAGGCGGAAAGCCGCGAGGGTCAGCGCAGCTATGCGACCGCCAATGCGCGCGCCTTCGATCCCCGCGCTGGCGAGGGGCGGCCGAACGTCGTCCTCGCCGAAGCGGGTACGGGCATCGGCAAGACGCTCGGCTATCTGGCGCCCGCCTCGCTCTGGGCAGAGAAGGCCGATGGGGCGGTGTGGGTGTCGACCTACACCAAGGCGCTCCAGCGTCAGCTCGACAAGGAGACGCGACGGATATTCCCCAACGCGGACGAGCGCGCGCGCCGGGTGGTGGTGCGCAAGGGCCGCGAGAATTATCTCTGCCTGCTTAACCTCGAAGATGCTCTGCAAGGCGGCTTCCAGAACCGTGCCGCCATCCTGGCGCAGTTGGTCGCACGCTGGGGGATGTACACGCGCGATGGCGATATGGTCGGGGGCGACCTGCCTGGCTGGCTCCCCACGCTGTTCCGCCGCGCGGGATCGACCGCGCTGACCGACCGGCGCGGCGAGTGCGTCTATGCCGGTTGCCCCCATTACCGGAAATGCTTCATCGAGCGCGCGGCCCGCGCTTCGGAAAATGCCGATATCGTGATCGCCAACCATGCACTGGTGATGATCCTCGCCCAGCGCAGGGCCGACGAGGGCCAGCCGCTCGGCCGGCTCGTCTTCGACGAAGGCCATCACCTGTTCGACGCGGCCGATTCGACCTTCGCCGCAGCGTTGACCGGGCAGGAGACGATCGAGCTGCGCCGCTGGATCATCGGCCCCGAATCCAAGTCGCGGGGGCGGCGGCGCGGCCTGTCGGCCCGGCTGTCCGACGTCGCCAGCTATGACGAGGAAGGGGGACTCGCGATCGAGGCGGCTGCGGCGGCGGCGACCCTGCTGCCCGCCGACGGCTGGCTCGGCCGGCTCGGCGAGAATCTCCCACTCGGTCCGATCGAGCGGCTGCTGTCAGCGGTGCGCGCAACCGTCTATGCACGCGCCGATGCGCAGGACGCCGGATACGGACTCGAAACCGATGCCGGCCAGCCCGAGCCCGAACTGATCGACGCCGCCCGCCCCGCAATCGAGGCGCTGGAGGCGCTGATGCGCCCGATGGCGAAGCTGAGGCAGAGGCTGGCGGCGGTGATGGAAGACGGCCCCGACTGGCTCGACGGACAGGCCCGCGCGCGGATCGAGGGCGCAATTGCCGGGCTTACCCAGCGTGGCCAGCTCGTAGCGTCGTGGATCGCCATGCTCGCTCGGCTCGGCGGCCCTCTCGATCCCGACTTCGTCGACTGGCTCGCGGTCGATCGCGTCGAAGGGCGGGAACTCGACATCGGTCTCCACCGCCACTGGCTCGATCCATCGCGGCCGCTGGCAGAGACGGTCCTCAAGCCTGCGCACGGTGTTCTCGTGACGTCGGCAACACTGCGCGACGGCGAAGACTGGAACGGTGCCGAGGCGCGCGCGGGCACGGTCCACCTCGACAACAGCCCGCGCCATGTCGCGGTGCCCAGCCCATTCGATTATGCTTCCAGTGCAGAGGTACTGGTCGTCACCGATCTCAAGCGGGGCGATGTGGCGCAACTGGGCCAGGCCTATCATCGGCTGATCGCCGCGGCGGGTGGCGGCACGCTGGGCCTGTTCACGGCGATCTCCCGCCTGCGCGCGGTGCATGCACGCATTGCCGACCGGCTCGCACGAGATGGGCTCCCGCTCTACGCGCAGCATGTCGATCCGATCGACACCGGCACTTTGGTCGACATCTTCCGCGACGATCCACGTGCCTCGCTGCTGGGCACCGATGCGCTGCGCGATGGCGTCGACGTGCCCGGCGACTCGCTGCGGCTGGTGGTCATGGAGGGCATACCCTGGCCGAGGCCGACCGTGCTGCACAGCGCAAGAAAGGCGGCGGGCGGCGGTAGCGTCTATGACGACCGCATCGTCCGCGCGCGGCTGCGTCAGGCCTTTGGCCGGCTTATCCGCAGCGCCGAAGATCGCGGCCACTTCGTCCTGCTCGGCGCGGCCACCCCGTCGCGCCTGCTCGACGCCTTCCCGGGCGGGGTGCCGGTTTTGCGCGTTACGCTGGACGAAGCGGTCGCGCGGGTCGCGGGGCATCAAGCCCCGATCAAGCCTGGGACTGGAACGGCAGCGAGCGCGCCTGAATCAGCGCGGCTCCTGCCCGGTCTGGGCGAACAATAGCGCCACGAACCAGCCGGCGACTCCAGCGCCCCCGAGCCACAGCATGAAGCCGGCGGCGTCGCCCATCGTCGCCAGCACGGCCCCCGGAAGGCAGGCAAAAGCTGCAAGGGTACGCCGCACACTCTTCCCCTGCCCGTCTCCCGGCAACCGCGCCGATCGTCGCCTTTTCGGATCCCCGGCCGCGAGCAACGCTATCAGCGCGGTGGTGACCAGTATCGCGGCCGACGGCATAAGCAGCGCCATCATTCGGCTGCCTGCAGTATGGGCGCCCTACGCTCGCGACCGCTGGAAACGCCCAGCCTGCGCAGGCGCCAGACCATCCAGCCGCCACCCAGAATGCAGGCGATGTCCATCGCGACGATGACCGGCTGCCCCACGGTCAGGGCCTGCGTCCAACCGGGTCCCCCGGTCGCCAGCCGCAACAGCGGCAGGAGCGCGAGCACGACGCCCGTGGCTTGCTGCAACACGCGGTCGAGCATCGCCGCCGACCGAAGCGTGCATGCCAGGACGAGCGCGCCGCCGAAGCCGACGAGGAAGGCGGCGGGCGTCCAGAAGACAGCGCTGCCCACGGGCATGCTGATCAGGAAGGCTGCGGCTGACGCTACCAGCCCCAGGGGCAAGCCGAAACCGACGGCCCCTACTATCCGCTCCAGCCAGTCGAGCGAGCGACCGGCTTCCTTTCGTCGTATCAGCCAGAGCCGCAGCCCGGTCAGCGTGACATAACACATAGCAAAGCCGAGCCCGAACCAGATCGCCTTGGACAGCAGGCCGGCGAAGTTGCCGAAATGGATCGGCGCCATAATCGCCGCCAGCGTGCCGCCGGCGGACGGTGTGGTCCCGATCGACGGCTTTGCCCGGTCGAAGCGTCCCGTCGCCCCGTCATAAAGGAGCGTCGCGGGCTCCAGCCCGCCCTCGCCCGGCAGGTGGAAGCTGGTGACCTGCGAGTCGGCCCGACCGAAATGCTCGATCGACAGGAAAGTGGGCGCTTCGCCGGTGCGGCGGATCGAGTCCTCCGCGATGCGATCGAGATTGCCGACCGCAACAGGGCGCTCATCGACAGCGCGCGGGTTGCCGAACACAGCGTCGTTGAGCGCCTGTACGTCGCCCCCGAAGGCGGCCATCGCGACGATCGGCACGCCGACCGTTCCGAAGAAGGAGAAGAAGCTACCCGTGAAGGCGAGCAGGAATGCGAAGGGCAGGCTCCACGTGCCCGCGACGCTGTGCCGGTCGCGGTCGACCAGGACGGGATTGGCGCGGCGGCGAAGAGTGAAGATATCCTTGAACAGGTGCCGGTGGATCAGCAGCCCCGATATGGCGGCGACGAGCATTGCCAGGCCCAATATCCCCGTCAGCAGCAGACCCCAGGGATTTGGCAGATGCAGTCGGACGTGGGTATCGACCAGGAAGCTGCTCAACGCGTCATCGTTGCGCGGGCCAAAGACCTCTTCACCGGTGCCGCTACGCTCGCTGGCGACGCGTCCCTGCGCGTCGAGCTGATAATAGATGCCACGCGATACCAGATTGCCCGAGGCATCGGTTTCGTGCCGATGGAAGAAAACCCCCATATTGCGGTCACCGACCTCGAAAAGATCGACGCCCTCATGATATTTTTCCGGTGTCCGCTCTCCGAGCGCCCTGACGGCACGGTCGAACGGGCGCTGGAAAGCCGAGCTGGTCTGCACATGCCCCGCCGACCAGATGCCGATCTCTTCGGCAAAAACGGCGGCCATCCCGGTGATCACCACAGCGTAGAGCAGCAGGCCGAGCAATATGCCCGACCAGCCGTGCACCGCCACCATCAGCTTGGTGTCTTCTTTTTCGAGGTGGATCATGGCCGAAGCGCCTGGGCCGGTCCGGGTGCGCTATTGACGAAGCGGTCCGCGACCATCCCTGCGTGGACCATGGTGAGGCCTATGGACAAGATCGCGACGCGGCTCAGCCGGGAATCGAGACAGGCGTGAAAAAAGAATCCCGCCCATAACAGCGGAACGAGAAGGAGCGGCAGGACGAGGTTGTCGATCCCGGCATCGCCACCGGGGAGCCACTGCGTCATCCCCGCCATCATCACGAGAGCCGATATTACGGCCATCGGGCCGGCCAGCCCCACCCTTATCCATTTCCTTGCAGAAGCGCGCATGTCGATGCCCCGGCCCAGCCGCATCGCGGCCCGTTGGCCCGATCAGATATTCGCAAAAACACCAAGCTGCAAGTCACTTGCAAATAAGAGTGATTCTCAATAGCTGGCGGACGGGACCGATCGACCGTCGTAACAAACAGTGGGATATCGCAATGAAAGCTCGCGCCACACTCCGTCTCGCCCTCGCCACTTCAGCCATTATGCATGGCATCGCCGCCCATGCCGCCGCTTCGGAAGCTGAAAGCGAGGACGCTCGCACGATCATCGTCACAGGCGGGTACGAACGCACCAACGCCGGCACCAAGACCGACACGCCGCTAACTGAGACGCCCCAGGCGCTGACGGTCGTTACCGATGACGTCTACCTCGCCCAGGGAGCGATCTCGATCGCCGACACCCTGCGCTATGTGGCGGGTGTGGTCGCAAATCCCTATGGCCCGGACAGCCGCGTGGACGGGAGCTTCATCCGCGGCATCAGCGCGCTGCAGTTCCGCGACGGCATGCGCGACATCTTCAGCTATTATGCGAGCATTCGCGCCGACCCCTATAATTTCTCCCGCGTCGACGTGGTGCGGGGCCCCGCTTCGGTCTTGTTCGGCCAAGGGTCGATCGGCGGACTGGTCAATCTGAACTCAAAGCTGCCCGAGTTCGAATCCAAAGGTGAACTTTCGCTCCGCTACGGCTCCTTCGACCGCAAGGAAGCGCTGGCCGATTTCACGGGCGGCCTCGCTCAGGGGCTGGCGGGGCGGATCGTCGCCCGCGTGCGAGATGCCGACACGCAGACCGACCATGTGCCCGACGACCGCGTCATGGTCGCTCCCTCACTGCGCTGGCAGCCCTCCTCGGACACAGACGTGACCCTGCTCGGCCTGTATCAGGAGGATGACGGCGGTTCGACGTCGCAGTTCCTGCCGCTCGTCGGGACCATCTATGCGAACCCCAATGGCCGCCTACCGAACGACCTGTTCATCGGCAAGCCGGGCTGGGACCGTTATGACGGGCGCCTGCTGCAAGGCACGGGGCTGGTCGAGCATCGCTTCACCGACCAGATCAAGCTGAACGTCAAGGCGCGCTACATCGACAGCGACGTGACCTATCTGACCCATTATCCGAACAGCTATTCCAATCCTGCAAACCCTTATCTCGACGCGGCTCAGCGCACGATCGGCCTCTACGCCGACGGCAGCCGGGCGCGCCTCAATATCTTCTCCACCGACAATAATATGCAGATCGGCTTCAACACCGGCGCGGCGATCGAGCATCTCGTCCTGGCCGGAATCGACTATAGCTGGAACCGTGTCCGCAAGGTCGGCGGCTTCGCCTTCGAAACCATCGACATCTACAATATCGATTACGCTGCGCTTTCGAACTTTGGCGGCGGCATTCCCACTGCGGCGGACCCGAGCTTCCTGTTCTCCAGTTCCGAAGATACCCGACAGCGGCAGCTCGGCATCTACATCCAGGACCAGATCCGGCTGTGGGATCGTGTCTCGGTCGTTCTTGGCGGACGCCGCGATCATGTTCGCACCAAGGCGGCCGGCTCCGCTGCCGAAAAGGCCAATGCCACGACCTTCCGCGCGGGGATCATCGGCGAGATCGTGAAGGGCGTCTCCCCCTTCCTCAGCTATACGGAGTCTTTCGAGCCGATTTCGGGCATCGCCAGCGACGGCAATCCGTTCAAACCAAAGACCGGCCGCCAATATGAAGGCGGCATCAAGTTCCACCCCGACAACAACACTCTGGTGACACTGACAGGCTATCATATCCGCGAACAGAACCGGCCTGTCGACGATCCCACCACCGCCGATCCCTTCGACCAGCGCCAGGCGGGATCGCTGACGTCCAAGGGTTATGAGATCGAAATCAATCGCAACATCGGCGACAATTACTCGCTGATCGCCACCTATAGCTACAACAAGGCCGAGGTGGCAGGCAGCGGCACACAGTTGGACAATGTTCCCAAGCGGCTGGCCACGCTATGGGGAACCAAGAGCTTCGTGCTGAACGACGATAGCGATGTGCGAATTGGTTCGGGCGTTCGCTACACCGGCGCCAACGTCTCCGGCACCGTTCGCACGCCGTCCTATACGCTGGTCGATGCTCTGGTCGAGGTGAACTGGACCGACTGGTCGTTTGCGATCAACGCAACCAACCTCTTCGACAAGCGCCATTATTCGGCATGCCTGTCGCGCGGGGACTGCTTCATGGGTGCGGAGCGCAACATCTTCGCGACGGTCACGCGGCACTTCTGATCCGCTGCCCGGCCGCCGCCACTATGGCGACGGCCGGGCGCGAGCGGACTTTCTTCCGTCGCCTGTTTCGGGCATCACGGCCCGAGGTCGAGGGAGTGTGTTGCCACCGTGAAGAAACTGACGCTTTTGCGCCACGCCAAGTCGGGATGGGACGATCCCGTAGCCCGCGATTTCGACCGCCCGCTGAATCCGCGCGGCAAGCGCGCCGCGCATCGCATCGGCGAATATCTGCGAGAGCGCGCCATGCAGTTCGACCATGTCGTCTCGTCGCCCGCGGTCCGCTGCGTCGAGACGATCGAGCAAGTCGCGCAGGGTATCGGCGAGACGATCGCCCCCACCTGGGACAAACGCGTCTATCTCGCTTCTGCGGTATCGCTGCTCGATGTCGTCCAGGAGGCCGACGACCGTTGCGACTCGCTGCTTCTTGTCGGCCATAATCCCGGCCTCGAGGATCTCGTGCTGATGCTCGTGCCGGACCGGACCGACGACGAGGCACGCGACCAGGTCGAGGAGAAGTTTCCAACAGCCAGCCTCGCCGAGATCAGTTTCCCCGTGGAGCGTTGGGAAGAGGTCCGCGCCAACGGCGGCACGCTGTCGCTGTTCGTCCGTCCACGCGATCTCGACCCCAGTCTGGGCCCAGACCAGGCCTGAACCCGAGGCTGGATCAGTCCATGTCGGCGGCCAGCGCCTCGACAAGCGCTTCGCGAATCGCCGCCAGTTCGGTTCGCGCAGCGGCCGGCAGGCTCTGATTGACCACCAGAACGGGTTGCGGCGCGATTGGCGCAGCCGTCGTGCTCACCGATTCGGGTTCGATCGCGGGGGGGGAGTTAGACGGCTCGTCCGACGTTACCGTCACCGACTCCTCGACAGGAGCCTTTTGGGCAAGCAGCTTCTGCACACCCCTTATGGTATAGCCCTGCTCGTTGAGCAGGCTGTGGATACGGCGGACCAGCGCAGCATCGGAGGGACGATAATAGCGCCGGTTGCCCGCGCGCTGCAGGGGCCTCAGCTGCGGGAAGCGGGTCTCCCAATAGCGCAGGATGTGCTGCTGAATGCCGAGCTCCGCCGACAGCTCCCCAATTGTCCGAAAGGCGTCGTCGGATTTTTCACCAGCAGAAGTCATTCAAGAAAAAGCCTCAGTTCCCCGCAACGATCCGATCGCGGAGCATCTGGCTGGCCCTGAAGGTGAGAACACGTCGCGGTGCGATCGGCACCTCGACCCCCGTCTTGGGGTTGCGGCCGATCCGTTCTCCCTTCTGGCGAAGGATGAAGCTTCCGAAGCCGGAAATCTTCACATTCTCGCCACGGGCCAGGGCAGAGCTCATATGCTCGAGGATCTGTTCGACGACCGCTGCGGAGTCGGCGCGCGACAGGCCGATTTCGCGATGGACTTCCTCGGACAGATCCGCCCGCGTCAAAGTGCCCCCATTCAACGCCATAGAACCCCCCCGGTCGGTTAGATTTCGGCTACCTTACGTACAGTAGCGCACGAATCAAAGCCGATTCCAAGGGCTTCAATACCGTATGGCCGCGGCACCCCAGGTGAAGCCTCCACCCATAGCCTCGAGCACGAGCACGTCGCCGCGCTTGATCCGGCCGTCGCGCACAGCCGTGTCGAGCGCGAGCGGAACCGATGCGGCCGAGGTATTGGCATGCTGGTCGACGGTTATCACGACCCGCTCCGCCGGAAGGCCGAGCTTGCGTGCCGTAGCGTCAAGTATACGACGATTGGCCTGATGCGGTACCACCCAGTCGATGTCCGCTACGGTCAGATCAGCGGCCGCGAGGACCTCGCGCAACACCTCGGCGAGGTTCGTCACCGCGTGACGGAACACCTCCTGCCCCTTCATACGAAGCTTGCCAACGGTCTGCGTCGTCGATGGGCCGCCATCGACATAGAGGAGCTGATTGTGCCGACCATCGGCATGAAGCCGAGTCGCGAGGACTCCGCTCTCGCTCTCCTCGCCACGAAGGACGACGGCACCGGCACCATCACCGAACAGGACGCAGGTCGTACGGTCCTCCCAGTCGAGGATCCGGCTGAACGTTTCCGCACCGATCACCAGCGCATGATTGGCTGCGCCGCTCTTGATCATGCTGTCGGCGACCGACAGAGCGTAGAGGAAACCCGAGCAGACGGCCTGAACGTCGAAGGCCACGCAATCGGCGATGCCGAGGGCGGTCTGCACAATCGTCGCCGACGCGGGAAAAGTCTGGTCGGGAGTCGCGGTGGCGAGGATGATGAGATCGATCGCCGAGGCATCGATTCCCGCTTTCTCTATCGCGCGGCTGGCGGCCTCGGTCGCCAGCGTCGACGTGGTCTCGCCCTCGCCCGCGATGTAACGCATGCGAATTCCGGTACGCTCGACGATCCATTCGTCGGACGTGTCTACGGTTTCCGCGAGCTCGGCGTTGGAAACCTTCCGGCGCGGCAGCGCCGACCCGGTTCCCGCAATCACGGCGCGGCGGCGCAGTTCAACGCTCACGCGACATCCTCCGGTTGCGCGATGCTCTTGCGGAAATCCTCGATATCGTCGGTGATCCGCCGGGTAAGGTCTTCGCGAGCGATCTTGGCGGCAAGACTGATCGCATTGGCGATTCCCTTCTCGTCGGCGCCGCCATGACTCTTCACTACGAGGCCGTTCAGGCCGAGAAAGACGGCACCATTATGGTTGTTCGGGTCGAGGTGGTGGCGCAGCAGTTGAAACGCTGGCTTCGACAACAGAAAGCCGGCCTTGGACCGGATCGAGCTTGAGAAGGCACGGCGCAGCAGGTCGGTTATGAAGCGCGCGGTGCCCTCGATCGACTTCAGCGCGATATTGCCGGAGAACCCGTCGCTGACGATGACGTCCGCTTCGCCTCGCCCGAGCCGATCCGCCTCGATGAAGCCGTCGAAGCGCCATCCGCTGCCGGTCTGCTGACGCAGCTGAGCGGCTGCATCCTTCAGCTCTCCGGTGCCCTTCAACTCTTCGGTACCAATGTTGAGCAGCCGCACCCGCGGCTGTTCGGTACCCAGGGCGAGACGCGAATAGGCGGCGCCCATCACCGCGAACTCGACCAGATTGCGGGCGTCGCAATCGGTGTTGGCCCCCAGATCGAGCATCACCAGATCACGGTCGCCGAGCGTGGGAAGCAGCGCAGCAAGCGCCGGCCGGTCGATGCCGTGCATCGTCCGCAGCGACAGCTTCGCAATCGCCATCAGCGCGCCGGTGTTTCCCGCAGACAGTGCCGCTGCCGCATCCCCGGCCTTCACGGCCTGAATGGCGGCTCCCATTGAGCTGGTCTTGGACCGGCGAATCGCCTGGCTGGGCTTATCGTCGCCGGTAATCACGTCGTCGCAGTGGACGACATCCGAATCGCCCATGGCGGGATAGCGACGCAGCTCCGCACGCAGCGCGGCATCGTCCCCGAACAGGGTGAATTGCAATGATGGGTCACGCTGGCGAGCAAGGGCAACGCCGGCAACGATCGTCGCCGGCCCACCGTCACCGCCCATCGCATCAATGGCGATTCGCGGTGCTTCGTCCACGGTCATCCCCCGGATCAGGCCCGTATCAGGCCTCGACCGAGACGATCTCGCGGCCGTTATAATGTCCGCAAGCGTTGCAGAGGTTGTGCGGGCGCTTCAGTTCGCCGCAATTCGGGCATTCCTGGAACGCTTCAACCGTCAACGCGTGATGGCTGCGACGCATGTTGCGCCGCGAGGGCGAAGTCTTTCTCTTGGGGACGGCCATGTCGGCACCTGTTCCTAGCTAAACAAATAAAGCGACGAACGCCCATAACCCTTTGGGGGGTCGGGCTCGTCGCGAGCGCGCGACCTATAGCGATTTCGCTCCGCGTTGCAAGTATCGGTGCGACCTGCCAAGCAACGCCCTCCAATCGAAGGAGGGGGATATGATCCTGCCTATCACGCTGACGATCGCGGGTGCCGCCGCGATCGTGAACATATGGCTCGCCGTCCGGATCGCGACGATCCGCGTCAAGGACAAGGTGCTGATCGGCGACGGCGGCAAACCCTTGCTGATCGCCCGGATGCGCGCGCAATCCAACTTTATCGAATATACCCCGATTGTCCTCATCCTCATGGCGCTCATCGAGTTCGCTCAGGGAACCCAGAACTGGCTATGGGGCGCCGGCATTATATATATAGCCGGACGCATTCTTCATCCCTTCGGAATGGACCGGCAGACGCCCAATCCGCTCCGCGCCGCTGGCGTGCTTATCAGCTTCGTGGTCACTCTGGGCCTTGCCGGCTATGCGCTGACCATTCCCTACACCACGAAGAACGGCCTGATCACCACCGTCACCAACGACGGGCTGGCGCCGAGCCGCTGAACGGCATCGGGGGCGGCGGCGACGCTGCCCCCTCTCGCCCGCGTCAGGCGCCGACGACGCGATCCGCCACGAACGGGTTGCTCGCCCGCTCATGGGCAAAGGTCGACATCGGGCCGTGGCCCGGCACGAAAGCCGTAGCACCGCCGAGCGGCCATAGCTTCCGGGTAATCGACGCGATCAGATCCGCATGGTTGCCCTTGGGAAAATCGGTTCGGCCGATCGATCCCTGAAACAGGACATCTCCGACCAGAGCCAGTTTTGACGGGGCATGATGGAAAATGACATGCCCAGGCGTATGGCCGGGGCAGTGAAGGACGTCGAGGACGAGTTCCCCCACCGTGACCTTGTCACCATCGTCGAGCCAGCGATCGGGTTCGAATGCCCGGCCCTCGATCCCATAGTTGCGGCCATCGTCGTCGAGCCGCGCGATCCAGAAGCGATCGTCGGGATGCGGCCCCTCGATTGGCACACCGAGTTGCTCCGCCAGGATGCCAGTCCCGCCGCAATGATCGATATGACCATGGGTAACGAGCAGCTTCTCGATCGTGACGCCATGCTGAGCGGCCGCAGCCTTGAGCCGTTCGAGATCGCCGCCGGCGTCGACGAACGCCCCCTTCATCGTCTTGGTGCACCAGAGCAAGGTGCAGTTTTGCTGCAAAGGCGTCACCGGCACGATCGCGGCCTTGAGCGGTGGAGTGGCTTCATTCGTCATGCCGCCGACATGGCTGCCGCGAGGCCCATATGCAATATGCTGCGTGCCGGGCGAGCGCTCCCAACGGGCGGATATCCCCGTACGACTCCCCTGGCGCGGACGATAAGCCCTTTTGCTCGCGGCGATTTCGCACCATAGGGGAAACAGGGCAATCGAGCGCCGCTCCCGCGGCGGCAGGGAGCAGCGGATCGCCATGACATCGACGGCGTTCGACCTCGTCGAAACGATGCGCTTCGAAGCGCTCGACGGGTTCGTCGAACTGGAGCGACATCTCGAGCGAATGCGTCGAAGTGCAGACAGCCTCGGTTTCACCTTCAACCGGCACGACTGCCGCAACGAGTTACAAGCGGCGACCTTTCGCCTGACGAGCGACGCGCGTGTTCGCCTGCTGCTCGGGCGCAGCGGCGCCATCGCGATCGAGATCCGCCCGATGCCGCAGGTGCCGGCAGAGCCGGTCGCCGTCGCACTGGCCGACCTCCCCGTCCCAGCCGACGATCCGCGCCTGATCCACAAGACCACTGATCGCGACTTCTATGATTCCGCGCGACGGGCATCGGGCGCCTTCGAGGTTATTTTCGGCACGGCCGACGGCGGCCTGACCGAGGGCAGCTTCACCAATATCTTCGTCGCGCGCGGCGACCGTCTCGCCACGCCTCCCGCCGGCAGCCTGCTCCCCGGCATTTTGCGCGAGCGCCTCATAGACGAAGGCAGGGCGTTCGAGGAACGCCTTACGCCTGCCGATCTTGTCGACGGCTTCTTCATCGGCAACTCGCTGCGCGGCCTTATCGCGGCGCGCCTCGTTGCGGCAGCGCACAACGGAGGTTGAGGCAGAGGCCCCTCTCCCCTATAGCGCGGCCGTTTCCATCAGCGCAGCAACAGGAAAGCGCCTCGCCATGAGCCTCATCGCACCTGCCCTCAACCGCATTTCGCCCTCGCCGACGCTCGCCATGACGAGCCGCGTGCTCGAGCTGAAGTCGAAGGGCATCGACGTGATCGGCCTTTCGGCGGGCGAGCCCGACTTCGACACGCCCGACTTCGTCAAGGAAGCGGCGATCGAGGCGATCCGCAAGGGCCAGACCAAATACACCAATGTCGACGGCACCGCCGAGCTGAAGGCGGCGATCGCCGCCAAGTTCAATCGCGACAACGGCCTGACCTACGAAGCCTCGCAGATCAGCGTCAATGTCGGCGGCAAGCACACGCTGTTCAACGCGCTCGTTGCGACCGTTTCGGCCGGCGACGAAGTGATCATCCCGGCGCCTTATTGGGTCAGCTATCCGGACATCGTCCAGTTCGCCGGCGGTACCCCCGTGTTTATCCGCGCCGGCGCCGATCAGCTCTACAAGATCACACCGGAGCAGATTGAAGCGGCGATCACGCCCAAGACCAAGTGGCTGCTGCTCAATTCCCCGTCCAACCCGAGCGGAGCGGCCTACAGCGCCGACGAGCTCAAGGCGATCGCCGAGGTGCTGCGCCGCCATCCGCATGTGTGGATCATGTCCGACGACATGTACGAGCACATCCTGTACGACGGCTTCGAATTCGCCACGATCGCCCAGGTCGCACCCGACCTGTACGAGCGCACATTGACGGTCAACGGTTGCTCCAAGGCCTATTCGATGACCGGCTGGCGCATCGGCTTCGCCGGCGGCCCGGCCCCGCTGATCAAGGCGATGTCCAAGCTCCAGTCGCAGTCGACGTCGAACCCCTGTTCGATCGCACAGGCGGCGGCGACCGCCGCGCTGAACGGCGACCAGTCCTTCCTGGCTGAGCGCGCCATTGCCTTCCAGAAGCGCCGCGACCTGGTCGTGTCGATGCTGAACGAGGCCAAGGGCATCAACTGCCCGCGCCCGGAAGGCGCCTTCTACGTCTATCCCGATGTCTCGGGTCTGATCGGTCTCAAGACTCCCACCGGCAAGACGATCGCCAACGACGCCGATCTGATTGACTATTTCCTCGACGATCATCGCGTCGCGGCCGTCCATGGTGCGGCCTTTGGGCTCGAGCCCGCCTTCCGCGTCAGCTATGCGACGTCCGAAGCGATCCTGACCGAAGCCTGCACCCGTATCCAGGCCGCCTGCGCGGCGCTCGCCTGACTTTCTCCCGCCCTCCCCGACCCGGGGAGGGCGCGGTCGCTGCCGCACCATCCCGGCACGCCCGTAACGCCCCAAGGATTGAATCCGGTTGGCGGCTCTCCATCTGTGTGACATAAACGTCACAGGATCGAAAAAAGGATGACCTTTTGACGGACAGTCCTAACCGGCCTCTGATTGCCGGCATTTGCGCGGGCGTGCTGCTTCTGGCCGCCGCCGGAACGATGGCCACGCGCAGCCCGGCGATCGCTCCGGCACCCCGCGTCGCCCCCGGCCCCATCGTCCGCGCGCCCGTGCCCGCGGCCGACCCGGCCGATCGAAGCCCTACCGCCACGGCGGTTCTCGCCGGCGGATGCTTCTGGGGCGTGCAGGGCGTTTTCCAGCATGTCGAAGGCGTCCAGTCGGCTGTGTCGGGCTATTCGGGCGGTTCGGCGCAGACCGCCAATTATGAGGCGGTGGGATCGGGAAGCACCGGCCATGCCGAGGCCGTCCGCATCACATATGACCCATCCAAGGTCAGCTATGGTACGCTGCTGCGCATCTTCTTCGCGCTGGTCGCCGACCCGACGACGCTGAACCGCCAAGGCCCCGATCGCGGCAGCCAGTATCGCACCGCCATCTTCCCCACGACCCCGGCACAGCGAGCGACGGCAGAGGCCTATATCGCCCAGCTATCGGCCGCGCGGCTGTGGAAGGCTCCGATCGTGACGAAGGTCGAGCGCTATCGCGGCTTCTATCCGGCCGAGCGCTACCATCAGGATTTCCTGCTACGGAAGCCCGACTATCCCTACATCGTCTACAACGACCTGCCCAAGGTCGAGGCGCTGCGCGTGGCCTTCCCCGACCGGTTCCGCAAGCAGCCGGTGATGGTCTACCCCAAGGGCTGATGCTGTTTGCTCAGGCTGCGAGCGGGAAGCCCAGCAACCGCTCCTGAACTGGGATCAGTGCCCGTGCACCGGCCCCGACGGTCCTGAGTATGACCGGGTCTGCGGCATCCATGCCACCGGTCAACACCCCGAAGGATGGCAGGATCAGCTTCGTCTCGCCTGCGACGAAGCAGGGCCGGGACACCCGCCGTCCCCGCAGTGTGACCATATAACGGGGATGATAATGGCCTGAAATCTCGGGGCGAGGGTCGTCCCGCGCGGCCTCGTGTCGCAGGACCAGCCCGGCGAGCTCCGCCTCGCCAACGATGTGGCCACCGAGCGGATCGGCGATCGCGTGGTCATGGTTGCCGACGATCCAGGTCCAGCGGGTTCGCGCCGTGAGCAGGGCCAGCAGACCTAGCGCTTCATCCGTCAGGCGCTCGGTTCCTTTCCGGTCGTGAAAGCTGTCGCCCAGGCAGTAGACCGCTACCGCTCCCGTTCGCTCGACCATTGCCAGAACCCGGCGCAGCGTTTCGATCGAATCGTAAGGCGGCAGCATCTGACCCCGCCGTGCATAGCTGCTCGCCTTTTCAAGATGGAGGTCGGCAAAGAGCAGGCTGCGAGTCGGAGCGTGAAAGAGCCCGCCCTCGCCGAGCGCCAGCAAATCGACTGAACAGAACGAAAAGGGAACCATGGCTTTGCATAGCCTTGCGCCGGTGTGACGGGCAAGAGGCTGGGTTTCGAAACGTCGGGATCGTCCGTCGAAACCGACGTTATTCGGTGCTTGGCCCTTTCCCCGATGGGTTAAAATGCTCTAGCCCTGCGGGCATGGACCTGTACCTGCCCATTGCCGGATTGTCGGTGAACATCCTGGTAATCATCGGCCTGGGCGGCCTGGTCGGTATATTGTCCGGCATGTTCGGGGTCGGCGGCGGGTTCCTGACCACCCCGCTCATGATCTTCTACGGCATCCCCCCCGCAGTCGCCGTCGCCTCCTCCGCGCCTCAGATCACCGGTGCCAGCGTGTCGGGCGTACTGGCCCACGGAACACGCGGAGGCGTGGACTATAAGATGGGGGGCGTTCTTGTCGCGGGTGGCGCGATCGGCTCTTTGCTCGGCGGCTTCCTGTTCCGACTGCTGCAGGACATCGGCCAGATAGATACGGTCGTCAACGTCATGTACGTGGTGATGCTGGGGGGCATCGGCATCGTGATGGCGAAGGATGCGGTCAGCTCTTTGACTGCACAATGGCGGGGGGTAGCGCCCCCGACGAGCGGCCGGCGCCATCATCCGCTGATCGCGATGATGCCGTTCCGCTGGCGTTTCTATCAATCGGGCCTCTACATTTCCCCACTCGCCCCCTTCCTGCTCGGCCTCGCTACGGGCATCATGACAGTATTGATGGGGGTAGGCGGCGGCTTCATCCTTGTGCCCGCGATGATCTACATCCTCGGCATGTCGGCACGGGTCGTGGTCGGCACCTCGCTGTTCCAGATCCTGTTCGTCACAGCGGCAACGACGATGGTTCATGCCCTCACCACGCGCGCAGTCGACTTGGTCCTGACCGCTCTTCTTCTGGTCGGCAGCGTGACCGGCGCTCAGATCGGCACCCGCATGGCGCTGAAGATGAAGCCGGAATATCTGCGCTTGGCGCTGGCCTTCATCGTTCTCGTGGTCGCGATCCGAATGCTGCTTGGCCTGACTTGGCAACCGCCCGAGATCTTCACGGTGCAGCCGCTGTGAGAACGCTCCTTCTCGCCTGCCTTGCGCCGGTGCTGATCGCGGCATCCAGCCCCAAGCTGGTGCCCGACGTGTCGCAGCGCAAGATCGAGATCATCTACAGCTTCACCGGAGCGGAGCTGCTGCTGTTCGGGGCCATTCTCTATCCGGGTGGCCGCACGCCCAGTGACGATGCCCAGATCGCGGTGGTGGTGAAAGGTCCGTCAGAGCCCGTTTTGGTGCGTGAAAAGCGCAAGATCGCCGGCATGTGGATCAATGCCGACAGCAGCGACTTTCGATCGGCACCGTCCTTCTACGCCCTTGCTTCGTCGCGCCCGATCGCCGAGCTCGTCGACCAGCGTACGGCGGTGATTTACGAACTCGGCATCGACAATCTGCAACTCTCGCCCGCCAGTTCGGGCAACCTCGCCGACGACCAGCGCTTTGAGGAGGGACTGATCGATCTCAAGCGGCGCGGCGGCTATTATTCTGAGACCGACCGGGGTGTGGAGATCAGCGAGGGCGTGCTGTACCGCGCCCGCATCGCCATCCCGGCCCGGGTGCCGGTGGGGCGCTACACCGCCGAGACCTTCCTGATCGAACGCGGACGCGTCGTCGCCGCGGCGACACGCGAGATCGAGATCCATAAGTCCGGAATGGAGGCTTTCGTCGCCAGAGCCGCCGAACGCCACGGCATTCTATACGGGCTGACGGCGGTTCTTCTCTCGCTCGCGCTCGGCTGGGCCGCCAGCGTCGCATTCCGACGGTTGCGCGAGTAACTGTTCGTCCGAGCGCATTGGCGGCTTTGTTAACCGCCGTCCCGCTAGACCCCGGCCATGGATCGGGGCTTGATAGAATGAACGAGATTGTCCGTGGGCTACGGCCGGCTGGTGGAGACGAGGCCGGAGGCGTCGTACTGGGCCGTGTCGAAGCGATTTCGGGAGGGGGCGCCCGCATCCGGCTAGACCAACAACGCCTCACGCTGTTGGCGGATGAAGATGATGGTGCGCTGGCCATGGCAGGCGAAATCGGGTCGATGCTCGCTATGTCCGTTGCAGGCCGCGACGTGATCGCCACCGTCCACGCGCTGGATCGCGATGGAGACGGCGTGATCGCTCACCTGGCCTTCCTGGGAGAGGGCGAACGCGACGCCGCACGCCACCTCTCCGGCTTCCGCCGGGGCGTTACCCGATTCCCCCTGCCCGGCACGCCGGTCACTGGCGTTTCCACCGCCGACATGGACGCCATATTCGGCGCGCGCGACATTCCCAACATCGAGGTCGGCACCGTGCATCCCACGCGAAGTACGCGGGCTGCCCTGCACGTCGACGCCATGTTGTCCAAGCATTTCGCGCTGCTCGGCTCGACCGGTACAGGCAAGTCGACCGCGACAGCCCTCATACTGCACCGCATCTGTGCCATGGCGCCGCATGGACATATCGTGATGATCGACCCCCATGGTGAATATGACGCCGCCTTCGACGCGGTGGGCGCTTCCTATGGCGTCGCAAATCTCGCTATGCCCTACTGGTTGATGAACTTCGAAGAGCATTGCGAGGTGCTGCTCACCACCAGCGGGACAGAACGGCAGACAGACGCGGACATATTGGCGAAATGCCTTCTCGCTGCGCGGCAGCGCAACCGCGCGGCCGAAGGGGTCAGCCGTATTACCGTCGACAGCCCCATTCCCTATGTTCTCTCCGATCTCACCGCGATCATTCAGACCGAGATGGGCAAGCTGGAGAAGGCGTCGAGCAACGCGCCCTATCTGCGCCTGAAGCACAAGATCGACGAAATCCGCTCAGACCCCCGCTATCATTTCATGTTCTCGGGTATGCTCGTCGGAGACAGCATGAAGAGCTTCATCAAGCGCATCTTCCGGCTGCCCGGCGAAGGCCGGCCGATCTCGGTCATCGATGTCTCGGGCGTGCCTTCGGAGATCACCTCGGTCGTGGTCTCGGTTCTCGCGCGCTGTGTGTTCGACTATGCGATCTGGGCTAGGAACACGGCCCAGCACCCGATCCTCCTCGTCTGCGAGGAAGCGCATCGCTACGTCCCGTCCGACGGCCAGCCGAACAGCGGCCCGGTCCGCCGGATCCTCGAAAGGATCGCCAAGGAAGGCCGCAAATATGGCGTTTCGCTCGGTCTGGTGACGCAGCGCCCGTCCGATCTCGCCGAAGGCGTGCTGTCGCAGTGCGGCACCATCATCGCAATGCGACTGAACAACGAGCGCGACCAGGCTTTCGTGCGCGCCGCCATGCCCGAAGGCGCGCGCGGTTTTCTCGACACGATCCCGGCACTGCGCAATCGCGAAGCGATCATCTGCGGCGAAGGCGTGCCGATCCCGATCCGGGTCGCCTTCGACGATCTGGCGCCCGAACTCCGTCCCGCCTCGCACGATCCGCTCTTCTCCGAGCTGTGGAAACGCGGCGGCAACGAGGATGCCCTGGTCGAGCAGGTGATCGGACGCTGGCGCAACCAGGGGCGCTGACGCGCTGTTGCGGCCTGGTCAGGCGGGCTTGCGACAGATGATCCGGCGCAGGGTCCAGCGGACGATATGTTGACCGCCTTCTTCGGACAGCCCGACGATATCGGCCAAGGCGTCGCTAACCTGTTCGGCGGACTGCCCGTCGATACCGAACAGGTCGCGGCAATAAGCACCAGCGCCGATCCGGTGGGCGAAGATCCACGGCGTCTCCGCCTGCCGGTCCTCGACGATCTCGAACCCCGCTTCGGCCAGCAGCCCGGCCGTATCGTCGTCGAGAAAGCGTCCCTCATGTCCCATGCTGTTGTTCGCATCGACATAGCCATTGAGAAAACGGTCGGCGCTGCTTCCGGCGCCGACGTCGGCGATCACCAGTTGGCCGCCCGATTTCAGCAGGCGATGCATCTCGGTAAAGATCACAGCGAGATCCGGTGCATGATGCAGGCCGGCGAGCGAGATAATCGCATCGGCCGCACCGTCCGGCGCAGGCACCGCCTCTACCGGGGCCAGAAGGCTGCTCGATCGCTCGTCGGACGGACAACGCTGCTGGAAATATTCGGCGGGTTCT
>Ga0233425_10001040_pt1 | contig 65773 bp, 46 predicted proteins | sample Watercolumn_Towu_2_FD_181712 | JGI IMG/M metagenome (GOLD analysis project Ga0233425, IMG submission 181712) | Freshwater microbial communities from Lake Towuti, South Sulawesi, Indonesia - Watercolumn_Towuti2014_140_MG | ecosystem: Environmental > Aquatic > Freshwater > Lake | place...
ACAGTTTGCGATCCATCGCGAGTCTCCTTGTCTTGGAAACACAACAGGCTCGCATGTTCGCAAACTGTTTCCTTTGATACGACTCCAACTCTTCAACACCCTTGCATAAGGTTGCCCAAAGGGGAAAGGGGAGAGGGGAGAGGGGAGCGACTAATGGTTGCGTCGGCGGAACACGACTTGCACGTCGCGCTGACTCTTGCCAGCGACTGCCTCGCTGCGTAACATCTCGCCCATTGTGTAGCCTAATCCGGCACGCTGCGTGTCGGACCGGGGGAACCAAACGGCCGCAAGGCCACGGGGCGCAGGATTTCGATCCGGGGCACTTTCAAGCCCTAGCCCGACAGCTCACCTCGGCGGCGGACCGCAGCGCGGCGCTGCGGTCGGTTTGAAAGAGCACGCTTCTGCAAGGGACCACAGGCACCCTCCCCGCACGTTGAGCCACGCTGGCTCCGGGTTGAGGCACAGCGCTCGGCGGTCAACCGGCCGTCACTTCGGATGCGGATCATTGCGCGAGCCTGATTGGTTTGCGCGGGAATTCGTCGCCAGAGACGATTCCCGGTCGAGCCGCATTTGGTTCCGAGCAGTATCTGAAAGGCAATCATGTCCCAACGTAACAACACATCACCTGCGGCACCGAATCCGAGTTCAGGAGGATCGCCGGGCAAGCTGAAGCAGGCGTCGGTGATCATCGTCGGCAGCGTGATGTTCCATTTCATTTCGTACTGGCGCGTGGCCGCGATCGTGCTGTGCGACATGGCCAGCACGGCGTTTTACATTGGCGGGATCACCGAGCAACTGATCGGCCCGGCGGCGCCGTGGTTCATTCTGGCGGTGCTGTTTTTCAGTTACGCCGTGCGCTCGGTGTACATCGAGTCATGTTCGCTGTTCGTGCGCGGCGGTGTTTATCGCACGGTGAAGGAGGCGCTGGGGGGGTGGCCGGCAAAGATGGCGGTGTCGGCACTGCTCTTCGACTACATCCTGACCGGTCCCATCAGTTCGGTTTCCGCCGGGCAGTACGTGGTCGGCTGGATGCTGGAGTTCATCGCCATCGTCGATCCCGACCTGGCGATCAAGAACGAGGCATTGAGACTGGCGATTCGCAGCTACGGATCGATGGTGATCGCATGTTTGATCACGCTGTACTTTTTCTGGAAGAATCTGATCGGCATCCACGAGTCGAGCGGCAAGGCACTGCGGATCATGGGTTTCACGACCGTGGTCGCGGTGATTGTGCTGACTTGGAGCGGATTGACCTTGCTGACACGCGGTCCCTCCAACAGCGTGCCCGCCCGTCCCGACCTGTCGCTGAAAGTGCAATACGATTCGACGACGGTTCGTGATCCCGTGACTGGTGCTGACCGCGAGGTGTGGCGGAGGGACCCGGTGACCGGCAAGCTGGTACCAAAGCTCGATGAGCAGGGCCGACAAATTCCGCGATTGAACACCGTGACTGGCAAGCAGGAAGATCCGCTGGGTTTCCTGCCGCATGTGGTTCCGGCTCTGGTGGAAAGATTGCGCGGCGGCGGCGATCTGTTGAGTTTCATCGGTATGCTGGGGTTGCTCGTCGCGTTCGGGCATTCAATTTTGGCGATGTCGGGCGAAGAGACCATGGCCCAGGTCTACCGCGAAATCGAATCGCCGAAGCTGCCAAATTTCCGCAAGGCGGCGTTCATCATCTTTGCTTACAGCATGATCCTGACCGCGGGAACGTCGTTCCTGGCGGTACTGATCGTCCCCGATGAAGTGCGCATGAAATACTACGCGGACAATCTGCTGGGCGGGTTGTCGATGTACGTGATCGGACCGCCGGTGGCCCGGCTGGTGTTGAACGCGCTGGTCGTGATCGCGGGTCTGTTGATTCTCTCCGGTGCCGTCAACACCTCGATCATCGGCTCGAACGGCGTGCTCAACCGCGTCGCCGAAGACGGCGTGCTGCCGGAGGCCCTTCAAAAACCGCATCGCAAGTACGGCACCACGTATCGCTTGCTGCTGTTGATCGTGGTGATGCAGTTGGGGGCAATTCTTTACAGCCGGGGAGACACGATTCTGCTCGGCGAAGCGTACGCATTCGGCGTGATCTGGAGCTTCCTGTTCAATTCGCTGTCGATGCTGGTGCTGCGATTCAAGGATCAATGTCCGCGCGAGTTTCGTGTTCCCGGCAACATTCGCGTTGGCACGGTTGAAGTGCCTGTGGGATTGGGACTGATCGCCCTGACCCTCGCACTCGCGGCCGTCACGAACTTTTTCACCAAGGAAGTCGCAACGACGTCGGGCATGTTGTTCACTGCGGTTTTCATGACGTTGTTCACAGTCAGCGAGCATTTCACCAAGCGGCGACGGCAGGGGCGGGCGCATGAGCATCTCGAACAATTCACGGAGCAGACGTCGGAGCAGGTTTCGTCAGACACGCTGCACATCGCCAAGCCGTATCGCAAGCTGGTGGCCATCCGGTCTCCCCAGAATCTGCACATGCTGCAGAAGGCGCTCGAAGAGACCGATCCGGAGACGACCGATGTGGTGGTGATGACTGCCAAATCGCAAACCGGTCAGGGAACGCTGCCGCAGCAGGCGGAGCTTGACCAGTACGACCGTCGGCTGATGACTGCGGTGATCGAACTGGGCGAGAAAGCAGGCAAGCCGGTCAAGCCGCTGGTGGTCCCGACGAACAACGCCATGTTCGCGATCATCAGCACCGCGCGATCGATCGGCGCTCAGGAACTGATCGTCGGGGCGTCGAACAAATTCACGGCGGAAGAGTTGCTCGATCAGTTGGCGTTCTACTGGATCAACCAGTTTGGAGGCGTCGCGCCTCCGCTGACGATTCGAGTGCTCAGCCGGAATTGGGACGTGCATTACGACGTGGCGGGCGGCTGCCGCATCCCGACAATCACTGAGCGGAAGGCGAAGACTGCTGCGGAACTGCGAGCGGCGGGGATCGGCATCAACCGTTTGCTCCTCGCGCATGACGGTACTCCGAGAGGGAGCGATCTGTTTGAAAGCGTGCTCACCATGCTGGATCACGGGGTGGTCCTCGATCTCGTCCAGGTGCCGTCCAGCGAAGCGGCACTCGCTGAGTCCGGTGCAACGACCACTGCCGCCGAGCGGCTTGCAGCGGATCGGGAGCGGGCCGAGAAGCTCGGACGGAAAGTTGAAATCCATACACTGCCCGGCGATGCTGGCGCCGATCCGAGCGAGGAAATTGTGCGACTGGTTCGCGAACACCGGTATGGGTTGGTTATCCTAGCGGCCCGCTCCGACGGATCGGCGGCGTCCAGTGCTGCCGCGCGTGGTTGGAGCGAACAGGTGTTGAAGCACGCTCCATGTCTGGTGTTCCAGGCAGAATTTCCTGACATTCCGAGAGAAATCGATGTCTAACATGGAAGGTGGCCGCCGATCATCCGCCGAGAGAGGCGATTCGCGCAAGCACATGCTTCAAGCGGTGCCGGCGATCATCGTCGGCAGCGTGATGTTCACGTTTATTTCGTTCTGGCGCGTCGCCGCCGTCGTGCTGTGCGATCTGGCGAGCACTGCGTTTTACATCGGTGGCATCGTCGAGCAGGCGATCGGTCCGGCGGCGCCGTGGTTCATTCTCTTCGTCATGTTTTTCAGTTGCACGGTTGGAACGGTGTACATCGAAAGCTGTGCGCTGTTCGTTCGCGGAGGCGTTTACCGCGTGGTCAAGCAGGCGCAAGGGGGCTTCCCGGCGAAGATGGCGGTGTCGGCGTTGCTGTTCGACTACATCCTCACCGGCCCGATCAGTTCGGTCACGGCCGGGCAATACTTGATCGGCTGGGTCCTCGAATTCATTGCCCTGTTCTGGCCGGGTTTGGCGATCACCGACGAGGCCGTGCGATTGGGGATCAAGTCGTACGGTTCGGTCGTGATTGCGTGCGGGATCACGTTGTACTTTTTCTACAAGAACCTGATCGGCATTCATGAATCCAGCGCGAAAGCCCTGCGGATCATGCAATTCACCACGGCTGTGGCCGTGACGGTCTTGATTTGGAGCGGCTTGACCCTGTGGTATCGTGGCCCGACCAATGACGTTCCGCATGTTCCCGACCTGCGAGTGAAGGTCGAATACGAGGTCGTCGAAGCCGAGGACCGCGTCACGGGCGAAGTGCGCGAGATGTGGAAGCGCGATCCCCAGTCGAAACAACTTGTCGAAGCTCGCGACGCGCAGGGGAATCCGGTTCCGAAGCTGAACCCGATCACCGGCCACCCATTCGATCCGCTCGGCTTTCTGCCGGCGGTGGCGCCTTCAATTGCGGACGGACTTCGCGAGTGGCACGGCTGGCTGTCACTGCTGGGGGTCCTCGGAATCCTGATCGCGTTCGGACAATCCGTGCTGGCGATGAGCGGTCTGGAGACGCTGGCGCAGGTCTACCGCGAGGTCGAATCGCCCAAGTTGCCGAATTTCAAGAAGGCGGCGGTAGTGATCTTCAGCTACGCCTTCCTGCTCACCGGCGGCGTGTCGTTTCTGGCCGTGTTGATTATCCCCGACGAAGTGCGGATGAAAGTCTATGCGGACAATCTGCTGAGCGGCCTCTCGATGTACGTGATCGGCCCGCCGACGGCACGACTGGCTTTGAACGCGATCGTCGTGCTGGCCGGTTTTCTGATTCTCTCCGGCGCCGTGAACACATCGATCATCGGTTCCAACGGCGTCCTGAACCGCGTGGCCGAAGACGGCGTGCTTCCCGAAACGCTCCAAAAACCGCACCCACGTTACGGCACCACGTACCGCGTGCTGTATCTGATCGTTGGCTTGCAATTGTTCACGATCATCGTCACGCAGGGAAACGTCTTGTTGCTCGGCGAAGCGTACGCGTTCGGTGTGATCTGGAGCTTCCTGTTCAACGCGCTGTCGATGGTTGTGCTGCGGTTCAAGGATCGCAGCCCGCGCGAGTTCCTGGTGCCGTTCAACATCCGCATCGGCAATGTGTACGTCCCGATCGGCCTGTCCGTGATCTTTCTCATCCTCGCGTCGTCAGCCGTGCTGAATTTCCTCACCAAGGAAGTGGCCACGGTGTCGGGCTTGATTTTCAGCTCCGCGTTTCTGGTGATGTTCTGGGCCAGCGAACACTACCACACGCGCAAGCGGCACGGGACGAAGCACGAGCACCTCGAACAGTTCACCGAAGAAACCGCGGAGCAGGTGACGATTCACGCGCTGGACCTCGACAAGCCGTTCCGCAAGCTGGTGGCGATCCGGTCGCCACAGACGCTGCACATGCTGCAGAAGGCCCTCGACGAAACCGATCCAGACACCACCGAGGTTGTAGTGATGACGGCGAAGACGATCCCGCAGGAAAACCTCGCCCCCGCCGAACGAGACCTCGACCAGTACGACCGCAAGCTGATGACCGCCGTGATCGAGCTGGCCGAGAAATCCGGGAAGGAGATCAAGCCGCTGATCGTCCCCACCAACAATCCGTGGTTCGCCGTCATCAACACGGCCCGGTCGCTCAACGTGCAGGAACTCATTGTGGGTGCGTCCAACAAGTTCACGGCCGAGGAGCAACTTGACCAGCTCGCGTTTTACTGGATCAACCTGCACGAGGGGCGTGCGGCTCCGCTGACGATCCGCGTGCTGAGCAAGACGTGGGACGTGCATTCTGACATCGGGGGCGGATGCCGCATCCCGAAGATCAACGAAAGCCAGGCGCGGACGGTGTCTCAGTTGCGGGCAGCCGGAGTTGGCGTGGATCGGGCGCTGCTCGTCCACGACGGCACATCGCGGTCGAGCGACGTGTTCGAATCGGTCCTGACAATGCTCGACCCCGATGTGGCTCTGGCGTTGGCACATCGTCCGGCCCACGAGGAGGAAGGCGAGACCTCGCTCCACACCGGTATCAGCTTGACCTTCGATCGCGAGCGTGCAGCGAAGCTCGGTCGCGAAATCGAGGTTTACGAAATCCAGGGCGACCCAGGGGCGGAGATTCTGCGACTGGTGCAGGAACACAAGTACGACGTCGTGATCCTCAACCCGATTGGCGACGCCGAGCAAAGCACCTCGGGCGGCTCGGAGCAGCCCAACTGGCGGGCCTTCCTTCGCGAACATGCCACCTGCCCGGTGTGTGAAGTCACCCTGCCGTCGATCCCGCGCGAGGTGGACAAGTCGTAGTAGCGCGTCAAGTAGGTCGGCCCTTCTGGGCCGACGGGTGGCCGGGGTCGAGCGGAGCGAGCCCCCGGAACGAGCGACCTCTTGGCTGGGGGCTCCCTTCGGTCGACCCCAGCCACCGGTCAGCCGTCCACCCGTCACCCGTCGCGATTGTGGCTCAGAGACGTCCGCCCCTCACCCCCGACCCCTCTCCCCCTTTCAGGGGCGAGGGGAGAAACAACTTGTCAGCGCGACGTGATCGCGGCAATCGTCGCGACCACTGCGGCGACGGCCAGCACAGTGAACAGGATCTTCACCCAACTGTACGGCCGCTCGCCCTGCACCTCGCCGGTGCCGGCGTTCACCACGATCTGGTATGCCTTGCCGTGGAACCGGTAGGCCATCATCCACACCGGCAACAGCAGATGCTTGAACGTGATGGCATTGTGCCGCGTGTTGATGGAATGAATGCGTTGCTCGTCGCCGCCGATGCGGAGATGGACGTCGGAGCGGATCGCGGCGTCCATCCGGGCCTTCGCCTGCTGGAAACCGGCGTCGAGTTCGATGTCGTACGTCTTGGCCAGAAAACCGGCGAGCATTTGTTGCTGGAACGGCAACGTCCGCTCGAGTGGCCACGGCTCCAGCGAATCGATCACGCCGGCAGGAAGTCCCTTCGATGCCACAACGAGCACGTCATCGAAGAATCGCTCGAAAGTCCCGGATGCCGGCCACCAGCGCGTGTGCCGTACGCGCCGCTCCTGTCCCTTCGCGTCCCGTTCGGTGACCCAGTAGTGCTCGCCGCGCTCGCCGGAGTACGCATTCCAAGTCATCGAGTCGTAAGTCCAGTAGGGGAGGTAGACGCCGTTGAACTTGCCCTGCACTCCTCGCTGTCGAAACTCGTTTGGAGCGAACCAGCGGGACTGCACCCACTGCTTTAGGTTGGTCTCGGCCTTTGCCCGTTCGATCAGGAACGGCAGCACGCCATCGACGGGAACCCGGTCTTCGGCGTCGTGGACGTTCTCGCGCTGGATGGGCGAGCCGCAGTACGAACACTCAGAACTCGTGAGCGTGCCTGTGAACGTCACCTGAGCGCTGCACGATCCGCAACGAATTTCCCTTACGTCTGACGCGGCGACTTCGCCCTCGGCCGGCTTCGATTTGTTGCGGACCTGCCGTTCCCGGACACGCTCGAGCATTGCGTGAAAGTCCTGTTCGGCGACGGCGGCACCCGCCTCGAACTGCAGAGGTTGGACGTGGCCACAGTACGGGCACTTCAAACTTTGCACGCCAATGTGAAAGGTCAGGTCGGCACCGCATTCCTCGCACGGGAACACCCGTCCCTTGCCCTCGTCCTCGGTGCGACCGGCGAAATGCGAGGTGCCGCGCGCGGCCACGTCGGAAGCGGGTGCGTCCTGAATGAAGATGTCGTTCGCGGTCGAGGCGTCTTTGGGCACGGCGCATGGCTCCATGATTTGTTTCGAGGGACATCCTGCTGCCCCAACTCTCTCCGGAAGAGGGCCGGGGCGAGGACAGGTGGCCCGCCGTTATCCCCTTAACCTAACCCTCGCCCGGAGGGAGAGGGGATGGCAGAGGTGACGTCGTCATTTTGAGTTCGTCGGAGTCACCGTGCCGCCGGTGGAGGAGGTGGCACCGCCGCGAACCGGCCGGCAAACTGCGAGACCTGGTTGGCTGCCGTCCAGCCCGGCAACGACGCCGACCACACCAGCGTGCCCGCCCCGACCTGTCCTGTCGCGATGCCGTCCGCGATTTGAGTCATCGTGAACGGCCCGCGCGTTTGGCCGTCGATCGCGATGTGCCACGCTTCGGTCGGCAGCGGCGGCGGTGCCACGGGGGACGCCACCGGAGCCGGCCGTGCGAGGCCAGCCGCCATCTGATTCGCCATCGCGAAACCCATCCCCGCGCCCAGACCGGCCGCCGCCGCTCCGCCGGATGGATTCTCGGCCGCTATCGTCATCGCCTGACCCATCTGGAACTGCTGGAACTTCTGCATGTCGCCAATCACACCCATGCTCGTCCGCTTGTCGAGAGCCTTCTCGACTTCCTCGGGGAATGAAACGTTGACGATGAACAGTTGCGGCAGTTCAAGTCCGTACTCGTCGTCGATTTTCTCGTGGACCGCCCTCCGAAGCTTCTCGCCGAGGTCTCGATAGTTGGAAGCGATGTCGAGCGCGGCGAGTTTCGATTCGCCCAGCATGTCGGCAAACGTCGAGATGATCATCGACCTCATGAGTTCGCTCACTTCGTCCGCCCCGACCTCGCCGTCGGTGCCGACCAGCTCCTTCAACAACGCCCTCGGTTCGGCCGCGCGGATTGCATACGTGCCGAAGGCTCGCAGCCGGATCGGGCCGAATTCGGGATCGCGAAGCATGATGGGATTGGGCGTGCCCCATTTCAGATCGGTGATCTGTCGCGTGCTGACGAAATAGACCTCGGAGCGAAACGGACTGTTAAACCCGTACTTCCAGCCCATGATCGTGCTCAGGATCGGCAGGTTATCCGCCTTGAGTTCGTAGTTGCCCGGCTCGAACACATCGGCCACCTGACCGCGGTGCACGAAGATCGCCATCTGGCCCGGACGCACGATGAGCTGGGCTCCGTTTTTGACTTCGTTCTGATACCGAGGAAAGCGCCACACGAGTGTGTTGCGGTTGTCGTCCACCCACTCGATGATGTCGATCAGTTCGCCGCGAAGTTTGTCAAACAGCCCCATGACCATGCTCCTGTTATGAGAGTCCACGAACGGGCGTTGCCAAAACTGGCGGCCGATCCGGCCCGAACAGACCGCCGCGATTGTACGGGTGACGTTGCGAACGATTCAAGGAATGCCCACACTGACTGACCATTGACCAATGACCTCTGACCGCTGGAGTTGCAACTGAACACGTCGACTTTCTTCGCTGTCTCTGCTGCCGGGATCGAATCGGTCACGGCGGGTGAGCTGACTCGGCTGGGAGCCGCGAACGTGCGCGCAGTGCCCGGTGGTGTATATTTCGATGGCAGCCTCGAATTGCTGTACCGGGCGAACCTGTGGCTGCGCACGGCGACGCGCGTGCTGCGTCCGCTCCGCGAATTCGCGGCGGCCCACGCCGAAATGTTGTACGACCAGGTGCGACGCATTCCGTGGGAAACCTATCTCGATCCAACCAAGACGTTCGCCGTCCACGCCACGATCGCCGGTTCCTCATCGAAACGGAAGGAGCAATCGGACGACAATCGACCTTGCCGCCGACCGGACTCACGCTCGAAAACCCGACCTCCGCAACGCGACTCGGCAGCCGGCGGCATCACGCATACGCAGTTTGCCGCCTTGAAGATCAAAGACGCCATCGTGGACCGGCTCCGGAAGGAACAGGGAGCCCGCCCCGATGTCGATGTCGCGAACCCAAGGTTTTCGGTGCAGGCCCATTTCGATCGCGGACGCTGCACCATCAGCCTGGATTCATCCGGTCGAAGCCTGCACGAGCGCGGTTACCGATCCGACGCCGCGGTGGCTCCACTCAAAGAAACACTTGCCGCCGCGATCATCCAATTGACCGGCTGGGACGGCCACTCGCCGCTCGTTGATCCGATGTGCGGCTCGGGAACGCTCGTGATCGAAGCCGCGTTGAAGTGTCGGAACATGGCTCCCGGCTTGCTGCGGAAGTCGCCGTACCCGTTCGAGAACTGGCCGGACTTCGATCGCGAACTTTGGGCACGCATCCGCACCGAAGCCCAGCAGGTCGCGTTGCCGAAAGCTCCGGCTCCGCTCTTCGGCAATGATATCGAACCGGCGGCCGTTTCCACGGCGCGGTCGAATGCGCACCGCGCTGGAGTCGCATCGGACATTCGATTCACGATGGCTTCGGCGTCCGCGTTCCTGTCGAAGCCGGCCGCGGCAGGGCCCGGTATCGTGGTCATCAATCCTCCGTACGGTGAGCGATTGGGCGACGCGACCGAGTTGACGGCGCTCTACCGCACGCTCGGCGAACGGCTGCTCGCGAATTTCGGTGGCTGGAAGGCCTTTGTCTTCGCAGGCAACCTGAACCTCGCTCGCGAGATTCCTCTGCCGGCGGTGCACAAACACAAGCTGTTCAACGGTCCGCTGCCATGCCGGTTGCTGGGATTCGAAATCGGCGTCGCGACGTGACAGCACACGCGGTGTGTCGACGACCGTGGGATTCACTCGCGGTGCGATTCGACTCCGGCGTCGATGTGAAACGCGAGCACTTCGCGCCCACGGTAGAACATCGGTTGCGACGCGATTCGATTGGCCGCCGTGGCGACGGCGGACGCCGGTGCGTCTCGACCCCAGCTCACGATCACGCGGCGACGCCCGGAAAAATCCCGCGACCCAGCCGTCGCCAGCGCTGCGTCCCAGGTGGCGGTCTGAACCTCGTCGGCGAGCGGCCACACGCTGCGAATCGTGTTGCGCAGTTCCACGGGCAGCGGCGACGCATCCGCGTCCGCGTCGGGTGGGGCAACGAGGATCAACTCGTCGACATCGGCCACGGGTCGCAACTGGGATCGCACAGTCGCAAGCTCGACGTCGTCGGGATTCGTCTGGCGCGATGTGGCCACGCCCTGCAGGCTGAGTCCGCCGGCGATCGTGATCAGCAACCCGCGCAGCACGACTCGTTGAACCGCGTCCCGCGGCAGGCGTCGACGCGCGTAGAGTCCCCCGAACAGCGCGCCGACAACGAGCGTCAGGACAAGCCGCCAGTCTGGCGGTTCGGCCTCCAATCGCGAGGGGCCTTTGATCCGCAACCAATCGTGAGCCGACATCGCGAGCGTGGCAACAAGGCACCCGATCGACACCGGAAACGAAGCGTGGCGTTCGCAGATCGCGATCACACCGAGACTCGCCAGCATCGCGACGGGAATCCAAAACGCGAGTTGATACAGCTCCGGAAGTCGATTCAGCGGGGAGGACGTGCCGGCCGAAAACCACACCAGCCCTCCCGACACTGCCAGCCAGCTCGGCAACAGCCACAGATCGGACTGGCGCGTGTCCGACGATTCGAGCAGGAGACGTTTCATCGTGGCCCACAGCCCAAGCATGCCGACGATCGCCAACGGACCGAACACGTCCGGCAATCCGGTGGACGTTGCGGAAATGGCGAACGCTCCCGAACCGTCGGGTGAGGCGGCAGGTTTTCCGGTGAGCCAGGAGGCCCAGAAATCGATGCCGTGTTCGGCTGTCATCATCAGTAACCACCAGCCGCTGGCGGCGAACGCGGTCAACGCGAGAGTCAGAAGGCTGCGGTAGGACGAACGTCGTTTGAGGACGAACGACATCGAAGAGTCCATGAGCGATTCGGTGCCGCGCGGCTGGGTTTTTAGCACGATCAGATGCAGCGCCAGGATCCCAAGCGTCGTAATCGCGAGCGGGCCGCCGGCGAGCAGGCACAGGCCCAGCGAAAGCCCCGCAGGAATCAACTTGAGCGACACGACCGTCGAGGCATCCTGAAGGTGCGACACGAAGGCGTGCATCGCCATCACCGTCAGCAACAGCGCGAGTGCGTGACTGGAATTACGCTGCGACATCGATAGAAATGCGGGATGCAGGCTGATCAGAAGGCTCGTGATGAGTGCCATCGAGCGTCCGCCAATCCGGTTCGCCAGGAGGTAGACGCACGCAATCAACGAGACGGTTGGCAGGAGTGTCCACACACGCGACGCCGCATCGCCCGACGAATCGGTGACACGAATGGTCCAGGCGGCGAGCCAGTTGCCAAGCGGCGGTTGAAAGCGGAAGGGCAGCGAGGCGTCGCGGGCAGCTGGATCGAAGAATTGCGACAGGCGATCCGTCGTCGCCAGTTGCAACGTCTGCAGGCCGGACCAGGCATCGGCGGTTGTCGTCGCAATGTGCGGCAGTGCGAGAATTGCTGGAAAAGCGGCGAACAATCCGAGCCAGGGCGTCAGGCTGGTCGCGTCACGCAGCGCGGGAAACACCGGAAGTGGACGCTCCGCGGCCAACTGCATGAGGCGACGGTCGTCGATCGGACTCGCCGGTTCGAGAGCCTGCCGTGGTGGTGACCCGGAAAACATGGACACGATGTCAACTCCTGCCGCTGTCCGCCAGCCTGGGTTCGCGTCGGAGCGACGGATTAACGGCTCGCTCGCTTGGCCGCGATGATCTCGTCCAGGATTTCTCCGAGCGGCTTGGAGGGACGCGATCCAAGCGTCTGCTGTAGCCGGGTCAGATCGGGCACGCGGCGCCGGATGTCTTCGAAATCGTCGCCGTATGCCTGGCGATACGGGATGAACTCGATTCGAACTTTTGGATCCACTCGCCTGCCAACCTCGGCGGCCAGGTCCCGGATCGAAACAGGTTGGTCACTGCCGATGTTGTACACGCGGCCGCTCGCGCCCGGTGTGGCCATCAGCTTCATAACCGTGTCGGTCACTTCTCCGACGTGCGCGAAACATCGGACCTGCCGGCCGTCGTCGTAAACGACGATCGGGCCTCCCGCCAGAGCCTGATCGACGAACCTCGGAATGACCATGCCGTAGTGTCCCACTTGGCGCGGCCCCACGACGTTGAAGAATCGTCCAATCACAACCGGCAACCCAAACTTTCGGTGGTACGCGAGGGCCAAAAACTCGTCGATAGCCTTGGAACAGCCGTAGGCCCACCGCGGCCGCGAAGTGGCCCCAAACTGCAAGTCTTCTTCCTCGGCCCAGGTCTCTTTCGGATTCTTGCCGTAAACCTCGCTGGTAGACGCGAGGAAAAACCTCTGGCCGCCTTGCACCGCGAGTCGCAAGAGGACTTCGGTTGGGTAGATGTTCGTCTCGATCGTGCGAACCGGGTCGTCCGCCACAAGCTTTACACCGACGGCCGCCGCCAGGTGATAGATCACCTCGATTCCGCGAACGGCGTCGGCCAGCAGCACTGGGTCGGTGATTGATCCCGCTCGAAAATGGAGCCGCGGGTGTCCTTCAACCGTCCGCAAGTTGTGGCGAGCGCCGGTCGACAGGTCATCAAGGACAGTCACGTCGTCCCCCTGACCGAGGAGCTTCTCAGTGAGATGGCTGCCGATAAAGCCAGCTCCTCCCGTCACCAGACAACGCGCCATGCAGGTCTCTCCCGGAATGCCGCCCCGGTGGGTATTCGACGGCGGATCGCGAACGAGTCGTGATGGAACGCCAGCCCGGAATGGTGCCCGTTTCTAACCGACCGTGACGGTAAACGGAAGCCTTCAACTGTGATGGCTTGATCGGCGGAGTACCCACACACAGCCCGTCGGCACGGTCAGTATGTTCACTTTAATTGACACAATCTGACAGATTCCGTCAATCGGCATGATCGATACAACCGTTAGATTTCGTACATTCCACACGTTCCACAATCCTCGCGCAGTCGACCAAACAGTCTCGTGGGGAATGGGTTGGTGCGATTCTGATGATTACAATGAATGTGGCGCCGGCAACGATGGTATGAGACGTGCCGAAACCAACGATTGCTCCGACTGTATTGAATGGAGCGGAAATGACGAAAGAGAGAGCGTGCGTGACGAGTTCGGGGTGACCTGAGAGACCACCCCGTGGGGCGGCGACCTGAGAGAGCGTCGCCTTCGCTGGCCAAACGTGGCCAGCAGCTGTTTCGAAACCGCCACCCCGGCGCCGAAGTTCGAGTTCCTAACTTCGGTTCCGCAGGGAGGGCCGGCAAGCCCTGGCCCTCCCCGGTTTCGGACAGTGCAACGTCGGGTGGAAAGTCGGCTGGCGAGCGGAGTCAGCTCGCAAACCAAACGCGATCCACCAACGACGGAATGCCCACCATGCTCAGATTTGCAACCAAGTTTTATCGCGACGAAAACGGGTTTGTGATTTCGTCAGAGTTGGTTTTGGTGTCGACGGTGGGGGTCATCGGACTTGTTGCGGGACTAAACGCCGTCACCTGCGCGGTTGTTGACGAGTTCAACGACGTGGCTGGTGCGATGACGGCGTTGAATCAGAGTTACTCGACGCCCACATTCACGGGCAGTGGCATTGGTCGATTTGGGGCGAAATTGAAATCGTTTGTCGCTGGATCGTCATTCATCGATCAACGAGCGCAGCAGACGGTGGTCTCGGGTGCGACCATGGTGGGCGGGCCGATTGTCGCTCCTCCGGTTGCCATCCCGGCGCATGTTCCACAAAGTGCGCCATGTGAGGCCCCGGCGGCCGTTGCTCCGCCGTTCGAAGTCCGTCAACAAGCAGCGTGCGTCATGTGCTTCGTATGTTGTCAACCCTGTGTCATCGGGAATTGTGTCCCAAGCAATGGAGTGATCCAGCAGCCCATGCCTGGCGTCGAGCACGTTCCAACACCGGTGCCAGGGACGACACCTGCACAATCAAGGTTGGAATCGCCATCCGGATCCGCCCCCGTGAAATGAGCGGACGTCGGCTGAGTTGCGGCAGCCGGTCGTAATCTTTGGAACAACCGTTTCAGTCGGCATGTTCAACAGAATTGGCGCCGTTTGAGCAATCGGCGCCAATGATTCTATTGTCACAGTCGGCATGATTGACCGACACACGGTCTCGGCGACGATGCCGACTCGAGTCGCTTCCGGTTTCACGCGAATGCATTGCGACGGCGGCGACGATTAGTTCACCCGCACCGATTGAATGGGCCGTTCCATTGGTACGAGAACTGCCAAAGACTCCGACTGTGATGAATGTGTCGAGTTGGTTCGCAAGTGACCATCGATAAGCCAGAGGCCGACGGAGTTCATCGCGCACCCAATCCAATAAACGCCTCGGGGCGATCGGAGTTTGGATGGAGGTGAGAGTCCATCCGTTGAATTGTGCTCAGACAGTTCACACCGCGCCGTTCCTGAGTTCCTGGGGCTCCCTCACGGGAGCCCCGCGCTTTCAGAGGTGAAGAACGTTGAAGCCCGCCGCGAACGCCACCGGGAATCCTGATCCCCTGCCGCATCTCGATCCCGCCCCGCGGTCGAGGCGAGCCTTCATCGAAAGCTGTGGTGATCGTCGTTTTGTCTCTCAAGTCTCTCAGTCGAAAGGAACTGCAACATGTGTCGCAACCTGTGGAATGATGAATTGGGGTTTGTAATCTCGGCGGAGTTGGTGTTAGTCCTGACCGTGGGCGTGCAGGCTGTGATTGTCGGCCTCAGCGAAGTGGCCGTAGCCGTGAACACCGAATTGAATGACATTTCGAATGCCATTGGAGCGTTGACTCAGACCTACGCGTACACGGGATTCAAGGGCACGGACTCTGGCGTTGGCGCGAAGGTCAAGAGTTTCATTAACGGGTCCGCGTTCATAGACGCGCATGATGATTGCGATGACAACCTGTCGTGCGACGTCGTGTGCGGCGCGCCCCTGACGCCCACTTGCGGTTAATCCAGCGCGAGGCTGACTTCACGTTCGAATACTCCAAGGGGAGGGCCCCCTTGGAGTCGCTAACCACTAGTCGAATCGGGATGTTCGCCGCCCCGGTGTTGATGAAACACAACAATCCTAGTCAATCGAATGTTCAGCGACGTTGACTTTTTTCATCGCTGTACGCCCGGTCGGATCTGGACTGAATGCGTAACGGCGATTTGCATTCGATTAGCAACCTCGCCCACTTCAATCGGTTGCGGCCTCCACACCCATCGCGAAGCCTCCGCAACCCGCTTTCGTTGCCGGTTGCTTTTCCGCGACGGCATGCGTGATGCATTTCGTCATCCCTCGTTGCGAACTGTCACCGGTTGACACGATTGAACAGCGACCGACAGGCAGACGCACACAATCCGCCCGGCAAGTTGCCAGGCATTTCAAAAGTCAAAAACGGGAGCTGGCCCTGGCGAGTGAATAGAGAGCACTCGCGGAGCGGGACTGTCATCCCGCTCCAACAGAGGCAGTCCTCCTGAGTCCTCGGGCGGGGATATCTCGCATATCCCCGCCCTCGAATACACCTCGCGGGAACTGAATCTGAGCATCAAGTCCCGCGAAAAGTGGCCTGCAGGTTTGCAGCGGGGTCGGCCAACCTTGCTGCATGCGAGTGGATGCCGGGGCGATTGCATCCACATCCTGAACCGAAGCTCCCCGTTCGGCAGGATTCTGCCGGACGTTGGGCGACGGGTGATCGCCCTCTGTGTATGTGTGCGGTTCTCTCTGTCTTTTGTCTCTCACGGCGCGAAAGGAACTCTACAATGCGTAATCTTTTGAACGATGAAACTGGCTTCGTGATTTCCGCAGAACTCGTCCTCGTGCTTACGATCGGCGTGCTCGCCATGATCGTCGGCTTGAGCGAAGTGGGCATCGCGGTCAACACCGAATTGAACGACATCTCGAACGCGATCGGCGCCCTCGGTCAGGGTTACTCCTTCACCGGATTCAAGGGAACTGACGCGGCCGCGAGTTCGAAGGCCAAGAGTAGCTACTCGGGCACGACGTTCATCGAGAGTACCGACGATTGCGACTTGAACTCGAGCTGCGATCTGGTCTGCGGTGCGTCTGCCACTGCGACAACCGAGAGCTAATGCTTGATTCGGTTGGTATTTCAATGCCCCTCCACGAGAAGTCGGCTTCTCGTGGAGGGGCATGTTTTGACGTCTGAATGGCGCAATGTTCACGGTTGTTCAAGTTTCTTGACAATTCGGCCGCCTGCGATGAGCAAAGAGTTGCTCCGCGAAGCCACAGCCCTGGCACCGTCAACCTTTCTTAGCCCTTTGTGGTTGAAGCGGTTCTTGTCTTTCAACCGCCTGTTCCAACGTCACGCTGCTGAATGACTCAGCGACTTCCGGCATACCACCTGCGTTCTCGTCGTCACGTCTCCAATCGACGACGCTCTTGTGAACGCCGAAGAGTGTGAGGCCTGTTGAATCGAAAACAGTGTGCAGGTCGGCCGGCCGGCGTGCCTCACACAAGGTCTTCCGCATCTTCAAGTTCACTGGTTCGTCATCGACGAAAACCCTCTGACTGACAGGTCTGAGGCCCGGAGATGCGTAGGCACGTCTCTCACAAAGAAGGACTCAGGACCATGCGTACTCTCAATGCTCTGTACAACGACGATGCCGGTTTCGTGATCTCCGCTGAGCTGGTGCTCGTGCTGACCATCGCCGTGCTGTCCATGATTGTCGGAATTCAGGAGGTCGCCGTTGCCGTCAACACCGAACTGAACGACTTCTCGAACGCGATTGGGGCGATCGACCAGTCGTACTTCTACTGCGGATTCCGTGGTAATGACCGCTTCACGGACAAGCACAAGAGCGCGGTGAACGGCGAGATCTTCGCCGACCGCGTTGATGACTGCGACAAGAACACGTCGTGCGATCTCGTCTGCCATCCGCCCGAAGTTTGCGGCGAAGGCAACCTCTAATCCTTGCGACCCTGTCGCTTAAGTTGTGAATTGAATCTCCCGGTGGAGCAGCATCCGCCGGGAGATTTTTTTGCTTACGCAACGCACTCGACTCATCCCATCACACCGAACCCTCGTCATCCAGCCGTTGTCGATCTATCATCAGCACGATGACCGGCGAGTACCAGAGAGGATGAGCGGCTCATGATTGCGATTGTTGACTACGGGATGGGTAACCTGCGAAGTGTGCAGAAAGGCTTCGAGCGTGTCGGCGCCACGGCGTCGATCAGTCGGCAACCCGCGGAACTCGAACGGTGCGAGAAGCTGGTCCTGCCCGGAGTCGGTGCCTTCCGCGACTGCATTTCCGAGGTGCGGCGGCTCGACCTCGTGGAACCGATCAAGTCCCACATTGCCGCGGGCAAGCCATTTCTGGGAATCTGCCTTGGCCTGCAGCTGCTGTTCGATGTCAGCTTCGAAGACGGTGAGTGGCCCGGACTGGGGATCATCCCCGGCAAGGTCGTGCGGTTCGAAGTTCGACCGGAATTGAAGGTCCCACACATGGGCTGGAACCGCGTGTCGACGCGTCGCCTCACGCCGTTGATGCTAGGTGTTCCGAACGACGAACATTTTTACTTCGTCCACAGTTACCATGTTGTGCCGGCGGACACCTCGGTGGTCGCGGCGACGACCGATTACGGCATCGAATTCGTTTCGATGATCGCTCGCGATCGCCTGTTCGCGACGCAATTCCACCCCGAAAAGAGCCAGCGACACGGCTTGCAACTGCTCGCGAATTTCGCCTCGTTGTAACCTGGCGACAAGAGGTCCTCCACGAATGGAAATCATCCCGGCGATCGACTTGCGTGGCGGCAAATGCGTACGACTGCGGCAGGGCGACTACGCGCAGGAAACAATCTTTGGCGAAGACCCCGCGGCGATGGCATTGCGATGGGTGAACGAAGGTGCCACACGGCTGCATCTTGTGGACCTTGACGGTGCGAAAGCCGGCCGGCCGGTCAACGTGGAGTGCATCCGGCGGATTGTGGCCTCTGTGCGAGTCCCTTGTCAGTTTGGTGGCGGCCTCCGCGACGAACGCGGCATCCGACTGATGCTGGAAGACGTCGGCATCGACCGCGTGATCGTCGGCACGCAAGCCCTCAAACACCCGGACTGGTTTGAGCAGATGGTGGCGACGTTTCCGAACCGACTGGTGCTCGGCATCGACGCCCGTGACGGCATGGTGGCGACCGAGGGTTGGCTCGAAGTTTCCCGCACGCCGGCAATCGAACTGACGCGAAGATTCGTCGGGCTCGATGTGGCCGCTGTCGTGTTCACCAACATCGCGAACGACGGCATGTTGGCCGGGATCGATGACGGTACGCTGGCCGATCTGGTGCGTCTGGGCGATCTCGGCCTGCACGTGATTGCATCCGGAGGCGTCACCACGCTCGACGACGTGCGCACGCTCGTGGACCTCTCGCGCCGAAAGCCAAACGTCGTCGGAGCCATCGTCGGCCGGGCGCTTTACGAAGGCCGGCTCGACCTGCGGCAGGCTGTGGCCGCCACGCGGGAAACCTGATCGTCGATCAGGGCTGGTGGTCGCGCTGTTTCCACAGTTGCTTGAGCTGCCCAAAGGACGTCAGCGGTTCAGCCCCCGAGATCGCATCGGCGCTGAGCGGCGGGAGTTTCGGTTCCGCGGCGTGCGAGCGTTTGCGATGCCTGCGTTTGCCTCGATGCGGATGATCAACTCGCGGACCACCTGCGTCAGCCGCGGCGTCGGGTGCCGCACTGTCGAGAGCCCGTGCCGAGCCCGCTGAATCGGACGTCACCGCGACAGGGGCCTTGGTTCGATCTTCGGCGGCTTGTCGCCCGGGCGGACGAGGAGTCTTTGCCGCTGGAGGCGTTCCCGGGCGGATCATCGTCAGCGACACGCGCTTTCGATCCTGGTCCACTGCCAGCACCCATACGGTCACAACGTCGCCAACGCTGACCAGGTCGTGCGGCGTGCGCACGAAACTCGTCGAAAGCTGGCTGATGTGGACCAGTCCGCTGTCTTTCAGTCCGACATCCACGAACGCGCCAAAGTCCACGACGTTGAGCACGGTTCCCTGCAGTTCCATCCCCGGCTGCAAGTCATCCAGTTTGAGAATGCCCTTCTTGAAGATCGGGCCTGGCAGGTCGATGCGCGGATCGCGTCCGGGTCGAGCCAGCGAGTCGAGGATGTCGCGGAGCGTTGGCACGCCCACGCCGAACTCGCCTGCCAGCGTTTCAACATCCAGTTGTGCGGTTTCTTCCAATCCAACCCGCACCGCCGTCGAACAGCCCGCCCTCGAGCCGGCACCGGCGTCGGTCTGCGGGTCTCCGGACGCCTCCGGGTCCGTGGGGGGGGCGGGGCCGAGGAAGCTGAGTTTCGCCAACAATTGCCTCGCGACGGGATAGCTTTCGGGATGGATCCATGTCGCGTCGAGCGGCTCCTCACCACCGTTGATCTTGAGGAAGCCGGCAGCCTGCGTGTAGCTGGCATCGCCCACGCCGGAAACTTCGAGCAGTTGCTCGCGGCGTAAAAACCGGCCGTGCTCGGTGCGCCACTCGACTACGCGGCGAGCTGTCAGTTGATTCAACCCGGAGACGTATCGCAACAGCGACGCGCTGGCCGTGTTCAGGTCCACACCCACGAAGTTCACGCACGACTCGATGACCTGGTCCAGCGTCTCCTGCAACGATTTCGAACTCACATCGTGCTGGTACATGCCCACGCCGAGGTGTTGCGGTTCGATTTTGACCAGCTCGCTGAGCGGGTCCTGCAAACGGCGCCCAATCGAGATCGTGCCGCGCACGGTCGCATCGTCATTCGGAAACTCCTCGCGGGCGACCGCACTCGTCGAGTAAATGCTCGCGCCGGCTTCGTTCACGACCACATACTGTGCGTCGGGCAGAAGTTCCGCGAACATTTCGGCCACGAGTTCCTCGGTCTCGCGGCAGGCGGTCCCGTTGCCGATCGCGATCAACCGCGTGTTGTGTTCGGTCAACAGCGCCGCCAGCCGCGACTTCGACGCGACTCGTTTCTCGTCCGAACCGGTCACGTAGATGACTTCGCGAGCGAGCGGCAGACCGGTTTCGTCCAGGACAATCACCTTGCAGCCGGTGCGGAAGCCGGGGTCGACGGCCAGCACTCGCCGACCGGGCAACGGGGGCTGCAACAGGAGGTTCCGGAGGTTCCTGGCGAAAACGGCCACGGCGTGCGATTCGGCTCGCTCGGTGATTTCACGCCGCAGCTCGCGTTCGAGGCTCGGTTGGATCATTCGATCCAGAGCGTCGTTCACGCAACGAAATAGAAACTCGCCGAACCGGTGATCGGACAGCCGCAGCATCCGCACGACTTCGGCCACGACCTGCGGGCCGTCCCAATCGAACTTGACCTTCAGAATCCCCGAGTGCTCGCCGCGGTTCAGGGCCAGCACGCGATGGTGCGGAATCCTTGAGATCGGTTCGGTGTGGTTGAAATAGTCGCGGAAAGATTGACCCTGCTGCGTCCCTTTTTCGGTCGCGTTGGTGGTCAGCGTTCCGGTCCGCCAGGCGATCCGTCGGGCCACCGCGCGGATGTCGGCGTTCTCGCTGATCCGCTCGGCAAGAATATCGGCTGCTCCCTGCAACACATCTTCTCTTGTCGCCAGCCCCGCTTCGACATTGATCAACGTTTCCGCCGCTTCCTCCATGGTGATGAGCGATTGATCTTCATTCCAGATCCGATCCGCGAGCGGTTCCAGCCCGCGCTCGCGAGCTAGCGATGCCCGCGATCGCTTTTTGGGCTTGAACGGCAGGTACAGATCCTCCAGCCGTTTGATCGAGTCCGCCCGCTGGATGGCCGTGCGCAGTTCCGGCGTGAGCTTGCCCTGACCATCGATCAACCGCAGGATCGTCGTCGCCCTTTCTGCCAACTGCCGCAGCGCGGTCACGCGCAGCAGGATTTTGCGAAGCATCTCCTCGTCGAGGTTACCAGTACGCTCTTTGCGATACCGCGTGATGAAAGGAACCGTGTTCCCCGCATCCGCGAGGGCGACAACGCTCTCCACCTGCGACGGCTGAAGGTGGAGGTCGTGGGCGATTCGGCCCAGGTCAACGGCAGGAGGTGAATCCATACGGACGTTTCTGTCCAGCACAATCGGTTCGGCAGAAAATGCGACAGCGGCGTATGGTATCGAAATCCTTCACGCCGTCCAACGACGAGCGACGATTCGGCCGACTCCGCCGGATCGACGTGACGGACGCGAGCGCCGTTGGATTGCGATTCGCTCCCACCGTCAAAGTCGGAAGAATTTATCAAGTCCGCGCCGGCGGAGGCCGATTCAATTCGCTGACGAACGACGCGTCGCGTCGCTTCGCCATCGTTGCCGAAGGAGTCGGCCACCGATCGCCAGCCGATCGGTCTCACGATCGAAAGCACCACGTCGCCCATCACGGAGTGAGCCATGCGACATCGCCTGCGGTTGTTCACCGGTGAGGACGAAGCGGGATCCACCACGACCCTGGCCGCGCCCGAGATGACGGTCAAACTGGCCGACGTCAGCAAAATCCTGGCCGATGCCGTGCGAACCAGGCGCGCGTGGCTCTCTGACTTCGCCGACGAAGAGATTCAAATCTCGGCCGACCTCTACGACGTCCTCTCCGCCTACTGGCGCCTCCGTCCGAGCGCGTAGAGTAGCAGGCACACTCCGTGTGCCGTTGGCAGCGAAGACGACGGCACACCGAGTGTGCCTACGCCTTTGGCGGCATCTTGCTCCGCCGTGTGTGGACGATCGCGACCAGGTTGCGTACATTCATTCTGCCATTCTCTGACGGCCCGTTCGGGCTGTCGCGCGAAAGTCAGGATGGCGACGACCTCGAGTCCACGGACGAGCCATGAAGGTCCAGCAACTGCTGTCGCATCACGGGATCAAGGAGAATCCGTTCGGGCAGGAAGATGCCCAGACCGATCCGGTGTTCAAGCATCACTGCCTCGCCGGGACGTACCATCCCGCGTGGGACAAAATCTTCGGCAGCCCGCTCGAACCGGCCACGTCCGTGGTCTTCGGCGAAAAGGGAAGCGGCAAGACGGCCCTGCGTTTGCAGATCGCGAGCCACCTCGAACAGCACAACCGCGACAACCCCGATCGCCGCGTGTTCGTCATCGAGTACGACGACTTCAACCCGTTCCTCGATTGCTTCCGCGAGCGATTGCGATTTTTGAATCGTCGTCCCGATCGGTCGCTGGAGTCGTGGCGGTTGTGGGATCACATGGATGCGATCCTGTCGCTCGGGACCACGCGGCTGGTGGAAGCGATCCTCGCGTGCGAACTCGGCAAGCCCCCCGCCGATCCCGGTGCTCCGCTGCGACCGGAGGACCTGACGCGGCTGTCGCGCTTGCAGAAGCGCGACCTGTTGCTGCTCGCCGCGTTCTACGATCGCACGTTTGCCATGCCGAAGCGGCAGCGGTGGCGTCGGCTATGTCGGAAGCTACGGTATTCGACGTGGCGATCGGAATGGGATCGCGTCGTCGGCATCCTCGTGTCGATCGCCGGCATGGCGGGCATCGTTTACTTCTGGGACAAGGAACGCATGGCTTCGCGCACGCCGTGGCTCATCTTTTTGGTGGCCCTCCTCGTCGGCTGGGGACCGTGGCTGTGGCGACATCTGCGACTGTTCTGGAAATCGTGGCAGGTGTCACGTCAGGTGCGCGTGATCGATCATCTGGTGAACACGCTCCGGAAGATTCTCGGCAAGATTCCGGCTAGCGAACTGGCCGGGCAGCCGATCCCCAGCCGCGACCGGAGCGACGACCGCTACGAACTGCTCACCAAGTTGCAGTCGGTGCTGAGGACCCTCGGATTCAGCGGCATCATGGTGCTGGTCGATCGCGTGGACGAACCACACCTCGTCAACGGTTCGGCCGACCGCATGCGCGACCTGTTGTGGCCGATGTTCGACAACAAGTTCCTCAAGCATCCGGGCCTCGGTTTCAAACTGCTGCTGCCGATCGAAGTCAGCTTCCATCTCGCCCGCGAAGACAAGGAATTCTACGAGCGGTCGCGGTTCGACAAGCAGAACCTGATCCGCTCGCTGGAGTGGACGGGGCAGTCGCTGTACGACGTGGCCAACGACCGCATCAAGGCCTGTGCGGCTTCGCCGGAACTTCAGCCTCGATTCCGCGATCTGTTCGACGACTCGATCACCGATGCCGAACTGATCGCGACTCTCGACCGCCTGCGGGTCCCGCGGCATCTGTTCAAATTCATGCACCGGCTGTTCGTCGAACACTGCAACCGGTTCACCGAAGACCAACCAAGTTGGAAGATCAGCCGCGAAACCTTCCAGTCCGTCTTCGCCATCTACCAACGCGATTTGGAAGCCTACGACCGCGGCCTGGGGACGGGGTGAGAACGCGCATAGTGGGACCAGCTCGCAAAGCGAGCGCCGGCCCACCATGGAAATCGCAGTTCTGCATCAATGTTTTTGACGCGTGGCTGGAGTCGAACGAAGTGAGCCCCCAGCCGTTCCAGGGGGCTCGCCGTCGGCTCGACCCCGGCCACCCTGGCGGAAAGCAAAAATGGTGCACATCACCGTCGTCGTGTCGCGACTGGCCTGATGTATCGTCATCACTTCAGCACCGGCCGTTCCGGTCGAGTTTGACTTGTCGCGGGGCTGTCCGTGTCCGGGATTGGAGTTCGTAGTCGCACGGTGCGCGTGGCCTCGAACGGGTCGAGGATGGTCAGCGCGAGGAACGGCGCGGGGAGTGCTCGCAGTGCGGGGAGGAGCGACAGGCTGACCAAACGCGACGCGGTAGCGGTGACGTCGCTCGTTTCGGTCGGGCTGGCGGCGGGGATCAGTTTTGCGACGAGGTCCGGGATGCGGATCGGATCGACGGAGCGAGCGAACGCGAGCGGCGCCGAAGGCAATTCCAGTTTTTGGGGCCGGGTAAGGTTGACCGCGATTCCCGTCGGCGGCGTGTCCCGCGCCGGGAGCGTTCGCAGCGTCACCTGCTGGTCCGCGTCGATCAGTTGCGGTTGCTGACGGATGACCGCAGACGGCAACGAAGCCACGTTGGCCGGCGGCGGGTCCAACTTGATTCCCAACCACGACCGCGGCTGATCCCGAAACGGCACCGCCGGGAATTCGACTTGCCGCGGCGGCGTGAGCGCGTCGCGAATCATTTCTTCCCCGGCCGCCGGCACCGCCGCTGCCCCGGCGATCGCGACTATGACAGGTTGCAACCTGGACGCCTCCGGCGCTGCGGCAACCACGACCGCCTCTGCCGTGGGCTTCTCGATGGCAGTTCCCTGTGCTGTCGTTTCATCGAACGATTCGGATTTCGACGGGCTCACGATTGGCGCAAGAGTGGCTTGCTGTGTCGGCGTTGCAGCGACTGCCTCGCGAGTCGTCGCCGCCGAAGCCCCTTCGCGCGAGCAACCGACCGCGACGCACAGCAACGCGCCCGCCGCGACCGTGGCCAGCAGTTTGAGCTTCCGATTGTCAGCCATCTTCGTCTCCGAAAACGTCCACCGTTCGACGATTCTCAGCCGTGGCTCTTATTCATTTGGCTTCGATGACCAGTTTTATCGGCATGCCCACGGCGGGCAAGACATCCTTGGCCGTTTCGAGTTTGATCAGCGGTTCGTCTTTCATGGTCAGGTTGGTTTGCAAGACGGTTTCGTCGGTGACCGGGAAGAGCGCGATCAGCGTGCCTGACAGGTCGGCACCAAACACCTTGTCCGGCTTGTTGGGGTCGGGCTGAGTCATGACCGAACCGGTGAAGAACCATTTCAGCGGCGGCAACGGCTTGCCGGTCTTGCGATCGACGAGCACCTTTTCGATCGCGACCTTCTTCGCCAATCCGCCGGGACCGGGAACCTCCAGCGACACCTTGACCTCCGGACCGGCCGCCTTCGCCCCTTCCCCCTTCGCCGGCGTGCCCGGTTTCAGCCCCAGCCCGATCAACGCCTGATGCACCTGGCTGGGCGGCACGTCGAACGTGACGACTGTCTCGTGAGCCTTCTTCCCCTTCGGCGCGGGATGCGTCGCGACGACTTCGATGGGATAGATTTCGTTCAGGTTCTCCAGCTTTCGCGGTGCCACGACACAGTCGATCGTGATCCGCTTGGCCGCGGCGTCAACGACAAGGCCGGACTTTGGTTTGTCCTGCGCCGTTGTGGACACGACGGACGTGATGACGATCGCGAGCGCGGCGACCACGCCGACGAAGTGCGATTCACGGTGGTTCGATCGGTGCATGGGAGCCTCTTCACGTTGTCTGTGCGATGGCCGCCCTCGGCCGTCCGAATTGTTGTCGATAATCGCTCGAACGACGGACGGCCGAGGGCGGCCATCCTACGACGGTTACGCCTCACCGCGGTAAATCTGCATGATGCTGCCGAGCAGTTTCATCGCGTCCTCTTTCTTCCGCTGAAACGCATTGCGGCCGATGATCGAACCGAACCCGCCGCCATCGCGGATGGCGCGGACCTGGTCGAACAGAGCCGCATCGTCGGTCTTTTCGCCTCCGGAGAAGATCACGATTCGGCGGCCGGCGAACGCGCTCTGCACGATGTGTCGCACGCGCTCAGTGAGCGTCGCGCGCGGCACGTTCACTTTCTCGTAAATTTTCTTCGCGTCGTCCTGTTCGAGGTAATCCGCAGGGAGCTTGACTTTGATCAGGTGGGCTCCGAGTTGCGCCGCGATCTGGGCGGCGTACGCGGTCACGTCCAGCGACGTTTCGCCTGGCTTGCTGATGTCGCCTCCGCGCGGATACGACCACACGACCGACGCCAGCCCGGCCGATCGCGATTCGGCGACGATCTCACGGAGCTGCTGATACATTTCGACCCGATGCGACGAACCGGGGTAGATCGTGAACCCGACCGCCACGCAACCCAGCCGCAAGGCATCTCGCACGCTGGACGTGACCGCCGGCATCGGGTCCGCTTCCTTGTGCAGCACGTCGTGGCTGTTGAGTTTCAGAATCAGTGGAATCTGTCCGGCAAAATCTTCGGCAGCCGCTTCGAGGAACCCCATCGGAGCCGCGTACGCGTTGCAGCCCGCGTCGATCGCAAGCTGGTAGTGGTAGCGCGGATCGTAAGCCGGTTCGTTGACTGCGAAGCTGCGAGCCGGTCCGTGCTCAAAACCTTGATCGACGGGCAGCACCACGAGCCTGCCGGTGCCAGCCAGCCTTCCGTGATTCAACAGCCGATACAGATTCGTCAACACGCCGGGATTGTCGCTGCCATACCACGACAGGATTTCAGAAACGCGGGCGGACATGGCAGCACCTCACTCAAATTCGGAGTGGAAGGACAACCGCAGTTCATCGCGACGCATTCTAATTGTCCCGTCGGTCTCACGCCACGACTCGGACGCTGGTTCGTCAGCGCGAGGCAACTACAATCGCGGAACGATGCTCGACAAAAAATCATTCCCTGCACTCGGAACATCCGGTTACCGTGGCCGTCTGGCTCCGTCTCCGACCGGGTTCCTGCACCTCGGCCATGCGCGAACATTCTGGACGGCATGTCAGCGCGCCCGACAACACAATGGCACGATGGTGCTCCGCATCGAAGACTTGGACGCAGCTCGTTGCCGGCCGGAATTCGTTGCGGCCGTCGATGAGGATTTACGGTGGTTCGGTTGCGAGTGGGACGAGGGACCGGACGTCGGGGGGCCATTCGCTCCGTATGTGCAAAGCCAGCGGACAGGACTCTACCGTGCCGCGCTCACATGGTTGCAGGCGACGGGCCACGTCTACCCCTGCTGCTGCTCGAGGCAGGACGTGCTGCGAGCGCTCGGTGCGCCGCACGAGGGGGACGACGAGCCGATCTACCCGGGAACCTGCCGACCAGATTCCGATCGCGAACTCCGCCAGATCCCCGCCGGTCGCGTGCCGCATTGGCGGTTCCGCGTGCTCGACGGCCGATCCGTCTCGTTCGTCGATGGCCATCTCGGCCCGCAGTCGTTCACCGCCGGACGCGACTTCGGCGACTTCGTGGTCTGGCGCAACGACGACGTACCGTCGTATCAACTGGCCGTGGTGGTCGATGACACGGCCATGCAAATCACGGAAGTCGTGCGCGGTGCCGACCTGCTGCTGTCGACGGCCCGGCAACTGCTGTTGTATGAAGCCCTCGAACTGACGCCGCCCGGGTTCTTCCACTGCCCGCTCGTCGTCGACGAGCACGGCGTGCGGTTGGCCAAACGCCACGCAAGTTTGAGTCTGCGGGAACTTCGATCGCAGGGACGTATCGCCGACGAACTTCACGAGCCACAACCAATGTAGCTACAATTCTCTCGCCCGTGAGGCAGGTCCGGTGTCGAATGCCAACACGATCCGGAACCGCGTCGCGTCCGGACATCAAAATGTTGCCGCCAGTTGTTGACCCATGGCAATCGTGACCTATGGTTTCGTACCCCCAACGTAATCATCCCTCGGATCACGGCTCGTTGAGATCAACGATCTCCCGGCAGCGGGTTCCGGTGGTGAGCGGTGGAGCGGCTCAAAACGGAGCCTGAAGCGTTCGCATTCTTCCGATTGTGCGGAATCTGCGTCCGCGACAAATGTTCAACACATCGTCCACGAGGGTCTCCCGCGACTCGGGCCAGCTGGCCTGCGGTTCGCGCGGCGTCTCTCGCGGTTGGTCCATCGAGTCCTGCCTGCATCGAGAGAAAGAACCATGATCACGGGTACGCTGCTGCTGGTTGACGACGACAAATCCATCCTCGAAGCGATGGCCGATTACCTGCGCGGGCTGGGGCATCGCGTGGAGACGGCTCTGACATGCACCGACGCACTGCTGCGGATTGCCGAGTATCCGTTCGACGCGGTCATCTGCGATGTCAACCTGCCCGATGAAGACGGCCTGCACGTCCTGGAGTTTGTGAAGCAACAGTGGCCAGACACGCCGTGCATTCTGATGACCGGTTTCGGCACGATCGAAAGTGCCGTCGAGGCCATCCGCATCGGTGCGTTCGATTACCTCAGCAAGCCGCTGATCGACGACGAACTGCACTTCTGCATCCAGACGGCTCTGGGCCAGCGGCAGATCGTCCGCGAAAACAGCTCGCTCAAGGCACAGCTCAACCAACGGTTCGGCCTTGGGAGCATCATCGGCCGCGACTACAAAATGGTCAAAATGTTCGACTTGATTGAAAGCGTCGCCGACACGCGCACGACGGTCCTGATCCTCGGCGAAAGCGGCACGGGCAAGACCATGACGGCCCGGTCGATTCATCAGCTCAGCCCGCGCCGCGACAAGCCGTTCATCGAAGTCGCCTGCGGAGCCCTCCCCGACACGCTGCTCGAAAGCGAACTGTTCGGCCACGTGGCTGGCAGCTTCACCGGCGCGGTTCACGACAAGATTGGAAAATTCCTCCAAGCCGACGGTGGCACAATCTTCCTCGACGAAATCGCGACCGCTTCACCCAGCCTTCAAGTGAAACTGCTCCGCGTGCTGCAAGATCGAGAGTTCGACGCGGTCGGCGGCACGAAGACGCACAAGGTGGACATCCGCTTGATTCTGGCGACGAATCAGGATTTGGAACAACTTGTCGGGCAGGGCAAGTTCCGCCAGGACCTGTTCTACCGGATCAACGTGATCACGCTCACGCAGCCGCCGCTGCGGGAACGGATCGGCGACATCCCGATGTTGCTCCAGCATTACCTTCAGGAATTCGCGGCGCAGAACGGCAAGTCGATCTCCGGTTTCACCGCATCGGCCGTCGAGCTTCTGCAACGCTACAACTGGCCGGGCAACGTCCGGGAGCTGACCAACGTCGTTGAACGAGCCGTCGTGCTGTGCAAAGGCAACGTCATCGGCCCCCACGACTTCCCCGAAAACATCCGCCGCAACGGCGTCACGTTTGATGTGCCGCAGGCCACGTTCGGCGGCAACAATCTCAAGTCTGCTCTCGCCGATCCCGAACGGCAGATCATCATCGAAGCCTTGGAAAAGAACGGCTGGAACCGACAGAACACCGCCAGCATGCTGGGCATCAACCGCACGACGCTATACAAAAAGATGAAACGGTACAGCATCGAATTCGAGCAGCAGTTGATGCACTGAAATTGTAGCGCCTCGGCACGCAGAAGCCTGAATCGCGAGTAAAGAGCGTGCTGACACCTCTTCGCTGGCGCTTCAGGCTTCACCTTTTGTCAGTGGAACACGTGACAATCCGCGCAGCCGTGACGAGCACCACCGGCCGGCGAGTGGCAATTCGTGCAGACCGACAGCCGCGGCAGCAGCGCTTCCGTTGCGAACGATGTCGTCGCCGGATGCCCCGGGAACGCGGCGGCGTGGCAGTCGCGGCACGCGATCGTGGTGTGAGACGAATGATCAAACGCGACGTGCCGGGGCCAGCGATCGGTTCGCGATGCCGAGATCACCACGCTTGACCACGCGGCGGTGGCGTTCGCGATCGGCGGCGGCGATGGAAGGTCATGGCATTCGGCACACGCGCGGTGGCCACGGAACAGCAGATCGGCCGCTTGTCGCAGACTGGAATCGACCTGAACCGGCGATTCGGCGGCGTCTCGCGTGCCGCGCACGAACGTCAGCACGTCGGCCGGCTGCAAGCCGTGCGGGACCCTGTTCGTGGGGGCATCCGTGTCAAATGTCAAGTCGTGGCAGGTGCGGCAATGCTTGTCGAAACGAATCGGCTCGAACGACGAACTGTTTCGCCGCGACTGGTGGCACGCGGAGCAATCGAGTTCCACGGCCGCGTCGTCGGGCTTTCCCTTCGGAATCAGTTGGGAACGAGCCGCGTCGTCGGAGATGTCCTGCCAGCGGAACGGTTTCGCGGGAGGTTCGTCCGTGCGGGCCAGGCCGGGTCGCAGGTGGAGGGCGTGGTTGAACCGGAGCGACGACCGCACGTCCGGCCGGTCATGCGGCAGGTCATGGTGGCTCGCCATGTCGGTGTGACAGCGGAGGCAGTGCGAATCGTGGACGCGCACGAGCGACGAGTCGACTCCGCGGTGTTCGTGATGGCAACGGCTGCACGCGGCCACGCGCTGATGATGAGCCGGTGTGTGTTTGACGTTGGCGTGGCACCTCGCACACGTGATGTCTGCGTCTCGAAAACCGGTCGACAACCAGCGTGCATCGTCGGCTTGCGGCGTTCCCGGCCGGTGGCAGAGGCGGCAGTCCGTGTTGAACGCCGCGTGTGCTGCCGACAGATCGCCCGGCGAGAGCATTCGGTCGCCGATCGCGTTTCCCGCCGGCCAGTCCGGCACGATCACCACCGCTGACCACGCGAGCGAGATCGCCAGAGACAACCACGTCAGCCGCGTTCGCCAGCGGCTCCGGCTTGTCTGCGATCCGTTCGGCGAGGATATGCGCACGTGGTGATTCCAAATCCAATCACACGCTCTCCCCTCCCCCCTTGGGGGAGGGGGGTTGGGGGTGAGGGGTGGTGAAGCGCTCGGTCTTCCCCTCACCCCGACCCTCTCCCCAGAGGGGAGAAGGAGCAGCAATTTCGCTGTTGATGCGGCCGTTCACTTCCCGGACCAATCCCTCGCCAACGAAGGACGGCCGGGGGCGGCCATCCTACAGGTGATCATTCACTTCCCAAACCGATGCTTCGCCAGCAGCTCGGCGATCTGGACCGCGTTGGTCGCGGCTCCCTTGCGGACGTTGTCCACGACGGCCCAGAAGCAAAGTCCGTTGGGGTGCGACAAGTCGCGGCGAATGCGGCCGATGAATACTTCGTCTCGGCCGGTGCAGTGCAGCGGCATGGGGTAACGACTCTGCGACGGTTCGTCCACGACGATGATTCCCGGAAATGCGGCGAACAGCCTGCGGGCCTCGTCCGGCGACACCGGGCGTTCGGTCTCGGCGGTGATGCTGACGCAGTGGCAGTTCGGCACCGGGATGCGCACGCAGGTGGAGTTGATCCGGATCGAATCGTCACCGAGGATCTTCCTCGTCTCGTTGACGATTTTGAGTTCCTCGCTGGTGTAACCGTCCTCCTTGAAGCCGCCGATTTGCGGGATGGCGTTGAACGCGATCGGATGGGCGAACGCCTTGTAGCTGTAGTCCTCGTCGCCGAGCGTCGCCTGCGTCCCCTCCATCAGTTCGACCGTGCCCGCGAGGCCGACTCCGCTGACCGCCTGAAACGTGCTCACCACCAGCCGCGTCACGCGCGCCGCATCGTGCAGCGGCTTGGCCGCCATGACGACGGGCGTGGCCGAACAGTTCGGGCTGGCGATGATCCCCCTGGCATTGATCGCCGCCTGCGGGTTGACTTCGGGGATGACCAAAGCCACGTCGGGCTTCATGCGCCAGTAACCCGACTCGTCGATCACGGTACATCCGGCCTTGACGGCCATCGGGAGGTATTCGGCCGCGACGTCGTCCGGCGTGCTGGCGATCACGAGGTCACAGCCGGCGAACGCCTCCGGGCGCAGTTCTTCGATCGTGTACGACTGGCCTTTGAATTCGAGCTTGTTCCCCGCGCTCCGCCTGGACGCCAGAAACTTATACGACCGAGCCGGGAAGTTCCGCTCGGTGAGCAGTTGCAACATGATCCGCCCCACCGCCCCGGTCGCCCCCACGATCGCCACGCACTGGAACACGACAAACTCCTCGGAACTTGAATTTCCTCACCGACAATCCGGCACGACCGGACATGCCGGGCAACGGCCAGCCACTATAGTCGTGGCCCGGATGGTTGAGAAGAGTCGAATTCCGGCGCTCAGGTTCAGCGATGCCACGGGGTCGGGAGTCTTTTTCAGGTCGGACAAATCATCGGCGGATGTCCGTTTCCAGAATGTGTCTGAAAGAACGTCACACCGACCTGAAAAAGACTCCCGACCCCTTCGCGTGATTCCTCTCTGAGTGAGTCTCGTTAGTCGCGACGATTGCCTTGAAGCCAGACGATGGCAGCACAGACCAATCGGGCAAGCGAAAAGCCCAGAATCACACCAATAATCCGCGACCACCGACCCAACGCCGGCAGCATGAGTTCGCATGCTCGTTTGGCAGTAACGATACTCACCATTGCGACCGGAAGCGCAACCCATCCAGAGATGCCCCAAACCGGAGGGATGTACCAGAACGAAGATTTCGGATCATTCCCGTCAGGTTGGTCGTTACTCCCGTCAGGTTGGTCGTTCATGTGCCACCCAACCGCGTCGTCAGGATGAGCGTAGCTGGGTCAGTCCGTAGGGTGGGACAAGCGAAGCGCCGGCCCACCATCGCATGGTTATCGAGACGATTCCGAATGGTGGGCCGGCGATTGCTTCGCAAGCTGGTCCCACGCTACCTGCCCTCTTCGCTCTTCGCCTGATTCGCTTCCTCCGCGCTGATCACGCCGTCGCTGTCTTGGTCCAGTCTGCGAAACAGCGCCTGCGAACCAAGTTGCGTCACTCCTCCACCAACCCCGGCACGAGCCGGTTGGTTGGACGCGGCGAGAGGACGTCGTGGCTGAGGATGTGCGAGTGGCCGACGAAGTACGTGTGGAAATCGGCCACGACGAGGTTGTACGTTTTCTCTTCGGCCGCGGTTTCCACGCCGCTGACACGGGTCATCCCGGTCGCCGTGTGAATCGGCTGCCCGTCACGCAACTCGCGTGTCTTGGTCCAGCCGCTCCCGGAGACCCACCAGTTGTGCCCCACGCTCGCTGTGATCGAATCATCTCCCACCGTGAACTGGAACGTCGGCGACGGCCGCCTCACGGTGGTGTGCAAGACCGGCTTGTAGGCCAGTTCGCCAGTCTCGATGTTCTTCGCCAGCACTCGATCACCGACGCGGATTCTCTCAATGGGCATGAAGCCGTGGTCGGTCCAGACGGAGGTTCCGGCGACGAGACAACTAGCACTCACATAGAAGACGCCATGCATCTCGAAGACAGGAATGTCTTGATGGTTACCTTCTTCGATCTGTACGACTCGCTTGTTATTTTCTTCGTAACCCGTGAAATCACGCCACCATCTCCACCAATATTTCGGATCCGACGACGACGGTTCACCGGAAGCAGCCGCAAGCGCCGAGCAGACACGCTGATTCAGGTTTGCGGTGACCTCATTGTTCTCGTCAATTTGTCTCATTCCAGCATGGATTGCGTCGAATAATTGGCGTTTCCGATCTGTTCTCATTCGTTGAGCTGTGAGGGTTTCTGGGAAAAGGCTTTCGGCCGTCGGACGATAGTGTCCGATCGTTGACCCCGATCGGTAGTGAACGATTGCGTCGATCGACTTGATAAAAATGAGCCCGTCATTGTGTTGCAAGTGGTAACCCTGCAACACATCTTTGCCTTCCCGAGCAACCCACAAGTCGATCCAAAACGCATTGCGCGGCCCCAAAACAAGCTGGAGACTGGATTCGGCGGGCGTGTACATCAATTGCAGCAAGTCGGGGACAAAGTCATTGAGTCTTCTTTGGCTCAGGTGCTTGCTTGCTTCTTGTCTTACAGTTAGCCATTGCGAGAACATTGCTTGGCGTGCAAGAGCATGAGAAGATTCGAAACAATCAAACTGCGAGAGCTTTTCAACTGCAATTGTCGCAGCGAATTGGTTGTGTCTACAAAGTACGGACTCGATGGCTGGAATGACATTGGCATGCGTGATCTGTCCGAGTTGCTCCTTCGCTTGGCGAATCTGCGGGATCGTCCCGTCGAGTTTTGATGCCAGTGGTTGCAGTCGAGGAGACCATCGCTCTAGCGAGGTTTGAGTCTACTTCGCAAGGCGTTCGAGATCGGCAAGATCCTGTCGGCTTATCCATTCGCTGCCGATGCGGCGGTAGCCCAGCCGTTCGTAGATGCGAGAGACATCCTGGTTCGGTGTCGCGAGCAGCAGCGATTGCACGCTGTGGGCCCGCTCCTGCTCCGTCAACTTTTGCTTGCGGCACCAGTTGGACAATTCCAGTTGGCTGTCGAACGTCTTTTCGGCGGCGTTACGTCGTTGGTGGTAAACGGCCAGCCGGGGGTCGTCGGCATGGTTGGCGACGGCATTCTCGAAAGATAACCAGTCCTTGCCCCTTCGCACGTGTCCCGCCTGCCAACGGGCGGCGGGGTGATCGGGTGTTGATTCCAAGGTCGGCTGCAAGGCATGAGTCCGATCCGTCTGGTCGGCGTTAGTGTGCATCTCCGTTCGCAGCACGTCGCGAACGGCGCGGTTGGTTGCCACCGCCGCGTCTTCCTTTGACCCGGCCCAACTCGCAGTCGGGAAGAGGATTATGGCCATCCAGCAAATCAACCCCACGGATTCGACCGGGAATCCTCTCCGGTTGCCGATTGCTTCAACCAGATTCATGCGGTTCATCGTTCGCCCTTTCCGTTGGCTGGAGACTGCGTTAACGACCCAACCCCGTTTCCCGCGGACAGACCTCGATCCGTTAAGGGCCTTCACACGGAAACGCGAACGAGGATGCTCAATCAACAGGTCGGACCGATTTTCCGGCAGATTAGCCGAAGTGAACCCAATCTCGTGACTTTGAAAGTCAAACACCGAGGCACAGCCAGTGGCCCGACTGGGACGAGTAATGAGCCCTCTTGCCGTAGGACGAACTTTCCCGGCCGTACTTTCGGCCCGGAAGGGCCAACGTACATTGAAGTGATGCGATCTATTCCTTCGGCTTGTCTTTCCCATCCGGTTGTGTGACCTGGGCTGGACCGAACGGAAGCCCCGGAGAATCAATGGCCCATCAAGCTCCGTGGCATCGCTTCGCTCCAGCCACGGCCGGTGCCAGGTGGCTGGGGTCGACCGAAGGGAGCCCCCACCCAAGTCGCAATTCGTTCCGGGGGCTCGCTCCGCTCGACCCCGGCCACCCGATCATCAGGTAATTCGCATCGCCCTACTTGCCAACTTCGATCTTCGCCTGATTCGCTTCGTCGGCGGAGATCAGGCCATCGCCGTCTTGGTCCAGTTTGCGAAACATCGCCCGCGAACCGGGGAATTCGCGGGTCGAGAGGTCGCCGTCGCGGTTGCGGTCCATCTTTTGGAACCACTCGGGGCCGGCCGTCGGGCGGTTGACGATCGGGGCCGTGTTCCCCGTGGCCACGTTCGGCCTGGGGTCGGTTCCGAAGCCCGGCAGGCGGCCGAATTCGATCGTCAGCTTGAACGTGCCGGCGAGTTCGTCCGCGGAGATCTTCCCGTTGTTGTTCGTGTCCCGAACCTTCAGCCGCTCCCACGCCCCCCGGCATTCCCGCCGCGTCAGCCGCCGATCCATCGGCACCCCGTCCAGCAATTCGAACAGCGACTTGCCTTCCTCGCTGAACGACACGTCGATCCGGTTCTGGTTCTTTGCCGTCTGCTGCTTGATGTACGCCGACACTTCGTCGCGCGTCACCATCCCGTCGGCATTGGCATCCACCGTCTTGAAATCGGCCCCCTGAAGTTGCTGCACGGCCGCGAATTCGTTCATGTCGAGATACATGTTCTTGTCGGCGTCGGCTTGCAGGAAGCTGATGAGCGCCAGCGACACGGCATCCTGCCCCTGCGATTTGTGGCTGAGTGCCCGCAGTTCGACGAGCGCGGTCCCGAGCAGCACCGCCGTCGGGTTGGGAGTGGACACCGACTTGCTGACCACGGCCGCCGGAAGCTTCCGCACCTCGCCGCGCAGCACGCTGACCGTCGGTCGAGGAAACCGGCTGCCGAATTGCACGAGCAGCTCGATCTGCACCGGCGGGTTCTTGAGCACCTCCGCCAACTCCGCCGCCGTGAGCACTCCGTCCCCGTTGCCATCCGCCGCTTTCAACGCCTGCGGATCCCAGCCAAGTTCCGCCGCGGTCAACTTGTCCGGAGCTTTTTCCGACGTGGCGCGGCCGAAGCGTTTGATGAGTTGCTGAGCCGCTGCCGTCGCCGCTTCGTCGCCGCCGAGCCGCAGGAACGGCACCTCGACCGGCTGAGCCGCCTCCTCTTCCGGCTGAGCCGCCGCGGCAGGCACTCGGTCCAGCAGCAGTTCATCCAGCCCCAACGTCTCGTCGTCGTCGAGGTCAAACTTGTGGAGCACGTTCTCCATCTGACCAAGCTCCTCGGGGCTGAGTTCGCCGTCCCGGTCCAGGTCCAGCAGCGAAAAGAGATCGAGCAACTGCCCGGCCTTGCGTGCTCCCGCTGTCAGGTTGAACACGGACGGCATTCCTTCCGGCACCGGCAGCGTTTGCAATCCCTTCCCGTTGACCTGCACGTGCAGCCTCACGATCACCGGCTGCTTGCCCCCGACAAAGATCAGGTCTTGCGCGTCCCCCTCGATCACCCGCGGATCGACCTTCGCCGCCTTGCCCGATGTCTGCGCGATCGCGAACCCGATCGACAGCATTGACGAGCACGCGGCCAGCACCAACACTCGAAGAAGTGACATGAGGAGGCTCCTCTCGTCCAGACAGGTTGTCAGTATCGTACCGACTCGAATGGGCTGCGGCTACGGTCTGTTGTGCGGATGCCGAATGGCTGCCGATCCGTAGGACGGTCTTTCCAGGCCGTCCCGTCTCCAGCCATCCCGTCGGCCCGGAAGAGCCGACCTACAAAAACTCTTCGTTCAAATCGTCACCTTTTGTACTGTGATTTTTTCATACGATTTGGAACAGAAGGAAACGAAGGCAACGATGGAGTGACATGGTTGACCAACTGGATAAGACAGTTTGAGTTCTGGGTCGGGTCGGCAGTAAGATACCTCTCCAAAGGTGTCACGGATCGGTCGATTCGATGAATGGCTGTGGGGGCACTCGAATGCGGACGTGGTGTATCCTGTTGATCGGCGCGCTGTCGCTCTCACTGTGCGCGAACGTGGCTTGGGCTGCCGAACTGCTGCCCGATGTCGTCGAATTCAACCGCGATGTGCGGCCGATCCTGTCCGACATTTGCTTCCAGTGCCACGGCCCCGATGCCAACCAGCGCAAGGCCGATCTGCGGTTGGACCAGCACGCCGGGATGTTCGCCGACCGCGACGGATACCGCATCACCACGCCGGGCAAACCCGCCGAGAGCGAACTCTACCGCCGACTGGTCTCCGACGACGAAACCGAACGCATGCCGCCGGCCAAGTCCGGCAAGAAACTGACGGCCGCACAGATCGACATCTTCCGCCGCTGGATCGAACAAGGCGCGAAGTGGCAGGGGCACTGGTCGTTCATCCCACCGAAACGGCCCGTCGTTCCTCAGATCCAAAATCCAAAATCCAAAATCCAGAATCCGATCGACAACTTCATCCTCACTCGCCTTGAACGCGAAGGTCTCGCACCGTCCCCCGAAGCGGACCGCCTGACGCTCATTCGCCGCGCGACGCTGGACCTGACCGGGTTGCCTCCCACGCCCGCCGAGGTCGATGCGTTTGTGGCCGATCGTTCGCCAGATGCGTATGAAAAAGTGGTCGATCGGTTGCTCACATCGCCGCGCTTCGGTGAACGCATGGCCGCCCGGTGGCTCGACGCAGCCCGCTACGCCGACACGCACGGATACCAAACCGACGGCGAACGGCACATGTGGCGCTGGCGGGACTGGGTGATCGACGCCTTCAACTCGAACCTGCCGTTCGACCAGTTCACGATCGAGCAGCTTGCCGGCGACCTGCTCCCCAATGCCACGCTCGACCAGCGGATTGCCACCGGGTTCAATCGCAACCACCGCGGCAACTCCGAAGGCGGGATCATTCCCGAAGAGTACGCGGTCGAATACGTGATCGATCGCGTCGAGACCACCGGCACGGTGTGGCTGGGCCTGACGCTCGGCTGCGGACGCTGCCACGATCACAAGTACGACCCGTTGACGCAGCGCGAGTTCTATCAGTTCTTCGCATTCTTCAACAACGTGCCGGAGAAAGGCCGCGCTGTGAAGTACGGCAACTCGCCGCCGTACATTCAGGCACCGACTCGCGACCAGCAACGGCAGCTCGCCGAGTTGGAGAAAAAGTACGCGGCCGCCGAGGCCAAAGTCCGGTTGCTGGATGCCGAGTTGACGTTCGCCCTAGCCCAGTGGGAGCGCTCACCGCCGTCGCCGTTGCCGTCCTGGTCTTTGAACGACGGACTGCTCGTGCAGGCGTCGCTCGACGACTTGAGTGTCGTGGCCGAACCGTTCACGCACGACCTCGCACCGCCCTACGGTGGCGTGGCCACGCTCGATGATTCCAGGCGAGCGGGGGGCGTCAGCCCCCCGAGTGAAGGCCCCACGGCGACAACTCGGGGGGCTGACGCCCCCCGCTCGCCGGAACGAGATCGGGAAACGAATGCGACCGCGCGAGACGGTGATGCCGAATTTGCTTCCGGCCGGATCGACCGCGCCGCTCGCTTCGACGGTCGCCGTTTCCTCGATGCTGGTGACGTGGCCGACTTCGGGTTCTACGACAAGTTCACGCTGGCCGCGTGGGTCTGGGCCGACGGCAACCACGGCGGCACGATTCTGTCGCGGATGGCCGATGCGGCGAAAGGAGACGGCTACGCCCTCGTGCTGGACGGCGGCAAGTTGCAACTCAATCTGGTCAAACGCTGGCTCGACGACAGCTTGCGAGTCGAAACCGAACGCCGGCTGGAACCGAACCGCTGGCATCACGTGATCGCCACGTACGACGGCTCGCGCGAAGCGAAGGGCGTGCGAATCTTCATCGACGGCGAATCGCAGCCGCTGCGGATCGTGCTCGACGAACTCAACCAGTCGTTCGCCACGAAGGAACCGCTGCGGATCGGCGGCGGGGGCGGACCCGACGGACGCTTCCGCGGCTTGATTGACGACGTGCGAATCTACCGGCGCGTGGTCACCGCCGACGAAGCGGTCATCCTCGCGACGCCGGATTCGCTCGCCGACATCCTCCCGATTGAACTCGAACACCGCACGCCAGCCCAGCGGCTCAAGCTGCGGTTTGCGTTCCGCGAGCACTTCGCCCCGAATTCGATCCGCTCGGCGTACCGCGAGTTCGTCGAGCTTCGTCAGCAGCGGGAGGCCTTCGGCGAACGCTTGCCCACCGTGATGGTGATGGAAGAACTGCCGACGCCGCGCGACACGCACATCCTCGTCCGCGGGCAATACGACAAGCCCGGTGATTTCGTTGCGCCCGGCTTGCCCGTCAGCCTGACCGGCGGCACGTCGGCCGAGGGGTTTCGCAATCGGCTGGACCTCGCGCGGTGGCTGGTCAGCCCGGACAATCCGCTCACCGCCCGCGTGACGGTCAACCGGCTGTGGCAAATGCTGTTTGGTTCGGGGTTGGTGAAGACCGTTGACGATTTCGGTTCGCAAGGCGAATGGCCGACACATCCGGAGTTGCTGGACTGGCTGGCGTGCGAATTCGTGACGCCATCGTTTGCTTTCAATCAAGACACGGCGACGCGGGGACACGGAGACACGGAGAACGCAACACCGGATTTGTCCCCGCGTCCCCGCGTCTCCGCGTCTCCGCGTCTCGATCCAAACGCGAAGTCGTGGGATGTCAAACGACTGCTGAAACTGATCGTCACGAGTGCGACCTACCGCCAGTCCTCGAAGGTTTCGCCCGCGCTGCTGCAACGCGATCCCGATAACCGCTGGCTGGCTCGCGGGCCGCGAGGGCGGTTGCCGGCGGAGGCGATTCGCGATCAGGCGTTGTTCGTCAGCGGATTGCTCGTCGAACGGCAGGGCGGTCCGTCGGTGATGCCGTACCAGCCGCCCGGATTGTGGGAGGAACTGACCGGTCAGTCGGCGCCGGTCGAACACGGCGAGAACCTGTACCGGCGCAGTTTGTACACGTTTTGGAAGCGCACGGTCGCCCCGCCGACGATGATGGCGTTCGATGCGTCGGGGCGCGAGATGTGCTTTGTGCGCGAAACGCGAACCAACACGCCGCTGCAAGCGCTGACGCTGCTCAACGAAGTGACGTTCGTCGAAGCGTCTCGCAAGCTGGCCGAACGAGTGTTGCGTCAGGCTGGCCCGACGACGGCCGAGCGGCTCACGCTGGCGTTCCGATTGGTCACGTCACGCCCGCCGCGTCCGGCGGAACTCGAAGTCCTCGATCGTGGCCTCGCTACACATCTTGCCCACTACCGCGCGCATCGCGAAGCCGCGCTGAACCTGCTCAAAACCGGCGAGTCGGCTCGCGATGAAGCGCTCGACCCGGCCGAAGTCGCAGCCTACGCCGCGATTTCCGGGTTGCTGCTGAACTTGGACGAAACGATTACGAAGGAGTGACGAATGCCGACGGCCGACATCGTGCAGCCACTCGCAGACGTTCCCGAGGAGTGGTTGCAGGAATTCGAAGCTGCGGCTCGTCGTCCGCTGGAACAGCGGCTGCGGTATGCGTTCATCCACACGTACAAGCCGGTGTTGGACGATGCTCCGTATCGCGCTTTCGACACGATGGCGGATTACTGCCGTTGGTGTGAAGAAAATCTTCCCGAATGGTTGGGGTATGGCCGCGTTTGACTATCGACAAGCACAAGAAATCCGCGATGCGCTGGCTCGGCACGCCGTGAGGTATCTGTTCATCGGCAAATCCGGGGCGGTTTTGCTGGGGTTTCCAGACACCACGCAAGATGCCGACTTGTTCGTCGATCAGTCTCCAGAAAACGGTCGTGCGCTCGCGGCTGCATTGCGCGAGCTGGGCTTTGCATTGACGGAGGCTCAGTCGCAAGATATCGAACGGGGCAAGGACTTCGTCCAACTCAAGAATGGTCCGTTCGATGTCGATCTGGTGTTCGCACACGATGGGATCGAACGATTCGAGGATGCCTGGAAGCGGCATATCGACGTGGAAGGTTTTCCCGTGTGCCATTTGGATGACAACATCGCCAGCAAACAGGCCTCGAATCGCCGGAAGGATCGCGAGTCACTGCCGCGGCTGCTGGCGTTTCGGGAGTTCTGGGCGCGCAACCAATGATTCATTTCGAGCCGTCACGGCGGCAAAGGACCGGTCGAACAATAACTGTCGGATGTAGTCGAACTCGTGAGAGTTCGGACCGAAGTCTCACGACTTCGGCTACGACAGAAATTGATCGACTAGTGTAAAGGAAGATGTCGCATGAATAACTCGCATGGTGACGCGATACGACGGTTGAATCGGCGGCAACTGCTGAGCCAAGCCGGGGCGGGGGTGGGAGTGGGCTGGGCAGCTTTGGTGACGTTGCTGAATCAGGAGGCTCGTTCAGCGACCGGGGCAGGGGCACAGCCTTCGATTGCAGCGAGTGAACCGAGTCCGGGACCGGGAGGACCGAATAACGTGCCAGACTCTTCGCCACGTGCGAAGCGGGTGATCTACCTGTTTCAGTCCGGTGCCCCGTCGCAGATGGATTTGTTTGACTGGAAGCCGGCGCTGGCTGACTTGCGGGCGACCGAGCTGCCGGATTCGATCCGGCGCGGACAGCGGTTGACGGGGATGACGGCGACGCAGACGAGTTTTCCCGTCGCGCCGACACGGTACAAGTTTGCTCAGCATGGCGCGAGCGGTGCATGGGTCAGCGAACTGATGCCGCACACGGCGAGCATGGTCGACGAGCTGTGCTTCATCAAGTCGATGCACACCGAGGCGATCAATCACGATCCGGCAGTGACGTTTTTCCAGACGGGAGCACAACTCGCCGGGCGGCCGAGCATCGGGGCGTGGCTGGCGTATGGCCTTGGCAGCGAAAACGCGAACTTGCCGGCATTCGTCGCGATGATTTCGCAGGGGACCGGCAACCCGATGGACCAGCCGCTTTACGATCGACTGTGGGGCGCCGGCTTCCTGCCTTCGCGGTACCAAGGCGTCAAGTTTCGATCGGTCGGCGACCCGGTGCTGAATCTGTCGAATCCGGCCGGCGTCGCGGAGGCGACTCGGCGGCAGGTCCTCGATGACCTCGCCGCGCTCAACCGGCTGAAGCTCGATGACGCCGGGGACCCGGAGATCGCGACTCGCATCTCGCAGTACGAACTCGCTTACCGGATGCAGACGTCGGTCCCGGACCTCGTCGATGTCTCGAACGAGCCGGAACACATTTTCGAAATGTACGGGCCGGACAGCCGCAAGCCGGGAACGTTTGCGGCCAACTGTTTGCTCGCGCGGCGCATGGCCGAGCGGGGCGTGCGGTTCATCCAACTTTTCCACCGCGGCTGGGATCAGCACACGAACCTGCCGAAGCAGATCGTCGGGCAGTGCCGCGACACGGACCAAGCCTCCGCCGCCCTCGTGCGCGATCTCCGCCAGCGCGGGCTGCTCGACGACACGCTGGTCGTGTGGGGCGGCGAATTCGGCCGGACCGTGTACTGCCAGGGAGAACTCACCGCCGACAACTACGGACGCGACCACCATCCACGTTGCTTCACAATCTGGCTCGCTGGCGGCGGCATCCGGCCGGGGATCACGCACGGCGAAACCGACGACTTCTCGTACAACATCACGCGCGACCCGGTTCACGTCCACGACCTGCACGCGACCATCCTGCGCTGCCTGGGTATCGACCATACGAAACTGACGTTCAAATTCCAGGGCCGGCATTATCGGCTGACGGACGTTCATGGCCGCATTGTGTGGGAGGTGCTGGCGTGATCCGCAGCGTCGACGAGTTGACTCGCCGGGCTTTCCTCGGCACCTACGCCGGTGGATTAGGGACGCTGGCGTTGTCGTATCTGAGCGCACTCGAGCGACGAGCCGACGCGGCAGGGGAGGGCGGAGCGGCTGGAGGTCCGATTTACCGGCCGACGGCGAAGGCGGTCATCTGTCTGTTTCAGCATGGAGGGCCGAGTCAGGTTGATCTGTTTGATCCCAAGACCGAACTCACTCGGCACCACGGCAAGGCGTATCCCGGCGGCGAGTTGGAAGTTCATTTCGACAAGCAGAAGGGGAACGTGCTTGGATCGCCGTTTCAGTTTGGTAGGCACGGCGGCTGCGGGATGGAATTGTGCGAGCTGCTGCCGCACACGGCGCGGATTGTGGACGACATCACGCTGGTGCGGTCGATGTCCACAGAGTCGGTCGATCACGAATCGGCGCTGCGGCTGATCCACTCGGGAAACTTTCTGGCCGGGCTGCCAAGTTTCGGAGCGTGGACGATCTACGCGCTCGGCACCGAGAATCAGAACCTGCCGGCGTACGTCGTGCTGGCGGACCCCGGCGGTCTGCCGGTGGACGGAGAAAAGAACTGGACGTCCGGCTGGTTGCCGGCGGTGTACCAAGGGACGGTATTTCGGTCGGGATCATCGCCCGTGCTCCACCTGCAACGCCCGTCGGGCGTCGGACCCGGCGCGCGGCGGAATCAGCTTCGGTTTTTGGAAGAACTCAATCGGCGACAGCTTGAACGGTATCCCGAAAACTCGGAACTCGCGGCGAGTCTGGCGAACTTCGAGACCGCCGCGCGCATGCAAACGGCCGTGCCCGAGGCGTTGGAGCTTTCGGAGGAAACCGAGGCGACGAGGAAGCTGTACGGCCTCGACAACCCGACGACGCAGGAATACGGCACTCGCTGCCTGCTCGCACGGCGACTGGTCGAGCGCGGCGTGCGGTTTGTTCAAATCTTCCTGAGCGGCCAGCCGTGGGATACGCACAGCAAGAATGCCGAAAGTTTGAAAGGCCTCTGCGCCCGCACCGATCAACCGAGCGCGGCGTTGGTGCAGGATCTCAGGCAGCGCGGGCTCCTCGATTCGACGATCGTCCTGTGGACGGGCGAGTTCGGACGTCTGCCGATTTCGCAGGGAGCCGACGGCCGCGATCACAACCGGCACGCCTTTTCGCTGTGGCTCGCCGGAGGCGGGTTCAAATCCGGGTACGTGCACGGAGCCACCGACGACTTCGGATACCGATCGGTTGAGAAGGTGGTGACCGTGCATGACCTCCACGCCACGCTGCTGCACACACTCGGGCTCGATCACGAAAGACTGACGTACCCGCACGACGGGCGTGATGCCAGCCTGACCGATGCCGAAGTGACGCAGGCACGGGTCGTCGCGGAACTGCTGGCGTAAGGCGACCGGACAACGAATGGCATTGCGGTCGCGGGCACACGGACATCGGTCGCGGAGTCGGACTGCGTGTGATGCCGGGTTCGCACGCCTCAGAAATGTCCGCGCAGGGCCGTGCCAATGCGAACAATTCGGTTGACGACGGTTCCTTGCGGGGCGTAGGCTGCTCGCGTGCGGGTCATTTCTGTCATCGTTCTTTCGGAGCGTCGCCATGTCGTTTTTCGTTGCCGACCGATCCCGCTCGCTGTGGAATGCCCTGACGCGAGGGCATCGTTATCGCCGAAGGAGCCGGCGACTTGTTCCGTCACTTGACTGCGTGGAGCGGCTGGAGGATCGGCGGCTGCTTGACTCGACGCTGTTCAATCAGGCTCGGCACCTGGTCGAACTCAAGTCGGACGCGGTCGCGACCGCCGTGGCCGTCAACGTGCTGGTGAATGGCGTGTTTGCCGGCACTGGCGACCAGATTGTCATCAGCTACGACGTGGACGCGGGGGCCGGGTTCGACTTCCGGCAGCGAACCGTGATCGATACGAACGGGTTACTCCGGGTAAAGCACACCGATTCCGATGTGGCCGCCGGGACGGAAGACAAGTTCGGCACGAGCATCAAGCTGCCGCCCGGCATCGTCGTTGACGGACCGCAGTTCTTCCTGACGAGCCGGGTCGAGCAAATCAACTTGTTGACGGATCAGGCGGACGCCGGCATCCTCAAGCTGCGGATGTTTGGCCGCCCTGCCAACGGGCCCGGGACGTCGAATCCGACAACGCTACCCGTATCCGTTGATTGGACGCTCACAATCCAGGCGCCGACGGCGAACACGTTTCTTGCCGAACTGCAAACGTCAGCCTTCTTTGAACAGACCGTGAACCTGAGTTTCAACCACCTGCTGAGTGCGGAAGCCTTCCGCGTGGCGGAGTTCAGCTCGAGCAATGTGCCCGCCAGCAACACGACGCTGGGCGTTCGCACGCACGACGCGGACCAGTTGCGACTGTGTTCCAACACGGGGACGACCCTGGCCACTGTGGACCTGAACGCGGCTCCTACGAACTCGCTGCTGACACGCAGCAGTTCGACGACGGCTCGCTGCCTGGAGTTGAATCAGGTGTCGCCCGCACCGCTTAACGCCGACCCTCCCAACGCGTCACTCGAAGTGCTCGCGGACAACGCGACGTACCGGGGGCAGGGGTTCATCACGGTGAATGAAACGATCGACGAGAACTCCGACAACGTTGGTGCGTGGCTGGCCCGCGAATTTGTATCGACCTCGATCCAGGCCGGGTCGCGTATCGATTTCACAATCCGTGTTGGAGCGGCCGATCCGGTGGTGGACCCGACAAAATTCACCGCGAGGGTTTACCGAGCCTACAACCCCACAATCGACGCTCATTTCTTCACGACGGCGGCCTCGGAGTTTACCAACGCGGTCAACAACGGGTACCGCGACGAGTCCACCGGCCGTTCCACGTTTGCCATTTCGCCCACGGCCATCGACGGGGCGCGAGCCTTGCATCGTTTGTACAACCGCGTGAATGGGGCGCATTACTACACGATGAACGACCAGGAGCGGGACGTCCTGGTCTCGGTGGGCTGGACATTTGAGAAGGACGAAGGCTACCTGTTTGCGGATGCGACGCTCTGTGCGCGCGAGGTCTTCCGGCTGTACAACAACAATTCCGGCCGGCACTTGTTCACCGATGACCCTTCCATCAAGAATGCCATCCTGGCAAGGTATCCCGGAGTTTGGGTTCAGCATGCGAGCCTGGGCTGGACACTCCCCTTTGTCGAAGTTCAGACTGCGTCCGCGACGCGGGTCGCGCGAAGCACCCGAGTCGAATTGGTTTCGATCAACGACCCGTTGCATTGGGTCGGCGATCCGGAGACACAAATCAAGGTGGCTTCAAACCACCCGGATGCCGGCGGCGGCGGGTTGGTGGCGGGTCGGATCAGCATGTTCCAATCACAAGGCCGAATGCCGGACAGCCGAATTGAACGCTCGGTCGTTGAGGCGGTTGAGACGACGCTTGATCGCCCGCGGGATGGCATTCGGACACGCGATCCCGAATCGCCTCTGATCGATGCCTTGTGGAGCGAGTGGGGCAGGATTGGTGCGGCCTTGGACCAGTGACGGCCAAAGCGGCGAGCCCGAACTTGCAAAGCTCTGCTGGCGACCGATGAGCCGCCGCCGAGCGCGTTCCAACTCGTTCGCAGGTCCCTCAATCACGGGCCTACAGGTTTTGTTCATAGTTTTCCCACGCGCCGATCTGCAGGGACGTAATGAACCGGACAAAGAGCCTGCTCTCGATAGCGTGTCCGTTGAATCTTGGCCGTACATCCACTCTGGGGATGCGACGAATCTGGTGTCGCGCTCTCTCAATCCGTGACTCCGGACGCAATGCGGAGTCGCACTGCAGCACCGATTCTCTGCTTCGCCCCAGCAGCTCGATTGGCTTTTCCATCAGAAGGAGTGAACCATTATGGTATGCCGGCACAGGAGAAACCGTGGATTCACCTTGATCGAGTTGCTGGTGGTCATTGCCATCATCGCTGTCTTGATCGCGCTACTGCTGCCAGCCGTTCAACAGGCGAGAGAGGCGGCTCGGCGTACGCAATGCAAAAAAACCTCAAGCAACTCAGTCTGGCACTACACAACTATTCCGCCACACACAGTCTGTTTCCGCCGGCAGCCATTCAAAACAGCACCACCTGGAACGCAACCAACAATGGCGGGACGCGCGGACGCAACACGACATGGAAAGCCACCTGGGTTATTCTGATGCTTCCTTACCTGGACCAGGCACCGCTGCACACCAAATACAATTTCGGCAACGCAACAATCTTTACGCCGGCCAACAATCAGATCCTCCAGACGAATCTGGCCAGCCTCCGCTCTCCGAGTGATGGCGGGCACGTGCCGCAGTTCATACCGAATGGTTTCGCCGCACCGATTGGATTCTCCAAGGGGAACTACGCCGCTCCATTTGGCGCGGAGGACGCGTTCTCGGAGGGAGACTTCAGCCGCAAGGACCACAGGTCGTTGATGAACCCGATGTGGCAATGGGGCGCCAAGATCGCCCAGGTGACCGACGGAACGTCCAACACAATCGCCGTAACGGAACTTCTGACATCGGGAACCGTGACTGACGGCCGCGGCGCATGGGGCATCCGTCCGGTTGCGGCGTCACCTTGAACTTTGACCCCTCCGTGACTCCGGCGGGCCCGCCAATGCGGATCAATGGTGACGCCCTCAACGTGAATCATCGGGATCAACCCGCTTATTGCGAGTCCGTAGCCGGCGATCGGCAGTTGAACTGCATAGACGCCGGCGACAACGTCGATGCGAACATCGCCCCGCGCAGCCGACACACGGGTGGTGTTCATGCGGCATTGACTGACGGGTCCGTCCGCTCCATTAACGAGAACGTCCAAACGTTTATCGTCGCAGCCCTGTTCACCATCGGGTACGGCGAACCCCCCGGCAACTTTTAGGGTCGCATGTATGCCGCTAAGGCGTGGGCTGTCTGTGTTTTGTGGGATTCGATCGTGGGCATTATGCTTCCGGATTCGAGGAGGAACAATTCATGCCGTCTTCGGGCTTACAGCGATTGGCGTTCGGGCTGATTGCGTTGGTGGTTTTTCCCGGTTGTGGGAGCAAGGCCGAGCCCATCCCCGCAGGCGACGACTTACGAAACCCGGACGTGTACGGGTCGCAAATCAAATCCCGTGCCGTTGCCTGGTTGAACCAGGCTAAAACGCATCCGGATCGTGCCGGTTCGATCGCCCTGCAACTGAACGAGTTGGTCGAGGACTACGAAAGGCAGCCGATCGGAGATCATGGTGCGAAATACAAGGGGCTTCGCGACGGTGCGATCGAATTGAAGAAACTCGCCGACAATTCCTCACCAGAAGTCGGGAAGAAGGTCGACGAACTCCTGGCCCTTGCGAACTCCTTGCCCGGCGAACTGAAGGCGCTCGGCGACGAACTCAACAAGGGTCAGACTCGTACTGGTGACGCCGACGACCGTTGAGCGACCGGAGTAACTTTGTTCGTCGCACCCAGCCGGGTTGAGACGGCAATTTGAACTCCTCAATCGCCCGCCGGTGCCGGAACGCCAAATCCTTCGACCAGACTCCGACGACGCCTGGCGTTGAAGTTGTGCTGGCGAACAACCAGCGTGAGGGCTATCCTGCTGTCAGAGTCGCTGGGGTACGGATGATGTCCAGCAATGACGGACCCGGGTGCGTTAACTCGCCGCGAGATGTTGCATGTCGGCAGCCTCGGTGCCACCGGGTTGGTGCTGCCGCAACTGTTGCGCGCTGACGCGACGGGCGGCCGCTCGACTCAGGTTCCATCGAGGCACGCGAAGTCGTGCATCCTGTTTTTCCTCGAAGGCGGCCCGGCCCATCAGGACTTGTGGGACATGAAGCCCGCCGCACCGTCCGAGGTGCGAGGCGAATTCGAACCGATCGCGACCACCGTCCCGGGCGTCAACGTCTGCGAGCACCTGCCGCTGCTGGCGAAAGAGATGCGCCGCGTTGCGTTGATCCGCTCGGTGCATCACAAGGTAGTCGATCACAACGCCGGAGCCTACTACATGCTCACCGGTCGCTCGCCGGTGCTGGGCGATCGACTGATCATCCGCGACGAGCCAGAAAACTTCCCACCGTTCGGAGCCGTGCTCAGCCAATTGCGTCCCGTCGGTCATTCGTTGCCGCCGTTCGTTCACCTGCCCGAGATGATGTCGAACAACAACTACGACCTCCCCGGCCAGCGAGCCGGTTTCCTCGGCGCGGGCAGCGACCCGTTCGTGGCCGGCGATCCGAGTGCTCCCGGCTACCAGGTTCCCGATCTCGTCCTGCCGACGGACGTCACCGCGCGGCGCCTCGATGAACGACGCGGTTTGTTGGAGACTCTCGGTCGCTCTGCGACCGGTCACGGCGACGCCACGGCAGCGGCGCGGCTCGACACGTTTTATGAGAAAGCGTTTGACCTGTTGTCGTCGTCCCGCACTCGGCAGGCGTTTCATCTTGATGACGAACCGGCGGCGGTTCGCGAACGATACGGTCTGGCGGACCGCGTGGACCGGTCGCTTGAAGCCCGCAAGTTCGGCGGCCTGCCGCACCTCGGCCAGTGCATGCTGACGGCGCGGCGACTGATCGAAGCAGGCGTGCGGTTGGTCACAGTTTGTTCCGGTCGTCGGATCGATCAGGCATGGGACACGCATCGGCAACACTTCCCGCTTCTGAAAAAGTCGCTCTGCCCGTACGCCGACCGAGCGTTCTCCGCGCTGCTGGCCGACCTGGCGGACCGCGGCCTCCTCGACGAAACGCTCGTCGTGGCGATGGGAGAGTTTGGCCGGACCCCGAAGCTCGGGCAAATCACCTCTGGCGCCGGAGCCGATCGCGCCGGGCGCGACCACTGGCCGCACTGCTACACCGTGCTGTTCGCTGGCGGCGGCATCCGCGGAGGCGCTGTTTGCGGAGCGTCCGACAGTTTCGCCGCCTACCCGGCCAAAGACCCCGTGACCCCCGAGGATATTGCCGCCACGATTTATCACGCGCTGGGGATCGACCCTGAAACTCGCATCGTCGATCCACTGAACCGACCGCACCACGTCGCGATCGGTCGACCGATCGTGGAGGTGTTCGGCTGACGTGGTCCGACGTCGTCGACTCGGTTCACGCGAGGATCGGAAGCAGCGGCGAACTGCCGTGCTGAAGTTCGCGGGTGACGATGGACCCGATCAGCGTCGTTGCCGTGCAATCGTGAATCTGGATGCGGGCCAGCGTGCCGACCAGGCGCGGATTGCCATCGAACACGACAATCCGGTCGCAGCGCGTGCGGCCGGTGAGTTGGATCGGAGCTCCCGGCGGTTCCGGTGCGACGCTGAGTTGCACGACGGGTGGCTCGGTGGATGTGTCGTCGTGCTCGTGCGGCTGAAACTGTTCTTCGGGCCGGCTGACCTTTCGAGCCGACTTGCTCGGGCCTTCGACGAGCACTTCGACCTCGTCGCCGATCAACGTGGCATGGTCCTCCTCGCTGATCGCGTTTTGCAGGTCGAGCATGACGTTGTTCCGGCGACGTTTCACGTCCTCCGGCACGTCGTCGGCGAACAGTTCGTGAGCCTTTGTGCCCGGTCGTGGGCTGTACTTGAAGATGAAACTGTTTTTGAACCGGCACTCGCGTATCAGGTCGAGACTCTTCTCGAACGACGCCTCGGTTTCGCCGCAGAACCCGACGATGAAGTCGCTGGACACGGCACAGCCGGGGACGATCGCGCGGATGCGGCTCATCATCTCGCGATACTGATCGACGGTGTAACCGCGTTTCATCCGCTTGAGCATTTCGTCGCAGCCCGACTGCGCAGGGACGTGCAGGTAGCGAGCCACCTTCGGCAGGTCGCGCACCGCCTCCAGCAGGTCGTTCGACATATCGCGCGGGAAGTTGGTGACGAATTTGATCCGCTTCAAACCCGGCGTTTCGTGCATGGCCGCGATCAACTCCGACAACCGCCATGTCCGTCCGCCATCGGCAAACTTGTATGAGTTGACAGTCTGCCCGAGCAGCGTCACCTCTTTGACGCCCTCGTCGGCGAGATGCTGCACCTCGTGCAAGATGTCTCGCGGCGGGCGGCTTTGCTCGGGGCCGCGCGTCATCGGCACAACGCAGTACGTGCAGAATTTGTCGCACCCGATCATGATCCGCACGTACGCCTGAAACGGCGACGGGCGCATTTCGGGATCGCGGAGCGGATCGTAGCTCTGGAAGCTGTCGCTCACTTCCTGACGCGTCGCATCGCGCCGGTCCAAGCTGACGGCGACCCGTTGCTCGCGCCGTTCGCGCGCGGCATCGATCAGGTCGGGAATCTGGCCGAGCTGTCCGGTGCCGACCACCAGGTCCACGTGCGAGGCGCGCTGGAAGATCAGGCTCTGATCCTTCTGAGCCATGCAGCCGATCACGCCGATGACCCGGCTCGGCCGCTGCCGCTTGCTGAATTTCAACCGGCCCAATGCCGAGTAGATCTTGTGCTCGGCGTGCTCCCTGACGCTGCACGTGTTGAACAGGATCGTGTCCGCTTCGCGAACGTCGGCCGTGAGTTCATACCCGCGATTGCGAAGCGCCGCCACGACCAGTTCGCTGTCCAGCACGTTCATCTGGCAGCCGACGGTTTCGATGAACAGCTTGCGGTTGTGATCGCTTGAGTGCGACATGCTTGGACTTGTGCGGTACGAATTCTCGTCCAGAGACGCTCGCCCCTCACTCCCGGCCCCTCTCCCCCTTCGGGGGCGAGGGGTGATCAAGAAACTACACTTTCACCCGTTCCATGTACTCACCGGTCTCGGTGTTGATTCGAATGACATCGCCGACGTTGATGAACGCTGGGACGTTCACCGTGGCACCAGTTTCGACTGTCACCTGCTTGGTGATGTTCGACGACGTGTTGCCGCGCACGGCCGGTTCGGCCATCGTGACCTTGAGGTTGACGTGCTGTGGGGGAGAAACACCGATCACCGAATCGTTCCAGTAGAGCAGATTGCACGTCATCCCATCCATCAAGAACTGCGCCGAGTCTCCCAGCATTTCCTGAGCGAGCGTATACTGCTCGAAAGTCTCCTGATCCATGAACACGAAGTTCGTCCGGTCGCGGTACAGGTACTGGGCGTCTCCCTTGCGAACGTCGGCGGCTTCGAGGCCGTCGCCGCTCTTGTAGGTCCGGTCGAGGATGGTATTCTTCGTCAGGCAGCGCAGGCGACACTTGTACAGCGCCTGCCCCTTGCCCGGTTTGACAAAGTTGCATTCCAGCATCTCGTAAGGTTCCCCCTCGACGATGACTTTGATTCCTTTACGAAACGCTCCGGCTTCAATCAGTGGCATGTGACTGGACTCTTTGTTCAGGAACTCAAATTGAAACGACGGGCTTCGACCCGCCGGACAGAGGCAATTATGGCAAGGCAGACATCACGCTCGGCGTGATGAGCTCGTCACGCGGAGCGTGACGGCTTCGAAGTTGCAGCAACGCTCATCAGCCGTCAAAAAACGAGGGCGGAGAATAGCACAAGCCCATGACCATTGCCAGTTCTTTCGAAGCTTCAGAAACGGTGTCCGACGATTGGCACCAGGCGCTCGCGAAGGCCATCCGCGATCCCGACGAACTGATCGACCTGCTGCGATTGCCGAACGATTGTCGCGAACCGGCCCGCCGTGTGGCAAAGCTGTTTCCGTTGCTCGTTCCTCGCAGTTTCGTGTCGCGAATGCGTCCCGGTGACTCTCGCGATCCGCTCCTGTTGCAAGTCCTGCCGCTCGGTGCGGAGGAACAAATCGTCGAAGGCTTCGCGAATGATGCGGTCGGCGACGCCGAGGCCCATCGGGCGCCGGGGCTGCTTCAAAAATATGCCGGCCGAGCGTTGATGATCACAACGGGCGCGTGTGCGATCCACTGCCGGTACTGCTTTCGCCGAGCCTATCCCTACGGCGACGAGCCGCGACGCATGGCCGATTGGCAACCGGCGTTTGATGTGCTGGCGGCGGACGAGACGATTCACGAAGCGATCCTCAGCGGCGGCGACCCGCTGATGCTGACCGATCAGCGCCTGGCGGATATCGTCTCGCGGCTGGAGGCCATTCCGCACCTGACCCGCCTCCGCGTCCATTCGCGATTGCCGATCGTGCTTCCCGAGCGAGTCACCGAAACGCTCGTGGACATTCTGCTGTCGAACCGGCTCGCGCCGATCGTGGTTGTCCACGCGAACCATCCTCTGGAACTGGAAGGGACCTGCGCCGCAGCGCTCGGGCGGCTCGTGCGGTCGGGGATCACCGTGCTGAATCAAGCCGTGCTGCTCCGCGGCGTGAATGACAACGCCGACGCGCTGACCGAACTTTCCGAACGGCTGATCAACCTCGGCGTGGTCCCGTATTACCTGCACCAACTCGACCGGGTCGCAGGCACTGCGCACTTTGAAGTCACCGAAGCGACCGGTCGCGAACTGATCGCCGAGCTGCGCCGACGCCTCCCCGGCTACGCAGTGCCTCAATTCGTGCGCGAGATTCCCGGCGAAGCCAGCAAGACGCCACTGACGTAGGTCAGCCTTTCCAGGCTGACGAGTGCGGGAGTCCAAGCCAAAGTGTCAGGCTGGAAAGCCTGACCTACGATGCCGGGAAGTATTTGCTGTACGACTTCTTCACCGCATCGATCCCGACGTTGATGCACCGCACGTCGTTCGTGCAGGAAAGAAGTCGGCAACCGAGCGACACACAGCGGTCGGCGTAGTCTTGGTTGACCGGCACAACGCCCCACGGCTTGTTGGCCTTCTTGCAGGCGGCTCCGACTTTTTCGAGAGCGGCGAGGCATTTGGGATTGAAAAAATCGCCGGTCACGCCGAGAGCTTGACCCAAGTCCGCCGGGCCGACGAACAGTCCGTCCACGCCGTCGATGGCCGCGATCGACTCGCAATCGTTCAGGGCCTCCAAAGTCTCAATCTGGATGAGCACGAACGTCTCGCGATTGGCCTTCTCGGCGAACTGCGTGGCGGGGATTGTGGCGTAGCGGGCGTCCCAACCGGCCGTGTTGAGACCGCGATGCCCGCGCGGATAGAACTTCGCCCACTTCACGATCTCCTCGGCCTGTGCCGCCGTCCGCACCTGAGCCGCCATCACGCCGCTGGCTCCCGCTTCGAGAGCTCGCGTAATTGTCGCGTAGTCGGTCGGAGCGAGGCGGACAAACGTGTCCATGCCGAACGCCCGCGCGGCCAGGCAGCCGACTTCGAGCTTCTCCGTCGAGTAATCCATGTGTTCAAGGTCGAACCAGATCGCTTGGAATCCGCCGTGGATGCCGACCTGCTGCACGTAAACATGGTGGACGATCCGGCCGAAGGCACAAGCCATGACGATTTCGTTGCGGACGAGATGATCTTTCAATGAGTCGGACATGGGTGAGGCTGTAGGCAGTTGACAGTGGGCAGTGGTAAGTAACGGGCGGCATCCTAACAATAACGACGGCCCGCTGCCTACTGGCGACGGACGATCAAAGGCGAGACGCCTGTGCCACGAAGATGACAGTCACCGAAACCACGATCCGTAACATTCTCACGCGCACGTCGGGGTTCCTGCGCACGGTGGCTTCGCATTCGCTCCAGCCGTACCGAGGCTGCTCGTTCGGGAACGCGCTGTGTGGCGTCGGCTGCTACGTGCAGCATAACCAGCACCTGCTCACGGGGCGGAGGTGGGGAAGCTTTCTCGAAGTGCGAACCAACGCCGCGGAGTCGTACCGCGAAAACTATCGGCGCGAGCGAGACTGGGCACGGCGGCATGACCCGCAGGTAGGGTTCACGATCTTCCTGTCGAGTGCCACCGAACCGTTTCTGCCGCAGGAATCGACGTACGGCGTGACGCGATCGGTGTTGGAGGCGATTCTCGATCAGCCGCCGGACCGGCTCATCCTGCAAACGCACTCGCACCGCGTGGCCGATCACGTCGAGTTGGTCCACGAGTTGGCGACGCGGTGCGAGCTGCGAGTTCACGTCTCGATTGAAACCGATCGGGAGCGGATTGGCGACCTGCCGCCTCATGCCACGGCGATCGAGTGGCGTTTCGAGGCGTGCGCGGTCCTGCGCCAAGCCGGAATCCGCACCGTGGTCACAGTGTCGCCGCTGCTGCCAATCGCCGATCCGGAATCATTCTTCCGCCGGATCGCTGACGTTGCCGACGCGGTGGTGATCGACCATTTCATTCGGGGTGACGGTTCGGCGCTGGGTCAACGCACGCTGCGAACCGACTTGCCCGCCGCGATGGCCGCCGTCGATCCGCGATCCGTCGACCTGACGTATCGCGACGCGATGGCCGACGTCGCCAGCCGGTTCCTGCCCGGCCGAGTTGGAATCAACATCGACGGCTTTGCGGGACGGTTTCAGTAGATTGGCCAACGCGATTTGACTTCCCGGCGCGAGCACGGGTACGATTCGCTCCTAGCGTGGAGCCGCATCTCTTACCGATTCTCGTTCGGAAAGTTCCCATGAATGCGTTCGCCAAGCTGGTGGGTGGTGTCTGTCTGGCGGTTCTTGTGGCGTGCAGCATTGGCCTTCGGGCGGAAGACAATTCACCGGCCAAACCGCCAACGGCGAAGGCCGGAAGCGCCGCCCGAGCCGGTTCGGCGAAGGTCAAGTCAATCTCGGTAAAGCAACTCACCGGTTCGCTCAAATCCAACGTCGAAGAAGTGCGGCTCCGGGCCCTCGCACTTCTGACCGACGCGACACTGCAAAATGCCGCCGCAACGGACGCGGTGTTCGAGTTCATCGAACGTCACGCGGATGACGGCACGGTGGCGGTGAGCGTGGTGCGGGCGATCCAGATCGCCAGCCAACTTTCGCAGCCGACGATCACGAACCGGCTGGCCGACATCATGGATTCTGCGGAGCCTCCGGTGTCAATCGTGATCGCCGACGTCCTGTCGACGGCGAAGCCCCCTGTTGCCCTCGAGCGAATCGTCGCGCTCTCCAAACGAGACGACTACTGGAAGCACTTTGGCTTGCGCCGCACGGTCATCGACGCCGCTGCTCGCTATCTTGAACCATCCGCCGTGGATTTTCTGATCGACATGGTCAACGGCCTCGACGGGCACCTGAAGTACGAGACGGCACGGCACCTGACCCGCATCACCGGGCAATCGTTTGGCGGGTTTGGTGAAAAATGGCGGGAGTGGTGGAACGCGAACCGATCGGCTCCGCTCGGCGGCAAGGGGAAGGAACTCGCGGCGGCGGGGGGCGGGGCGGGGCAGGCGGCCGCAGGCAACGGAGCCGTCGCGGTGGCGTTGTCTCCGGGCCTCGCAGGAGCCAGGATGCCGTGGCCCGAGAAAGTGCCGGAGTTCTACGGCGTGCCGGTCTACGCGAAGAAGGTGGCGTTTGTGATCGACCGGTCGCGCAGCATGGCATCGCTGACCGGAGGCGTTTCACGTTTGGGCAAGGCTTCCGATGAATTGGAGAAGGCGGTCGAATCGCTGTCGGACTACGCCGAGTTCACGATCTATGCGTTCGATTCGACCGTGATCTCGTGGAAGCCCACACTGGTCCCGGCCAACGACGAGAACAAACGCGAAGCCGTCGCGTTCACCCGGCGGCTGTTCCCACGGAACAATACAAACTGCTACGAGGCCCTCGGAGCCGGTCTGCACGTGGACGGGGACCTCGAAGCGGTATACTTTCTGTCCGATGGCGTGCCGACGACAGGACCGATGATCGAACCGTTCTCGATCGTGGAAACGATCACGGCGCAGAATTCGTTTCAGCGGACGACCATCGTCACGTTTGGCATCGACGCGCGGGGCATTCACGAAGAATTCTTGAAGCAGCTTGCCGAGAAAAACTGGGGCGAGTTCATCCAGGTGCGGTAACTCTGGTGTGGGGCCGATGAGGAGGTTTTTCGTGTTGAAGACGACAGGATTCATGATCGTGTTGTGGGGCGGGCTGCTGATCGCGGCCGCCGTGGCCGCGGAGCCGACGGCGGCTCCGTCTCCGGTGGCGAAGGAACTTCAAGGGCTTTTCGACGCCGCGTCTGGTCGTGGAGCGAATGTGCTGTCGGAGGTCCAGAAACGGTACGCCGCGTCACGCAAGGCGGTTGGAGATGACGCGCGGCTGGACTTTGCCTACGGGTTGATTTTGCTCAAGCAGATCAAGCACAAGGAGGCAGTCGCACAGTTCCAATTCGCGACGCAGCGGAAGGGTGAGCCGCATTGGCCAGCGTGGCAGGCTCTGGTTTGGGGACACTTCGCAGCGAAGGATTACACGGCAGGCAGCGACCGAATGACCGAGATGGCCAGGCGACTGGCGGCGATCGCCAATGAAGACGATTCACCCGAGGTGCGGCGTTCAATCGAGTGGCTGGGTCAGATGGTTGGAGCGCTTGGCAAGGTGGCGGATGCCGGCAAGCAACGCGATGCCGTGGTCAAGGTCGATGCCGCGCTGCAGGAGCTGTTTTCCGGGGATGAGCTGGCGCTGTACGAAGCCGGAAAGCGCGAGGTCGGGGCCGTCGCTTCGGATGTCACCCGCGACGCCGAGGAGTTGCAGAAAAAACTCGACGCGAAGGACGAGGAGGAACGCAAAAAAAAGCTGGAAGGAGTCAATTCCAACCTCGAAGCATCGAAGGAGAAGCGCGACTCGCTCAAAAGATCGGCCGAGGACTGGAAGGCATGGCTCGCCGAGCGGCTCGACGCGAGTGACAAACAGCTTTCGCGGTTGGAGAAAGACTACGCATTTCTGGAAAAACGAGCTCAGTCACTCGTCCAGTCACAGCTTCAGGTGCAAGCGGAAATCTCGCTGCTGACCGCATCGTCGGCGGTCGGCCAGCCAGGGACCGCGCCCGGAACCATCACCCCGCAGATGCAACTTCAACAACAGCAGATTCAGACGCTGCAGGCTCAGCAAGTGGCCTATCAACTCGAGTACGATCGAACGTCGATGTCGGGGCTCGCCGTCAGCCAGCAGGCATCGAGAGTGGTCCAGGAGCGAATGGCCTCCGTCAAGCAGTACGAGAAGGCGACAGGCAATCTTGTCAAGCAAGAATCGGCGCTCGGCAAGTGGGAAGAGCGGATGAAGAAGGATGGCGAGAAACTGAAGAAGGCCGCGAAGGACAAGTCCGCCGGAAGCACAAAGAAATCCGCGGCACCGAAGACCCTGCGAAGTTACGTCGATCTGAATTGGATCATCGAACGAGACCGGTTGCTGGAAGCGGTGGGTGTGGGAGCGGAAGCGGCGGCGGGCAGGGAGTGACTTCAACGGCCGGCCGTCAAGATATTGATGACGGTCGCAGTCGGTGCAGAGTGGAGCCGTGGCGTCGCCGTTGGTGTTGGCCGAGGTGGATGTTCGTCGTTGCGTGCGGCGCCAAGCTGGCGGATCCAATGCCCCTCGTCGTCGGTCGGGCGGCGTTGGCGCAATCGTCACACTCGACAAGGAGTCTCCCGTGCATCTTGCAACTCGCGGTTTCATCGGTTTGTCTTTCGTGATCGCGTTGAGCGTCGGATTGGCGGGCTGTGCCGACCAATCACCAACTCCGAGCGGCAATGGGGTGAGCGGCCCCGTGTCGTCGGGTTCTGTCGGTGACCGTGTGGTGTCGACACAACCCACCACGAATGGCAATGGAACGGCCGGAGGGGCCGCGGCAGGTGAGGCGGCGACGTCGCCTCCCGCGGGTGACACCACGCCGCCGAAGTCCGCGGAGACTGAACCCACGCAACCACCGGCCAGCGTGGCTTCGCTGCGTCTTGGCGACCCGGCCCCGCGCCTCCAGGTCAGCCAATGGCACAACGGAGAAGCCATTCCGGAATTCGAACGCGGCAAAGTTTACGTCGTCGAATTCTGGGCGACGTGGTGTGGTCCCTGCATTGCGGCCATCCCACACCTGTCCGAATTGAACACGAAGTACCAGGACCGCGGCGTGACGTTTATCGGCATGAACTTGCGCGAGGAGGATGACCGCGTCGTGTCGTTTCTCAAACGGATGGGCGAGAAGATGAACTACCGCGTGGCGATGGATGTGCTTTTGAAGTCGCCGGATGCTAACGAGGACGACGGGGACAAAAAGCCGCGCCGGCCCGCCCGCGCCCTCACCGCGGAATCGTGGTTGGAGGCGGCTGGCGAGAATGGCATTCCGTGTTCGTTCGTCGTCGATCAGGAATCGCGAATCGCGTGGATCGGACATCCCATGATGGGCTTGGACGAAACGATTGGCGAGATTGTCGCGGGAAAGTATGACATCCAGAAAGAGGCGGCCTATGCCGTGCGGCGCAAGGAGGTTCAATCGCGGTTTCAGAAGTTGGCCCGAGGCGGCAAACCGGACGAATTGCTCGCGGTGATCGATGAGTATCGTGAGGTTGATCGCTGGATGGCGCCCAATCTCGCCGGCTTCAAGTTTCAGGTACTCGCGTTGCAAAAGAAGGATTATGCCGCCGCCTATGCATTCGCTGCCGCCGCCGTCGACGGGGAACTCAAGGACAACGCACAGGCCCTGAACGAGATCGCCTGGACGATCCTCGACTCCGAAGGGATCGAGAAGCGGGACTTCGATCTGGCGTTGAAGGTCGCCGAACGTGCCGACGAACTGACCGGGCACGCCGATGCCGCCATTCTGGACACACTCGCCCGAGCCCACTTTGAAAAGGGGGATGTGGCGAAGGCGATCGAGATCGAAACTCAGGCTCTCGAGAAAAACAAGGACGAGCGAACGAAGAAGATCATCCTCGACACGCTCGACAAGTATCGCAAAGCCCCGTCCAAACCCGAGGCGGATCCCAAGTCGAAGAATTAGCCTGGCCGATTCGGTTCCGACACGGTCTGTGGAGCTGCGCGGCCCGTGTCGGATTGATAATGCCCGCATCGGTTGTCTGCGGCGCATGTCGCGCAATTCCCTCGGACGACCACGGCCAGTTGCTCGTGGTCCGTTGATTTGACTTTTTCTCCCTCAGTCCCTTGATGTCGAACTCCTGCTTCTGGCCGCGGAACTCCGACGCGCCCTTCCCCGTGAACTTGTCTCCGTCGATCGTCAGACTGTCATCAGTGAAGTCGGGTGGGACAAGCGAAACGCCGGCCCACCATCGCCTGGTGATCGAAGATGATTCCGAATGGGTGGGTCGGCGATTGCTTCGCAAGCTGCTCCCACCCGACATCTGGTCCCACCCGACAATTTCCACGTCCCGACCGGGTCTGCTTTTTTGTCGTCGACGCGCTCGCGAGGCCGCAGAACCCGAGGATCAACGCCAACGAAAGGATCGTCGTCATGATCGTTTCCGAGACGTGGGGGCAAGGACGCCGTCCAACTACGGCCGCGTGATCGTGATGGTGTTGCTGTCGGCTTCGTTGCCGGTGGTGACGATCACGAAGACCTTGAACGAGGCGACATCGCCGCTATTGGCGAGACCGGCGGCGGTATTGAAGTTCGTGCCGGTCACGCTGTTGCCAATGACGGTCGCGGTGCCGGCGTCATAGGTGGCACCGGGGGACATCCGCAGTTCATACTCGGCGACATTTGGATTCGAAGACGACGGCCAACTGAACTCGGCCTGATTCGTGGTCGCATTCCAGCCTCCTGACAACACCACCGGGGCGGGCGTGCTGCCGGGTGGGGCATAGACGTCGGGCAACGAGGTGGTGAACGGATGCGTCGGCCCGTACTCCACGTGCATTAGGAGCAACCCCGGTTCGTGATTCGGCACGTCGGTGTGCATCGACCGGATCACGCACAGGTCGTCGGCACATCGAGCCAGATGCGGAAACAGTTCGGACATCACGACGCCGCTCTCGCCGTGCGCATGGAAGCTGAATGGCGACGACATGTACCCCGCCTTCGCGTCCCGCTCCTGCTTCCCGGCCGGCATTTTTCCTTCGTGCGTCCTCAACGCCGGTTTGGGATCAAACGTGTCCACGTGAGACGGCCCGCCGTTCATGCACAAGAAGATCACCCGCTTCGCCCGCGCCGCATGATGCGTCGGAAACGCCACCGGCCTGCTGGCCGCCTGTCACGTGCGAAGCATCCCCGCCGCCTGCAAGGTCCCGGTCAGACCGAGCATCCCGAAGCTGAGGGCTGATCGCGTGAGAAGTTCGCGGCGAGAAAACGCAACCGGATGAATTCGTTCGTTCATCATGTCGCCTCGCGGACAATCCTTCGGGTCACGAGAAGTCTACTCCCTTCTCCCCTCTGGGGAGAAGGGCTGGAGATGAGGGGTGGTCCAGGCTGCTCTTCGCTCGAATTCCAGTTGCAGAGACGCTCCGCCGCCCCTCACCCCAAAGGGGAGAGGGGCGGAAACTGTCAGTCAATGAACAACATCTCATTCGACGCCAACAACACATGCGCATACTCGGGCCACCGCGCCGCCCGGTCGTCGGTTTGATTCACATACGTCAGCCCCCGCGAAATCTCCGCCTCGGTCGCCGCCCGACCGAATAGCCATCGGCAGAGATACGCGTTCGGATACGTGAGCGAAGCGTCGTTGCCCACGATGTGCGCCTGATCCTCGGCGTAGCGGGCGATGTCGAGCCACAGCCTGGCCCACCGCTCGCCGTAGTGCGGCGATGCCAGCAACCGATCGACAACCCGTTCGTCCGCGTTCGGCGATTCGTCTTTGAGATACTCCTCAACCTCGTCCGGAGCTGGCGGCAGGCCGATCAGGTCGAACGTCACGCGACGAATCCACGCCCGACGGTCAGCAGGCTGGCTCGGTGTCAGGCCCGCTTGCTCCAGGCGTGCGAGGACGAATCCGTCGATCTTCCGTTTCGGCCACGCTTTGGTCACGACGTCCGACGGTTCATGTTGCTTCGGTGGCTGGAATGACCAGAACCGCTTCGCTGCGGCGATGTCGATTTTCTTCAAAGATGCCCCCGGCGCCGCGGCATCTCGCGGGTCGATCGCGCCCTGTTTGACCCACGCCTCGAAACGGGCGACCACTTCGTCGGGCAGCTTCCCCGTCGGCGGCATCTTCAAGTCTTCGAAGTTGAGGGCCTCGACGAGCAGACTCTCGCCCGGTTCCCCCGGCACGACCGCCGGTCCGCTGTCGCCGCCGCGTCGCAGCCCATCGCGGCTGTCCAGCCGCAGCCCCCCTTTGACTTCTTTGGCATCTGCCGAGTGGCACTTGAAGCAATGCTCGACCAGGACCGGCCGAATTGTTTTCTCGAAAAAATCGATCTGTTTGGGCGACGGCTTCGCGGCAGCCTCGTCAGCGCGGGAGTCGACTCCCAAGACCAGCGACCAAGCGGTCGCCGCGGCGAAAGTCACGAGGAATCGGCTCATTGTCAGTAGGCTGTTCATGCCGAAATTCGATTCGGGCATCGCGAAGCAACCGTGGAGGGAAATCGGAAGAGGCGGGACCAAATGGCGCGGAAGCATACCACGGACGTGGGGACAATCCAACGGGAAGTGGCGATCTCAATCGGACCTCGCGGCACGTTCAACGTGCGGGAAGCTGCCGATACCGCGCGTCGCTCGGATCGTCGCTCACTCGCCACACCTCGCCGTTGCGGTAGTACATCCGGTGCTGTTCCTGCAGGTTGAGCGGTCGGGCGCCGATGCGCCCGAAAACTCCGATCTGGTTGCCAGACTCGTCCACCGCCCGGTCGCGGTCGACTCCCTTTGCCACCGCGAGCGCGTGGCCGCCATTTGGCAACTTGCGCGTGGCGATAAGTCGCGGCGTGGGACGCGGGCTGAAGCCATCGTTCCCCGGCGTGTCGGGCGATGTGAGCTGGACGACTCGCAGGCCGTTTTTGCCATCGGCGACGTACGCGAATTCGCTGACGTAGGTGATCCCCAACTTCACGTCATGCACGTCGTTCATGCATCCGTCGGCGTCGAAAATCTGGTCGATCTTCGGCTGCTCGGGGTTGGTGATGTCCAGAATCACGAGGCCCTGCGAACCGGCGGCGACGTAGGCATACGTTCGCGCGAGGTAGATGTTGTGAGCTTCGGCGAGCGCCATGCCGAGGATCGGCTGCGGGTGCGACGGGTGAGTCGTGTCCAGCACCTTGATCCCTTCCTCGTCGCACACGAACCCGTACCGAAACTGAACCTGGCAGGCGCGGGCTCCGTGCAGGAAACCGTTTCCGATCACCGACGAGACGGTCGGGCGCGCGGGGTCGGTCAGGTCGACCACGACCAGCCCGGCCGAACAACAGACGTAGGCGTAAGTTCCGACAATCGTCACGCTGCGTGCTCCGCAAAGCAGGCCGTCCGGGTTGAACGTGACCGCCCGTTCGAGGAAGTTGTTCGTTGGGTTCCCGTCAAGCAGCGATCCGGCTCCGACGAGGATCAGTCCTTCGTACCAGTCGGTAACGTAGAGATACGCGTAGACGCCATGCACCGCCGACTCGCGATTCTCCTCGCGATGCGTTCGCGTGGGATCGGGAGCAATCGTCGTGGGGGCGGCGACGGACGTGGCGAATTTCGTTGGCACGTAGAACCGCTGCCCGATCGGCGACACAGGCGCGGTCGTGATCCGTTCCGAAAACGCCTTGTCGTCGATGAACGCGATGTCGAAGACTCGCAGCCCGCCCGTCCCGCACGCGGCGTACAAGAATTCTCCACGGTGCTGAAGGCTCAGAATCTCCGGCTTGCGTTTCGGGTGCAGCAACCGGTCACTGACGTCGCGCCCCGGGTGCTCGTGTGCATGCTCCAATTCTTCGTGGTGTCGGACGTGGTCGCGATAGTTGTCAGGGAACGCCAGCTTGTGCAGCGAACTGCCGATCACCGCCTGCGGCTCGTCGCGTTCGGTGACGACGACTCCTTCCAGCCCGTGATCCCCCGCCGCCACCCAGCAGTATCGCCCGATGAAATTAACGTAGTTTGTCCCCTGCATCAAAAGCTGAGCCATGATCGCGTTGTTGTCGTTGTCCTTGGAGACGTGGCAGTCGGAGCAGAGTTTGGTTTCGGCCGTGCCGGCGCGATACGGTGAAAATGGAGGATGGAGGATAGACGATGGAGAGTTCGTACTATCGTCGACCTGCGATCCTCGATCCTTCATCTTCGATCCTGGAATCCTTGGCCGTCCCGCGCGGACCGTGTGCGGCACGTTGCTGCTAAACGCGATCCCCGACAGCCCCTCGCCGGAGATCGTTTGCTGCTGGACGTAGATCGACTCGCGGTTTTGGTTGTACGACCCGACATGGATCGCGCACGCCGACCGCACGGGGCCGATCCGGTTTCCGGTCACGTCGCCGTCCCGGCCGAGCATGAACACGTCGTCGCGGAGCGTTTGGAAGTTGTACGAAGTGAAATTGCGAGACAGATCGCCTTCGTTGTGCAATTGCGGCAGTTTCTTGTTCGCTTTCTGAGGCAGGTGGCAACCGAAGCAACTTGGGTTCCACGACGAATGGCAGGCGATGCAACTCATGTTGCGATCGGCATGGGCGCAGTGTTTGTCATCGAACGTGGAGTCGAGGCCGTAGACAATCTGGTTCGACGATTCGCTCTCGAAGCGGACCGTCTTCGCGAGTGCCGACAGCGCATTGTAGAACTCGGATGACGGATTGACGGTGTCGCGAGTTTGTGTGACGACCCAGCTCAGGTCGGGTTCGACCATCGAGTTTTGAATCAGCTTGCCGCCGCGGCGCTCGAAGCGGCGCTTGCCTGACGGCGTGCGGAGTAGGCTCAGGTCGCGACCGGGCTTGCCGTCGGGGCCATCGCTAGCTGCGGGACCGGTCGTTCGCAGATTGGCCGGCTGCGTCACCGTGCCGTGGCAGTCGATGCACTGGATCTCGATGGCCGCGCGCACCTCGCCGTACAGCTTCGAATCGCCGTGGCTGTCCTGCACGAAATGGCAATCGACGCAGTGCATGCCGCGTTCGAGGTGTACGTCCATCAGATGCACCGGCGTGTCGTCTCGCTGTTTGCCGTGCTTTCGTTCCTCGGACGTCGGCGGTTTCATCGCCGCGACCAGTTTGTCGGTGGTCACGTTTTCGATGGCATCCCCTTCGTAGTCGAGCAGTTTTCCCTGGCGATCCTTTTTGAAAACGGCTCGGAAAACCCATCCGTGACCGTGGAAATCGGCGAACTGAGTCTTCTTCAGACGCGAGTTCAGATGCGACACGTTGTCGAGGAACTTCGAGTCCGACCACAGACCGCGCGCGGCCGCTTCGTCGGGGTTCGACTGCTGAGCCTGCGAGAATTCTTCGGCCGTCGGGTACTTCTGATTCTTCGGGTACATCTGGTCGCCGTCGGTCTCTTCGTCCCACCACATGAAACCGAGGTAGCTGTTCATCACGTTTGTGCCGGGATGCACATGGCAAACGATGCACTGACTGGTGGGGATGGCTCGCGTGAAGGCGTGGTGGATCGGGTGGCCCGACTCGTGTTTCGGAATCGTGGGATCGACGGTGCGGACGATGTCATCCGGTTTGGTCGCGGCCTGTCCGAGGTTGCCATACTTCGCGTACGGTCCCGAGTGGACCGGCGACCGGTCGTTCGCGTAGACCATGTGGCACGCCGTGCAGCCGCTGGACCGGTAGTCTCCGGGATGATCGTTGGTGCCGAGGAAATTCAACGTCGGATCGAGAAGCCGCGTCTTCTGCAAACCGACGAACACGGGGTCGGTGCGGTTGAGCGTCCCCAGCCCGCGATTGCTCAGGCGAGCCCGCGGCCGTCCAGGTTCTTCGCCCGATTCCGGGATACCCGTTTCGATCGCGAATCGCCCGCCACGCTCGAAGATGCGCAGGATGTTCCCCGGCTGCGACATTTCAAACCGAGGCAGCGGGTCGAGGAACGGAAGCACTCCCTTCTTGGCCATCTCGTAATCGGTTGGCGGCGGAATGGTCACGAGCCGCTGCGGCGAACCGAGCATGCTGTAGCTTTCGCCGAAGCGCGGCCGCTTGTTCGGAACGGCACCGTTGTTGTACAGGGCGGCCCCCCACAGCATGCAGCCGTGGGTCATCATGCTCTTTTTGACGTGCAGAGTCTCCTGTGCGTGACAACCGCTCATTCCGCAACTGATGTGCGCAACACGCAGGTCCCCGGGATTGACGAAGCGGATGAAGTCGGGCGATTCGTGATTGAGAAGCGTGTAAGACCGTACCGGATTCGCCG
>Ga0233425_10001041_pt1 | contig 65713 bp, 54 predicted proteins | sample Watercolumn_Towu_2_FD_181712 | JGI IMG/M metagenome (GOLD analysis project Ga0233425, IMG submission 181712) | Freshwater microbial communities from Lake Towuti, South Sulawesi, Indonesia - Watercolumn_Towuti2014_140_MG | ecosystem: Environmental > Aquatic > Freshwater > Lake | place...
TGTCCTCGGCAAAGTCAGGGAAGTCGAGATGGCAGTGGCTGTCGACCAGCATGGTCTGTTCGGCGGATTTCATCTTCGGAGAGGAGCGATGCGGGGACGGCGGCCCGCGTCAGGCCGTCGCCTCCGGCTTCTCGAAACGGGGGAAGATCGGGGCCGGGGCAGGCAGCGCCGTGCCGGCCCGCAGACGGTGCTCGGCGCTGGTGAAGGCGAAGCTGCGCTGGTCCACCGGCACGGCGAGCAGGTCGAGCAGCGCCCCGCCCGCCGTCGGCACGAAGGGCTGCACCATCAGGCCGACCCGGCGCAGGGTCTCGACCGTGACGTAGAGCACCGTGCTCATCCGCGCCGGATCGCTCTTGCGCAGCTTCCACGGCTCCTCGGAGGCGAAGTACCGATTGGCCTCGCCGACCACGGACCAGATCTCGGCGAGGATCGCGTGCAGGGCGAGATTCTGCATCAGCGCCCGCGCCGTCTCCGGCAGCGCCGCGGCGGCGGCGAGCAGGCGCTCGTCGGCCTCCGTGAAGGCACCCGGCTCCGGTACGGCGCCCTCGCAGTTCTTGGCGATCATCGAGAGCGAGCGCTGGGCGAGATTGCCGAGATCGTTGGCGAGGTCCGCATTGATGCGGTTGATGATCACCTCGTGGTCGTAATTGCCGTCGCTGCCGAACGGGGCCTCGCGCAGGAGGAAATAGCGCACCGGATCGACGCCGTAGGTGCCGACGAGATCAAGCGGATCGACCACGTTGCCGAGCGACTTCGAAATCTTCTCGCCGCGGCTGAGAAAGAAGCCGTGGCCGAAGATGCGCTTCGGCAGCGGCAAGCCGGCCGACATCAGGAAGGCCGGCCAGTAGACCGCGTGGAAGCGGACGATGTCCTTGCCGATGATGTGCAGGCTCGCGGGCCAGAACCGGGCGTTCGGCGCCTCCGCATCGGGAAAGCCCGTCACCGTCAGGTAGTTGGTGAGCGCGTCGACCCAGACATACATGACGTGGCCCGGCCGGCCCGGCACCGGCACCCCCCAGTCGAAGGTGGTGCGGCTCATCGACAGATCCTTGAGGCCGGAGCGCACGAAGCTCGCGACCTCGTTCATCCGCGTCTCGGGGCCGAGGAAGTCCGGCTGCTCCGCGTAGAGCTTGAGCAGGCGGTCCTGGTAGTTGGAGAGGCGGAAGAGATAGTTCTCCTCCTCCATCCACTCGACGGGCGTGTCCGTCTTGATCGAGCGGCGGCCGCCGTCGGGACCGACCACGGTCTCGGCCTCGTCGTAATAGGCCTCGTCGCGCACCGAGTACCAGCCGGCATACTTGGCGAGATAGATGTCGCCGTTGGCCTCCATGCGCCGCCACAGCTCCTGCGCGGCGGCGTAGTGCTCGGGCTCGGTCGTGCGGATGAAGCGGTCGTAGGTGCAGTCGAGCCGGTCGGCCACCGCCTTGAAGCGCCCGGCCATGTCGTCGACGAAGGCCCGCGGCGTCACACCGGCCTTGGCCGCCGTCTGCTGGATCTTGAGGCCGTGCTCGTCGGTGCCGGTGGTGAACAGCACGTCGCGCCCGTCGAGGCGGTGGAAGCGGGCGATGGCGTCGGTGGCGATCACCTCGTAGGCGTGGCCGATATGCGGCGCGCCGTTGGGGTAGGAGATCGCCGTGGTGATGAGGAAGGGCTCGTTCGCCTTCTCGCTCGCGCTCACGTCAGAAGATGTCCCGGGTGCGAAGGGTCAGTCGGACTCAGGAGCCTTGTGGCGCGAAAACGTCCCGCGACGCAACCGGACGGCCGAGCACCGAGGGCCCTTATACTGAGAGCTCTTGCCGAGAGCTCTTGCGACGTCTTGACGGATCCGCAGATGCGCGAAAGCCCCGCCGGGGATCCGGCGGGGCTTTCGCGTCGTGATGGGCTCGGAGAGTGCTCGGCCGAGCGTCGAGAGCGCTCAGGCGGCGCGGCGGGCGGCCAGCGGCGCGGCGTTCTCGTTGCCGACCTTGACGGCGCCGCGCTTGGCGGCGGGCGCAGCCCCGCCGATGGCGGCGAACTCGCCGGCGGAAGCAGTGCCGGCCTTCGGGCCGAGGCGGTCGGCCACCAGGGTGACCAGGGCGATGTTGGCCGCACCGGCGGCGACGGCGGCGAAGAGAGCCAGAGAGATCATGGGAGCGTCCTGTCCGGTCCGTGAAGCGTGTTGCGTTGCAGCGTATGTGCCACCGCGCTGCACGGTTTGGTATACCAGACACCAAATGCCAGACATTCGCTCAATGCATGGATGGGGGCTTGGCGGGAGCGAGCCCCGAGTTTTTTGCAATATGGTGCGCATTATCTCGCTGATCTGATCTATTTTGCATGGACATGCCGCCGAATGTCGGTTTAATCCTGGCCCACGATGAGGCGGTCGAATAGTGTCGCTCCGGCTAGAACCATGAGCGTCAACCGCCCTTAGGCTTCTCCGAGGAAGGTTCGCATGTCCGTCGCCAAGATCCGCGAGACTGACGAGCATTGGATCGAGCTTCCGGAGCCGGATCTTGAGCGCTTTTTCCTGTGCTCGCGCGGCCAAGCTGCCAACGACAACCGTCGTTCCTCGGCGGAAACCTTGCGGGCCGTGCAGGTTTGTGCCTGCGTCGCCCTGATCGGGGCGGCCACGCTCATCGGTGCTCTGGTCTGACCGAAATCTCGGATCGAGTGCGCTGCACGAAGCTGAACACGAAAAAGGCGCCTCGCGGCGCCTTCTTCGTTTCGGCGGCCTGACGGCCGGCTTCACGCAGCCTTGCGACCGCCCTTGCCCTTGGCTTCGCCCTCACCGGCGCCCTGCGAGCCCTCGGCATTGAGGCTCTCGGCGATCTGGGTGAGCAGCTGGTCGGTCTTCTTCTCTTCCTGCAGGGTCTCGTCGAGCAGCTTGGCGGCGTCGGCGTAGCCGAGTTGGCTCGCCCAGGTCTTCAGCGTGCCGTAGCGGGCGATCTCGTAGTGCTCGACGGCCTGGGCACAGGCCGCGAGCACGGCATCGGCGGCGGGGCTGTCCTCGAAATCCTCAAGGTCCTCCTCCATCTCCGCGGTGAGGCCCTGCATCGCCTCGCAGGTCTTGGCGCGGGCCGCCTTGCCGATGATGTCGAACACCTGCTGCAGGCGCTCGACCTGGCCGGCGCTTTCCTCGGCATGCGTCTCGAAGGCTTGGCGCAGCTCCTCGTGCTCGGCCGCCTTGGCCGACTTCTTCAAGGCACGTACGGACTGCTTTTCCGCATAATAGACGTCTTTCAGCGTCTCATAGAACGCATCATGCAAAGTCTTCTGCTTGGTCGCCATGGCGGTCCGTCTCCGGATTGTCGAACGTGGTGGCTGCGGTTGCAGTCGAGCCGGCAGCCTGTTCCGGAAAAACACCAAGCTCGGCCTTTGGGTCCTCAAATTATATCGGGGAAGACTCGAAATTTTCGGGAACTTTCGGCCTTCGACATCGCGCCGCGAACGACCCGGTCGCCCGCAACCGGGGCCTGTCTCGTTACTGCGGAACGCCGAACCGGCTCCGCTCTCCGCGGCAGGACGCCATCGCGAGGCCGCGGCCCCTCGTGGGCCGGCACTTCATCCCGTTCCTCGGCGGTTGCGGCGTTGAGATTGACCGTGGCTGTTTCCGGTCCGGACGGAACGTCAGGCCCGCGAGCCTGATCCGCCCTTCCGCCGCCGGCGGGCTGTTGCCGAATGGCAGCAGGCGCCGATGAAAGCCGTCGTCACACCAAAACGGCCCAAGTCTTCGTTACGGGTCGTATCCGAAGCCGGCGGAAATCCGTCGCGTCCGCCGGGGTCGGAAACGCAGCGTCATGCTTGCACGTCTTGCCAGGATGCTGCCCAAGCCGGCACGGACGGCGCCGCTGGTCGCCGCGCATCCGTCCTCCGGTGCCGGACCGGGAATCGCCCTGGAGGCCGGGCGCGTCCACGGCCCAGCCGGCAGCCGCGCGGCGGCGGGACTTGCCAATATCCAGATTCTGCGCGGGCTCGCGGCGGCGACGGTGCTCGTCCATCACGCGGCGGTCTACGCTCAGATCCTGCGCGGCGCGGACCCTCTGTTCCCGACCTTCGCCGCGATGCTGGGGCTATGGGGGGTCGCCGTCTTCTTTGCGATTTCCGGGACCCTCATGGCGGGGCTCGTGGTGCGCGACCGCCCCCTGCTGTTCCTGGCGCACCGGATCTCACGGATCTTCCCGACCTACCTCGCGGTCGTGGCCTTGTTCGCCGCGCTGTTCGCAGCCCTCGGCCTGAGCTTGGGCGGTCTCACTCCGCTCTCCCTATCGCTCGCGCCCGCGGGGCCGCGCAGCTATCCGCTCAATGTCGAGTGGACCCTCGTCTTCGAGACGAGCTTCTATGTCGGCCTGTTCCTGCTGGCGAGTGCCGGGCTTGCCCGCCGGATCGTGCCGGTGGCCGTCCTCTGGCTGGCCCTGCTCGCGGCGGCCTTCCTGCTGCTGCCGGCGGCCTCGCGCGATCTGGTCCTGCCGCCGGCCTACATGCTGCCGGTGGCGGCGGCCTGCCTGCCCTTCGCAGGCGGCCTGCTTCTGCCCCGGCTGATCGCCTCCGGTCGGATGACACCGGCGGCCGGGTGGCTCGCTCTACCGCTGTTCGCCGCCTGCCTCTTCGTCGAGCGCGATGGGGCGCGCTGGCTGGGCGGGATCGCGGCGGTGCTGCTCGTGGGGGCCGCGGCCTCGGGCCGTCAGGCCCGGGGCGAGGGCGCCGTGACGCGGGCGGCGCTCTCCCTCGGGGATGCGAGCTACGTGCTCTACCTCGTCCACGTTCCGGTGCTGGTGCTGACCGCCCGTGCCGTGCCCGCCCACTGGTCCGGGCTCGCCTACGGCGTCATCGCCGTCGTGGTCGCGCTCGGACTCGCCGCGCTGCTCGGGCCCGTCGACGTGGCGCTCTACCGCGCCCTGCGCCGTCGCATCGACGCGGCCGCGCCCGTCACCCTCAAGCGCTGGCTCGCCGCCTACCTGCTGACGTTTGCCGCTTGTGCCGCCTGGGGCAGCGGGGAGACCGCCCGCAACGACTGGCACGAGAGACGGGCGCGCGCGGCGCTCGCCGCCCTGCCCGCCGAAACGTGGGCCGGCACAGAGGCGGCCACCGCGGCGATCGAGGGCCGGGGCCTCGCTCTTTCTCCCTCGATGCGGGGCGCGCTGGAGGGCATCGAGCCCGCCTCGCCGGTCGAGTCCGTGGTCTCAGGCTACGCCTTCGATCCGGCGCGCCCGAAGCAGACCTACCTGCTCGCCGTCTACTGCTCCGGCCGGCTGATCGGCCTCGATCGGCCGCGCCGGACGCGCAAGGACTTGGCCGCCGTGACCGGCCTGGGGCGTCCGGGCCGCCGGATCGGCTTCCTGATGCAGATTCCCGCCGCCGCCTGCGCGGCGGATCCTGCCCCGGTCGCGGTCGCCATCGATACGGAGGGGCGGATGGCCGTGCTGGCCGCGCCGAAGCGTTGAACCGCTTTCCATCCGCCTCGGCCGACCTTGCCGGATCGGCGGATGGCGCTTGTGCTCAAGCCCGGGCGGCCGCCGCGAGCTCGCGGAAGGCCCCGAGTACCAGCGGCCGGCGGTCGAGATTGTAGATCGCGGCCTCGCGGGCGGAGGCTGCGATGCGCTCGGCCGCCTCGACGAGCCCGATCAGACGGGCCGGACCCTCGCCCTGGCGGCGGTCGAGTTCGGCCGCGACGTGGCGCTGGATCGCCTCCAGAGCCGTGGCGAGCAGGGGTTCGGCGTCGCGGCCGGCCAGCGTCTCGGCAAGCTTGAGGACGCGCCGCCCATCGGGCTCGGGCAGGCCGGCGAGCAGGGCGGACACCTCCGCCTCGACCGCGGCGGTGGCGGGATCGAGCAGGGCCACGGCGCGGGCGACCGAGCCCTCGCAGAGCGCCGCCGCCCGTGCCAGAGCCGCCGCGTCGGGCCGGGCGAAGGGAGGCGGGAACCCCTCGATCACCGCGCGGATATCGGTCTCGGCCAGTGGGCGCAGCGCCAGGGCCCGGCAGCGGGAGCGGATCGTCGGCAGCAGGCGGCCGGGCGCGTGGGAGACGATGAGGAAGATCGCGCGCGGCGGCGGCTCCTCGATCATCTTGAGGAGCGCGTTGGCGCTGTTGGCGTTGAGGTCCTCGGCGCTGTCGACGATGCAGACGCGCCAGCCCCCCTCCCCGCCCGCGGTGGCGCCGAACAGGGCGAGCGCCTCGCGGGCGGCGTCGACCGAGATGCGCGTCGGCAGGGTCTTGGCGCCGGGCGCCTGGACCCGGCGCAGGGCGATGAGGTTCGGATGCGACAGGGCCGCCACCTGCCGCGCGGCCGGATGATCCTCCGGCACGTCGAGGGATTCGGGGGAGGGGAGCGTGCGCGGGTCGGCCACGAGCCGGCGCGCGACGCGATAGGCGAGCGTCGCCTTGCCGATGCCGGCGGGGCCGCCGATCAGCCAGGCGTGGTGGAGGCGGCCCGAGGCCAGGGCGGCGGCGAAGGCGGCCTCGGCCTGGGTCTGGCCGAGGAGCCGGGTCTGCTCGCGGGGGCGGGGGATGTTGGCGAGGTCGCCCGCCTCGGCTTCCGTGCGGGCGGTATCGCGGGCGCTGCTGCGGGCGGAATCAGGCCGCATGGCCCTGCCCTTCCCCCGGCGCCGGAACGCGCTGCGGAAGCAGATCCGGCCGCCACGCGGAGACGGCTTCGCGGATCCGAGCCTCGACCGCGTCGGGGCCGGGATCCGCATCGATGACGCGGCAGCGCTCCGGCTCGGCCGCGGCAATGGCGCGGAAGGCCGCCCGCAGCCGCTCGTGGAAGCGCAGGCCCTCCGCCTCGAAACGGTCGGCGGGTTTCCCCTCCCCGCGGCTGTGCGCCCGGGCGAGCCCGGCCTCGGGCGGCAGGTCGAGGATCAGGGTGAGATCCGGGCGCAGGTCCCCCAGCGTCACCCGCTCGAGGCTGGCGATCAGTCCCGGCGCCAGGCCGCCCGCCGCGCCCTGGTAGGCGCGGGTCGAGTCGGAGAACCGGTCGCACAGCACGATCGCGCCGCGGGCGAGTGCGGGGCGGATCAGATTCTCGATGTGGTCGATGCGGGCGGCGGCGAACATCAGCGCCTCGGCGAAGGGCCCGTAGGGCTTGGCCACGCCCCGCAGCAGCGCCGCGCGCAGCTCCTCCGCCCGCTTGGTGCCGCCGGGCTCGCGGGTGGTCACGACCTCGCGCCCGCTCGCCTGCCTCAGGGCCTCGGCGAGACGTGCGATCTGGGTGGACTTGCCCGCCCCCTCCCCGCCCTCGAAGGTGATGAAGACGCCCGGCGGCGCATCGCTCGACATGGGATGCGGGCTAGCACAGCGCGAGGCGCGGCGCGACCGTGGCTCAAGTGCTTTCCCGCGAGGCGGAGGCCGGTTCGGCGAGGGACAGCGCGTTGAAAACAGAGGACTGGAGACGCCGACGTGATGCGGTCCCGTCGGCGTCCCTAGGCCGCTGCCCCTCTGCGCCCCGTCAGCCAGGAGGCGGCGAGCACCACGAGCCCGACGGCGGCGATCAGCAGGGTCGAGGCGGCGTTGATCTCCGGGTTCACCCCGAGGCGGACCTGGCTGTAGATCCGCATCGGCAGGGTGGTGGCGCCGGGGCCGGAGACGAAGCTCGCGATCACGAGGTCGTCGAGCGACAGGGTGAAGGCGAGCAGGAACCCGGCCGCGACCGAGGGCGCGATCAGCGGCAGGGTGATGCCGAAGAAGACGCGGGCCGGCCCCGCGCCGAGATCGGCCGCCGCCTCCTCCAGCGAGCGGTCGAGGCCCTTCAGGCGGGCGCCGACCACGACCGCGACGAAGCCGGTGGCGAAGGTCGCGTGCGCGATGACGAGGGTACCGATGCCCCGGTCGAGGCCGATGCCGACGAACAGCAGGAGCAGCGACAGGCCGGTGATGACTTCCGGCATCACCATCGGCGCGTAGAGAAGTCCGGTATAGGCGCCGCGCCCCCGGAAGCGCCCGTGCCGGTCGAGGGCGAGCGCCGCGCAGGTGCCGAGCACCCCGGCGATGCTGGCCGAGAGGAGAGCGACCTTGAGCGAGACGAGGGCGGCGGCGATCAGCGGCCCGTCCCGGGACAGCACGCCGTACCACTCGGTCGAGAACCCGCCCCAGACCGTGACGAGCTTCGACGCGTTGAACGAGTAGACGATCAGCACCCCGATCGGCGCGTAGAGGAAGGCCAGCGCCAGGATCAGCACCGTGCGGGCGAAGAGACTCATCGCTGAGCCCCCTCCGCCGCTTCCTCGCGGCGCAGCTCCGCCTCGCGGAACAGCACCACGGGCCCGACCACGAGGATCAGCAGCAGCACGGCGACCGCGGAGGCGAGCGGCCAGTCGCGGTTGGAGAAGAACTCGCTCCACAGGACGCGCCCGAGCATCAGCGTGTCCGAGCCGCCGAGGAGATCGGGGATGATGAACTCGCCGACCATCGGGATGAAGCAGAGCAGCGCCCCGGCGGCGAGGCCGGGCAGGCTCAGCGGCAGGGTGACGGTGAAGAAGGCCCGCGCCCGCCCGGCGCCGAGATCGGCGGCGGCCTCGGTGAGCGCGGGGTCGAGCCGGCTCATCACCGCGTAGAGCGGCAGCACCATGAAGGGCAGGTAGGCGTAGGTGAGCCCGATCAGCACGCCGAAGGGGCTGTCGAGGATTGGCAGCGGCGCGGCGATCAGCCCGAGTTTGATGAGGGCGGCGTTGAGCAGCCCCTCGGGCTTGAGAATCGCGATCCAGGCATAGACGCGGATGAGAAAGCTCGTCCAGAACGGCACGATGACGAGCGCCACCAGGATCGGCTGCCAGCGCGCCGAGGCGCGGGCCATGGCGTAGGCTGTGGGCGTGCCGATCAGGACGAGGATCGCGGTGGCGAGCGCGGCGTAGCCCAGCGAGGAGAGAGCGGCGTCGCGGTAGAGCGCGTCGGCCGCGATCATCTGGTAGTTCTGGAAGTCGAGTGCCTCGAAGAACTCGCGCCAGCCCTCCAGGCCGCCGTCCCATTCGAGCACCGGCAGGTAGGGCGGCTGGGCGGTGGCCGGCGAGGAGAAGCTGATCTTCAGCGTCACCGCGAAGGGGACGAGGAAGAACAGCGCCAGCCACAGGAACGGCAGGCCCCGGACGAAGCCACGCCCCAAGCGCTGAGACAGGCGCCGCGACGGACCGCGCATGACAGCAGGGCTCATGCCGGCAGGATCCGCGCGGCGTCCGCGGGCACCGCGACGGCGACGGTCTCGCCGACGGCCGGGATCGGGCCGGACGCCGGCAGGACGGCGGAGGCGCGCAGGGTCGAGCCGTTGGCCATCTCGACCCGATAGCGGATGCGGTCGCCGAGGAAGGTCGCCTCGGTCAATCGTCCCCGGAGACGACCGGACAGGTCATCCCCCTCTCCCTCTCCCTCCCCGCTCACGACGAGCCGCTCGGGACGGATCGCGACCACGACGGCGTTGCCCGCCTCGCCCTCGCCGCTCGCGCGAAGGAGGCCCAGAGCGGTCTCGACGCCGCGCACGCCGCCCGGTTCCGCCCGTCCGAGGCGGCCGTCGATCAGGTTCACGTCGCCGAGCAGGCCCGCGACGTAGCGGCTCGCCGGGCGTTCGTAGAGTTCGCGCGCCGGCCCGACCTGCACGAGGCGCCCGCGCTCCATCACGCCGATCCGGTCGGCGAGCGCCATCGCCTCCTCGGCGTCGTGGGTGACGACGACGAAGCTCGTGCCGAGCCGCCGCTGGATCGCCCGCAATTCCCCTTGTGTCTCCTCGCGCAGGGCCCGGTCCAGCGCGCCGAGGGGCTCGTCGAGAAGCAGGAGACGCGGCTCGCGGGCCAGCGCCCGGGCCAGGGCCACCCGCTGGCGCTGGCCGCCGGAGAGCTTGTCGGGGCGGCGCGCCTCGAAGCCTTCGAGGCGCACGAGCCGGAGCAGAGCCTTCACCCGCTCGGCGCTCTGGGTCCGGCCGAGCCCCAGCCCCTTGAGCCCGTAGGCGAGGTTGGCCGCCACGCTCATGTGCGGGAACAGCGCGTAGGACTGGAACATCATGTTGACCGGCCGCCGGTGCGGCGGCAGCGCCGTCAGGTCCGTCTCGCCGAGTCGGATCGTGCCGGAATCCGGCGTCTCGAACCCGGCCACCATCCGCAGAAGGGTGCTCTTGCCGCAACCGGAGGGGCCGAGCAGGCAGAAGAACTCGCCGCCTGCGAGATCGAAGGAGACGCCATCGACCGCCATGTGCGGGCCGAAGCGCTTGGTGACCCGCTCCAGGCGGAGCCTCTGTTCCGGATGGGACGTGCTTGCGTGCAAGATTGATCTTCGGACCGGCGTCGCGGCGGATTCCCGGCGACTTGTCTGTTGAGAAGGGCGATTTCGAGAGAACGGTGCCGCGGGACGGCTCACGCGTCCTCACGCAGCGCCTCCTGGACCCGCGCCTCGAGGAGGTCGGGACGGCGGATGACGAGGGCACCGCGGGTGCGGTCGATCAGCCCCTCGCCCGCCATCACCGTGAACTCGCGGGTCACCTGCTCCCGGCGGCAGCCGATGCGGGCGGCCAGCACGTGGTGGTAGGGCGGCGGCGTCACCACCCGCTCGCCGTCCTGCCCGGCCCGGGGGACCGAAAGGCGCAGCAGCTCGGCGTAGAGCCGGTGGCGCAGGTCGAGCAGCGCGTGCTCCATCAGCCGGGTGTTCAGCTCGCGCACGCGCTTGGCGAGCAGGCGGAACAGCCGGTCGGCGATGACCTCGGAGGCGAACACGATCTGGCGGAAGACCGGGGCGGGCACCACGCAGACCTCGCCGCGGGTGAGGGCCGTGACGTTGGCCGAGCGGCCGATGCCGTCCAGCGCCGCAAGCTCGCCGAAGAAGGCGCCGGTGCGCATCTCGCCGAGGATGACTTCCTTGCCGGATTGAGACCGGTTGAGGATGCGTACTTCGCCCATGGCGAGGAAGTACACGTCGGTCGAGATGTCGTCGTAATCGACGAGCGTCTCGTTCTCGTCGAAGCGCCGCCAATGGCAGCGCGTCTCGAATGGGGAGAGATCGACACCCGGTTCCTTGAAGAACGGGATGCTCGCCAACCGGCCTGTCGCCACGCCTCTTGTACCTTAGTCTACGCGCGTAGACTGAATGGTGAGGCTCCCGCCGGGGCGGGTCAAGTCGCTGCGTGCGGCTGCGCGACGATTGGGGTGGACGGCGGGGGACCCTCGGGTGCCTCCGTGCGCCGCGCCGGTGCTGCCTTCGAATTCGGCAGGTCATCGCGGGGCGGGAACTGATTCGGCCGTCCCGGCCGCTTGTAATGGCGCTAAAAGGCTAGACTGATAAGCACTTAGCCGGAGAACGAATAGGCCGGCTTCGATCGTCTTCCATGAAGTTGTCCGCCGCGCAACAGGTTTTTTGTACCGTTTGTAGCCATTTTCCGCGTGATTTTAGGAAGCATTAACCGTAACCTTTCGTTGCGGATCTGAGGCAATCGCGGAGTTAACCGATGTTGGAAGGTTACCGTGACTTATTTCTGCAGGACGCTTTCAAGGTAGGACTGATTTCATCTTCAGAGAGCCGTGGTGATATTGGATGCCTCGTTTGGGACGAGACACCCGATGGAGTCGATGTCGAGGTCGGTGCTGATGTCATCGTTCCTGATTCTGTGCGCTTATCCATTGCCTGTCTGAAGATCGACTGTCGCTGCGCCGTGGTCGAGCGTGAGGGCTGTCGACTTTATCTTGCATTCGTTCGCTGAGGCGGCACGGCTGCCGCATCCGCTGCTGACATCCAGCTCGGCCGTCATTTGCAAGACCGCGCGATCCATAGGATTCGTGGCGCAATGATTCACGAGCGTGTGAGCACCCGCACCCATACGGGCCGGGAACGAGGCTAGCTTCGCCGCTCTCGAAGCGGACGCTCGGCCTATGGACGATGGACTTTTCCTGAGTGCGGTGCTGATCGCGCTGGCGCTCGCCCTGTCCGGTCCGGCGGGCCTGCTGCTGGCGCTGCGGCAGCGGCACCGGGTTCAGGTTCTGGAGCGCCGCCTCGCCCTGGTGGAGGCGCGGCCGATCGCCGGCCCTGCGCCGATGCAGGCCCCGACCCTAACCTCCCCGCCGCCGGCCGCCGCGCCTGAGCCGCCCCGTCCGGAGCCGGCGTCCGAGGCTCCGGCATCTGAGTCTCCGTTGCCCGCGCCTCCGCCGCGCGGAACCGTCCCGGCCGTGGCGCCGGGACGGACGGCATCCGCGCCCTCCCCCTCCCCTGCCCCATCCATCGAGGAGCGTTTCGGCACCCGCTGGACCGTCTGGGTCGGCGGCCTCGCCCTTGCCTTCGGCGCGGTGCTGCTCGTGCGGTACTCGGCCGAGCGCGGCCTGTTCGGACCGGGCGTGCGGGTCGCCGGCGGTTTCGCCCTCGCCTTCGGCCTCATCGGGCTCGGCGAGTTTCTGAGACGGCGCCTGCGCGGGGTGGAGCCGATGCCCTCGATCTGGCCCGACGTGCCGGCCATGGTCACCGCCGCCGGCACCGTCGGCCTGTTCGGAGCGGTCTACGCCGCGCACGCGCTCTACGGCTTCATCGGACCGGGCCTCGCCTTCGCGGGGCTCGCCGTGACAGGTCTCGCCGCGATGGCGGCCGCCCTGCTGCACGGGCCGGCGCTGGCCGGGATCGGCCTCGTCGGGGCGCTGGCCACCCCGCTCCTCGTCGGCGGCGGGGGCACGAGCCTGTGGCCGCTCGCCCTCTACCTGCCGGTGGTGGCGGCCAGCGCCGACGCCTTCGCCTGGCTGAAGGGCTGGCGCGCGCTCGCGGTGTCGGCCGCGATCGGTGCCGCGGTCTGGGCCCTGTTCCTCACGATCCTGCCCGGAGAGGGCGCGGCCGTACACGCCCACCTCGTCTTGCAGCAGGCGCTGGCGGTGCTCGTCTTCGCCGTGCTGCCGGGGCGCGGCGTGCCCGATGAGCAGGCGCGGCTCGACCGCTTCGCCGCCGTGGCGCTGGCGCTCGCGGGCGGCGTGGCGCTGGCGGTGCTCGGCGGGACGGCGGCGAACGGCGACGGTCTGAGCTGGGCTGCCGCTGCCCTGGCCGCCACCGTGCTGCCCGCGCTCGCGGGCCTGGTCGCCGCCCCCGCCGCCGCGGGCGGCGCCGTCGCGGCCCTGACGCTCGCGGGAGCCCTGGTGCTCTGGCCGCAGGCGGCGGATCCTGCGGGCACCCCCTTCTTCCTCCTCTGGTACGGAACCGCGAATCCCGGGCTGCTGATCGCGCTGGCCACCATCGGCTCGCTGACGGTCACCGCCCTCGGCGCGTTGCGGCTCCTGGGCGGCAGCCGGCTCCCCTACGCCACGGCGCTGAGCTTCGCGGCCGGCGCGGCGGCGGCTCCGCTCGCCGCGCTCGCGATCGCGGATCTGCGGATCGCGGGCGGGGCGGTGGCCCCGGGCTTCGCCGCCGCCGCGGGTATCCTGGCGGCGGGCTTCTGCGGGCTCGCCGCCCTCTGCCGACGCCAGGGCGAGGAAACCCCCTCCCCGGCTCTGGCGCTCGGCCTCGGCGCCTTCGCGGCGGCGGCGGTGGCGAGCCTGTGCCTCGGCCTCGTCTTCGCCCTCTCGGGCGGGTCGCTGACGCCGGCCCTGGCCGGGGCGGCCCCCGCCACGGCCCTGATCGCGCGGCGGCTCGATATCCCGGCCCTGCGCTGGTGCGTGGCCGGGCTCGCCGTCATCGTCGCCGCCCGGCTCGCCTGGGATCCGGCCCTGATCCGGGGGGAGCTGTCGCGCACGCCCATCCTCAACGGGCTCGTGACCGCCTACGGCCTGCCGGCCCTCTGCTTCGGCCTCGCCGCCCGGGCAATCCGCTGGCCGGCGCGCCCGGCGGATATCCCGCAACAGGTGGCACAGGCCCTGAGCCTGCTGCTCTCGGCTCTGTTCGTCTTCCTCGAGATCCGTCACGCGCTCCATGGCGGCCGCCTGTCCGAGCCCGGCACGAGCGTACTGGAACAGGGACTGACGACCTTGACCGCCCTCGGCTTCTCCCTGGTGCTGACGCGGTTCTCCGGCCCCTCGGCCTCGCCGGTGATCCGCTTCAGCGGCCTCGCCTTCGCCTGTCTCGCCCTGCTCCAGGGCGCGCTCGGCCTCGGGCTCGCCGCCAACCCCCTCCTGACCGACGAGCCGGTGGCGGGCGGGATCGTCCTGAACGACGCCGTGCTCGCCTACGCCCTGCCGGCGGCGGCGGCCTTCGCCCTGGCGCGGGCGGCGCGGCGCGACGCGCGGCCCACCTGGTTCGTGCGGATGACGGGGGGCCTCGGATTGGCCCTAAGCTTCCTCGCCCTGTGCCTCGCCGTGCGGCACGGCTTCCAGGGCGAGCGGCTCGGGCTCGACCGCGAGACCGGACAGGCCGAGTGGTACGCCTACTCGGCGGCGTGGCTCGGCCTCGGCCTCGCCGCCCTCGGCTACGGCATCCTGCGGGGCTCGGCCACCGCGCGGCTCGCCTCCGCCGTGCTCGTCGGGTTGGCCACGCTCAAGGTGTTCCTGCTCGACCTCTCGGGACTGGAGGGACCCTTGCGGGCGCTGTCCTTCCTCGGGCTCGGCGCCTGCCTGATCGGCATCGGCCTCGTCTACCAGCGCCTCGTCTTCGCACCGGCATCCAGGCGTGCCGCACCCGAACTCTGAAGCGGTCCCGTTCCGGAACGGCGCCCGATCCCGGCATTGACCTTCGGCTAACCGGTCGCGGTCATTCTGCGGGGGAGCCAAGTTGCGTATCGGCTCGGTCGTGCGAACGACGCGCCCCGCCGTCCCGACTCGGACGGCGGGGCCGCCACGGGGCCCCAGGGCGCGGGCCCGATCCGCCGCAGCGGCGGGCGCGGCGAGTCCCTGCCGGTCGCGCCGGGTGTCCCATCATGCAGCCTCCTCCAGCGCGCCCGACCGCGGCCCGCCTCGGCCGGCGACGCGGCGGGGCGTCGCGGAGCGGAACAGGGCCGAGGGCTGGCTTCTTCCCCCGATGAGTCGGCGCCCTCGCGCGGCCGTATCGTCCGGACCGCGCCGTCCCGAGCGGGCGGCTGCGGTCGCGAAGGCGCCGTGGACCCATTGCGAAGGATCCCTGCATGTCCCATCGTTCGACCCGCCTGCGCATCCCGGCCATCCTGCTCGCCGCCGTGACCGGCCTCGCGCTGCCGGCCGCCGCGCATGCGGAGGGCCAGGCGGGGGGAAAGCCGCTGCCGCCGCCGGCCAGCGATGCGATGCCGCCGGTCGAGCTGACCGTCGAGATGCGCGACGGCCATCCCGTCTGCCAGCCGGCGGAGCTGCGTCTGCCGGCGGACACCAACGTGGCGCTCAACGTGGTGAGCCGGGCCGACCAGCCGGTGACGATCACCATGCCGGGCCAGTTCGAGAACGGCCGCGTGCTGCACGCCGACGGCGATCTCGTCCACGTGGCGAGCGAGAAGGGCTACACGGTCAAGCGGGAGGGGCGCGGGCAGTTGCGCCTGCGCACGGTCGCGGCCGGCGAGAAGACCTTCGCCTGCACCGGCGCCAACAGCCGGAGCAACCCCTTCGAGGGCAAGGTGATCCTGACCCCACCCGCGGGCTGAGACCGCCTTCCGGCCGCGTGGGGCAGGATCGAGGCGGCCTGCGGATCTTATTTGCCTCCGCTCGATCGCAGCGAAGACCGTATCGGCAAGATCTGCCATCCCGCCCGGTGCATGAGCGAAGCCCGAATTGTCCATCCCGAAAGAATCGGGCGGGTCCGGTACGCGATCGCATCCGGCAAGTCTTGACCACGCGACCTGACCACGCGGCACGGCGTTGAGGTTGACGATGAGATCTGCGATGAGGCTGAGACGGCCTCTCGCACAACTCCCGATCCCTCACCTTCGTCGCTCTGGCGACGACCGTGCGCCGGACGTTTTGCGAGAGATACCGAGCAGGCCCCATCCCCCATCCACCCGTGGGAGCGGCGATCCCATCCCCCTCGTTGCGGCGAGGACGTGGGGCGGATCAGAGGACAGAGGACGCATGGCGAAGTCGGGGGACGAAGACGAGCAGGCCATCGACCGCCTGACCCTGTACATGCTCAAGGAGACCTATTGCGCGGCCGCGGGCGCCTTGATGCGGATGAATCCGTCGGCGGCCGATGCGCTGTTCCAGGCCTTCGAACGGCAGATCGCCGAGGCGCTCCAGCGCATGCACGCCCAGCGTTCCGAAGGCCCGGATTCGACGGCCATCGCCCTGGCGGTCGGCGACCGGATCGCCGAGATCCTCGAACAGGCCCACCGCCGCCAGTTCGAGCCGGCCACCGCGCCGGGACCCGAGGATCGCAGCCTCAAGGCCGTGCGGGAGGCGGGCATCTCCAGCGAGGCGGTCGAGATCCTGGCAGACCTCCAGCGCCGGTTCCCCTCCCCTTGAGCCCTTTTCGTCCCCTCCGCAGGGCAAACGCGTAAGCCGGCTCGGATCGCGGGTTTTCGCGGGCGGGCACCGGCGCCGCCCGCTCGTACGATCGGGACGTGTGGGGCAACGCCCTGTCCTGTTCACGCGTGGCGCGAGACTCCCGCGCCGGAGGCCTGCGCGCTCGCGGACATCGACCGTTTCGACGGGGCGATACGGGCCTCGAACGCCGCGGCGCCCCTGCAACTCGCCCTTTCTGGACGAGGCCGCCTCGATGCGGCGCTGGCCGTCCACGCGTCCTGCCGCCGTCGCGCCTGCGGCCGTCTTCGACGGTGGCGCAGGGAGCAACCGCTCGTCGCCGCCCGAGGACGGCGACGGGATCCGCTCTCACTCCGCCGGCACCGGTCGGGGCGTCAGGGGCGCGGGCTCGTCCTCGAACGGGCGCTCGGGATGCATCGTGAAGGCGAGGCCCGCGCCGAGGAGCAGCAGACCGACAGAGCCGGCGAACGGCAGGATCCAGTTGCCGGTGAGATCCACGATCAGGCCGAAGGTCAGCGGCGAGACGATCGCGGCGAAGGCCGAGCCGAAGTTCATCAGCCCGCTCGCCGTGCCGGCATATTGCGGGGCGATGTCCATCGGCACCGACCAGATCGGCCCGATCACCAGTTCGAGGAAGAAGAAGCCGCCACTGAGCAGCAGCGCCACCAGGGTGAGGTCCTTGGTGAAGAACACCCCCGCGAGGCAGGCGGCGGCGCCCAGCATGCCGAGGCAGATGACGTTGCGGCGCGCCTTCTGCAGGTCGCCGGTCTTCTTCAGGATGCGGTCGGACATCACGCCGCCGAGCGTGTCGCCGACGACGCCCGCGAAGAACACGCCCGAGGCGAACAGGGCCGAGTTCTTGATGTCGAGGCCGTAGCCGTCCTTGAAGAACGAGGGCAGCCAGTTGAGGTAGAGCCACAGCGACCAGCCGTAGCAGAAATAGGTCAGCGTGACGGGCGCCATGCGCGGCACCAGCCGCCGCCACGGCACCGGGGGCTTCGCCGCGGGCTTGGCCGTGCGGTCGCGGATCGCCAGGCGCTCCAGATCCTCCCCGGTGATGCTCTTATGCTCCCGCGGGTCGTCCCGGTAGTAGAACACCCAGACCAAGACCCAGGCGAAGCTGACGATGCCGAGCACGACGAAGGCGCCGCGCCAGCCGACATAGGCCATCATCAGCACCACCAGCGGCGGCGTGATCGCGTTGCCGAAGCGGGCGAACGAGTGGGTGATCCCCTGAGCGAAGCCGCGCTGGTCCTTGGCCACCCAGGACTGCATGGCGCGGGTCGCGGTGGGGAAGGTGGCGCCCTCGCCGAAGCCCAGCGCGAAGCGGGCCAGGAACAGCGAGACCACGCCGCCGACGAAGCCGGTGGCCACCGTCGCCGCCGCCCAGATCAGGCCGCAGATGAACAGGGTGCGCCGCGCGCCCCATTTGTCGGCCATGGCACCGCCGACGATCTGGAACACCGCGTAGGGGTAGGCGAAGGCCGAGAAGACGAGGCCGAGTTCGGTGTTGGTGAGGCCGAGCTCGCCCTTGATCGCCGGGCCGGCGGTGCCGACGTTGACCCGGTCGACATAGGTGATGAAGTACATCAGGCAGAGCAGGAACAGCACCATGCCCGGCGCCGTCACGCGGCGTGGGATCGTGATCATCGGGGTTTCCTCCGGATTTCATGAGCAGGCGCCCCGGGCCCCGCATCTGACGCGCGGCTCGGCCCAGGGCGCGGGCGTTCGTGAGGGAATCAGGCGTCGAGGCCGGAGCGCAGGCTCGCCATGGCCGCGAGCACGCCGCCGCGCTGGTGCGGCACGCCGGCCGCCGCCAAGCCCATCTCGACGCCGGACAGGGCGCCCATCAGCGTCAGGTCGTTGGTCTCGCCGAGATGGCCGATGCGGAAGATCTTGTCGGCGAGCTTCGACAGGCCCGCGCCGAGCGACATGTCGAACTTTTCCAGCACCAGGGCGCGGAAGGCGTCCGCGCCCTTGCCGTCGGGCATCATCACCGCCGTGAGCACCGGCGAGTACTCGTCCGGGTTCTGGCACAGCACTTCGAGCCCCCAGGCCTCGACCGCGGCGCGGGTCGCCGCGGCGAGCCGCTGGTGACGGGCGAAGACGTTGTCGAGCCCCTCCTCCAGCATCATCGCCACCGCCTCGCGCAGGCCGTAGAGCAGGTTGGTGGCGGGCGTGTAGGGGAAATAGCCGTTGGCGTTGGGCTTCAGCATCTCCTCCCAGTCCCAGTAGGATCGGGGGAGGTTGTTGGACCGGCCCGCCGCCCGCGCCTTGTCCGAGATCGCGGTGAAGCCGAGGCCCGGCGGCAGCATCAGACCCTTCTGCGAGCCGCTGACGGTGACGTCGACGCCCCACTCGTCGTGGCGGTAATCGACCGAGCCGAGCGAGGAGATGGTGTCGACCAGAAGCAGGGCCGGGTGGCCGGCGGCATCGATCGCCTTGCGGATCGCCGGGATGCGGCTCGTCACGCCGGTGGAGGTCTCGTTGTGGACCACCATCACCGCCTTGAAGGAATGGCCGCGATCCTCCGCCAGCTTGGCCTCGACCAGGGCCGGATCGACGCCGTGGCGCCAGTCGCCGGGCACGAACTCGACCTCGATGCCCCAGCGCGCCGCCATCTGCCGCCACAGGGTGGCGAAGTGGCCGGTCTCGAACATCAGCACCCGGTCGCCCGACGAGAGCGTGTTGACGATCGTCGCCTCCCAGGCCCCCGTGCCCGAGCCCGGATAGATCACCACCGGCCCCTTGGTGCGGAAAATGGTGCGGCAGCCCTCGAGCACCTCGCGTCCGAGCGCCCCGAATTCCGGCCCGCGATGGTCGATCACCTGCCGGTCCATGGCGCGCAGCACGCGCTCGGGCACCGGGCTCGGCCCCGGAATGTGCAGGAAATGTCGTCCGGTGCGGCTCGTCATGGTTCCTCCCGTTCGGCCGAATGCCGGGCGTTTCACGTCGGGCCCGGTCGTTTCATCCCGCCAGATTGCATTCATTTATGGTCGAGACAAGAAGTATCATGCCTTCAATTCATCCCATCGACGGCGACCGAACCCGCTGCTACCAATCCATCATGACTTCCGCCACGATTTCCGCCGTGACACGCCCCGAAGGCGAATCGGAGGGTGCGGACAGCCCGATCCCCCTCCCCGCCGGGCATGCGGCCGGAGCGCCGGCCGGATCTGTCGCCGGACCTGCCGCCAAACCCCGGGAAAACCTCGTGCATTCTCTTCACGACGAGGTGCTGGCACGGCTGCGCGAGTTCATCGTCGAGGGCAATCTCGGGCCCGGCGCCCGGGTGCCCGAGCGGCTGCTGTGCGAGCGCTTCGGCATCTCGCGCACCCCCTTGCGCGAGGCGTTGAAGGTGCTGGCCTCGGAGGGACTGATCGACCTGCTGCCGAACCGCGGCGCCCGGGTCCGCCGGATCGGCGAGCGGGAGATCGTCGAGCTGTTCGACGTGATGGGCGGGTTGGAGGCCCTGGCCGGGCGGCTCGCCTGCGAGCGCATCTCGGACGAGGCCTATGCCGCGATCGAACGGCTCCACCACGACATGTACGGCCACTATCTGCGGCGCGACCTGCACGGCTACTTCACCTGCAACCAAGCGATCCACGACCGCATCGTTCAGGCGGCCGACAACGCGCCCTTGAGCGCCGCCTACGCGAGCTTCGCGGGGCGCCTGCGGCGGGCGCGCTACTCGGCCAATCTCGACGCCAACCGCGACCGCTGGGGCGAGGCGATGCGCGAGCACGAGGAGATCCTCGACGCCCTGCGCCGCCGGGCCGGGGCGGAACTCAGCGACATCCTGTTCCGCCACCTGCGCAACAAGCGCAAGGCGGCCGCCGACCGGGAGGCGGCGGTGCCGGCTCTCGGAGAGATCGTGGCGGGCGAGAGCGCCTGACGCCCGCTCGACCGATCATTTTTGAGTGCATTTTGCACGACCGAACGGTTCGTTCATGCCTCGCTTCGCCGCCAATCTCAGCCTGCTCTTCACGGAGGTGCCGTTGCTCGATCGATTCGCGGCAGCCCGCGCCGCCGGTTTCGCGGCGGTTGAGATGCAGTTTCCTTATGCCGAGCCGAAGGAAGTCCTGGCCGCGCGCCGCGCGGAGGCTGGCCTGCCGCTCGTGCTGCACAACCTGCCGCCCGGCGACTGGGCGGCGGGCGAGCGCGGCATCGCCATCCTACCCGAGCGGGTCCCTGAGTTCCGCGAGGGCGTCGCCCGGGCGACCGACTATGCCGGCGCGCTCGGATGCCGGCAGATCAACTGCCTTGCCGGCCTCGCGCCGTCGGGCGCCGAACGGACGCGCCTCCTCGGGACGCTGACCGAAAACCTCGCCTACGCGGCCGACGCGCTGGGCAAGGCCGGCATCCGCCTGTTGCTCGAGCCGATCAACGACCGCGACATGCCGGGCTTCTTCCTCAATCGCCTCGCCGACGCCGCCTCCGTGATCGAGGCGGTGGGCTCCGAAAATCTCTTCATCCAGGCCGACCTCTACCACATGGCGCGGATGGGCGAGGACTTGGCCACGGAACTGGCGGCCCATCGTGACCGCATCGCCCATGTCCAGATCGCCGATGCCCCCGGCCGCCACGAGCCCGGCACCGGAAGCATCGATTTCCCTGCCGCCTTCGCCACCCTCGACCGCCTCGGCTACGACGGCTTCATCGGCTGCGAATACGGGCCGGCGGCCGGCACCGCGGCGGGACTCGGCTGGATGACGGCCTTCCGCTGAAAGGTACCGGGATCGCGGAGGGATCATCCTCGGCGGAGCCCCGGCCCATCTCCGGGGCCTTGCCCTGGGCCCCGGAAAGGTCGCGTCCTCTCGATACCCGCGATCAGAAGATCGGCATGCCGCCGGCAACGGTGATCAGCGCGCCGGAGGTGTAGCTGCTCTCCTCCGCCGCCAGCATGACGTAGGCCGAGGCGAGCTCCGCCGGCTGGCCGGGGCGGTCGAACGGCACTTGGCTGCCGAAGGTCTTCACCGAATCCTCGCTCATCCCGGCGGGGATGAACGGGGTCCAGATCGGGCCGGGCAGCACGCCGTTGACGCGGATGCCCTTCTCGGCGAGCAGCTGGGCGAGGCCGAGCACCATGTTGCTGAGCGCGCCCTTGGTGGCGCTGTAGGCGAACAGGGTCGGCACCGGGTGCTTGGAATTGACCGAGGAGGTGAAGATCACCGAGGCACCGGGCTTGAGATGCGCCAGCGCCGCCTTGGTGGCGTAGAATGGGCCGAAGATGTTGGTCTGGAAGTGCTTTTCGAAGATCGCGTCGTCGATGTCCTCGACGCCCTGGTTCGGCTGTTGGAAGGCGGCGTTGTTGACCAGGATGTCGAGCCGGCCGAACTCCTTGGCCGTGCGCTCGACGATCTCGCGGGCATGGGCCGCGTCCTTGATGTCGCCGGGGAGCAGCAGGGCACGACGGCCCGCCTTCTCGATCCAGTTGCCGACGGTCTCCGCATCCTTCTGCTCATCGGGCAGATAGGAGATCGCCACGTCCGCACCCTCGCGGGCATAGGCGATGGCGACCGCCCGGCCGATGCCGCTGTCGCCGCCCGTCACCAGGGCCGCCTTGCCGGCGAGCTTGCCGGAGCCCCGATAGCTCTCCTCGCCGTGATCCGGCTCAGGCGCCATCTTGTCCGTCTGGCCGGGGAAGCTCTGGGGCTGCGTCTCGAAGGGGGGACGCGGGTACTTCGTCAGCGGATCGGTCATCACGGCTCCTCTCGGGGATTGCCGCGACAACCGGATGCGAGGGCCGCCGTTCCGATGCGGCGACCCTGGGCCGCGGTCAGCCCGCCGGCATCAGGGCCGCGTCGAGCACGCGGGCGACGTGGAGGGCGTCACGGCCGAGGCCGTCATGGATCTGGTGGCGGCAACTCGTGCCGTCGGCCACGACGAGGTCGCCCGCATCCGCCTTGCGCAGGGCCGGGAACAGCGACAGCTCGGCCATGGCGAAGGAGACGTCGATGGTGTCCCGTCCGTAGCCGAAGGCGCCGGCCATGCCGCAGCAGCTCGACTCGATGACGCGCACATCGAGCCCCGGCACGGAGCGCAGCACCGTCTCCACGGACCCCATCGCGCCGAAGCTCTTCTGGTGGCAGTGGCCGTGCAGGTGGGCGACCCGGCCGCCCTGGTCGGCGAGCGGAAGCGTGACCCGGCCGGCCGCGAGGTCGGCGGCAAGGAGTTCTTCGAAGAGGAAAGCCTTGCTCGCGAGCTCGCCCGCCTCCTCGCGCGGCAGCAACGACAGGAACTCGTCGCGGAAGGTCAGGAGGCAGGAGGGCTCGAGGCCGACCACGCGGGCGCCGGCCCGCACGAAGGGCAGGAGCGTGTCCAGCGTCCGCCGGGCCTCCTCGCGCGCCCGGTCGGTCTGTCCGGAGGCGAGGTAGGTGCGGCCGCAGCAGAGCGGGCGGCGGCCCCTGTGGGCGACCACGCGGTGCAGGCGGTAGCCGGCGGCCCGCAGCACCCGCTCGGCGGCCTCCAGATTCTCGCGCTCGAAGGCGCGGTTGAAGGTGTCGCCGAACAGGACGAGGTCGCGATGATCGCCCGTTACGTCCTCGGGATGGGCGACCTCGCCGCTCTCGCGCCAGGGCCGGCGCCACTCGGGCAGGGAACGTCGGGCCGAGAAGCCGGCCCATTGCTCGCCGAACCGGGCGAGCGCGGGATAGCGGTTGCGCAGGTTCAGGAGCGGTGCGAGCGCGGCGGCGACGCCGGCATAGCGGGGCATCTCGGCTACCAGCCGCTCCTTGAGCGGCAGGCCGTGCCGGGCGTGGTAGTGATGCAGGAACTCGACCTTCATCTTGGCCATGTCGACGCCGGTCGGGCATTCCCGGCGGCAGGCCTTGCACGAGACGCACAGGTCCATCGTGCGCTTCATCTCAGGCGACAGGAACGCGTCGTCCCCGAGCTGACCCGAGATCGCCAGCCGCAGGGAGTTGGCGCGGCCGCGGGTGAGGTGCTGCTCGTCGCGGGTGGCGCGGTAGGAGGGGCACATCGCGCCTCCGGCGAGCTTCCGGCAGGTACCGTTGTTGTTGCACATCTCGACCGCCGGACCGAACCCGCCCCAATCCGACCAGTCCAGGGCGGTCTCCCGGGGGGCGCTCACCGCGTAGCCGGGCGAGAAGCGCATCAGGCTGCGGTCGTCCATCTTCAGCGGGCGGACGATCTTGTTCGGGTTCAGGCGATTGTCGGGATCGAAGCCGTCCTTCACCGTCTCGAAGGCGCGGGTGAGTGCCGCGCCAAACAGTGGCTCGACGAATTCCGAGCGCGAGATGCCGTCGCCGTGCTCGCCCGAGTAGGAGCCCTTGTGGCGGCGCACCAGTTCCGCGGTCTCCTCGGCGATGGCGCGCATCTTCCGAACATCGCCGCCCTCCTTCATGTTGAGGATCGGGCGCACATGCAGGCAGCCGACGGAGGCGTGGGCGTACCATGTGCCGCGGGTGCCGTGCTTCGAGAACACCTCGGTGACCGCGTCGGTGTAGTCGGCCAGATGGTCGAGGGGAACGGCGCAATCCTCGATGAAGGAGACGGGCTTGGCGTCCCCCTTCATCGACATCATGATGTTGAGGCAGGCCTCGCGCACCTCCCACACGGCCTTCTGGCGGTTCGGCTCCACCACCTCGACCACGGCGTCCGCGAAACCGTGATCGGCCATGCACTGATCGAGGCGCTTGAGGTCTCGCTTCAGGGCGGCGAGATCATCGCCGGCGAACTCGGCGAGCAGCAGGCAGTTCGGCTGGCCCCTGGTGATGTCGGCGAGCGTGGTGCGGAACAGCGGGATGTCGGCGCCGAGAACCAGCACGTTGTTGTCGACGAGCTCCACCGCCACGGGGTCGAGGGCGACGATGTGCTGCGTCGTCTCCATCGCCGCGCGGAACGAGGGGAAGTGGCACACGCCCATCACCCGGTGGGCCGGCAGGCGCGAGAGCTTGAGCGTCACCGCCGTGGTGGCGGCGAGCGTCCCCTCCGAACCGACGAGGAGATGAGCGAGGTTCGGGCGCGGCTCGATCAGGGAGTCGAGGTTGTAGCCGCCGACCCGCCGCTGCACCCGCGGGTACATCCTCTCGATCTCGTCGCGGTTCTCGGCGGCGAGCGCCAGCATGCGCCGGGCGAGGTCTTCCGGCCGCGCGCCGCCGGTCACGGCGCTCGCCGCGTTGCCGGTCAGCCCGAACCCGAAGGCGGCGCCGTCATGGAACAGCGCCTCCATGGCGATCACGTTGTCGCTCATCTTGCCGTAGCGGAGCGAGCGGGCGCCGCAGGAATTGTTGCCGGCCATGCCGCCGATGGTGCAGCGGGTCGCGGTCGAGGGCTCAACCGGGAAGAACCAGCCATCGGCCTTGATCCGGGCGTTGAGGCGCTCCAGCACGTGACCGGGCTCGACGGTGACCGTGCCACCCTCCGCGTCGTAGGCGACGACGCCGTTGAAGTGGCGCGAGCAATCGACCACGAGGCCGGCGCCGATCGGCTGGCCGTTCTGCGAGGTGCCGCCGCCGCGCATGATCACGGGCAGGTCGAACTGGGCCGCCACCCTCAGGGTCGCGGCGATGTCGGCGGCGCTCTTGGGAAACACCACGCCCGCCGGCATGATCTGGTAGATCGAGGCGTCGGTCGCGTAGCGTCCGCGGGTGAAGGCGTCGAAACGGGCCTCGCCCTGCAGAACCTCCGCGAGCTTGCGCGGCAGCCCGGCCGCGTTGCGGGCCTGCGCCCGGGCGCTCGGAGCCGGGACCACCGCCTCGGCCGGTTTCGCGCTCGCGCCCGAGTTGGTGTCCGGGTTCGCGCCGACGTTCGCGCCCAAGTGGAACCTCCCTCCCCCTCGCCTTCACCCTGAATGGGCGTCAGACGTTTTTGAATTCATAATTCGCCAGTGTGGACGGGTCAAACGCAACGGCGTCGCGGCCTGCCCTAAGACGAAGCGGCCGCCAAGGGAGATCGGCGGCCGCTTCGCATGGCGCGGGTGCATCCGAGAGGGTAGGCTACAGGGCGATCCGCTGCGGAATCGCGTCCCGCGATCCATGCCGCTGCGCCCGTTCGAGGGCGGGCTCGGGCCATATGATCGCATCGGTGGAGGCGGCCTCGGGCGGCTTCACCGCCGGGATGATCGGACCCTGGCGCAACAGGATCGGATGCGGCTCCGGCGCCGGCACCACGGGGGCCGGCCGCATCGCGGCGGGCCGCAGGCTGCGCTCCATGAAGCCGCGCATCAGCGGCACGATGTCCTGGCGGAAGCGCGAGCCGTTGAAGATGCCGTAATGCCCGGCGCCCGGCTGCATGTGGTAGGTCTTGGCCGCCTCGGGCAAATTGACGGCGAGATCGAGCGCGGCTCTCGTCTGGCCGAGGCCGGTGATGTCGTCCTTCTCGCCCTCCACCGCCATCAGGTGACAGCGGCGGATCGCGCCGAGATCGACCGGGTCGCCGCGGTGGCGCAGGGTGCCGCGGGGCAGGTCGTGACCGATGAAGACCCGATCGATCGTCTCGAGGTAGAATTCGGCGGTCAGGTCCATCACCGCGAGATACTCGTCGTAGAAGGCCCGGTGGCGGGCGGCGGAATCGCCGTCGCCGCGCACGAGATGGTCGAACATCGCGTGGTGGGCGTCCCGGTGCCGCTCAAGGTTCATCCCCATGAAGCCGGCAAGCTGCAGGAAGCCCGGATAGACCGCGCGTCCCGCGCCCGGATAGCCGGGCGGCACGGTGTGGATGCAGTGCCGCTCGAACCACGCAAAACCCTTCTCCTGGGCGAGAGCGTTGACGGCGGTCGGCGAGCGGCGGGTATCGACGGGCCCGCCCATGAGCACGGCCGAGCGCGGTACGAGCGGGTGATCCTCCGCCTCCATGCGGGCGATGGCGGCGAGGACCGGCACGGAGGGCTGGCACACGGCCGCGACGTGCAGGTCCGGCCCGAGCGCCGCGAACAGGTCGGTGCAGGTGTCGATGTAATCGTCGAGGCCGAACCGGCCGGCGCTCGCCGGCACCTGGCGGGCATCGGTCCAATCGGTGATGAAGACCTGATGGCTGTCGAGGAAGGCCTCGACCGTGCCTCGCAGCAGGGTGGCGTAATGGCCCGACATCGGCGCGACGATCAGGAGCTTCGGCTTGGCATCGAGCGCCGCGGAGGGCTCGCCGAAGGCGATCACGCGGCAGAAGGGGCGCTCCCAGACGATCCGCTCGCTCACGCCGAGCCCGAAGGCGGGCTTGGCATAGATGCGGGTGGCGCGCTCGAACATCTCGCAGCCGGCGGCCACGGTGCGGCTGTGGGGGGCGTAGGCGAGAGGATTGAACGGGTTCTCGCAGGCAAGCCGGGTGGCCTCCGCCGCCAGGCGCATCGGTGCGAGCATGAGATGGCCAGCCTCATAAAGAGGGTACAGCATGCGAGCGCTTCCCTGGAGCAGCTCGCTTGACCCAAGCTGTCCTTTTCTTGCGTTGATGGAAGGTGCAACTCGCGGGCCCGAGAAAAGGTTTCGTTTGTACAAGATCCCCCTGTTGATGGCGCCGCCCGAGCTTGAGGATGGACTAGCAAAAAACGGAAGAGCCCGCCGTCCTCGATTGCCTTGAGCCGTGAGGGTCATCGCGGGCGCACACGCAACATTCACTCGACATTGCGAGTTGCGCGACATTGCGAGTTACGCGAGGGCGACAGGCGGAACAGGCAGCCCGCATCATCGCGGACCGACTTGTCTAACGGGGCCGACGGCTTTTGCCGCGAAAGCGCGGTTTCAAACCGCTCCCGGTCGATGGGTTCGGTTCGATCCCTGCAGCCCTCCTTCCGGGGTGCCGAAGGCGGACCCGGAATCCACGATGACCCCTGACGTGGCCGTGTTTCCCGCATCCCGGGTGGAAATCGGGGACCGCTCCGCGGCCCGGGATGACGGGCCGCGGCCCCGACGCGATCGCGCAGAAGTCGTTTCAGGTGTTGGCCTGGGTGATGAACTTCGTCACGAGGTAAGCCTCGATCGCCTCCGCGCCGCCCTCGCTGCCGTAGCCGGAATCCTTGACGCCGCCGAAGGGCGTCTCGGGGAGTGCGATGCCGTGATGGTTGATCGAGATCATGCCGGACTCGACCCCCTCGCCGATCCGGTTCGCCCGGGCGGCCGAGCGCGTGTAGGCGTAGGCCGCGAGCCCGTAGGGCAGGCGATTGGCCTCAGCGAACGCCTCCTCGTCCGCCGCGAAGCGCCGGATCGCCGCGATCGGCCCGAACGGCTCCTCGTTCATGATGCGCGCATCGAGCGGCACGTCGGCGAAGACGGTGGGCTCGAAGAAATGGCCGCGGTTGCCGATGCGGCTGCCGCCGGTGAGGAGCCGTGCGCCCTTCGCCTCGGCATCGGCCACGAAGGCTTCCATCGCCTCGACCCGGCGGCCGTGGACGAGGGGACCCATCTGCGAGCCGGGATCGAGGCCGTCGCCGACCTTGAGCGCGCGTGAAGCCGCGACGAACCCGTCGACGAAGCAATCATACACCCGCTCCTGCACGAGGAAGCGGGTCGGGGCGACGCAGACCTGCCCGGCATTGCGGTACTTGTTGGCGGCGAGCACCCGCACCGCTGTGTCGACGTCGGCATCGTCGAACACGATCGCCGGGGCGTGACCGCCGAGTTCCATCGTCGCCCGCTTCATGTGCTGACCGGCCAGCGCCGCGAGCTGCTTGCCGACCGCGGTCGAGCCGGTGAAGGTGATCTTGCGGATCACCGGGTGCGGGATGAGGTAACCGGAGATCGCGGCCGGATCGCCGTAGACGAGGGCGAGAGCCTCGCCCGGCACGCCGGCGTCGAGGAAGGCGCGCACCAGTTCGGCGCAGGAGGCCGGGGTGTCCTCGGGCCCCTTGAGGATGACCGGGCAGCCGGTGCAGAGCGCCGCCGAAAGTTTCCGCACGGCTTGGTTGATCGGGAAGTTCCACGGCGTGAAAGCCGCCACCGGTCCGACCGGCTCGCGGGTGACGATCTGGAGCACGCCCTCGGCGCGGGCGGGGATGACCCGGCCGTAGGCGCGCCGTCCCTCTTCCGCGAACCACTCGATGATGTCGGCGGCGACGCCGGTCTCGATGCGCGACTCGGCCAGCGGCTTGCCCTGTTCGAGGGTCATGGTGCGGGCGATCGCCTCCGCGCGCTCGCGCATCAGGGCGGCGGCCCGGCGCAGCACCTTGGACCGATCGAAGGCGGAGACCCGCCGCCAGGCGGCGAAGCCGCGCCCGACCGCCTCCAGCGCCTCGTCGAGATCGGCTTGGCTGGCGACGGCGACCCGTCCGATCGGCTCGCCCGTGGCCGGGTTGAGGATGGACAGGGTCTCGCCGCCGCTGCCGGAGCGCCACCGGCCGGCGATGTGAAGCGAAACGTCGAGATCCATGAGCCATCTCCGCGGAAGGGACGGCTCTCATATAGGCGCTGCGCGCGCCCTCGCGCACGGTCGGCGGCGATCCGATCGCACCGTCAGCCGCGGGCTGGACGGCAGGGACCGCGCCCGCGATGCACCCGCGCTTCCAGACCTTCAGGCCGGCGCCGTTCTGTGTGAGATCGTTGTGTAAAACGGGGTCGATCACCGACCGCCGAAAAGCACCAACTCTTTGCTCCGAAACAGGAAAGAGTTTGGTGCGGCCAAGAGGACTCGAACCTCCACCCCTCGCGGGACTAGCACCTCAAGCTAGCGCGTCTACCAATTCCGCCATGGCCGCCCTTGCCGCCGTGCCGCTTCGTCAGCGGTCGGTGTCTTGTGTGGGCGGCGCAGCGGATAACAGAAGCCTGGGGCGGGCACAAGCGCCGGATTCGCTTCTCTGCGTTTTGCCGCCTCGGAAAACGCGTCAGAGCCCCGCATCCGTGTCGTCGAGGATCGGCACGGCGCCCTCGCCGATCGTCACGCCGGGGGTGCGCACCACCTCGGCCTTGCGGATCAGCTCGGTCACCTCCACGGAGATGCGGTTGCCGGTCACCACGATCTGCCCGCGGGCGATCGGGTGGTCGTTGGCGAGGATTTCGACCATGTCGGTCTCGGTGGCTTCCAGCTCGATCACCGCGCCGCGGCCCATGCGCAGCAGCATGTGCAGCGGCATGTGGCTGCGCCCCAGCACGACCTTGAGATCGACCTGCAATTCGTCCAGGACCGCCACGCGCGGATGCTCCCTGTCTCAACGCTCGGAAAACCTTCCGCATGCAAGGGTGAAGTCTTGGTAAACAATTCCTTCACGGCGCCCGCTTCCCGGCTTTCGATCGCACCCGCGACATTCCTGCCGCGCGAAGGCATGCCGCCGGTGGCCTGGCGCGTGAGCGACGCCCTCGTCGGCTACGAGGCGGCGGAGGCCGAGATGGAGGCCCGCGCGGCCGCCATCGCCCGGGGCGAGGCCGACGAACTGGTCTGGCTCTTGGAGCATCCGCCGCTCTACACGGCGGGCACCTCGGCCAAGAGCGCCGACCTCGTCGAGCCCGAGCGCTTCCCCGTCCACCGCACGGGGCGGGGTGGGCAGTACACCTATCACGGGCCGGGCCAGCGCATCGCCTACGTGATGCTCGACCTCAACCGGCGGAAGCCCGATCTGCGGGCCTACGTGGCGAGCTTGGAGGCGTGGCTGATCGCGACGCTCGACGCCTACAACGTCCGGGCCGAGCGCCGCGAGGACCGGGTCGGGGTCTGGGTGCGCCGGCCGGAGAAGGGCGAGGTGAACGGTGTCTGCGTCGAGGACAAGATCGCGGCGATCGGCATCCGCGTGCGGCGCTGGGTGAGCCTGCACGGCATCAGCCTCAACGTCGAGCCGGATCTCTCGCACTTCTCCGGCATCGTGCCCTGCGGCGTGCGCGAGCACGGGGTCACGAGCCTGGCCGATCTCGGCCGCATCGTCAGCCTGCCCGAGGTGGACATGGCGCTGCGCGCCGCCTTCGAACCGATCTTCGGGCCGACGCGCGACGAGGCCTGAAATCAGGGGGTTCGAGAGGGCAGGCCCTTTCGCGGGTCCAGGGCGGAGCCCTGGGACGACATCGGGGCGCTGCCCCGAGACCCCGCCAAAGGGCTGACCCCTTTGGATACCCGGGACTTCACGCGTCGGCGGTGGCCGTCGGCGCCACCGGCAGAGAGGTCGCAGGTGCCGGCCGGCGCAGGCGCAAGGCCGCGCGCAGCAGCGGCAGGACGAGGCGGGCGAGCCGGATCTGCCCCGGCAATTGCTTCGGCATCAGCGGGCGGTAGACGAGGCGCGGGCTGGCGCGATCGACCGCCGCGACGATCTCGCCGACCCGCGGCAGGGCGGCGATGCGGCGGGCTTCCGTCCCGGGGATGCCGAGCCGGCGCGCCCAGCCGAGATCGTGGGCAAGCCGGCCCTCGTTGTAGAGCCGGCGCAGCCGCGCCCGCCAGGCGTAGCGGTGGAGCGCGCGGGGCACCGCCTCCATCCGCGCGTCGCAGAGGGCGTCCGGCTCCTCGCAGCGGGAGCGGATCGTGTCGGCGACGCCGCCGGCCGCGCGGCCGGTGAGGCGGGCCGAGATCAGCACCAGAACCGCCCGGTCGTGACGCACGCGAAAGCCCCGCTCCAGCAGGGCGCCGACGAAGGCGCCGTCCTCGCCGAGCGGGATCTCCGGCATGCCGCCGACGTCGCGATAGGCCGGCAACCGCACGGCGAGCGAGGCGCCGATGGTGGTGCGGTGGCAGGGCCAGGGATCGTGCGGATCGGGATCGATGCGCGCCTCCATCTCGGTGATGAGCGCGTCGTAGGTGTCCTCCAGGCGGCCGCGGGCGGGCAGCGAGGGCGGCAGCAGGGCCGCCTCCTCGGGAATCAGTTCGACCCGGCCGGCGACCGCATCGGCCCCCGCCTCCAGGGCGGCGAGGTTGGCCGCGACCCAGTCCGGCGGCACGATGCTGTCGGCATCCGTCGTCAGGAGGGTCGCCGCCTCGGCCGTTCCCTCCTCCTCGAGCCACGCGACCGCCGCGTCCATCGCCGCGCGGCGGGCCCAGCCCGCATGGGCTCCGGCATGGACACGCTCGATCACCCGGACCGGGACCGACATCCGCGGCACCAGATCGGCCACGATCCGCTCGGTGCCATCGGTGCAGTTGTTGAGGAACAGCACGAGCCCGAGGCGGCCCGGCGGGAGGCCGGCCTGTCCATCGATCGCCTTCAGGCAGCGGGCGATCCGCTCGGCCTCGTTGCGCACGGGGATGGCGATGACGGTGTCAAGAACAGGCTGGGTCGCGGAAACGGGTGGCACGGACGGGCTCCGGGAAGGCCGAAGAGGGGCGCCGGACGGACCGGATGCGGTTCCGGCCAGCGCCGCGCGTCTCCCTACGCCACGCTTGATGAACCGCGGCTGATGGTCCCGTGCGGCGGAACAGGGCCCGCCGGCCCCGGTTTCCCGGGCAACCCGCAACCCACCCGATCTTCCCGAGGAATCCCCATGTCGGCACCCGACGGCCTCAAGGACGTCTACCTCGACGAGATGAAGGACCTCTGGTCGGCCAACGACCAGATGGCCCGCGCCGTGCGGCAATTGAGCGAGGGCGCGAGCGACCCGAAGCTGAAGCAGATGCTTCAGGATTCCGTCGGCGGCATCACCAAGCACACCGACACCCTGAAGTCCCTCATCGAGGAGAATGGCGGCCAGACCTCACCGGAGCACTGCAAGGGCATGGAGGGTCTCGTCGCCGAGGCACTTAAGCACGGCCTCAAGGAGGCGCCGAGCGACGGCCGCCTGCGCGACGTGCAGATCATCGCCCAGTATCAGCGGATGTCGCATTACGGGCTCGCCGGCTTCGGCTCGGCCGCCGCCTACGCCAAGGCCCTGGGCAAGTCCGATCAGGAGAACCGGCTCAAGAGCGCCGTCTCCGAGATCTACAAGAGCGACGAAGTCGCCAGCCGCCTCGCCGAAAGCGTCGAGCGCGCCGCGGCCTGACCGCGTCGCCCCCTCTCCTTACGCCCGCTCACCCCTCCCGCCGGCGGCCCGGGTCGAGACAGCGATCCGGGCCGATCGCGCGTCGTTTTCCGAGCTGCTCTCCCCCGAGCTGTTTTCGAGCCGTTTCCCAGGAGATCCTCCATGAGCGTCCTTTCCGCCCTCGGCCTGACCTCGGGCAAGAAGGTCCGCTACGCCGTCGTGGCGCTCGGCGACATCTCGCAGGAGGCGATGCTTCCGGGCGTGGCGCATACCGGCAATTCCGAGGTCACGGCCTTCGTCACCGGCGATCCCGAGAAAGCGCGCCGGGTCGGCGAGCGATACGGCGTCACCGACACCTACGGCTACGCGCAGTTCGGCGAGTTGCTGGTCTCGGGCACCATCGACGCGATCTACCTCGCCACCCCGAACTGGCGCCACGCCGAGTTCGCGATCCCCGCCCTCAAGGCCGGCATCCACGTGCTGGTGGAGAAGCCGCTGGAGATCTCGACGCAGAAATGCCGGGAGATCATGGCGGCCCAGGCCGGATCCTCGGCCAAACTGATGGTCGCCTACCGGCTGCATTTCGAGCCGGCGACGCTCGCCACCATCGACCTGATCCGCTCAGGCCAGCTCGGCGAGATCCTGACCTTCTCCTCGACCTTCACGCAGATGGTCTCGCCCGAGAACCACCGGGCGAAGAGCGGCGTCGAGGCCGGTCCGATCTTCGACATGGGGCCCTACCCGATCAACGCCGTGCGCTACCTGTTCGGCGACGAGCCGACCGAGGTGGTCTCGGCCGTCGGCGTGCGTCATCCCCAGTCCGGGCTCGGCGATTTCGACGACACGGTCGCCGTCACCCTGCGCTTCCCGAAGAACCGCCTCGCGCAGTTCGTGCTGTCCTATTACGGCAACGTGCTCGACACCTACGCCGTGGTCGGCACCGAGGGCAGCGTCGAGGTCAATCCGGCCTACATGTACGGCAAGCCGCTGGAGCGCACGGTGACGCTCGGCGAGAAGAAGACCCACGAGAGCTTCAAGAACACCGATCATTTCGGCGGCGAGCTGAAGTATTTTTCGGATTGCATCCTCAATGGAACCGATCCCGAACCCGACGCCGAGGAGGGCTACGCCGACCTGCGGGTGATCGAGGGCATCCTGAAGGCGCTGGAGACCGGCGGATCGGTGACGCTTGAGCCGTTCACGCGCGGGCGCCGTATCGACACCGCGGCGCAGAAGCAGACGCTGTCGGCGCAATCCGCGCCGGAGCTCGTGAACACCTCCAATCCCGGCAAGGGCAAGGACAAGGTGCCGAAGAACTGAGATCGCTCCCGGCTCATCGACTCGGCTCAATCCCTACAACCGCCATTCCGGGGGCGCTGATCAGCGACCCCGGACTCCATGGCGGGCCTCGACGGAGCCGTGTTTCCCGGCATCCCGGGTGGATCCCGGGTCTCGCTGCGCCGCTCCGGGATGACGGGCGCCGGCGGCACCGAAGCGATCAAGCGGAAAGCGTGTACGCGTTCTCGAATCCTAACCGATGCACCGCAGGGATCTGGAAAAACGATGATCTTCCTCTACGGCATCGCCCTGCTCGCGGGCATCGCCACGGCGGTGCAGCCCGGCCAGAGCACGCAGCTCGCGCGGTCCTTCGGCGGCGAGCCCTTCGCGGCCGGGCTGGTCTCGATGCTGGTCGGCACCGTCACCATGCTCGCCGTCGGCCTCGCCACCGGGCGGCTGCATCTGCCGGGGCTTCAGCAGGTGGCCGGCACGCCCTGGTGGGCCTGGGGCGGCGGCGTGCTCGGAGCCGGCGTGATCCTCTCCCAGCTCTTCGTCGCGCAGCGGATCGGGGCGGCGACCTTCCTCGGCCTCCTCGTCACGGCGGGCGTCGTCACCTCGATCATCCTCGACCATTTCGGGCTCGAGGGCTTCGCGACCCATCCCGCCAGCCTCGCGCGCCTCGTCGGCGGAGGGCTGATGATCGTGGGCGTCGCCCTGGTGGCGCTGTTCTGAGCCGGTCTCCGCTCGACCGAAGCCGACGACGGGGCCGCCCAGGCCGCGCGGCGTTCGAGCGCGGCCCGCATCCGTTGTCCCGAAGGGATCCTGGCGCGGATCGGAGCGGGACCGCGACGGGCCGCCCTATTCCGCCGCCATCCGGGGCAGGGCCGCGGGCGCGGTTCCGGCCCGTGCCCGCTCCAGCGCCGCGTCGAGGGCATCGCTCAGCGAGGTCACGAGCAGGTCGGCCGAGACGGCCCGCCGCAGCCGCGCGAGCGAGGCCGGGTCGCGCTCGCGCCAGAGGCCGACGAGGATCGTCGCACCCGGGGCGGCCTTGCGGGCGCGGCGGATGGTCAGGCGGATCTGCGACAGGCTGATCGGGTCGAGATAGGAGAAGCAGATCATCGCCGGGCGCTCGCCCTCCGGCACGCCCTCGCGCAGAGCATCGCCCGCCGCCGCCCGTGCGCCCAGGCCGTGGCGGGAGAGAGTCTGGGCGAGCATCAGGGTCGCCGCCTCGTCGAAGGCGCCCCCGCTCGCCACGCACAGGACCGGTGCCGGGCCGCGCCAAGCCGGGGCCAGATCCTCGGGGGCGAGCACGATGCCGGCCGCGCGCCGGTCCGGCCCCACCGCCGCGAAGGCGGCCTCGGCCTCGGCGCCCCTGGGCTTGCGCGAGCGCCGCGGCATCACCCGACGGCGCGCCTGGCCCAGCGCCTCGACCACCGTGCGGAAGCCCGCACCCACCTCGCCCTGCCGCTCGCGGTCGAGCATGCCGCGCGCCGCATCCTCCTGGGCCATGCGCAGGCCGGCCAGGACGACCTCGTCGTAGTAGGTGACGAGCGCCCGCTCCTTGAGGAACAGCTGCCCCTGCTCGATCGCCTCGGCCGGATCGCCCGCGAGCATGCGCTGGTAGAAGATCTCCTGCGGCCCGAGCGCCGGGCGGTCGCCGAGGATCACGTCGAGGAACCACAGCCGCTCGACATGGCGCCCGAGCACAACGAGGCAGACGGTGAGCGGGGTGGCGAGCAACAGGCCGATCGGCCCCCACAGGAAGGTCCAGATCGTCGCCGCCAGGATCACCGCCACCGGAGAAATGCCGGTCGAGTGGCCGTAGAGCAGCGGCTCGACCACGTGGCCGGCGATCGGCTCGACGATCACGAACAGGATCGCGACCTGGATCGCCATCGACCAGCCGGGATCGACCGCGACGGCGATGGCGAGCGGCAGCACCGCCGAGATCACCGCGCCGACATAGGGCACGAACCGGGCGATGCCGGCGATGACGCCGAACAGGATCGGGCTCGGCACGCCGATGAACCACAGGCCGAACCCGATCACGACGCCGAAGGCGAAGTTGAGGATGAGCTGCGCGATGAAGAACCGGCTGAGCCGGGCGGTGGCGTCGTCGATCGCCGCGGTCGTCCGGCGCAGGTCGCTCGACCCCGCGAGCCGGATCGCGCGGTTCCGCAGATCCTCGCGCTGGAGCAGGATGAAGATCGTGAACAGCAGGATCAGGCCGAACGTCGCCAGCGGGTGCAGCACCCCGCCCGCCACGCTGCCCAGCGTCGTCAGCAGGCCGGAGCGCGGGGCGTGGATCTCGACCTGCATCGGCCGCTCCGCCGTGCCCAAAGCCGCGCTCGTCTCGGACTCGGTCTTGGCGGGCGGCTGCAGCTCCTTGCCGATCTCCTCCGCCATGTCGAAGAAGCCGGAGAAGGTGTCGGACAGGCCGCCCCGCTCGGCGGTGGCGGCGCGCAGGGCGGTGATCTTGTCGCGCAGGGTGAGCGAGTAGCGCGGCAGGTCGGCGGCGAGCTGCGCCGCCTCGCGGGCGATCAGGCTGCCCACCGCCCCCAGCATCCCGAAGGCGAGCAGCACCACGAGCAGCACCGCCGCCGCCCGCGGCACCCGCAGGCGTCGCAGCCAGCGCACGGCGGGGACGAGGACGAAGCTGAGCAGGATCGCTAGCGCCACCGGCACGAGGATGTCGCGGCCGAGATAGAGCGCGCCGGCCAGGGTCACGACGAGGAGCAGCGAGGCGAGCGTCGTCACCACCGGCAGCGCCTGGCGCAGCAGCCGCGTCGTGACCGGGTCGTTGGTCATGGCGTCCTCATGAAGGCGGGCTCACGGGCATCGAGGAGGTGCGAGGGGCCGGAGCCCGGGGAAAGCGCGGCGGGCGGGATCCCGCCCGCTTCCCGCATCCTGAAGGCCCGCCGCGAAGCCTCGAAGGATCCGCCGGCCCGCCGGGGGATCCCAGGACCCTTCGTCTTGGGGCCGGCTCGCGGCCTCTCGGGACAGGGGGAGGCTGGATGAGAGATGACAGGCGGGCCGCCCTCACTCCCCCGTTCCGATCGCTGTGCCGATCTGGGTGAGCAGTTTGGGGAAGTCGATCGGCTTCGGGTGGTAGTCGTCGCAGCCGGCCTGGATCGCCTTGTCGCGGTCGCCCGACATGGCGTGGGCGGTGAGTGCGATGATCGGGATCGTGCGGGTGTCGGCGGCGGCCTTGAGGGCGCGGGCGGTCGACCAGCCGTCGAGGATCGGCAGGTTCATGTCGAGCAGGATCACGTCGGGCTGGGCCGCGCGGGCCTGCTGTACGCCGGCCTCGCCGTCATGGGCGAGCACCACCTCGTAGCCGCGGCGCTTGAGCCGGCGGGAGAGGAAATCCCAGATCTCCTCGTGGTCTTCCACCAGCAGGATTTTTCCCGACACGCGCACAACCCCTTCCCGCGCCGCACACGGCATTCCGCGACTTGGAGCCTCGTTCCGGAACGAGGCTCCAGGCTTTCGTTTCTGCACCGTCTTTTTCCGAAAGCCGGAGGCCACCTTTCGGGACGATGCTCTAACGCGCAAAAACCCGTTGCGGTGTCATGGAGCTGCACGCAATCCGTATCCCTTGTCATCTTCGTCGCCTTGTCTCGCCCGGCTTCGCACGGCAAAGGGGACATCACGGGCGGATCATGCGGGGCGGACGCAGTGCGGGATGGCGGGGCGGAGGACGGCGACCCGCGCGTCGCGGCGCTGCTCGCGCATCTCTCGGAGCGGGAGCCTCCGTTCGCGATCAGCGGGCGCGACGACCTCGCCGGCCTCGCCCTCGGGCCCGCCGCCCTGACGTCACGCGTCGACCCGCAGGCGCCGCCGCGCTGGTGGGCGCGGGATTCGGGCGGGCTCGATCTGGCGCAGGCCGATCTCGCCGATGCCCGGCTGGAGGAGACGGACCTGTCGGGGGCCAACCTGCGCCGCGCCTCGCTGGCGGGTGCGCTCGCGCGCTCCGCCGGCTTCGCGGGCGCCTGCCTGGAAGAGGCGGATTTTGCCGGCGCCGACCTCAGCGGCGCGCGCTTCACCGGGATCGCCGGCGGACAGGCCTCCTTCCGCGAGGCGATGCTGGAGGATGCCGATTTCTCCGGCGCGACCATGCGCTTCGCCCGGCTCGACAAGGCGCTGCTCGACGGTGCCCGCTTCGAGGGCGCCGACCTGTGGGGCACCGATTTCACCGGGGCGGATGCCGACGATTCCGTGTTCCGGAAGGCCCGGCTCGATGAAGCCAACCTCTCCGACTGCAACCTGACCGGCGCGGATTTCGAGGGGGCGAGCCTGAAGAAGGCCCGGCTCGTCGGCTCGCGGCTGCGGGGGGCCAACTTCTCCGGCGCCCGGCTCGACGGCGCCGACCTGTCGGAGGCCGACTTTTCCCGCACCAGCCTCGTGCGGCTCGATCTCACCGCGTGCAAACTGCGCCACGCGCGCTTCGCCGGGGCGTGGCTGGAGGGGGTGCGCCTCACCGTCGATCAGCTCGGTGGGGCGGTCGGCGAGGAGGTCGCGGGGGAGTACGAGGCGGCGCAGGCGAGCTATCTCGCGCTGGAGCGCAACCTCCAGAGCATCGGCAGCCCCGAGGGCGCGAGCTGGGCCTATAAGCGCGGGCGCCGGATGGGGCGCCGCCACGCCGGCGTGCGCGCCCGCGAAGCCTTTCTCGCCCGCGATCTGCGGGGCACCGTGAGCCACGGCTACCGCTGGATCGCCGACCGCTTCGTCGAGTGGCTGTGCGATTACGGCGAGAGCCTGTCGCGGATCGCCCGCGCATTCCTCGTCGGCATCCTGCTCTTCGCCGCGGCCTACGGCGCGACGGGCGGGCTGTTCCACGAGGGGGCGAACGCCCCGACCTACAACCCCCTCGACCTCGTCAGCTACAGCGCGCTCAACATGATGACCGCCAACCCGCCGGAAATCGGCGTGAAGCCGTTGGGGCGCATCACCAACCTGCTGGTCGGGCTGCAGGGCGCCGCGGGGATCGTGCTGATGGGCCTGTTCGGCTTCGTCCTCGGCAACCGGCTGCGGCGCTGAGCGGCGGCTCCGATTTTTGATTTCGCATCGTCCCGAAAGCCGGCCACAGCTTTCAACGCGATGCCGGGACGGCAGCGTCATGACGGGAGACATCACCGTGACCGTACAGGACGGGAAGGTGCCGGCCACTGGGCCGACCATGGCGGATTTCCGCAATCTCGCCGACGCGCTGCCGCAACTCGCCTGGATCGCGGAGGCCGACGGCACCATCGTCTGGTACAATCGGCGCTGGTACGACTACACCGGCACCACGCCGGCCGAGATGGCCGATCACGGCTGGCGCAAGCTGCACCATCCCGATCACCTTGAGCGTGCCGCGGCGCGCTTCGCCGCCTGCATCGCGGCGGGAGAATCGTGGCAGGACACCTTTCCCCTGCGCGGAAAGGACGGCCGGTACCGCTGGTTCCTGTCGCTGGCCGAGCCGGTGCGCAATGCCGACGGCGTCATCGTGCGCTGGTACGGCACCAACACCGACGTCACCGAGACGCGCCTCGCCCAGGACGCGCTGGGCCATTCCGAGCAGCGCTTCCGGGCGCTGGTCGATGCCTCCGCCGCCGTGATCTGGAACACCACGGCCGCGGGCGAGCTGATGCCGCCCCAGCCGCGCTGGGCCGCCTATACCGGCCAGAGCGACGAGGCCTACCAGGGCTGGGGCTGGGTCGATGCGGTCCATCCCGAAGACCGTGCGCGGGCCGCCGAGGTCTGGGCCGAATGCGTCGAGGCGGTGAAGACCTACGAGGTCGAGTACCGCCTGCGCCGCCACGACGGGGTCTGGCGCGACATGGAGGTGCGCGGCGTGCCGGTGCTCGCGGCGGACGGCACGATCCGCGAATGGGTCGGGCTCAACATCGACATCACCGCGCGGAAGGAAGCCGAGGCGGCGATCGAACACGCCCGCGCGGCGGCGGAAGCCGCCAACCTCGCGAAGAGCCAGTTCCTGGCCAATATGAGCCACGAGCTGCGCACGCCGCTCTCGGCGGTGATCGGCTATTCCGAGATGCTCGGCGAGGAGCTGGAGGATCTCGGCCAGGCCGAATTGCTGCCGGACCTGCGCAAGATCGAGGCCTCCGCCCGCCACCTGCTCGGCCTCATCAACGACGTGCTCGACATCTCCAAGATCGAGGCCGGGCGGCTGACCCTGGCGGCGGAGAGCTTCGACGTGGCGACGCTGATCGAGGACGTCACCGCCGCGACGCAGTCGCTCATCACGAAGAAGCGCAACCATTTCCGCCTCGACCTCGAGGGCGATCTGAAGGCCGGCCTGGGCGCGATGCATCAGGACCAGCTGAAGCTGCGCCAGTCGCTGATCAACCTGATCGGCAACGCCGCCAAGTTCTCGGAGGACGGGGAGATCGTTCTGTCCGTGCGGCGCTTCCGGGAGGCCGGGACCGACTGGATGAGCTTCGCCGTCTCCGACACCGGCATCGGCCTGACCGAGGAGCAGATCGGCCGGCTGTTCGAGCGCTTCTCCCAGGCCGACGAATCGACCACGCGCCAGTTCGGCGGCACCGGCCTCGGCCTCGCCATCACCCGCGCCTTCGTCGAGCGCATGGGCGGCACGATCGGCGTCGAGAGCACCTTCGGCGCGGGGGCGACCTTCACGATCCGCCTGCCGGCGGAGATCGACGCCCACGAGGAGGAGGTGGAGGCTGAGAGCGTCGCCGCCCGCGTCCACGAGATCACCGACGGCGAGGCGCATCTGCACGACGTGGTGCTGCTCGTCGACGACGACCCCGCCGCCCGCGACCTGCTCCAGCGCTTCCTCGAACGCGAGGGATTTCGCGTGCGCACCGCCAATGACGGGCGGGCCGGGCTGACCCTGGCCCGGGCGTTGAAGCCCAGGGCGATCCTGCTCGACATCGAGATGCCGCGCATGGACGGCTGGGCGGTGCTGCACGCGATCCGCACCGATCCCGAGATCGCCGAGACCCCGGTGATCATCACCAGCGTGGTCAACGAGTTCAGCCTCGCCCACGTGCTCGGCGCCACCGACTACATGGTCAAGCCGATCGACTGGAGCGCGCTCAAGGAGGCGATGGAGCGCTACCGACCCGTGGACCGCGAGGGCAGCGTGCTCGTGGTCGACGACGATGCGGATGCCCGCGAGCGGGTGCGCCGCACGCTCGCGCGCGACGGCTGGCAGGTGCGCGAGGCCGAGAACGGCGCCGCCGCCCTCGAGAGCCTCGACACGGAGCGCCCGAGCCTGATCCTGCTCGACCTGATGATGCCGGTGATGGACGGCTTCGCCTTCCTGCGGGCGCTGCGCGGGCGCCCGGACGGCGACACCATCCCCGTCGTCGTGCTCACGGCCAAGGAGATCACGAGCGCGGAGAGGGAGAGCCTCGGGCGGCAGGCCGACCGGCTGATCATGAAGGGCTCGATGAGCCTGTCCGAGATCGGCCGTCAATTGCGCGACCTCTACGCCCGCCATGACGGCACGCCGCTGCCCGGCCAGATCCAACGGTTGATCGACAAGCTGCCGCCGTAGGCATCGGCCGGTTTTTCGCCCGCACGCCTCAGGGCGAGGCCGCGGATGGGAGGGCGGCAGCTGGCTGCGTTCGTGCCATGGCCCGCGTCAGTCCCTCGTAAACCCGCGGATCGGTCATCTGCGCCACGTTGAAGCGCATGAGGCCGGAGGCCGTCTGCGAGACGCTGAAGACGTTGCCGGGAGCCAGCACCAGACCCTCCGCCAAGCCGGCGCGGGCGAGGACCGCGGCGTCCTGTTCCTCGGGCAGGCGGCACCACAGGGTGAAGCCGCCCCGCGGCACGATCCAAGGCTTGATGCCGAGCGGTTCCAACCGGGCGGTGGCCTCCCGGCGCGCCCGCGACAGGCGGCGGCGCAGGGCCTCCAGATGCTTGCGGTAGCTGCCGTCGGCGAGGGTGCCGGCGATCAGTTCGGCGGCGACCGGGCTCGGGCCGCCGAAGCTCGTCGCCACCTGAAGGTCGACCAGGGCCTCGATCCAGTCCGGCCGGGCCGCGATGTAACCGCAGCGGATCGAGGCCGAGAGCGTCTTGGAAAAACTGCCGATGCGGATCACGCGGGTGAGGCCGTCGAGGGCGGCGAGCCGGGGCGAGGGTTCGGGCTCCAGATCGGCGAAGATGTCGTCCTCGACGATCGTAAGGTCGTACGCCGCCGCGAGCGTCAGGAGCCGGTGGGCGATCTGCGGCGCGAGCGTCGCGCCGGTCGGGTTGTGGAGCGCGGAATTGGTAACGTAGAGGCGCGGGCGATGCTCGGCGAGCGCCGCGGCGAAGGCCGGCAGGTCGGGTCCCGTCGGCCTGTAGGGCACGCCGACGATCCGGACCGCATGCACGCCCAGCAGGGCCTGGAAATTGAAGTAGCAGGGATCGTCCACGATCACCGTGTCGCCGGGCCGCAGGAGGAGGCGGCCGATCAGGTCGATGGCCTGCGTCCCCGAGGCCGTGAGCAGCAACTGGTCCGCCCCGGCCTCGATCCCCTCCCCCGCCAGCCGGCGCACGAGGTGGCGGCGCAGGGACAGGGCGCCGCGCGTCGCGCCGTAATCGGTCAGCACCGCCTCCCCGGCCTGCGCGAGGCCGCGCACGGCCCGGCGGATCGCCGTATTCGGCATCCACTCGGCCGGAAGCCAGCCGCAGCCCGGCTTCAGCATGTCCGGCCCGGCATCGAGCGACTGGCGCGAGACCCAGAGCGGATCGATCGCCCGTTCCCGGCGCGGCTCCGCCTCGGTGAGCGCCAGCGGGGAGACCGCGCCCGAGACGTAGAAGCCGGAGCCCGGCCGGGCCCGGATCAGACCTTCCGCCGCCAGCCGATCGTAGGCCTCGACCACGGTCGAGGGCGAGACGCCCATGGTCGCGGCGAAGCCGCGGATCGAGGGAAGCCTTTCCCCCGGAGCCAAGCGCCCGGCCGCGAGCCTCTGGCGGATCGCCGCCATCACCGCCCCGGTGCGACCGCCCGCCTCCTCCGTCATGTCACGCATCGCCGGCCGTGTGGGCACTCGGAGCCATACAGTTCGACCGGGATCGTACGGGACCGTGCCTGTCGCCGCCAGAGCCCACGACCCTATTCTGGCGCCGGCTTCGAGGACGACGATGCAGCGAACGCGCGAAAAATCCTGGGAGGGCTGGGGTCACGGCCTCCTCGGCGTGGTCATCTTCAGCGGGTCGCTCCCGGCGACCCGGGCGGCGGTGAGCGGCTTCACGCCGCTCTTCCTCACGGCCTCGCGCGCCGTGATCGCCGCCGGACTCGGCGCCGCGCTCCTCGCCCTGCTGCGGCAGAGCCGCCCGGCGCGGGACGATCTCGGCCCTCTCGCCGTGGTGGCGCTCGGCGTCGTGGTCGGCTTTCCCCTGCTCACGGCGCTGGCGCTGCGGCACATCACGTCGGCCCGATCCATCGTCTTCATCGGCCTGCTGCCGCTCGCCACCGCCGGCTTCGGTCTGCTGCGCGCCGACGACCGACCGAAACCCGCCTTCTGGCTGTTCTCGGGCGCGGGCAGCCTGCTGGTCGCGGGCTTCGCCCTGGCGCAGGGGAGCGGCGGCGACCTCATCGGCGACGGGCTGATGCTCGGCGCGATCCTACTCTGCGGCCTCGGCTATGCCGAGGGGGCTCGCCTCTCGCGCCGGCTCGGCGGCTGGCAGGTCATCTCCTGGGCACTCCTGCTGGCCGCTCCCGCCATGGCGGTCCTGGCGCTCGCGACCCTGCCCGAAACCTGGCACGGCATCGGACTGCCGGCCTGGGCCGGACTCGGCTACGTCTCCGTCTTCAGCATGCTGGTCGGCTTCGTGTTCTGGTATCGCGGGCTGGCGCTCGGCGGCATCGCCGGCGTCGGGCAGCTGCAGCTGCTCCAGCCCTTCCTCGGCCTCGCGCTGGCCGGCCTCCTGCTGCACGAGCCGGTCGAGGGCGGGATGATCGCGGTCGCCGCCGGAGTGGTGCTGTGCGTCGTCGCGGCCAAGCGCTTCGCCTGAGGCGATCGGCTCAGAAGCCCGACGTCTGATCGAAGTCGAGATAGGCCGTTTCGATCACGATCTGCGTGCGGCTGATGACTTCGAGCTTGCGCAGGATCTCGGAAACGTGTGCCTTCACGGTCGAGTCGCCGACCTGCAACTCGTAGGCGATCTGCTTGTTGAGCTTGCCCTGGCGGATCATGCCGAGCACCCGCATCTGCTGCGGGGTCAGGCGGGCGACCCGCTCGGCGATCGGCGCCTTGTCGCCGCCTCGCACCGGGGCCGGCGTCGCGGCGAGGTCGGGCGGCATGAACAGGGCGCCGCCGAGCACCTCGGAAATCGCCCGGGTCAGGGTCGCCTTGTCGACGGCCTTCGGCACGAAACCCGCCGCGCCGTGGCGCAGGGCCTCCTGCATCACGCGCGGTTCGGTGACGCCGGAGACGATGAGGATCGGCACGCGGGGAAAGCGCGCGCGGATCGTGGTGAGACCCTCGAACCCGGTCACGCCCTGCATCGAGAGGTCGAGCAGGGTCAGGTCGATGGCGGGGTTCTGCTCCAGGATCTCGCAGGCCGCGCGGATGCCGTCGGCCTCGTGCAGCTCCGCCTTGGGAAAGGCCAGCGCGATGGCGCTCGCCAGTGCCTCGCGGAAGAGCGGGTGATCGTCGACGAGGAGGAGGCGCAAGGCGCTCTCGACCGCGAGCGCGGGCGGGCCCCCGTTATCCTTCGAGTCCGGTACGAAGTCCGATGCTGCGGTGGCCGTCATCGCGGGTCATGCCTTCCGGCGGGGCCGGCCTTCGGTCCCTGCCCTGCCGTCTTAAGGCATTTCAGGCGCGGCCGCCTCCCGACCTTTCGTCCAATCCGAGCCGGCCCGTGCGGGGAGACGAGGACGGGAAGGCCGGCTTGTCCCGGCCTCCGCGCGATCAGGGCTCTGCCTGGAGCCGCGAAAGGCCGCAGCCTTTCGGAAAAACCCTCGACGGGCGCAGTCTCGGCCGTCACGCCCCTTCGAGGACGAGCTGGCGGCGGCCGGGTCGGTGTCCCTCCGAGCCGGTCTCGCGAAAGCCGAGCTTGTGCAGCAGGCCCCAGGAAGCGACGTTGCCGGGCCGGCACTCGGCCACGATCGCCCGGCGCGGAAAGCGGTGGCGCAGCAGACCGACGATGGCGGAGACCGCCTCCGTCCCGAAGCCGCGCCCACGGGCGGCACCGCCGATCCAGTAGCCGATCTCGACCGCGCCCTCCCCCCGCAGGTGCGTGCCGACGACGCCGACGAGCGGGGCGGCGGCCTCGCGGCTCCAGGCCCCGAGGAAGCGGTCGCGTCCGTGCCGGCCGGAGGCGATCAGCGCCTCGGCATCCGCCAGGGTGAAGGGGGTGGCGAGGAAATCGACCGCGCCGGTGATCGCCGGATCGTCGGTGAGCAGCCGCAGGGCCGGCGCGTCGCCCGCGCCGAGCGGCGCGATCCTCAGACGTGCGGTCTCGAGACCGGGCAGGTCGTTCAGGCTGTCACGGCGGACGCGGCGGAAGAACATGCTCGGCAGACGATGTGGCGCGCGTGAATGGGGGAACGCGCCGACGGGGCCGGTTAATCCCGGCCGTCCGAAAAAATCTTGTCTCGAAACAATGACCCTGGTCCCGCAAGAGTGGCATGCGGGGCGTCGGCGAACCATCGCGGCGGGTGCCGGTTGCCCCGCCAGGAGAGCGCGATGAACGACACCCGTGACGACATCCGGTACGAGCCCCAGGCGCCGCTCTCGGTGGCGGCGCGCAGCGCCTGCCCGCGCTGCGGCCGGGGCCACCTGTTCAAGGGGTTCCTGACCCTCGCTCCGCGCTGCGACGCGTGCGGGCTCGACTTCTCCTTCGCCGATCCCGCCGACGGTCCGGCCTTCTTCGTGATGATGACGACGGCGATTCCGGCGGTCGCCTTCGGTCTGTGGCTGGAACTGACCTACGACCCGCCGCTCTGGCTTCACTTCGTCCTGACGCTCCCGGTGGTGCTGATCGCCTGCACCCTCCCCTTGCGCTTCTTCAAGGGCTGGCTGGTCGCGAGCCAGTACGTCCATCGGGCCGAGGAGGGACGGCTCGCGCGCCCGGCCCCGGCCCCTGCGCAGACGGACGCGCCCGGCCAAAGCTGACTCGCGCTCCCGTCGCTCGCCCCGCAACGCGTAGTCCGCCCCTCGCCCGGGGGGGGCGCAGGTGCGCCCCCTTCGATCAAGCGGACGCCGCATGATCCCGACGGGATCGACGGGAATCGAAAAGCCCGCCCCGAGCGATCGGGGCGGGCTTCTGCGTGCCGTGTCGTGCTGTCGTCGATCCGGTCAGTGCGCGGCGGGCGCGAGGTTCGCCGGCGGGTGGATCACCATCTCGGAGAACGGGTAGACGTAGGCCTGGAGCATGACGAGGCCGCCGACGAGGCAGGCCAGCACGATCGAGTGCCAGAACACGAAGCGCAGGATCTTGCTCTCCTGGCCGAAATAGCCGGTGGCGGTCGAGGCCACGACGATCGACTGGGCGTCGATCATCTTGCCCATCACGCCGCCCGACGAGTTCGCCGAAGCCATCAGGATGCCCGACAGGCCGAGCTGCTCGGAGGTGATCCGCTGCAGGCCGCCGAACAGCACGTTCGAGGCGGTGTCCGACCCCGTGAGCGCGACGCCGAGCCAGCCCAGCAGCGTGCCGAAGAACGGGTAGAGGATGCCCGTGCCGGCAAAGGCCAGACCCAGCGTGGCGTCGACGCCGGCGTAGCGGGTGAGCACGCCGAGCGCGAGCATCGCCGCGATGGTGATGAGCGAGTAGCGCAGCACCCAGATCGTCTCGAAATAGGCGGTGACGAGACGCACCGGCGAGAAGCGCATGATCAGGCCGGAGATGATCGCGGCGAACAGCACGCCCGTGCCGGTGTAGGACATGTAGGTGAAGTTGAAGATCGCGGCTTCGGCCTTCGGCGCGGCCTCCACGGGCGGCACCTTCATGATCATGTTGTGCAGGCCCGGCACCTCGTATTTCCACGAGAAGATCGGGTTCACGATGCCCTTGAACCAGCCGGTGCCCCAGATCGCGACGATGATCGAGAGGATGATCCACGGCACCCAGGCCATGAGGATCTCCTGCGACGAGGCGGTGCGGCCGCCAACATGCACCTTGGGCAGGTCGCCGGGGACGCCCGCGCCGAGGGAGGCGGGCTTGGGCTCGCCGTAGCCGATCGACGGGTCGTGGCCGCGAAGCGCCGGCGACGACCAGACCTGGGCCGGGCGCCAGACCTTCAGGAACAGGACGAGGGCGGCCATCGAGACCAGCGAGGCGCCGATATCGACGATCCAGGGGTTGATGTAGTTCGAGATCAGGAACTGCGCCGCGGCGAACGAGATGCCGCACACCGCGATCGGCGGCCAGATCGCCATCATGCCGCGGAAGCCCGCGAACACCCAGATCAGCCAGAACGGCACGATCACCGAGAAGAACGGCAGCTGACGGCCGATCATCGCGCCGAGCACGTAGGGATCGTAGCCCGTCACGGAGGCGAGGCCCTGCACCGGAGCGCCGAGCGCGCCGTAGGCCACGGGGGCCGTGTTGGCGATCAGCGAGAGGCCGGAGGCGGCCAGAGGGGAGAAGCCGAGGCCGATCAGGATGGCGCCGGTGACGGCCACCGGGGTGCCGAAGCCGCCCGCTCCCTCGAAGAAGGCGCCGAAGGCGAAGGCCACCAGCAGCAGCTGGATGCGCCGGTCCTCGGTGATGCCGGCCACCGATTGCTGGAGGATGGCGAACCAGCCCTTCTCCACCGTCAGGCGGTAGAGGAAGATGACGTTGAGGATGATCCAGCCGATCGGGAACATGCCCGTGACCATGCCGAGGATCGTGGCGCGGACGGCGAGATCCGTCGGCATGCCGAAGGCGACCACCGCCACGAGAAAGGCGACGAGCAGGGCGAGAACGGCGGCGATGTGGACCTTGATCTTGCCGCTCGCGATCATCCCGAGCAGGGCGATGACCGGCAGCGACGCGACGAAGGTCGAGAGCCACTGGTTCCCGAATGGATCGTAGACCTGATTCCAGGGTGTCACGGGTGTCGGCCTCCTCCCATGCTCCGATCTTCTGCCGGAGCCTTCTGGCAGAGGGTGCTAGCAGAGCCGTCAAGCCCGCTCAACGCGCGACATCATGTATTCAATCCGCATCCCAACCGATGTTCGTCGGGTGACGCTTTTTCGCACCGTGACGACACGGGGCGGCCGAAGTCATGGGGCGGGGCAGACGATATCACGCCAGCGTGAGCCGATCGCGCGGCACAACCAGGAACAGGATCGGAAAACGCCGGTTCCCGCTTGACGCCCTCGGGTGATTCCCGAACGCAGCGAGAGGAAACTCCTCCCATGTTCATGCGCGTCGACAAGCTACAAGCCGAGCTTCCCGCCCCGAAACGCAGGGATCCGAACGCGGCCGCCGCGCTGCAGGAATTGCTCGGCGGCAAGTACGGGGAGATGTCCACGCTCGGGAACTACATGTTCCAGAGCTTCAACTTCCGCAGCAAGGACAAGCTCAAGCCGTTCTACAGCCTGGTCGCCAGCATCACGGCGGAGGAACTCGGCCATGTCGAGCTCGTGAGCAACGGCGTGGCCATGCTCAACAACGGCCCCGACAACGACGGCGACGCGACGGACGGCGGCGACATCTCGGGTGCGCCCTTCGAGGACATGAAGGACATCCGCCTCGCCGCGGCCTTCCTCTCGAACGGCGGCGGCTCGGCGCCGATCAACAGCAACGGCGCGCCCTGGAACAACGACTTCATCACCTCGACGGGCAACGTCGTCGTCGACCTGCTGCACAATTTCCACCTCGAATGCGGCGCCCGGCTGCACAAGCTGAGGGTGTACGAGACCCTGTCCGACCCGACCGGTCGCGAGGTCTGCGGCTACCTGCTGGTGCGCGGATCGGTGCACGCCCACGCCTACGCGCTGGCGCTCAAGCAGATCACCGGTGTCGATCTCGACAAGTTCCTGCCGACGCCGAACATCAACCTCGACAAGATCCCGGAGTGTCAGAAGTACCTGCAGGAGGGCTCGCACCGCCGGCTCTACACCTGGAGCCCGAACGACTACCGGGACATCGCCGGGATCTGGAACAGCGGCGAGCACGCGCTGCCCGGCGACCCGCCGGGTGAGCTGGAGGTGGTGGAGGGCATGCCCGACGGCGGCAAGATCCACCAGCTCACCGGCATCCCCTCGGCCTTCGCGCCGGATTACGCGCCGGAGGAGATGTTCGAGATCGCGCAGAAGCTGACGAAGAAAGCGCGCTGAGGCCGTTTACAGCACGCTCCTCCCCCTTTCCTTGGGGGGGAGCTTCCGACCGCGGGTCGCCTCCTCTCACCGCCCGGTGCGCGCCGCCCGCCACAGCCGCCACAGGCGGCGCCAGCGGGGGATCTCGATCACGCTGTTGAGCGGGTCGTAGCCGGGGCGCTCCATCACCGCGAGGTAGGGCTCGACCAGGGCCGTCGGCAGGAAGGCGGGCCGTGCCGCCGGGGCGATGGTGGCGCGGGCCGCCTCGCAGGCGGCAAGATGGCGGCGCGCCAGCGCCCGCAGCTCGGCGCAGCTGCGCACGAGGCCGGGCCCGCCGCGGCCCGAGACGACGTCCTCGCGGGTGACCCCGTTCTGCCGCAGCAGGTCGCCCGGCAGGTAGACCTGCCCCTGGCGCGCGTGCCAGGGCAAAGCCCGCAGAAGCCCGGTGATGCCGTAGGCGACGCCCGCATGGCCGGCCGCCGCCGCGCCGCCGGGCTCGGCCCCGTCGGCGAGCACGAGGCTGGACAGGCGGATCAGCGCGGAGGCGGTCTCGCCGCAATAGCCCTCCAGATCGTTCACCCGCGGCATGGGATCGTCGTAGAGGTCGAACACCCGGGCATCGATCAGATCGACGAAGGGCTGGCGTCCGAGGCGGCGCGTGACGATCGCGTCCTCCAGGGCCGCGGCGACGGGATTGGCCCGGACGTCGCCCCGCGCCTCGCCCTGGAGCGCGTCGCGCCACCATTGCAGGCGGATCTCGCCGGCCATCGGGTTCGAGGCGGCTTCGCGGACGCGGGCGACGGTCAGGCTGAAGGCGGCCAGCGCGAACAGGTGCGGGCGGAACGTGGCGGGAGCGAACAGGGCCGCGAAGTAGCGGTCGGGATCGCCTTCGCGCACCAGCTCCTCGCAGTGCCGGAAGGCGAAGGCGAGCCCGCCGTTGCCGGCCTCCGGGCTCGTCTCGGTTCGGGTCTCGGGGCGCGTCATGGAGCGGGGCTCATGCGGCGTTCAAGGCTCAGGGAACGGCGATCAGCGCGGCCGCGACCTTGCGGTTCTCGGCCATCAGGATGTTGTAGGTGCGCGCCGCCGCTCCCGTCTGCATGGTGTCGAGGCCGATGCCCGCGGCCTTGAGGCGCTGGCGCAGGGCCTCGGGCAGGAAGACGATGTCGGCGCCCGTGCCGATGAGGAGCAGTTCGATGCCCTCGGCCTCGGCGAGGACGGGGGACAGGCTCGGCCCGTCGATGGAGGCCGGTTCGCTCACTTCCCAGGCACGCACGCCGGAGGGCAGGAGCAGGATCGAGCCGCGATGCGACATCTGCCCGAAACGGAAGCCGCCGTTGCCGTAGGCGTCGATGCCGTGGCGGCCGGGCAGGAAACCGTCGTGGATCTGCCCCGGAACCCGTCCCTCGCTCACGCCGCGACTCCCCTCATCCGGTCCCCGAAGACGTCGGGCGCGCAGGCGCCGCTCTCGACCGCCGCGGCTGCGGAGAACGGGCCGGACCGGTGTCGCGCGCCGCGCCGCACGCCGCGCCCTACTCGGCCGCCTGCGGCAGGCCGGATTCGCGCTGCGACGCCTTCGCGCCCGAGAGACGCAGGCCGATATAGATCAGCGCCGGCGTCGAGACGAAGATCGCCGAGTAGGTGCAGATCACCACGCCGCAGAGCATCACCACGGCAAACCCCTTGATCGCTTCGCCGCCGAACAGCACCAGCGCGACGAGCGACAGGGTGGTCGAGAGCGAGGTCATCACCGTGCGCGACATGGTGGAGTTGATCGAGAGGTTGAGGAGCTCCACCACGGGAATGGTCTTGTAACGGCGCATCAGCTCGCGGGTGCGGTCGAACACCACCACGGTCTCGTTGAGCGAGTAGCCGACGATGGTCAGGATCGCGGCGATCGAGGTCATGTTGAACTCGATGCGCGTGATGATGAACACGCCGACCGTCAGCACGATGTCGTGCAGGGTGCCGACGATGGCGCCGAGCGCCAGTTCCCGCTCGAAGCGGAACCACAGATAGAGCAGCACCGCCAGCACCGAGAGAACCACGCCGATCGTGCCGGACTGCACCAGCTCGCCCGAGACGCGCGGACCCACCGTCTCGGTGCGGCGGAAGTCGTAGCCGGCGTCGAAGGCGGCATGCGCCTTCTGCATCACCGCGGTCTGACCCTGCTCGCCGGGCTGTAGCGGGAAGCGCACCAGCACCTGCCCCTGGCCGCCGAGTTCCTGCACCTCGGTCTCGCCGAAGCCGAAGCCGTTGGCGGTGTGGCGGATCTCGGCGACGTCCGCCGTATGGCCGGGCTTGGCCTGCAGCTCGACCAGGGTGCCGCCCTTGAAGTCGATGCCGAAGTTGAGCCCGACGGTGACGAACAGCAGCACGGTCACCACCGACATCACCGCCGAGAGCGGGAAGGTGACGCGCCGGAACCGCATGAAGTCGAAATGCGATTCATCGGGCCAGAGGCGGAGCAGGCGCATGGTCGGTCTCAGATCATGAAGGCCGGCGCGCGGCGCCCGAGCCTTACGAAGCGGTGTCCGCGGCCCGCATCATGCGGGCCGCTTCATTTCCCCGAGCGGGGTTCGATCAGAACGGCAGGGCCTTGGGCCGGAACCAGTTGTACCACACCGCGATCATCATGCGCGTCAGGGTCACGGCGGTGATGACGGTGGTGAGGATGCCGAGGATGAACACCACGGCGAAGCCCTTCACCGGGCCGGAGCCCATGAAGAACAGGAGCAGGGCGGCGATCGCCATGGTCGAGTTCGAATCGATGATGGTGGCGAATGCCCGGTCGAAGCCGGCCTGGAGCGCCGAGACCAGAGAGCGGCCGGAGCGGGCCTCCTCGCGCATGCGCTCGTAGATCAGCACGTTCGAGTCCACCGCCGTTCCGATGGTGAGAACGATGCCGGCGATGCCGGGCAGGGTCATAGTCGCCTCCAGCACCGACATCAGGCCGAGGATCAGGCCCACATGCACGATGAGCGCGATGTTGGCGATGAAACCGAAGGTGCCGTAGGTCGCGAACATGAAGGCGATGACGAGCCCGGCGGCGACGAGGGTCGCCATCTTGCCGGCCTCGATCGAATCGCGGCCGAGACCGGGGCCGACGACGCGGCGCTCGACCACGGTGAGCTTGGCCGGCAGCGCGCCCGCCCGCAGCAGCACCGAGAGGTCGTTGGCGTCCTTGACGGTAAAGTTGCCGGTGATCTGGCCCGAGCCGCCGGTGATCGCCGAGCGGATCACGGGAGCCGACTGGATCACCCCGTCGAGCACGATCGCCATCCGGCGGCCGACATTCTCCGAGGTCGCCTGACCGAAGCGCTGGGCCCCGCGCAGGTTGAACTTGAAGCTGACCATCGGCTCGTGGGTCTGCGGGTCGAAGGCGGGCTGGGCGTCGGTCAGATCGCTGCCATCGGCCATGACGCGGCGCTCGACCGGTACCTTGGCGCCGCCCTCGTCCTTCGAGGGCAGCAGGTCGACGTCGCCGGAGGGCGTGTCGGCCAGCATGCGGAATTCGAGCTTGGCGGTCTTGCCGAGCTGGTCCTCCAGCTCCTGCGGGTTCTGCAGGCCGGGCACCTGGACGAGGATGCGGTCGGCGCCCTGCTGCTGGATCGACGGCTCCTTGGTGCCGCCGAAATCGATGCGCTTGCGCACGACCTCGATCGCCTGGGTGACGGCGCGGCGGGTGCGATCGTTGATGCCGGCATCCGTCAGGACGAGCTGGACCGTGCCGTTCTCGGCCTCGTTGACCGTCAGTGTCTGACCGCCGGCGGCGAGCGGGTTGTTGATCGGCTGGGCGAGCTCGCGCAGCTTCGGCATCACCCGGGCGCGGGCCGCCGCATCGGGAATGCGCAGCTCCACGCCGCGGTTGATCACGCGGATGCCGCCCTCGGGCGAGACCGACGCCTCGCGCAGGATGCGGCGCACGTCGTCGCGCAGGCCCGTGACCATCGAGCGGACGAGGTCGGGCTGATCGATCTCCAGGAGGATCTGCGAGCCTCCCTGGAGGTCGAGGCCGAGCACGATCGCCCGGGTCGGCACCATCCACTGGATCGGTTTCGGCAACGCGTTGACGAAGGCGTCGCGCTGCTCCTTCGAGAAAAAGCTCGGCACCGCGAGGCTCAGACCGATCAGGATGACGGCCAGGGTCGCGAAGATCTTGGTTCTCGAGAAGCGCAGCATCCGCCCGGTTCCGACTTTTCTGTCATGGGTGCCGGCCGTTCCGGCCGGCACGCGCGTGTGGCGCTCAGGAGGCCTTGACCGGGGCGCCCTTGACGCGGACCTCGGAGATCATCGTGCGCACCACCTTCACGCGCACGTTGGGAGCGATCTCGACCTCGATCTCGGAGGCGTCGTCCGCGACCTTGGTGACCCGGCCGACGAGACCGCCCGTCGTCACGATGGTGTCCTCGCGGCGGACGTTCTTCACCATGTTCTGGTGATCCTTGAGCCGGCGCTGCTGCGGGCGCAGGATCAGGAAGTACATGATCACGAAGATCAGAACGAAGGGCACGAATTGCAACGCGACATCCGCGCCGCTTCCGGCACCGGCTCCTTGCGCGAAGGCGGGGGTGATCAACGCCGAACACTCCTGATCGAGGGCATGCGGCCCGTGTGGCCCGGCGACGCCGGAGCCTTGCGACGACGAGCCTGCCGAAAAGCGCGCGGACTATAGCGACGGGTGATTCGAAAGCAACGCCGGGGTGATGCATCCGGGGCCGCACCGCCGTGGTTCCCCTGCCGTCCCGCCTCGGCCTAAAAGGCGCCACCTCAACGAGGGCCGCCGCCCTCCCTCGCAACCGGACCCGCCCATCATGGCCGCAGAGCCGACGCCCGCCGACCTTCTCCCGCTCTTGGAGCGGATCGCCGCAGCCCTGGAGCGCGCCGCCCCGCCCGTCGTCCCGAAGGTCGACACGAGCGCCGCCGACGCCTTCCTTTGGGGGCCCGAGCGCCGGCTGATCCCGGTGCCGCGGGTCAACCGGGTCGAGATCGGCATCCTCACCGGCATCGACCGGGCCCGCGACACCTTGGTCGAGAACACCGAGCGCTTCGCCCGCGGATTGCCGGCCAACAACGCGCTGCTCTGGGGCGCGCGCGGCATGGGTAAGTCCTCGCTGGTCAAGGCGGCGCATGCCGAGATCAACGCCCGGCGCCCGGCGGGCAGCCTGCCGATGAAGCTCGTGGAGATCCATCGCGAGGACATCGAGGCCCTGCCCGAACTGATGAGCCTGCTCCGCAACGACCCGCACCGCTGGCTGGTCTTCTGCGACGACCTCTCGTTCGACGCCGACGACACCTCGTACAAGTCGCTCAAGACCGCGCTCGACGGCGGCATCGAGGGACGCCCCGGCAACGTGCTGTTCTACGCCACCTCGAACCGGCGCCACCTGCTTGCCCGCGAGATGGTCGAGAACGAGCGCTCCACCGCGATCAATCCCGGCGAGGCGGTGGAGGAGAAGGTCTCGCTCTCCGACCGGTTCGGCCTCTGGCTCGGGTTCCACAAGTGCAGCCAGGACGAGTATCTGGCGATGATCCGCGCCTACGTGGAGCGCCACGGTCTCAAGGTGGAGCCGGACCGGGTGCGGGCCGAGGCGCTGGAATGGGCCACCACCCGCGGCTCGCGCTCGGGCCGCACGGCGTTCCAGTTCATCCAGGATCTGGCGGGGCGGCTCGGGCAAACGTTGGAGGGATAAAGGTCGTCTTCCTTTCCACCCATGCTCCGTCATCGCCAGCGTCAGCGAAGCGATCCCGCCGCGCGGCCTGCCCCGATAGGGGGGCGCCCTGGATCGCTTCGGCCTTGCCTCGCCATGACGGAGGCGGATGATCAAACGAAAACGGCGGCCCCGTGCGGGGCCGCCGTTTTCGTTTCACGCGGTGAGAAAAACTCAGCCGCCGAGATGGGGCATCGGATCGACCGGGGTCGCGCCCTTGCGCAGCTCGAAGTGGAGCTGGGGCGAGGTGACGTTGCCGGTGGCGCCGGACTTGGCGATGGTCTGGCCGCGCTTCACCTTCTCGCCGGGGCGCACGTCGAGCTCGCCGTTATGGGCGTAGGCCGAGACGTAGCCGTTGTTGTGCCGCACCAGAACCAGCTTGCCGTAGCCCTTCACGTCGGAGCCGGCATAGGCGACGGTGCCGTCCTCGGCCGCCTTGACCGGGGTGCCCTCGGGCACGGCGATGTTGATGCCCTCGTTGCCGCCGGAGCCGTAGCCGTTGATGATCCGGCCCTTGGCCGGCCAGCGGAACGACTCGGCCGGCGCCTGCGGGGCCGCCGCGGCCGGGATCGGGGCCGAGGCGTCGGCGCTGGCGACCTTCACGGGGGCGGCAGGCGCCGTCTCCTTCGCGGGGGCCTTGGCGGCTTCCTTGCTCTCCCTGGCGGCGGCCTTGGCGGCCGCTTCCGCGGCGCGGGCCTCGGCGAGCTTCTTGGCGGCGTCCGCCTTGGCCTGCTTGGCCTCGGCCTCGGCCTTGCGGGCGGCCTCCGCCTTCGCCGCGTCCTTCGCAGCGTCCTTGGCGGCCTCCTTCGGATCGAGCTTGGTCTCGGCCTTGGCGATCTTCTCGGTGCCCTTCTGGCCCGGACGCGGATGCGCCTTGGCGTCGGCCACTTTCTTCGCCTCGGCGAGCTTCTTCGATTGCGCGGCCTTCTCCGCAGCCTTGGCCTCGGCCGCCTTCGCTTCGACGATCTTGGCGGCGGCAGCCTGGCGCTCGGCCTCGCGGCGGGCCTCGGCCGCCTTCGCCGCGGCGGCCTCGGCGGCGCGCTTCTCCGCTGCCTTCTCGGCGGCCTTGTCGGTGGGCTTGCCGAACTGGAGCTTGGGCTGCGGCGCCGGGGCGGAGGCGCGCGGCGTCATCGCGCGGCCCGCATCCGGGTTGAGGCCGGAGACGCTGCTCGCCATGCCGCCCGAGATCGGCTCGGCGGTCGCCACCCGGGTCGCGGTCCGGGCCGGGGCGGCGCTGATCGGGCCGGGGCGCGGCGACAGGGCCGGGCCGGGAGCGGGCAGCGCCTGGGACTGGATGCGCGGGGTGCGGATGGCCGGGGCCGGTGCCATCTCACCGCCGGCCCCGTCCTCCGGCAGGCTGCCGGTGGCCGAGGGCTCGCCCGTCAGCGAGGCGAACGGGTTGGTGAAGGGATCGCCGAGGCGCGAGGCGTCCGACGAGCAGGCGGCGGTGCCGCCGCCGATCATTCCGATGAGGGCGAAGCGCGACAGCGTCCTCAAGCCCAGAACTTTCCCCCGAACCCGCATCGACGCACCCGTTTGAACACTGACGCAACGTGATGCGCTATTCAAACGGGATTCAGGTTAAGCAACCGTTCCCGAGATGCTTGCGCGGATCGATTTCGCGCCAGATCCGTAAAGGTTGAGGAATCCTGGCGACGCGCCGGTTCCGTCCTCGATGCGCACAGCCGCCCCGCCGACGCGCGATCGGCGCGTGCGATCCGCTACGGCGCGAGCGACCGCCCCGGGGTGAGCGGGCCGAGGCGCAGGGCCGGCCCTTCCGTCCGCGCGAAGGCTGCCGCGCCGTCGCGTGTCAGGGTCACCAGCCGGCTTCCCCGCCCGGTCCAGAACCCGGCGACCAGCCGCCCGCCGGACTTGAGCGCGGCGGGAAGGTGCGGGGGCAGCGCGGCGAGGCTGCCGTTGAGCAGGATGCGGTCGTAGCTGCCGCCCCGTACGACCTCCGGCGCGAGCCCGTCGGCGGTCTCGACGGTGGCGTCGTCGAAATCGTGCCCGAGATGCGCCCTCGCGGCGCGGGCGAGCCCGTCGTAGCGCTCCAGGCTGCGCACATGGGCCGCGCCCAACCGCACCAGCAGGGCGGTGACGTAGCCCGTGCCCGTGCCGACCTCCAGCACCCGGGCGCCGGGGGCGATGTCGAGGGCGCCGAGCAGAGCGGCGACGACGCTCGGCGCGGTCATGGTCTGGCCGCAGGCGAGCGGCAGGGCGATGTCGCGCCGGGCATGGACGTGCAGGGCCGGCGGCGCGAAGCGCTCCCGCGGCACCCGCTCCATCGCCCGCAGCACGGCGGTGTCGCGCACGCCCCGCTCGCGCAGGGCCAGCACGAAGGCGGCGTTGCCCGTCGCCTCCGCCAGCCCGCGCGCGTCCCGATCCACGGTCTCAGACGGCATGGCCGCCGGATCGACCGCCTCCACTCATGTCCGGAACGCCGCGGCGAAACGGGTCAGTTCCGGCTCGTCGGTGAGGTCGAGCCGCAGCGGCGTCACCGAGATGCGGTTCTCGGCGATCGCCTTGAGATCCGTGCCGTTGCCCGGCTCGAACCGCGCCTTGGCGAAGGCGAGCCAGAAATAGGGATTGCCGCGCCCGTCGTGGCGGGCGTCGATCTGCAGGAGCGCCTGGTTGCGCTGTCCCTGCGCGGAGACGGACACGCCCTGCACCTGATCCGGCTCGCAGTCCGGAAAGTTGACGTTGACGAGGATGCCGGGCTCGATCCCGATCTCCAGGATCTTGCGGATCACCTGCGGCCCGTGCGCGGCGGCGCAGGACCATTTCAGGTTGGCCCGCCCGCCCGCGCCGTAGGCCTGGCTGAGCGCGATCGCGCGGATGCCGAGGATGGTGCCCTCCATGGCGCCGGCGATGGTGCCGGAATAGGTCACGTCCTCGGCGACGTTCTGGCCGCGGTTGACTCCCGACAGCACGAGGTCCGGCTTCCGGTCCTTGAGGATGTGGGCCACCCCCATGATCACGCAGTCCGAGGGCGTGCCCTTGACCGCGAAGCGCTTGTCCGAGACCTGTCGCAGGCGCAGGGGATCGTTGAGCGACAGCGAGTGCGAGACGCCCGACTGGTCGTATTCGGGCGCGACCACCCAGACGTCGTCGCTGAGCTCGCGGGCGATGCCCTCCAGCGTCTCCAGGCCCGGCGCGTGGATGCCGTCGTCGTTGGTGACCAGGATGCGCATCAGTGGTTCGGTCCCTCGATCCGGGTGAGGCCGCCCATGTAGGGCTGCAGCGCCGACGGGATCGTGACGCTGCCGTCGGGGTTCTGGTAGTTCTCCATCACGGCGATCAGCGCGCGGCCGACCGCGACGCCCGAGCCGTTGAGCGTATGGACGAAATTGACCGCCCTGCCCTCCTTGGCCCGGTAGCGCGCGTTCATGCGCCGCGCCTGGAAGTCGCCGCAGACCGAACAGGACGAGATCTCGCGAAAGGTCTGCTGGCCCGGCACCCAGACCTCGATGTCGTAGGTCTTCTGGGAGGCAAAGCCCATGTCGCCGGTGCAGAGCGTCATGACGCGATAGGTCAGGTCGAGCTTTTGCAGCACGGCCTCGGCGCAGGCGAGCATCCGCTCGTGCTCCTCGGCTGACTTGTCCGGCGCGGTGATCGAGACGAGCTCGACCTTGTTGAACTGGTGCTGGCGCAGCATGCCGCGGGTGTCGCGCCCCGCCGCCCCGGCCTCGGCGCGGAAGCAGGGGGTGAGCGCGGTGAAGCGCAGGGGCAGCTCGTCCTCGGCCAGGATGTTTTCGCGCACGAGGTTGGTGAGGGGGACCTCCGCCGTGGGGACGAGCCAGAAGTTTTTGTCGGTCCCCGCGGCGGGATCGATGTCAGGATCCTGCCGCTGCGTCTCGGCGAGCCGCTTCAGCGACTTGATGTAATCCAAGCCGTTGAACACGGAAAACTGATCGTTTTCGAACTTCGGCAATTGCGCCGTGCCGAACATTGCCTCGTCCCGAACAAGGATCGGCGGCGCGACTTCCAAATAACCGTGCTCGGTCGTGTGCAGGTCGAGCATGAACTGGCCGAGCGCCCGCTCCAGCCGGGCGAGCTGGCCCTTGAGCACCACGAAGCGCGAACCGGAGAGCTTCGCGGCCGCCTCGAAATCCATCAGGCCGGTGGCCTCGCCGAGTTCGAAATGCTGGCGGCCCTGGGCGAGGCGCTCGCGGGAGGCGTCGAACCGCCGGTACTCGACATTGCCGTGCTCGTCGGCGCCGGGGGGGACCTCCGCCTTCGGCCGGTTCGGGATCGCGGCGAGGCGCTCGTCGAGGATCTTGGCCGCTTGCGCCTGCGCCGCCTCAAGCTCCGGCGCCTCTTCCTTGAGACGGGCGACCTCGGCCATCAGCTCGGTGGCGCGGGCCTCGTCCTTCGCCTTCTTGGCGGCGCCGATCTCCTTCGACAGGGCGTTGCGCCGCTCCTGGGCGGCCTGCGCCGCCGACACGGCCGCCTTCCGGGCATCGTCGAGAGTGACCAGCTCCGCGCTCAGGGGCGAGAGGCCGCGGCGCTCGAGGTCGCGGTCGAAGGCCTCCGGGTTCTCGCGGATGGCGCGGATATCGTGCATTTCGGGGCTCTCGGGGTCTTGTGCGCGCGAGGGCCCCGCTTTGCCGCATCGCCCCCCGCACCACAAGAGCGGCCGCGCCGGCCCGCAACGGGCCGAGGCTACGCCTGGACGCCCCGGTCGGGACCCGAAGCGTCAGATTTCCGGCAAAAGCCGGCGGGAGGAAGCGGCAGGGAGCTGTGCGCAGGATTGCGCCACTCGCGCTTGCGGATCGCGGCGGCGGCACCATTTCGTTGAAGAATCAGCACTTTCTCGCGGTTTCGGCGGAACACGGCTGCCTGCGAGCCCCAGCGTGGCCGTTTCTGAGCGCAGTCTATGAGAAATATAAGTGTAGGGTCCGCTTGAATTGCGCCCAACGGATTGTCTATATCAAGGGCGTCGAACACGAGGGGCCCGGCAATCGAACGGCCACCACCTCAGTTCGAGGTGAGGCGGTGATAAAGCCGACCTTCGTATTCAAATTGCTACCAGGAGACACGCCATGAAGTGGTCTGCCCCCGTCGTTGCCGAGATCTGCGTCGGCATGGAAGTCACCTCCTACGAGTCCGCCGAGATCGACACCTTCAACTAAGAAGGCGTCGCCGGTTCTAGACCGGTTCGGTTTTGATCCATTCGTCCAACAGGAGAAACGTCATGAAGTGGTCCGCTCCCGTCGTTGCCGAGATCTGCGTCGGCATGGAAGTCACCTCCTACGAGTCCGCCGAGATCGACACCTTCAACTAAGAAGGCGTCGCCGGACTCGATCCGGTTAGATCCAGGGCGCTGCCTGCGAGGGCGGCGCCCTTTTCTTTTGCGCGTCACGACGAAAACCGGAAAGCCGGAGGGTTCACGATAGAACCCTCCGGCTTTCCGGCTTTGTGATGTCTGATTCGCTGATCAGAGGCGGTAGCGGATCTGGTCGGTCCAGAAGCGCTCCAGCCGGGTGAGCGCTTGGTTCAGGCGTCCGAAATCGTCTTCCGAGATGCCTCCGATCGGCTGGATCGTGCGGGCGTGCTTGTCGTAGAGGCCCTGGATCAGGTCGTGGATCTCGCGGCCCTTCGGCGTCAGGCTGATGCGCACCGAGCGGCGGTCGGTCTTGGAGCGGGCGTGGTGCAGGAAGCCGGCCTCGACCAGCTTCTTGACGTTGTAGGACACGTTCGAGCCGAGATAGTAGCCCTTGGAGCGCAGCTCGCTCGCCGTCAGCTCCTTGTCGCCGATGTTGTAGAGCAGGAGCGCCTGGACGCTGTTGACGTCCTCCCGGCCGCGCCGGTCGAACTCGTCCTTGATGACGTCGAGGAGGCGGCGGTGCAGCCGCTCCACGAGGTGCAGCGCTTCGAGATAGGAGCCGGCGGCACCCTGGGTCTCGGGGGTCGTCTCGGTGGTCTTGAGGGCGGTGTTGGCGGCCTTCATGCTCATCGTGGTGCCTTCCTGTCGGTTCGTGCCGGCTCTTGCCGTCCGGCCTCGCTTATGAGGTGAACCTAGGCCGCACCGATGAAAGCCGATTTAAGCGACAGGATGAACTCGCGATTTACTTCTGTCGGTAAATGCAAAATGAAACGATGATGTTGACCTCTTGTTCAGCCTACATCGCGCGCCGCCAGCCAGGATAACACGAAGTAAACGGCGACAATGCTTGCCTGCACTGCGATCAGCGGCACCGACATCGGCAGGAGCTGCGGCGTCAGCAGCGCCAGGGTGAGCGCCGAGGTCGCGGCGAGCAGCCAGACCACCCCGCCCCAGGCGCTCGTCAGCCACAGGCCGACCGCCGCCACGAAGTCGATCACCGAGAAATAGACGATCGCCGATTGCCGCCCCATCGGCAGGTCGGCGAACGGCGTCCGTCCCGGAATCAGGTCGAGGATCTCGCCCCAGGTGGCGAGGCCCTTGGCGAGCCAGACCAGGGCGGTGATGCGCATGAACCAGACCAGCACCACATCCCAGCGGGTCTGCACCCGCGGCGCCGTGCCCTCGATCCGGTCGCCGTTCCCGGCGCTCGGGCGCCCGCGCCCGTCGAGGGTGCTGCCCACCTTGGTGAGCGCCCTCACGACCGGTCTCCCGGGCTCGCTTCCGCAACCGGCATTGCGCCGCACGGACCCTGACTGCCGTCGAAGCGGGGGTCAGCATCGTCGGGGGGAGCGAAGGCGGATTCAATCTCCGCACCGTCGACCTCGTCCAGGGAGGCGGGGTGCCAGGCCGGCCGGTTGTCCTTGTCGATGATCACCGCCCGCACGCCCTCGTAGAAGTCCTGCCCGCGCATCACCCGCTCGGCCAGCCGGTACTCGGCGAGCATGGCCTCGGCAAAGCCGAGATCGCCGCCCCGGCGCATCAGCGCCTGGGCGATGGTCAGGCTGGTGGGCGAGCGGGAGCGGATCGTCGCCGCGCTCGTCCCCGCGAAGGCGGATCCCTCCCGGGCCGCGGCATCGAGGCGGGCGAGCACCTCCGCGACGGTGTCGGCGGAGAAGCAGGCATCGATCAGCGCCCGCTCCGCGACGAGGGGCCCAGTTTGTGTCCCCGGCGCTGCGAGGCCGTCGAAGGCGTCGGCGATCGCGCCGCCCGCCGCCAGCCGGTCGATGATCGTCTCGAAATCGGCTGCCCGTGCGGCGTGGGTCGCCAATCCCACGGCGAGGGCGTCGCCCGCGCCGATCCGGGCGCCCGTCAGCGCGAGGTAGCGCCCGGTGCAGCCGGGCAGGCGCGGCAGGGCGTAGGTCGCGCCGACATCGGGGAAGAAGCCGATGCCGGTCTCGGGCATGGCGAAGCTGTAGCTCTCGGCCGCCACCCGCACGTCGCCGTGCAGCGAGATGCCGACCCCCCCGCCCATGACGATGCCCTCGATCAGGGCGGTGTAGGGCTTCGGATAGGTCTTCACGGTGGCGTCGAGCCAGTATTCCCCGCGCCAGAACGCCATCACGTCGGCGTGCCGCCCGGCCCGGCCCAGGGCGTGGATCCGGCGGATGTCGCCGCCCGCGCAGAAGGCGCGCCCGCCCGAGCCGCGCACGACGACCCGGCTGATCCGCGCATCCGCGGCCCAGGCCCGGAGCTGGCGGTGCATCGCCTCCACCATCGGCAGGGTCAGGGCATTGAGCGCCCGCGGCCGCGTCAGGGTGATCAGCCCGGCCTCGCCGCGGATCTCGAAAACGATCTCGGGCTCGGCCAATTCCGCTCGCACGTCTTCACGCACGATTCCCGGCCCACCCGACATTCCGCGCTCCACCGCCGCGCTCCTCTCCGCCATAGCCGCACCCGCGCGGACGTCCGCTGCGAGGCGGCGCGGGCCTCTTAGACGAACTCCCGGCCGCAGCGTCAACGCGGCGCGCGGCGTCCGGCCCCGTGGCCGCCCCACCGCGGTCTCCCATGCGAGCGCAGCAGCGGCGCCCACCGCCCGACCGCCTTCGGCGAATTTTCACATTTGTTTGCCTAACGTCCCCTGATGAACGTCGATCTCCTGGCCGAGCAACGTCGATGAGCTGCCCCCATCTCGATCCGGTGACGGCCGATCTTGGCGTCATCGAGCCGCTGTCGTTTGCGAGAATGATCGAGACCCTCCCCATCGGCGCGATGACCTGCGACCTGAGGACCTTCACGATCGACTACGCGAACGCCTGCTCGATCCAGCTCCTGCACACCATCCGCGATTCCCTGGATTTCGACCCGGAACAGATCGTCGGAACCTGCATCGATGTCTTTCACCGCCAGCCCGGCTACCAGCGCGGGCTGCTCGCGAACCCCGATGCCCTGCCCCACAAGGCGCGCATCCGCTTCGGCGACGAGTGGCTCGACCTGCACATCCACCCGCTGCCGGACTCGCAGGGCCGGGTCGTGCGCGCCCTGCTGGTCTGGGCGATCGCGACCGCCGAGGTGGCCAAGGAGAACGAGGAGTACAAGCTCCTGCGCATGATCGACGACATGCCGGTGGCGGTGATGACCGTCGATCCGGCGAGCTTCGCGATCACCTACATGAACGAGACCTCGAAGCGCACGCTCTCGCAGATCGAGAACCTGCTGCCGGTCAGGCCGGATGCCCTGCTCGGCCAGTCGATCGACATCTTCCACCGCCATCCCGAGCACCAGCGCCGGCTCCTCGCCGATCCGAGGAATCTGCCCCATCGCGCCCGGATCAAGCTCGGACCCGAAGTGCTCGACCTGCAGGTTTCGGCGGTGACGGGCACGAGCGGCGACTATATCGGACCGATGCTGACGTGGTCGGTGATCACCCAGCAGGTCGCCGCCGAGGCGCGGATCCAGCAACTCGCCCACTACGACACGCTCACGGCACTCGCCAACCGCACGACCTTCCGCGAGCATCTGGAGGCCGTCCTCCACCGGCCGCAATCCTGCCTCGGCCTGCTGTTCATCGACCTCGACGGCTTCAAGCTCGTCAACGACGCGAATGGCCATCTCGTCGGCGACGCCCTGCTGAAGCGGGTCGCCGAGCGGCTGCTCGGGCATTGCCGCGGCCCGGACGTGACCGTCGCGCGCCTCGGCGGCGACGAGTTCGCGATCCTGATCCAGGGCGGCGACACGGGGACCGCGACGGCCCTGGCCGAGGCCCTGGTGGAGGCTCTGGTCACGCCCTTCCAGATCGAGGACGGGCGGCGCCTGCAGATCGGTGCGAGCATCGGCATCGCCGTGGCGCCCCTGCACGGGACCGATTCGGAGACGCTGCTGTCGCGCGCCGACATCGCGCTCTACGCCGCGAAGGCCGCCGGCAAGAATACCTCCCGCGTGTTCCAGACGGAGATGGAGCAGCGGATGACGCAGCGCGTGCATCTGGAGGCGAAGCTGCGGCAGGCGCTCGAGGAGAAGGAGGGCCTGTTCCTATTCTACCAGCCGATCACCGATATCGCGACCGGACGGGTGACGGCGCGCGAGGGACTGATCCGCTGGCACCACCCGGCGCGCGGGTGGATCTCGCCCGGCGACTTCATCCCGATCGCCGAGGAGAGCGGGCTGATCGACGGGCTCGGCACCTGGGTGCTGCACCGCGCCTGCACGGATGCGATGACCTGGGAGGACGGGGCGCGGGTCGCCGTGAACGTCTCTCCGCGTCAGCTCGGCACCGGGCGCCTGCACCAGGCCGTGCTCGCCGCCCTGGTCGCCAGCGGTCTGCCGCCGCAGCGCCTCGAACTCGAGGTGACCGAGAGCGCGCTTCTCAACGACCATGTCGACTGCCTCGGCGAACTGCGCCGGGTCCGCGATCTGGGCGTGCGCATCGCGCTCGACGATTTCGGCACCGGCTTCTCGTCGCTGGCGCATCTGCGCGCCTTTCCGTTCGACAAGATCAAGATCGACGGCTCCTTCGTGCGCGACGCGACCAGCCGTCCCGATTGTGCGGCGATCGTCGGAGTCGTCGCCGATCTCGGCCGGCGCCTCGGCGTGACCACCGTGGCCGAGGGCGTCGAGACCGAGGCCCATCTGGCCCTCGTCACCGCGGAGGGCTGCAGCGAGGTTCAGGGCTACCTGCTCGGCCGTCCGGCACCGCGTCCGCGCGACGTCGAGGTGATCGAAGACCTCGTGGCGGGCGCGATCCGGAGGCGGGCGGAGCCGCGCGTCGAGGGGGAAGCCGCGTGAGGGCGGCCCGGTGAGACGCCAAGGATCCGGGATCCGCCGGATGGACCGAAGCGCCGAGGCGACTTGCGCCGCCGATTCGCGCGACGCATCGACGGCACGGCGTGGAGAGCCGCGGCGAAGCGGGAACCTGCCCTGCGGCAACGGCGCCTTTCGGGTCCGAATCGGGATGTGCTAGGCGCATCCGCCATGGCCGCGCGTTCCGCGGCGCTCTCCCCACCCATCCTCCTTGCGGGGAAACCTCCGGCCGCCGGCCGGTTTTTCGGGGATGCGAGCCCGGAATGCTCCGCCTCGGGCCATCGCCGATCGACTTGCCGTCGACCATGGCTCTGACGTCTTTGTCGTGATGCGCTCTTTCCCCACCCGAGCCGGCGCACCCTTCGGCTCGAGAGCGCGCTGGAGCACCGGAGTCCTGAGGGCCATGTCAGACGCCACCCCGCGCCCGCTCGCCATCGAAACCGCGCGCGAAGCCGCGCCGGGCTCGGGGCCGCTGAGCCTCACCCAGCGCCCGCGCCGCAACCGCAAGGCGGAGTGGTCGCGCCGCCTCGTGCGCGAGCATACCCTCACCGTCGACGACCTGATCTGGCCGCTCTTCGTGATCGAGGGGGAGCGGCGGCGCGAGCCGATCGCCTCCATGCCCGGCGTCGAGCGCCTGAGCGTGGACGAGGTCGTGCGCGAGGCCGAGCGCGCGGCGAAGCTCGGCATCCCGCTGGTCTCGTTCTTCCCCTATACCGAGCCTTCTCTGCGCGATCCCACCGGCTCCGAGGCGCTCAACCGCGAAAACCTCGTCTGCCGGGCGGTGCGGGCGGTGAAGCGGGCGGTCCCCGAGATCGGCGTGATGACGGATGTCGCGCTCGATCCCTATACCAGCCACGGCCATGACGGCCTGATCGAGGACGGCGCGATCCTCAACGACGAGACCGTGGCGGTGCTGGTCGAGCAGAGCCTGATCCAGGCCGAGGCCGGCACCGACATCATCGCTCCCTCCGACATGATGGACGGGCGCGTCGGCGCGATCCGCACCGGCCTCGACCGGGCGGGATTCCGCGATTGCCAGATCATGGCCTACGCCGCCAAGTATGCCAGCGCCTTCTACGGCCCCTTCCGCGACGCCATCGGCACCAAGGCGGCGCTGGTGGGCGACAAGCGCACCTACCAGATGGATCCCGGCAACGCCTCCGAGGCCCTGCGCGAGGTGGCCCTCGACCTCGCCGAGGGCGCCGATTCCGTGATGGTCAAGCCGGGGCTCCCCTATCTCGACATCATCACCCGGGTGAAGACGGAGTTCGGCGTGCCGAC